>Ga0210388_10000534_pt1 | contig 30932 bp, 37 predicted proteins | sample IncBWC19OmetaG_FD_155485 | JGI IMG/M metagenome (GOLD analysis project Ga0210388, IMG submission 155485) | Forest soil microbial communities from Barre Woods Harvard Forest LTER site, Petersham, Massachusetts, United States - Inc-BW-C-19-O ...
GCTGGCGCTGGAGGAATATGACGGGTTCGGACCACTGCGTGGATTTGTGCCGAACGACCAGCAATTTCATGAAACTTGGGCCGCCGTGGACTGGAACGGCGGATTTCTGAACGTGGAGACCGGAGTGGGTGTGGGCTGGAGCGGGGGGGCGGACCGGCTGACGCTTAAGTTGATGCTTTCGCGCGATTTGAATTCGCATGCGCATTGAGACGGCGTTGACAGTCCGCAACTCCTGATTTGTCGCGTTACCGGACATTGAGAATTAGCGCTCCCTCGCCGGAGGTCCCAAAAGGAGAGTCTGATATGGCTAGTCGTCAGGAGGCGGCTAACCATGAAACGCAAACTCAAGAGCAGGCTTAACCGACTGAAAACGAAGCTCGGCCTTCCCGACTTGGAGCAAGCCAAGATCGCCGTAATCGTAAGCTTAAGGTCGTTCGAATCGCAGCGCAGTTATCGGCATTCGATCGATGAATTTGTGGCTTGGTATTGCTCCACACCTCGACTTTCTTTTAACAAAGCGGTGGTTCTCCGTTATCGGCTTCATCTTGAAGATCGGCATCTAGCTGCAGGGACCATAAACGTCAGGTTGGCAGCGGTCCGACGACTCGCCTATGAAGCGGCAGATACTGGACTCCTGAGCCCGGACCTGGCCGCGGTATCCGTCGCGTGAAGGGCGCCAAGAAGCTTGGGCGCCGACTCGGTAATTGGTTAACGGCCGGGGAGGCTCGAACGCTCTGGCAACTCCCTGATCCTGTGACTTTGAAGGGCAAGCGCGACCGCGCGATTCTTGCTTTGCTATTGGGTTGTGGCCTACGGCGTCGCGAATTGACTGAACTCACGATTGACCACTTCCAACGTCGAGAGGATCACTGGGCCATCGTCGATCTGATAGGAAAAGCTGGTCACGTTCGAACCATACCAGTGCCGTTGTGGGTCAAGCAAACCGTCGATGATTGGCTCGCAGCGTCGAGCGTCGCCAAAGGGCGGCTATTTCGTTGCGTTTGCAGGACGGGAACGACTTGGGGCACGGAAATGACCGAAAAGGTGGTGTGGCACGTCGTCAAGCAGTACGCAGGCCAGGTCGGAATCGTAAAACTTGCACCCCATGACCTTCGAAGGTCGTGTGCCCGTCTCTGCCACAGCGCCGGGGGTGAGCTGGAACAGATCCAGTTTCTGCTGGGCCACGCCTCGGTTCAGACCACGGAAAAGTATCTCGGGTGCAAACAGCGATTGAGAGAGGCCGTGAACGACAAGATTGGAATTGAACCCGTCCCGTGAAAGCGGATAAACAAACGGCGATAATCCGGCTATTCTTTTTCTGATGAGACCCTGATTGCTGCGCGGACCAAGCAACTTAAGAGGGCATAGATGGAAATCGACCTTCACGGCTACCATCCAGCCGAAATCGTGTTCAACGGCGTTCTTAGCAAGATTCTGCAACAGGCTTGGGAGATAGGGGAGACTCACCTGACGCTGATTCACGGCCATGGTCGAAATCGCGGAATCACACCTGGATTTGTGAACACCAACACCGGTTATTTTGGGCTCTGCATTCGGCGGGCGTTGCGTAATGACCAGTCTCTGCGCCAATGGATCAAGCATACGACGCTTGATTGCCGGCAGATCGGCTGCACCACAATCGGACTGAAACGGAACTCGAATCCAACGAGAAAACAATTGGATTGTTTTTGACGCGTAGGATACCCCTTAAATTGGGGATCTGGTCTCAATGTCCGGTAACGCGACTTATCGGGACTTGAGTGCTATCAGGGAAACGAGGGCGGTCGCCGCAATGATTCAAATTCCGTTAGAATGCGGCCTATGGTCCGACACTTCCTCGCTTTCTTGCTGGCTGTGGCGTTTGTTCTCACGTCGTGCTCGAAAAACACCAAACATGAAACTCCAACCAGAGATCCTTTGGGTTTTCACACAACCTCGTCAGCTTACGTGCGTGAAGACAAAGATTCTCGGACTTACGTGACAGAAAACGGCTCGTTTCATTGGACCGAGGTTTTAGGTGACAAAGGAACCTTCGATGCAGTGCTGCTTCTAGAAGAGAACTACCACAATGAGAATACGCCTGGAATCGAAGGAATGCGTGGAGATGCTACGGTCAAAGCATGGACAATAACGAGTCCCAACCAACGAGAGATGCGGTGGACGGCACATGAGAAGGCAAATGAGGGAGAAGTGCGTGACCTTTTCTTCCGTTTCGCTGCTTGGGGCTGCTGTGATTCCCCAAATGTCTACGCCTACTACAATATGTTGTCTGGGAAAAAGATGTATGTAACCAATTCCGACCTGCTCGAAATAAGAGGCAAGGGCGAAGGGCCGCTTTCCGCTCGGTTCGTTGGATTTGGATATGACGTCATTAACAATCAGGGACATGACCCTGTACTACAATACGGAACCTACAAAGGCATTTCTCAAAAGGTTTCCATACACTCAGGCAAGGACTATTACGAAACGCCCGAGGTACTCGCCAATGCGAATGGCAAATCTGAAAAATATTACCTCGACTTGAGTGACTCACCGTTTACGTTCGTAATTATGGTGCGCTACCCGGGCGAATCAGAAGTACGAATCCCCGTTGAGAATGACATAATTCGTTTGGAAAAAGTTGTGCTCCCTAAGGGTTACTCGCTTCAACCGGAAAACTAGGAGGCGCCATTTCTACCTAAAGTTGGCGTCAAACTCCTGATAAACGCGGTAACCGTCCAAGTGCCGATCCGGCGAAGTCCACTTCTCCGGTAAGGCGGACTAATCAGGAGTTTGCACGATGGAACTTCCCAGAAGCGAGTTCTGGGGAGCCGAGTGGCACTTAAGCTTTGTTCGTTCTCTGCCACCAGGACAATAAAGCTAGTCGATGCCAGTGCCGGTTAACTCCACGGTTTGTGGATGAACTGCGCTGGCAGCCCAGTCATCGTGCACTGTGAGCGTTCCTGCGCGGCTTCCCGTCACTTCGGGAGCAAAGCTGACGTTCACGATGCAAGATGCGCCCGCGGCCAGTGTAGCCGGGCAGGTATTCACCAGCCGAAAGTCGCCAGTGACATCAATAGCATCGATAATTAGCGGAACCTCGGCAGTGTTCGTAAGCGTGACGGGTTTGGCCGCACTCTGCGTTTTTATCGATTGACTGCCGAAGTCCAGCGCCGAGACGTTAAATTCGGCTGCATCCTGGACGAAATCAACTACTACCCAATCTGTCGAGTCGGAGATCCTGAAATTACTTTGGCCGAGGCCTAAGAGTCCGCCACCACCGCCTATGACCATAGCGATCGGATTGACGAAATTGTAGAAGTTCGAAGAGCCCTGAAGCCAAACCTCATTCCAGATTAGTTTGCCGGATGGATCATATTTGAGTGTGACCGCGCAACACGCCGCATCAAGATCGCTTCCGGGGTTAGTTGAGCCGGTCACGTAAGCCTCACCCGCGGAGTTTACAGCAACAGCGGTGGCAAAGTCCGACTCGCCACCAGTAGGAACATTGTATTGCTCGACCCAGCTTTGATGACCTGTAGAATCGAACTTTATGAGGCCTATGTTCGGTACTGTCTGCGTCCTCAAGCTCGTAGCAATAAAAACGTTGCCTGCCGCATCGGTGGCAAGCGAATTAAAGGTAGCACCGCTTGGGAAAACGTTTGGAGGTAGAGTCAGGCCCGAGTTCCAGGCGACAGTCCCATCCGACTGAAAGCTGGCTACAACATAAGCCCCGCCGCCGAAGGGATTCTGCGGAGGCCCAGAACCGGCAACGAAGGAATTGCCGCGTGAATCGACATCGAACGCCGCTATCGTTCCGAGGATGTTGTCGCCAAACGATTTGAGGAGGTTGCCGTTCGTATCGTACTTAAAGAAAAGCGAGGCGTGCTCCCCGGCATTAACGTTGCTGAATACGGGAACGTAGACATTTTCGCTCGTGTCTAGCTTTACGCCGAGAGGGGAGTTGCTGGCGTTTGGCGTTGGCGCCGCGACCTTGGACCACAGCTGTTTTCCACTCGTGTTGTATTTGATCGTAATGGCGTCACTCGAAGCGCCGCTGAGTTGTTGAGCGGTCAGAGTGATGAATACATTCCCTGCCGGACTAACAGCCAGCTTGACCGGCGTGTTTGTTTCGGTGGACGTGCTGGCAATAAAGTTGATCCACTGCCTTACGCCCGCTGGACTGTACTTGGCTGTGGCAACCTCTGGGTTGGTCGTCGGGTGAAATTGGCTGACCGGCAGATAGGCGAGGAAAAGTACATAGACGTTTCCTGCAGAATCGACGGCCACATCCTCGCCTTGGGCAAAACCGCCCGCACCTGTAAGCCAGGCCTTCCACAGTAGTTGGCCATTGGACCCGTACTTAATGGTGAGAGCTTCCTGGTCGGAACAAGAACTCACAACACAGGAACTGCCGGTGACATAGGCGTTGCCTTGGAGGTCTGAAGTCAGCGCGACGGGAGTGTCAAAGCTCCCCGCAGCGTCAAAGCTGGCAGCCCATTTCTGGAAGACTTGCGACTGGGCGCTGGCCGAGGAAACCAGGAAGCCTGACAGAAGCAACAAGCAAGTGGCAAAATAGGCGACTCTATTCGCAAGACTTCCTTTAATGAGGCTGGGGGACATAAGGCGTCCTTTCAGGAGCGCAAAGTTCCCCAACTATGCGGTTACGGAGTAGCTCAGACAATCGGGTGGTTGCTGTAGGTCGTAAAGGCGAATGCGATGTTCGTGTTGCAGTTCGAACCAGAGGCGGCTTCCCCGACCACTAACTCAGCCGTTGCGGAGAAAGGGTCGAGTCAAGCTCGGCAACGTCTATGGTTTCGCGTATTGCAGCACCGCATCGTCGGTATATGACTGACCCGGCGCCGCAGAGAACGCGGCTGCGATTAGAACCATGAACAAGGTTAAACACGGGGCAGACAGGCTCATAACCCTTTCCATTCTATAAGAAACCAACCCGACTAACCAGGCCTTGGTCCCCGTGCGCCCATTTTGGGGCAGGACTAAGTCAATCCTTTTCAGGTGGACAGGTATTGTGGGAATCTCTACATCTCCCCCCAGACTGTTCCGTGAAGCCCCTTTTCGATAACAAGAGAGAGCCACGTGGACACTCATGGAGGAACCGAGAGCGTGCTTCGAGCCGGCTCTCGAATGCGTAGATTCACGGCACTGATTGCTCTCGGCGTTCTTGTCTTGGGAAGCGTTTGCTCCGCGCAGAATTCAAAGCCGCAAGACCTCACGGACATGAGCCTCGAGCAGCTCGGCCAGATCACCGTCTACTCCGCCTCCAAGCGCGAGCAGGGTGTCAAAGATGCACCCTCCTCGGTCACCGTCATTACCGCCGACGAAATTCAACGCTACGGCTACCGCACCCTTGCCGACGCTCTCGAGACCGTTCGCGGGTTCTACATCACCAACGATCGCTATCAGAGCTACGTCGGCGTAAGGGGATTCGGCCGGTTGGGCGATTGGAACAGCCGGATTCTGCTACTCGTTGATGGTCACCGGATCAACGACAATGTGCTGGGGCAAGCCTTCATCGGATTGGAATTCCCGGTAGACATCGATTTGGTTCAACGAATCGAGATCATTCGCGGACCGAGTTCGTCGCTCTATGGCGCCGAAGCATTTTTCGCGGTGATCAACGTGATCACGCAAAAGGAAAATCAGCCCAAGCGAGAAGAAATCTCCTTCGCGGCGGGCAGCTTCGGTTCCTACGGCGGTCGCGCCACCTGGGACGACGCATACAAAGGCACCGTCTTCTCGCTTTCCGGTTCATTTTATTCGAGCATCGGGCCTACGCTGTTTTTCCCGGAATTCAATAGTCCGGCCACGAACTATGGCGTCACCAGCAACGCGAATTATGAGAGCTATCAGCGTGTGCTGGCCACCGTCTCCCGCGGTGGCTTCACGTTGCAGGGCGTATACAGTTCCCAAAACAAAGGTGTACCGACAGCCTATTTCGACTCGCGCTTTAACGACCCGCGAAGCCGCAATCTTCAGGGCATCGACTACCTGGATTTAAGGTACCAGCACCCATTAGGACAACAATGGCAAGTGGACGCGCGGACGTCCGTGAGTAAAAACACGCTCTACGGGCCGGTGGCTTACGAGGCTCCGCCTGCGCCGCCGGACAACTACTCGTACAACGGCCAGTGGTGGGACTCCGAGATCAAACTGAGCAAGTCTCTGCCGCACGACAGCGCACTGATTTTCGGCACGGAGATTACCGACAACTTTCAGCTGAATGAGTTCAATCTCGACCCGAACGTCAGTCCGGTAGCCACAAGGGTTTCCAAGAAATCGGTGATATGGGCGGGATACGCGCAGCTCGATTATCAAATCACCCGAAAGTTTTCTTTGAGCGCCGGCGTTCGTTACGACTACTACATCTCAGAGTTTGGCGGGAGCACCAATCCCCGCATCGCGCTAATTTATCACCCGGCGAAGTCCACGACCGCCAAACTTCTCTACGGCAGCGCCTTCCGGGCTCCGGTGCCGTATGAAACCAACCCCGATTATGGCCCCTTCTACGTGGGCAATTCGAACTTACAGCCGGAGACAATCCGAAGCGTCGAGGGAATTCTTGAGCAAAGCCTTGGCAGCCACCTGCACGCCTCGGGCTCGGTCTTCTACAATCGAATCAGCAATCTTATAACTCTGGAGACGGACCCGAGCACCGAGCTTTCCGTATATGAGAATGCTCAGTCGGCAAAAGCCAAGGGCGTCGAGGTTGAGCTGAGCGGAGGTCTGCCCGCGAACCTCACCGGCCGCGCCAGCTACAGTTATACGCAGACGGCGAACTCGATTCCGGGACAAACTCCGCCGAATTCTCCCGCGAATCTGGTGAAGCTAAATTTGACGATGCCGCTCTTCGGCCGGAAATTCTCCGCTTCACTGGACGGACAGTACACAGGGACGGTAACGACGTTGGCCGGAAATACCTTGGGAGGATTCTCCGTCTTGAACGCCACGTTGCTCGGCCACACGCTCGGCCAACACGCGGACATTTCCGTGAGCGTCTACAACTTGCTCGACAAAAAGTATTCGTTCCCCGGCCGTCCCGAAGATCCTGAGAACGCAATCCCTCAAGATGGCACCAGCTTCCGCATCAAACTCACGTACCGCTTCAATTCCGACAGCGGCCCAGCAAAGTGACCTGACATCCTAAGTCCTGGTAAACGCGGTTACCGGAAAAGTGAACTTTGGACTATCGGTAAGGGATTGTTAGAAGGCTTTTTTGAGGCCATAGACGGCGTCGTGTAGAACAAGAATCGACCAGCAAGCCGCACAAACGCCCCAGGGCTCAACGAACGTCTCGGAGACTCCGTGACACCGAGGGCATTTCTCAGCCAAGAGCGAGACGCGCAAGCTCACGTGCGAATCCCCTGTCAAGTTCGCCATGCAACGCACGGCCAAGAGGATTGCTCAAACCGATTCGGGATTGATTGTGCCCCGGGCGGATTTCATGGCTTCCCCCCAACATGCAAGTACTGAAACGAGACGGGCCTATGGGGTACAACAAGGGTTGGTCTTTCTTAATCCTAAATTCTGAATTCGTCAATAAATAAAACAGTGAATCGTAGCACAACCCCCCTGCCTAGGGTTGGTATTACCGAGTCTGGCAGGCATCGGAATTCCACTTGGACGTATAACGCGGTTACCGTCCAAGTGAAATCTGCCCGATCTTCAATGTCCGGTAATTCGACTAATCAAGCGTTTGCCTACAATTTCTGCTAAAACGGAGACGTCAAACATGAAGCCTAATGAACCCAGCCGCACAGCCCTGATGATCGCCCGACAACGAGCCGCTCATCAGCTGCTTGATCAAGGCTCAATCCTTAATGACCCATTTGCCATGAAGATTCTGCGTGAAGACGAAAAGGACGTGCTTCAATTTGCGAACGCACACCCCTTGGCCAGCATCGGACGCCTGATCACCGCCGCACGAAGCCGGATTGCGGAAGACGCTTTGTCAAAAGCAGTCGAAAGAGGTATTCGGCAGATCGTCATCCTTGGCGCCGGACTCGACACTTTCGCTCTCCGGAATCCCCATGGCGCACGACAGATCCGCATCTATGAGGTGGACCACCCCGCGACGCAAGCATGGAAACGCCAGCGCTTGGCTGAAGCTCAAATCGAACTTCCGGCATGGCTTATTGCCGTGCCAGTCGATTTCGAGCGGGACGATGTTGGAGAGAAGCTCGTCGCCTCAGGCTTTCAGCAGAACGCGCCCGCGTTTTTCACCTGGCTCGGGGTTGTGCCCTATCTGACAGAGGACGCTATCGGCCGCACTCTGGACTACATGTCGTCCATCCAGAACTCGGAGGTGGTGTTCGACTATATGGAACCCGAGGCATTCTCAGGAGAGCTAAGGAAAATAGAAACGGAGCGGACCGAACAGCTAAAGAAAATGAATGAACGATCGGTCAGCCGTTTCGAGCCGGCTGGCATTGCAGCGATGCTTCGCTCGCACGGATTTTGTGCCATCGAAGACCTCGATTTCCAGGAGATCGCGTCAAGGTTCGGCGGCGCGGTTCAAGGACTCGCGCCCGGACACCTTGGCGTTCATGTTGTCCACGCTAAGCACTAACTTCAGCGCATTAGCCTTTATTCTGTCTGAGCAGAGCCCTTCAGGCAGTAGCAATAGTTAGCCACTTTTATGTCGCGGACGTAAGGTTGACTTTACCGCGACGCTGACTTCGCCCGTCTTGGTGTTAGGACACAAGGAGGCTGATGTGGGAAACGAACAAGGGAAAGAATCAGGCGAGGGAATTCTTAAGGCATTAGAAGTCACCGACGCTGCCACTCACTTGTTGGGTGAAAAGATTGGAGCATTCGAACACGTCGCAGAGAAGTTCGGCCCTTTTACGGCGGCGGCTGTAGTCGCATATCACACCGCCGCAGCAGGAATTGACGCCCTGCATGGAGAAGGAAAGGGAACTGCCGACCACCTACTATCTGTGTCGATAGCGCTAGTAAGCGTTGCTGTTCCAGAAATCGGTTTTACTCAACTAGGTTATGACGGTGTTGCAGCCGCTGCGCGAGCGCATGGGATTCCTGTACCAACTGCCGACCATGCGGTGCACGCGGGTGCAATTGCGGTCGCTGAAGGTGCAGCTAACGCCGCATTTCGAGTGATGAATCCAGAAGCTCCCCTGCCAGGTCAGCCTGGAGAATTGCACCATGGTGGTGACCAGCCCGGCAACGCAGCCCATGATGCCGCTGCGGCAAGCATCAGTACTTCAGACCATAGTCAATCGGACGGCCACGGCGCGACAGATCACGTCCATACCGAAAACGTTGGAGGTAGCGACCTCGGAAACGCGGACAATCTCCATTCCCCCGACCATATCCACTCCGATGGTGGTATGTAACTCAGCGAATCTGGAGTCTTCGCAATAGGAGCTACGGGCATTCTGGCGCATCGAACTGCTTGTAGTATGCAAAGACCTCGAACTGCTGAGCTAAAGAAGTCCACCGAGTAGCTTTATCACCTGCACTTTTTCCTCCCGCGCCTTGTCGAAAGCCACCCCCGTGTTCGCAGGAAATTGGGGGATAAATCACACAAATATCGCCAAGCTAGTGAGGCCCACGCGTAGTCGTCGTTATCAGAATACTGAGGAGCTTCTTGCGGGTTGCGGTCGACAGATGGCCATGAAAGTACGCTGCTACCCGATCCCCTTCGGGCCTTTTGAGCAGCCTAACGAGTAAAGGCGAAGCTTCTTGGAACAGCATACTTCGGAAGACCTTCTCCACTTCTCGGGCGCGTCCTCCGTATCCCGCAACGTCATCGCTTCGGTAGCGCGGCTCAAGCAGAGTCATCAAGTAATAGTCGGTGACCGGAACACGAGGCTCATTTTGCGTGATCCGGATTGGCACTGGCACCTCCTCTACTACCTTGAGGTTCAGTGGAAGTACTCCCCGCTTCAAGTCATAGTAGTCCCGAATTGGGTTGAAGTCCGCCGGGGCATGCGCAATGATCGGCGCTATCGTGGGATGCTGTTTGCAGAACTTATCAACAAGACGGTAATTGTCGTCTTCTAGAAGGAATGCCCACGGATCAGCCTCTTGTTCGTTCATTCCTGGCTTTAGCCGCAACCTATGGCTTTTCCTAAAGGAAGCAAAAGACCGCCCTTTTTCCGAACTGTATATGTTCGTTACGAGAACTGCAAAGTATTCTTCCTCATTATCGTAATCGGGCATCTTAGGGATTGGAGTTTGCTTAAAATCACCGCCTAGGTACCTGGCGGCGTGAACTAACTCGTGAAAAAGAATTTCGTCTGGTTGAAAGCCCGCGTAGTTTCGTTGAATCGACCGCACTTGAGCAACGCTGATTTCTTTGCCATTATAAAAAATCTTGGCCGTAGTAACCGTTGCGTCCTGGGGATGAAACACAACAATACCCAGTGTCTTGTTATTTTTACCTAATGCCGGATCAAATTCAGCGTTATATTCTCCCCGGACTTTCCCGGGATAATCGTCAGTAATTAGCACGGTTCCATGAGTTTGGATCTTGGTGGCGATGGCCCGTCCGGTCTGGGTGGCTAGCAATCCTTTGATGATTTGGGTGACGTCAGAATCATAAATTGTGGAAGTGCCCGATACTCTAATCTCCCCCTGGTCTAAGACTGTTGTCATCTCGAACTCTCCTTTTTGTCAGAGATCCACTGTTTGGACGATTGCCGTAATGCAGGGAGCCGTGAACGACACTTGTTGTCCAAGTCGTCGCTCGAACGCCCTGAGCCATGCTCTCGGGCTTTACACCTAGAAACTCGCGGCCCGGGTTCGAGTTATTAACCTCAGCACGAGTCGGGCGGGATGCGCAGCAGTAATGCCAACAAGAGATCGAGCATGGAAGCCTCCTTCGCTATCGCCGGTTTGAACGTCGCCGGGTTTCGTCACTGCGCACTCTCACGCAATCCCGTTTTTTCGACAATGCACCGCGGGTAGCTTCTGGGTGAACTCTAGGTATTCAGTTTACGTACGGACGCCTTTAAACGCGGGATGTGATAAATTTGCCCGCCCTATGCCTGAATTTATCGAGCCGATGGAATGCCTGGCGGTTTCCAAATTGCCAGAGGGTTCCGCGTGGGTTTGGGAGATCAAGCTGGACGGATACCGAGCTCAGGCTGAAGTCAGACGGCCGCCTTTGGTTGTACTCGCGAAACCGAAAGTCTTTCAAAACCAAATTTCCGCTGATATACGAAGGTCTTGCGGACTTGCCGGACAATACCGTCATTGACGGCGAGATTGTCGCGTTGGATGAAACAGGAAGACCAGACTTCAGTTTGCTGCAAAACTATCGGAGCGCAGCGAAGCAGACCAGCTATTTTGCGTTCGATCTACTCGTCCTGGAAGGTCGAAACTTGACTAGTCTTCCACTCATCGAGCGGCGGCAATTAATGCGGTCGCTGAAATTCAGTTCACCGTTAGTCCGATTGTGCGAGCAGTTCGATTCGTCGGCAGAAGAAATGATTGCTGCCGTGCGCCAGCTTGGAGTCGAAGGCGTCATCGGGAAAAGGAAGGACAGCAAATACGAAACCGGAAAGCGTACTGGGTCCTGGATTAAGCACCGAATCAATCGCGGCCAGGAATTGTGATTGGCGGGTACTTCCCTGGGCCACATGGATTTGATTCCATTATCGTCGGCTACTACAGAGGCGAAGATTTGATTTACGTTGCGAGGACGCGAAATGGATTCGTTCCGGCATCACGGCGGCAACTGTTTTCGAGATTGACACATCTCGTGACTCCTACCTGCCCGTTTGTAAACTTGCCGGACACAAAGAAATCAGGGTTCGGGGAAGAACTCGACGCCGAGAAGATGAAGAAGGCTGTTTGGCTAAAGCCGGAAGTGGTCGCCCAGATTGAATTTCTTGAGTGGACTGAGGGAGATCGGCTGCGTCACTCAAAGTTTGTGGGACTGCGCGAGGACAAAGACGCCCGAAGCGTCGTTAGAGAGTGAATTCAATCCAATGTTACAGAACTTCTGCGATGAGGGCGAATTCGCAAAGTCTACCATTCAAGCTAGAATCTCGGAATTACGGAAATTCGTATCGGAACCGGAGAGAAACACGAGAGGTTTGGTGCGAAGTACGCCGCGATTCCTTGCCCGATGAGGAAGTCCATGGAATGACTAGATGGCGGTCCCAATATATCTACCTGACACTCGCAGCAATCTTCTTTGGCATCGCCGTGGTTTCGACGTTTACCGGAAAAACATTGACACGCTCTGGTCGTGGTTTGTATCGCGCCAAAGACCCGACTGACTTTTGGTGGAGCGTCGCGTTCTATTACATCTTTGCTCTTTTCTTGTTTTACATGTATTTGTCTGATGGTCGATGACAGACATTCTTCTCGGAACGCACCAAAACCGATTCACCCGTTTTTGCTAGTGGGGTCCCTCAGAAAACCAATAATTGGGTGTTAGTTCCATTCCGAGAATAAGAAGCCCAAAGCCAGCAGCACAGACGACGAAACTCACAACGAGAATAACGACAAGACCCATTTTGCACGCCCTTCTGATTTTCGGGGACCTGTATTAAAGCACATCCGAGATTAATTTTCGATGAACGACTTTAAGGGAAAACCGAAGAAAGATTATATTTTAGCGGCGTTTCTTATCTGCTTTGCGGAGGTCCAATCCCACAATGACTCGCTCAGTGTCCGACAGGTCTCCTATAATTTTACAAATTGGAATCGGGAGCTTTCGCACGAGAGTCGGAATCGCCAATATCTGATGGTCTCGCGCCAACTTAGGGTCCTTAATTAAGTCGATTACTTCAACGTAATATTTATTCCCGAGATGAGTCGCGCAAATGTTTTTCAGATTAGAAATCGCTTTTAAGGATTTTGGAGTTTTCCCGGCCACGTATAATCGCAATTCGAAAACTGTTTTGGAATCTTTAACCTGGCGCTTGGTTTTCACACAGTGGTTTTAGCATCGTGGTCGGGTAATGTCTAGCCGCGGCAAAATCCGTCTCTAACTCCCTCCCACCCGTGGAAAGATGTTCACTAGAAACTCAATTCCGCTCATACCAGAGTTCGTTTTGTTGATACACGGATTTGGTCTTACATGTAGGACATTCCATCTCTAGCCCCTCGGTGGGAATCTCTGGTTTCTTAGGAAAAAAGTAGTCCGTCAGCGTGCGACCCATTCCTATTTCGGAATGCGGAACAATCTTAAAGCAGTTTTTGCATGTGAAGACCCATCTAGCCATTGACTTGGCCCCTCTCGTGACAGTGCTCAGCCAGGTCCATTAGAGGAATACAGCGAATCACGTATTGGTTCCTAGAGGCTCCGCTTACCACCGAATGTTTACCAATCTAGGGTAGTGGGGGTACAGACTGGAGCTTTCGACGCTCCCACAATAAGCACACGGGAGCTTTATGTTACGCACCTACGACTTATTCGAAGTCATGCCGGACGGCGATTTAATTTGGAGAGCAAAAATAGATGGGGATGAGAGCGCCGTCTACGAGTTACTGCAAGCCGCCAAAAGAAGCAGGAACGAGTTCAGATTGATGCACATTCCCAGCATGGCGGTCATCGCCACAATGAACGCTAAAGTTGATTCAGCCCTCGGCAATAAATATCCGTTGACAGAAAAACGCCTCCCTTGCTAATAAATTAATTATCCGCAGTGAAGGCCCTGCCCCGTTCGGAGGTGCTATGTCCAATCACGATTCGGTCCACGTTCAGATGCAGATCGAATGCCCGAAGTGTCACAAGAAAATGATTCTAAACATTGGGTTGGTTCCCGACACCACCCACAACATACTCGAATGCCCCAACTGCCAGAACACGCTTATTCCCCTGGTGCCCGGACCAATTGTTGGGGGACCGTTTTTACTGGATGCCTTAGTAAGACCCTAGCCTTGATATGAAAGACTGGCGCGTTTATAAGTGACCTTGGACTTACACTGGGGGCACTCAACCTCGCTCCCTTGAGGTGGGACTTCTGGTTTAGCTGGAAGGTAGTAGTCGGAAAGACTCCGGTTGTCTATCTTCGAATACGCAAAAGTAAAATTGCAGTTACTGCATTTTAAGACCCGACTAGGCATGCGGACATCTATCGTAACGCTACTCTGATTCGCTGCTGAAAGATGTGCTAAACGGGACTCCCGCAAGATTCAGGTTGCTCCATACTCTATCGGTGAAAAAGAAGGATTTAACCACGAAGCAATTATCCTCAGTCCCCTGTCCAACCTGCGGTGTATCTGCTGGAAGGCGTTGCATACTTGAATCCGGTAGTCTGCGCTCTTCCCCACACGTAAACCGAAAACTTGCTGCGGTTGAGGCGATTGAAGCGAAAAGAATTCTTCGTTCCTGACCTCGACAATTTCAAATGCATCAATCGTTAGGATTTTATATCCCGTGATGCTAAGGTCATACAGTACTCGATAGTGCATATTCTCATGCCAATAATCCGAGTCTTAGTCGTGGAAGACTACGAACCAATGCGACAGTTCGTCCGCGCGAGGCTGCAAAAGAGGTGCGACTTGCAGGTTGTCGGCGAAGCGTCAGACGGACTCGAAGCGGTTCAGAAGGCGATGGAACTGAAACCCGATTTGGTTTTGATGGACATCGGACTTCCATATCTAAACGGAATCGAAGCTGCTCGACAAATTCGCGAACTTGTCCCAGATGCCAAAATAATTTTCCTAACCCTAGAATCGGCTGACGACGTAGTAGAAGAAGCCTTCAGCTTAGGGGCGCTGGGCTACGTCTTTAAAATAAGTGCCGGAATTGACCTGCTTTCTGCAATAGAAGCCGTTGTCCTAGGCAGGCAGTTTGTAAGCGGCAGATAGAACTTCAATTCCGCCGACCCAGTCACGAAGACCGTTAACCCGCTGCGGCTATCGACTGTGATCCACTGTTTGGAGAATCTGACGCGAGCAACGCTAGTGTGGGTTTCGGGATGGTGAGCTGCGAAAAGCCGCAATCTACGCAGACCAAAAGCTTCGGAAATAACAAAGCACCCGATTTATCTAGATTTTTAAGGCCGTCGTGGTGAATTTTCATCTCAGCGGACAATTCCATCTGATTATCAGACCTACATGCGGGACAAGACATAAACCCTCCCCTCCGTCCTCCGGTTCTGATTGTGCAAGATTGTACACCCGTAAGCCAAAAATTATGACTGGGCGGTAGAACGATCTCCCCTTACCTCTTCTAATCCTCCGTTCCCTGCCAGAGGATTTTATGAAACCAGTCTTGACCGTATTGCGGTCCCGCATTCGTGTGGGAAGTTCTGAAACTTTGTCTGCCCAAACCTGCCAGTGTCCTCAGTGCAAACGAACGGTCTGCTTGATGTGGCCGGAATATGTTCTGCATGTTCCATTGCATCGTGTGATCTGGTTGGATTGTCCCACCTGCGCGATCTCATTTTCAGTTCTCGCCGCAGAGCTAAGTCCGCTTCTGGACGGTGAGTCCCGATTTCCGCACGCAAATGTAAATCATCTTAGTTAGGAGCCCACCGTGGAACAAACCAGAGTAGATTTATTTGGCTGTCCAGAATGCTGCACACAATTCCAAGTCAAATACCCCGACCCGATTCCAGAGTATTTGTGTAACCAGAGCAAAGTCGGGCTGACGTGCCCGGTGTGCCGCGAGTCGTTTGAGTTGTTCGATTTCCTGATCGACTTTTGCAAAATGTCGGTGCCGTCGAACCTACCGTTCATCGAAGTAACATCGATCACACCGAAACAGCCAGTGCCGGAGAATGCGAGGATGGAGTGGATGAGGGAGAAGTGGGCGAGACAAAGAGCAAAGTATCAAGCCGTTTACACTCGTCCGTAGCCGGACATCTGTGGCCGCCTCCCGCGAGCTCTCACCCTTGTTTTGAGATAGAATCCGCCAGCGGAGTCGATGAGTGTCCAAGAAACCAGAACCGGAATTCCACGTCGGCCAGCGTATCCGCATCAACGTTCACAGCGGACGAATTGAAGACGCCACTGTGAAGGCAATCGTGGAGCACACGGACCGCCTGCGGCTACAAGTTGATTTCGGGCACGAACGAACGGCGTTAATTCATCTGTGGCAGGTAGTCGAAGACTAATGGAAATGGCAATTCAGCCATAGACGGTCATTCAATTCATCGAGTATCCCGCCGCCTTCCACGCCTCAACTCCGCCTTTCAGTACCTTGACGTTAGTAAAGCCCTTCTCCTGATATTTCGCTGCCTGACCGACAGCGCTGGCTTCGCCGGGTCAAGCTCAATAGAAAATGATTTCCTGTGTCTTCGGCAGCGCCGCCGTCCGGGACTGCAAGCTGGTGAAGGATATGGACCCTTCCAGATTTAACCTCTGGCATTTGGCCTCGTCCTCGTAGGCGCAGACTAGCAGGGCTTGATTTGCTTTTGTCTTTGCGTGTGCTTCTTGAACGCTGATTCGTTGGATGTCTGCCATGTGACCTCCTGTAAGAGCGTACCCGACCCGTTGGCCTAGAATACGCCCGGAAAATCAGCAAATCTAGAACGTATACAAAAATGGTTGGTGCACTGCCACCGCGACGGCTGGTCGGCTTTGATTCGTTCTTTTGCTGCTGGGCTTATGTCCGGGACCGCTTTGCATCAACGCGAAGCCAGCAGAACTACATTTGGGCACGGACGCGGAAGTTCCATCAGTTCAGTTTCTATTTTCTCGTGTTCCTTAATTCTTGACTGAATTGCCTCCGCATAGTCAGGATAAAACAACGTCGCTTGCTCTACGTCGCTGGTCCATTCAATTGTCTCGCGTTGTTCGGCGGCAAACTGCTCGACAAGCTCTCCGCCCGGAGTATCCTTCAAGCGCAAATATTTATTCGGCATCTGGCGACTGGCGAGGCCACCAATCAACTCGTTGCTCATCTGACTATTCTAGAACCCAGAAACCTCATTGGAATAGGGAGAAAGCTTCATTTTCAGTGTGATCGAAATGCAGTTCGACTAGGAACGTACTACAGCTATAAGCCGAACTAGGTTGAAAGGAAACAGGGGGTGGAGACGGGAAAGCGGGAACGGACGGGACGTGATCTGTCTCAACAAACTCGCAAATTCCCTCGTTTACCCTGAGCCCTGAAGGGCCAACTCCTACTTACCTGCCGACTTCCACCCGTCTCAATCGAATTCGGCATTGCCCGTTCCCGACGCCTATCTTTAATCACATAATCTGGGCGCGCTCTACAATCTGCTCGAAGCCCCAAGTCTCGCACCCCTTGGCCAACTCTTCTTCTTGCTATGGTCTGTGCTCTTTCTGTGTATCACCGAGGGCGTATCGCATACATCTGAGCTTGCTAGCCGCCTGCTCTTGTCTCCCGCGCGGGCTGCTTCGTTCAAGCTGGATTTCCGGGCATGCTAAACCCATCTGCCAGAACTCATCCCCGCGCGCAAGAACCTGACGAATCACTTCTGCCTTGACTCCGCGAAACGGCGGCGCGTAGCATTCACATCAAGGTACACATTCGAATATGTTCCGTCCGGAATCGCGATTCTTAGTGGCCCTTACGCGGTGCACACACTGAGACTAGGGGCAACCGTGTTGTGGCTTCAACCAGACAACCGCCAATGAGACACGATTCACAACGAACCAGTAAGACTTGGCTGCGGTGGAGTGCGTTTCTGATTTTGCTTGCCGCAGTCGTCCTTTTCGCCGCAGTCTTTGCGGCAACGCTCTACCATCTCTTGCTCCCGTCATTCTTTCTCTCGATTGTATTGATCACCCTCGCTTCGTCTATTCTTCTTCTCGCCCGTTACCTGGTTCTCTTGCGAATTGACAACCAGCGCACGGTTACTGCGCTTGATTCCACGGGCCGCGAATTCAAGTCCATCTTCCAGAACGTATTGGACGGAATTCTGGTTCTTGATGACAACGGCGTCTGCATCGCTGCTAATCCCGCAGCCTTCACCATTCTCGGCGCAGAATCGGATCAACTCCTCGGACACTCCTTCGCCGACTTTTACGCAAAGCCAGAGGACTTCCGTACAACCTGGAACACCTTTCTCGAGAAAAAATATCAGCGTGGGATCGCCGAATTCATTCGAGGTGACGGTTCCCAACTGTTTACCGAATACACCGTGGCCGCAGAGTACGCCCCGGGGCGGTACGTCGTCATTCTTTGCGACATCACGCAACGCATGAAGGCCGAGCGAGCGCTCAGGGAAAGCGAGGATCGCTTTCAGTTAATGGCCAGCAATGTTCAGGAAATCGTTTGGATGATGAGAACTGACAACAAGGAACTCGTTTATATCAGTGAGGCATACGAGACCATCACGGGACATTCCCTAGATGAGATCCGCCAACACCCTAACTCTTACAAAGAATTGGTTCACCCGGAGGACCGCACCCGTTTCCTAGCAAAATTGGAGGAGGCCACGGTCACGGGAAAGTTCGATGAGGAGTTTCGAATCGTTCGCCCCGACGGTGTTTTGCGCTGGATTTGGAGCAAATCATCGTCTGTCTGGGACTCCCACCTTGCCGTGCGCTCACTTGTCGGAATCGCCCAGGACATCACCACGCGCAAAAACGCCGAAACCGAGATTGCGAAGCACTTGGCGGCAGCCGAAGCTGCCCGAGCAGAGGCCGACGCACTCCGCAAGGCCACTCTGACCTTGACCCAAAACCTTCGCATGGACGAGCTCCTGGATATTTTGCTCCAAACCCTTCTTACAATCGTCCCCTATGACTCAGCCTGCGTGCTTCTTAAAGACACGGATCACTCGTTTCTCGTTGCGAGGCAAATGCCCCGCGAGATAAACCGAAAGAATATTGTCATCTTGCAAGTGACCGACCATCATTTTCTGCAGAAGGTTCTGATGACGCGCAATAGCGTCTTTCTCGAGAATGCGCGGAGTGAATCCGAGTGGCGCGACAGCCCTGCCTATGGCGGTGTACAAACTTGGATGTGTGTCCCACTCATCGTGTCCGAAAATCTAGTCGGATTGCTTTCCGTCAGCAGCAAAGAATCGGGGCGATTCACCCGTGAGCATTTGAGGCTCGCTAAGTCCCTAGCACTATCCGCCGCCGTCGCCATTCAAAACGCACGTCTCTACGAACGTGCCGAAATCTACGCCTCTGAATTGGAGTTACAGGTAAAGCTCCTGAAAGAAACCCAGGCCGCGCTTGAACGCACGCAGAGCCGCGCCCGCGGTACGGGATAGTAGGTTTTCCAGTACCCTCTCGAACTTCACAGACCTACTCTACACTTCCCACAACCCCGGAGTGCGTCTGCTGCTTTGTCTCCCGATCAAACTATATTGTTAAGTGATATAATGTATATCGCATTTCCAAAATCGCGAGGAAATCAGAAAAGGAGTATGAGAACAGATGCCTGATAACTTCAACTGAAAGAAGAAACTGTCGAGCGCATCATATCGGAAGAAATTATTCGTCTCGAAGTGCGCGAGAAGCTCGATAAGCGAAAGTCCGATGAATCCGGCTCAAGGCTTGTAAAATTCCTCAATTCAAGCTTCGGCCTCTTCCTGCTCAGCACATTCTTCGTCACGGGCTTAGGCGGATTGTTCACATACTGGACTCAAAAAACAAAGGATGTTCGAACTGAACAAGGAACCAAAGAGAAGCTATTGGCGGAGTACGAATGGCGCCTCATCGACCTGGATGGGCGAATTGCTCAGAACCATGCCAATCCAGGAAACCCAGAAGTCTGGGGTGTGAACTCACTTATGACGATCAAGGCCGTGAACGGAAATGATTTCGCAACAACGCTTCCACAATTCAAAGAAGTGAATTGGGCAGGCCTAATCATCCAGCTTCGAGAACTCGGTATTTCGGACTACGCGGATGAAGCGATTCGTGCCACGAAAGTCTTGACTGACGGCCCGTTTCCGCACCTGGACTCGGACCGTCGAGGTTATGTTGATTGTGAGGTTCTTGATCGATTATCCGGCACTCTTCACAAATATTTTGACAGTGCCCATAAGAAGATTTACGAGTGAGCGATTAAGAGCCGGACTAAAGTTTAATCGGGCGGTAACGGAGGCGCGCGTGGGAGCGACCACAGTGCCACTGGATAAGCGAACACGCTGGTGGCCGAGGACGACGACTTGTATATGCGTCTGCCGAAGGGGTCATATTTGAATCTAACCGTCCCGCATGGTTAATACAAAATAGCAACGACCCCAAATCACCGCACCTTTTCTGCTTGAAGCTTCGAAAGATCGGCGGGCGTGAGGCCAGCGAAGCGGCTATCCAAATCGTAGGTGTAATTTACCGTGCTGCTGTCCGGGTAGGTTTTCTCTGTCAGCCGGTTTAGTTGGTCGTAGACATAGTGAATCGTCTGCCCCTTGCGGTCGGTCTTGCTGGTCAGATTGTTGTCCGCGTCGTACGCGTAGGTTTCGGTTGCCGTCGAAGGAAATGATGTTTGCGTCACCCTGCCGAACGCATCGTAGGTAAACATCGTGGTGTGACCATTCGCGTCCTGAATGCTTGTCAGATTGTTTTCCGTGTCGTAGCCATACGTGGTCACGTTGGTGGCCGCGTCGGTCACGCTGGTCAGCCGGTCAGCGTCGTCGTATGCATAGGTGGTAATTTTGCCGTTCTGATCCGTCACCGAGGTGCGCCGCCCGCGATAATCGTAGGCAAACGTGGTCGTCGTGCTGTCCGGGTAGGTGATGGTGGTTAAGCGGTCCATCGAGTCATAAGCAAAGGTGGTCTGATGGCTCAGCGCATCGGTGACCGACGTGCGGTTTCCATGCGAATCGTAGGCGTACGTCGTGACATTGCTCTGTGCATCCGTGATCGTGGCAATCAGTCCGACGGAATTGTAAGTAATGGTAGTGACATTTGAGAGTGGATCCGTGATGCTGGTTAGCTCTCCCAGCGAATTGTAAGCAAAGGACGTAACGCTCGCCGAGACGCCGCTAGCTGGAACCGGAATGGTCACCGAAGTCAGGTTGCCGTGCGAATCGTAAGTGTTTGTGGTCGTCTTGCCGAGCGTATCTTGGACAGTCAGCGGTTCTCCAAAGCTGTTATAGGTGTACGTAGTCGTCGCCAAGGTAGTGGGATTGACTTGGGAGTTTTTCGTGAGCAGCTCATTCGACGAATTGTACTGGTAGCTTGCAATGTTCCCCAGGGCGTCCGTTGTCCCGTCCGGGCGACGACACTGACTCATTCGCTTTCCAGCTTAAAATCCTCCCGCGCCTTCTTGCTGTTTGAGTCCAAGCCCATCATCAGCCATGACCCGTTCTCAGTCTCGTAGACCGTCCTGCGCATCTCTGACGGCCTAACGCGTCGCCGTGTGGACCCCTCTCTGCCGGGACGACATGAATGCGGCGCCCTGCCTTCTTCGACTCTCAAGCATTGCTGCAGCGCGACATCACTGGTGGTGACTCACTCTCCCGCACTAGCCAACTCGGGTCATCCCGCAAGCCCGTTGGACGGATCATCAATTCATTATCCATTTCCGCCACGCATTTCCTTGGGCACAGCTTCGGGATAATTCCTGCGCCCGGCGTCTTCGCGTCTTCTGCTTTCCCGGTTCCTCACCAAACTCTTCCTGAACCGTACCGAACAGTTTGGGTCCCTCCCGGAATGCAGCCGCTCGTCTTGGGAGCAGTATCCACTCGCTCTTGAGTGCCCCAAGAAAATGGGGCAGAAAATGGAGAAATAAATCATGTATCTCAATCACGTCCAACTCATCGGCTTCCTCGGGAAAGACCCGGAGAAACGCCAAGTGCGCGGCAACGGAGACACCTTCACGGTTCTCTCGGTCGCCACGCAGCAGTCGTGGAAAGACGCGAACGACGAATGGCAGTCGAAGACCGAATGGCACCGCGTCGTTGCCTTCAATCGCCTCGGCACGGCAATCGCCGAGGCTCTTCACAAGGGCGACCATGTTCTTGTCGATGGAATGCTCGTCAGTTCAGCGTACGAGCGCGAGAACGGCAAGAGCAAGAAGGCCAAGGCCGCGAAGGTTACGTTCTGGAGCGTGCGTGCGAATTCCGTTCGCAGGCTCAGCCGCGCCGAAGCGGAACCGCCAACAGCACCGTCCGGTTCTGACGCCGGCGATGGCGCGGAACCAGGCAATGCACCGTTCTAACCGGCGCACGCTTTGAGGCTCCCCGACCCGGTCGGGGAGCCTTTTTTTTGTGGTGTACGCAATTCTGGTCAAGAGAAGAAAACATACCGCGCGAAGCAATACTCTACTCAGTATATGCCCCTCACCGCGGAGGTTATTTGGCAGCCCCATGCCATCGCCGCGTGAACACCGGCACTCCCGAAGCCAGCGGAGAACTTGTCCCGCTCCCGGCCACGCCGAGCTGCGCCCTCGACCGGAGGAATCGCGTCATGGGCAAACATCCGCATTGCACGTGCACTATTTGCGACATAGAAAAATACATCGGACTGGAACTCGCGCTCCACGAGAGCCGTGCAATATATCGTCAAATTGTTGCCGGGAAACCCATTCTCGCAGGCTTCCCAACTGTTTTCGATCTGGTCGCGAGCCTACACGCCCGTAGAGACGCGAAAGACGGAGCCACTTTCTCCGATCTGATATTCACCCAACTGCTCTCCGGTCCCACTGCCGCTGACCATTGGGAGTACGTCGAAAAGGTTTTGATCCTTGTTTTCGTACCGACAACCCACGCCGCCGTCCGACATGCTTCCCGCCATTACCAATTCCTGGCGCGCGAAGATCTTTCGCAAATCGCCCTCATCGCCCTTATTCAGTGTCTTCGGTCGAGAGCTTGGCAGGCGAGGCGCTCCCACTTCGGGTTTTCTGTGGCGAGGAAACTCAGAAGAAGCCTCTTTCAATGGGCGCGTGGAGAATTCGAGTCCACTTCCCAGTTTGTCGCGGGGAGAATTGGAGATGAATTCCCTTCCACCCAGACGGCGGAAGAATCCTTTGAGCGACAAACCATGTTGCGGCATTTCCTAAACCTGTGTCAGCAAAGAGCCCACCTCACCCCAGCGGAAATAAATCTGCTGATTGACCTCAAGCTCGAGGAGACGATTAATATTGGCGTCTCCGTCCCGCAAGACCGAACCTCGAATCCCTTCCGGCAAAAACTGAAGCGCTTGATGACCAAGCTCCGGCGCTTGGCCCAAACACCATCCAATAACGCCCAGCATACACGACGATCCAGACACTAGGGACAACACCATCCGGTAACCCGTGGTACTCCTTATCGTTCTCCCAGCTCGCGGAAAAAATTAAGATTCTTTATTTTATCGCGACACATTTTCCGATTTCCTCGCTGATTAGGTATATGAGGGAAGGAGTTCCCGCCAAGAGGGGCCACGCGGCGCAGGGAAACCTCAGCCGTCGATTCTCTCTTTCGCTTGGACAACCTCCGCACCAACTGCATCTCTGCTCCTGAAGCTAGTGCTCCTAGTGTTTCCGATCGCTGGAAACGCTCTTTCAGCAATAGATTCCGGTGGGTGCGAGAGCTTTACAGGCTAAAGAAGGATCTGGCGGGAACTCCGCTTATTTCAATTCGAATCCAGTGAGGTCTGCAAATGAAATTCCTGTTTCGCAAAGCGCTACGGTTACTCCGTCAACTCCCACGATTTTCGACCATCGTTTTGACACTCTTCGTCGCGGCGCCAGCGTTCGCGCAAGGCGCGTCTCCCTGGGAAAACGCTGTCAATGTTTTGATGACGGCCTTCACGAGCACCATCGCCCGCGGCCTCTCGCTCGTTGCCATCGTCGTAGCTGGCCTTACCTTCGCCTTCGGTGAAGGCGGTTCGAAGCGCGTGCTCGCCGGCGTGCTCTTTGGCGTGGGTATGGCCATCGCTGCGGTGAATTTCCTCGCGTGGCTTTTCCCAGGGAACTGAATCGCCCAAGTTCACGCGAGCTGCGCATGACGGAAACAAGACGAATCAATAGAGTGCACCGATCCCTCTCGCGGCCCCTCACGATCCTCGGGGCCGAGCGAAAGCTCTTCTTTTTCGCCATGTGCCTGGGCGCCGCCACCTTCAACCTGCTCAACAGCCTGTTCGGTGGGTTGCTGATCTTCTTGCTGCTCTATGTTCTGGCCCGCTGGGCCACCCAAACCGATCCGCAGATTCTGCGATTTCTCCTGGCGGCGGCCAGACTACGCGTCGAATACGACCCGATGAAGTTCACTCCCATTGCGATCCAAAGAGATAGCTCATGCTGAGGCTTAGCCGAATTTTCAAGAACTACAACGAGACCGGCTCTCTCAGCGAGCAGATCAATCTTTACGGATTCATTGGGCCGCACACGTTTCTAACCAAGACGGGCGAGGTTGGCGTCATACTCGAAGTTCGCGGGGTAGACTACGAATGCCTCGACGGCGCATCGATTGACGGCTTCACCAAGCGCCTTGAATCGGCGCTAAAGCTGTTCGATGAAAACTACCGCCTCTTCCAATACCTCTTCAAACGCAACAACGAAGCCATCCCCTACAGGCTCTACGACAGCCCGATCGTTGATGCCGCGATCAAGAATCGCATCGCCTATCTCGCCAGCAAAGCTGACACGCTCTTTTCCCTATCCATATATTACGTCGTGCTCTACCAGGGATCTCTGACCTCACACAAGCTCGGAAGCGCGCTCGCCGAGCTGTCCAAGAATCCGAAAAAAGCCCTTGCGGATCTGCGGGCCCATTTCTCGGGTCAAAAGCAGACCGTCATCCTTGGGCGGCACGTCAGCAATGGCCAGACGGCGCTCCTGCAAAAAGCACGCAGCTTCATCCTTCAGGTCAGTGACTTCCTCTCTGTGCGGATACTCGACAAACAGGAAGCCTTCCGCGTTCTAAAGAAAACGCTCAACTTCCATCCCGACAAACTCGAACTCGCCAAGCTCAAGTACGACACCTTCCTCGACTACTACCTCCCCGAATCGGCGCTCGAATGCCACCGCGGGTATCTGCGCGTGGACGACTACTACGTCAAGGTTTTGACGCTCAAGGAACCTTCCGCCCAAAGCTTTCCGCTCATCTTCAAACGACTGCTCGAAGTGGAAGCGAACTATTACGTGGTGACCGAGTGGAAAAAAGAGGATTCCGGAAAGATGCGCCGGGTTATCCAGGCCAAGCGCCGCCATTTTCATAACACCAAACGCTCGTTCGCCAGCCAAGTCAGTCTGAACGACGCCCCCACACAGGACGTGCTCCTCGACGATTCCAAGGAATCCCAGGTCCGGGAACTTGGCGAAGGCGCCAAGGAAATCGAGCTTCACGGGAATTACTTCGGCCAATTCTCCCTAACCGTTGTGATTTATGACCTCAATCTGGCCAAAGTGGACAAGGCCTGCGCCGACTTCTATAAGGTCTTCAGCGTCCACGATGCCCAGCTCTACGAAGAAAAATACAACCTCCTGAACTCTTTCCTTGCGGCAGTTCCCGGCAACCACGCTCACAACTTGCGCTACTTGTATCTGCTCAACACCAACTATGCCGATATCTCGTTTCTCTTCACCCTTCACTGTGGCGAGCCTCGTAACCACCATCTCCGGCAGGAATATCTCGCGGTCCTAGAAACCAACCACCACACCCCGTATTTCCTAAACCTCCATTACCGCGATGTCGCCCATACCATGATTCTGGGGCGGACCGGCGCCGGCAAAAGTTTCCTTTTGAATTTCCTGATCACCAACCTCCAGAAATATGCTCCGCACACTTTCATCTTCGATCTGGGCGGGAGTTTTGAAAGCCTCACGCAGCTCTTTGGCGGCTCCTACGTTCGCGTGGGCCTGGAATCCGAGGGTTTCAAAATCAATCCCTTCTCACTCCCCCCGACGAAAGAAAACCTCGATTTCCTCGCTCTTTTTTTGAAGGTCTTGATTCAGGGGCAGCGAGCCGGCGAACTTGACCCCGCCACGGAACGCGATCTCTTCCATCAAGTTGAAAACTTGTATGCGGTCGACCCGGCGCTGCGCACGCTGGGCGTGCTGGCAAACACGCTGGGGCACGACATTTCGACCCGCCTCTCGAAATGGACTCGAGGCGGCCAGTTCGGATTCCTCTTCGACAACGCCGAGGACACCATTTCGTTCTCGCAATTTCAGTGCTTCGACTTTCAGCGCATGAGCCAGTACCCCGAACTCTTGGAACCCCTGCTCTTCTACATTCTGCATCGAGCCAACTCCGTCATCGTGGACCGTCAGGCTTCGTCCGTTTTCAAAGCCTTCTTCATCGACGAAGCATGGGTCTTCTTGAAGAACCCCGCGATCCAGCGGTATGTCGTCGAGGCGCTCAAGACTTGGCGCAAGCACAATGCCGCGATGGTTCTTTCGACGCAATCCCTCAACGAACTCAAACGCTCAGACATCCTCGACGTCATCATCGAAAGCTGTGCCACAAAAATCTTCCTCGCGAACCCCGATATGGACCGCGACCTCTACCGTCGCCAGTTTCACCTAAACGAAAACGAAGTTGAGCTCATCTCTGGCCTCCTCCCCAAGCAGCAATTCCTGATCAAAACGCCTGAGCTGGCCAAGGTCGCCAATCTCACCGTGGATGCCAAGAGCTACTGGCTCTACACGAACGACCCCTACGACAACAAGAAACGCAAAGAGGCCTTCGAGACCTACGGCTTTGCCAAAGGCCTGGAATTCCTGGCGGGAGGACAACCGTGATTCCTCTCGACGAGCCGGGTCTTCGAGGTCAGTTATCTCTCTTCCTGCCCCTTCTTGTATGCGGGGTCTTTACTGGGTTCGTTCTTGCCGTTCAGCGGTTCGTCGGGCTTCGTTCCGATCGGGACCAACGTTGCCAGCAACACCAATCCATCTCAAAAGGAGCATCTCGATGAAACATCCGTTGCGCACTGAGAGTCACAGCCTCTTCCTTCGCGTCTTCACGTTCGTTGTTATTGGCGCAGCCGCGTTCCACGCTTCGCCCGCGAACGCCGCAACCGACGCCGCTGCCCGTGTCGTGAAGTATTCGAAGGAAGACATTGTCCCCGTTCGGGCCAAGCTTCGCTTTTCGACGCTCATCATCCTGCCGGATGACGAAGAGATCCTCGATTTCACCACCGGCGACAAGGAATTCTGGATCATTAACGGGGCGCACAACCTGTGCTACGTTCACCCGGCGCAGCCCGGCATCCGCAGCAACCTGAATCTCATTACCGCCAGTGGTCACGTCTATTCGTTTCTGCTCACAGAGATCAGCGACCAGCCGACCTCGGATCCCGATCTCAAAATATTCATCGAACAAAAAGAGAGCTCGGGCTTGGCGGTGAGCACGCGACTGCGCGGTTATGTCAGCGCCGGCGAGGCGGAAGCCTACAAGAAGGAACTGGAATCCCTCCGCTCCCAGACCGCGGAACAGCTACACGCGGCGCAAGACAAATCTGCCGAGCAGCTCAATCATTTCCGCTCCGGCTACGCAACCAAACTCCAATTCGACTATTCGCTCGATCCCAAGGCGGCGCGGGAGCCGTTCCTGCTTTCCGTCATCTACCACGACGACTCTTTCACGTATATCAAGTGCGCCGCGCGCGAAAAACCCGCTCTCTATGAAATCAAGGACGGTAAGCCGAACTTGATTTCTTTCCAGCTAGAGAACGGCGTGTACATCGCGCCCAAGATCATAGACTCCGGCTACCTCGCCGTCGGCAAGAAGAAGCTCGCATTTTTTCGCCGCGCTTCCGCGAACTGAGGAATAACCATGAGCCAACCGACCCAACCCGTGCAGGTGCAGGAAAAAGCGGCGAAACCCCAAGGCCTTCTGCCGAAGAACGTCCAGTCCTGGCTACTCATCGGCCTGGCGTTCCTCATGGTCGCCATCATGTGGCTGACTGGGGGCAAGAAGCCCCCCGCTCCAACCAAAGCGGCCTCGCCCCCGCCCCAGGTACTCGCCCCGCTCGAAGTCAACGAAACCAAGATCAGTGAGCTGCAGAACCGCATCGAGCAAATGCAGCGCGATGAACTCGCTGCCCAGAACGCTCTTACTCAGCAGACCCACTTGCTTGGCGCCACTCCGCAGGATTCCCAGCAAGCCCATCAGCAGAGTGCGCCCGGAAACCCGTCTGATCAGCGAGCGGAAGACCCTATTCAGGCAGAGCGGAAACGACGCGCATATGCGTCCTTGTTTGCCTCGAATGTCGCTTTAACCTACCGAAAGAATCCCCCAAATCTACCGAGCGCCTCGGCTCCTGAGCCCGATGCTGTTCCCGCCGTCACCAGCCTCGTTCCTGTGGGGCCCAACGGCCCACAGGTCGCGCAACTGCTGAAACAATTTCAGGCGAACCCAGCTTCGTCCGAGCCAACGCGAAAAGACTCCCCGGAACCTGCCAACGAACGAAAGGACGAAGCCAAGACTCTTGCCGCCGCGCCGGCTACTTTCGCCAATGCGGCGGCAGGAAAAACCTACGTCCTATTTGAAGGAACTATCCTTGAAACCGTTCTCGTCAACCGCCTCGACGGCGGCTTCGCCGGCCCGGTCGAGTGCTTACTCTCAACCGATGTCTATTCCAACGATCGCCAGCACCTGCTCGTTCCCTCAGGGTCGAAGTTGCTCGGTGAAACGAAGAAGGTAGACGCCCTCGGCCAGACGCGTCTGGCCGTCGTCTTTCATCGTCTGCTCATGCCCGATGGGTATTCCGTCAGCCTCGACGGGTTCAAGGGCCTTAACCAGATCGGCGACACCGGGTTGCGCGACCAGGTCAACAACCACTATCTCCGCATTTTCGGTGTGTCGCTCGCGGTGGGCGCACTCGGAGCCGTCGCCGAGGCCGGAATAGCTGGCTCTCTCAACGCATCCAGTTCGGACCTCATGCGTCAGGGATTCGCGGCAAGCACCGCGCAATCTTCGGCGCAGATCCTCGACAAGTTCCTCAACATCATGCCCACGGTGACCATCCGGGAAGGCCACCGGGTCAAAGTCTATCTCTCGGGCGATCTTGCGTTGCCCGATTACAACAACAACAAAATCCCTTCCGATTTCTGAAGGCTAAAAAGGAGAGCGGTCCAAATGAAAAGAACGATTCTGATTTGTTTGCTCGTGTTGGGATTGGGAGTCGGCACAGCCACCGCCCAACTCGGGAGTGGTATCGTCTACGACCCAACCAATTACCAGAATGCTTTGCTTCGCTACGCCCAACTGCAGCAGCACCTCATTGAACTCCAAAAGAGCTACACCCAAATCACCAACCATCTCAACCTTGCCCTGCAGATGGCCCAGTTCATCAAGAACATGCCCGCTCGTTACCGCGCGATCTTTTCGCAATGGCGAAATGTGACCTCGCTCAACACCTTCGGGAACACGGTCTCGTGGATTAACGGCATCAACACCGGCGTACTTCCCAACATCAACACCGGCTATCTGAAGGCCACGGCCCCGCTGTCTCAGTACGACCCCTATGAGCTCTCGGGGATGGACGCCTCGGAAGTCGGGCGCGTCCAGTCCCAATACGCGTCCGTGCAACTCATGGACGGCGCAAACATCAATGCCATGGCCACGATCGGCGCTATTCGCGGAAGCGCCGACAACGTCCAGACTCAAATAGGGAATCTCGAACAAGACTCCTTCTCCGGCGACTCAACGCTCAACACCGAAGTCTCGGTCCTGAACAAAATCAATGCGGCAGGGATCTTGACTCTTCGCACCGTCCAGGACTCCAACAAACTCCTTGCGTCGCTTCTCGAACAACAAACCATCCTCGCGAAGCAGCAGCGCGACGTTACCACCAACGCCATTAACACCGACATAGCTCGCCAAGCCAGCATGGCCGGGAACTTTTCCCAGGTAACCGGAACCATTACCGACTCACTGCAAAACTTCCGCATGCCGTAAGCGTGCGCAGATGGATGCCCGGCGTCAAAGGAGCTCATGGCAATGCAAACCGATTTCCTGCAATACATCTTTCAGGCGATCAACAGCTTGCTCACGCAAAACTTGGGCTTCTTCGACGCCATGGGCCAGAATCTTTTCCGCTCGTTCGCCACGATCCTCGTGGCTTGGTTTGGAATCAAGTCCGCTCTCGCCTCCGCCAGCGGCAGGCCTTCCTTCCAGTTCGATCATTTTGCCAGTTTGCTCCTGACCATCAGCTTTGGCTTCGCGATGGTCAATTACTACAGCACGCCCATTCCGGGCTTTGGCGTCAGTTTCCACAATCTGGTCACCAATGAAGCCCAGTTTCTCTCGACGCAGATCGATCAGGCGCAACTGCAAACCGTGGTCACACAGGTTGCTGACTTCGAGACTCGCATGGACTCGCCCAGTTGGGGAGATCTGTTCGGAACGGCCATCTACATCATTGTGACCATCCTGCTCGCTGCAGCCCAGGCCATAGCAATTGTGGTGATCGCCTATGGATTCATCGCCACCGCGGTTTGCGTCCTAGTGGGGCCTGTTTTCGTCCCATTTTTTATCGTTCCGAAAATGGAGTGGCTCTTCTGGGGCTGGTTCCGCTGTTTCATCCAATACGCCTTCTACCAGGTAATCGCGGCAGCGGTTGTGTACGTCATCGGAAACCTCATGCTCGGCGCTTTGCGCCTCCCGCCCGCGGGCACGCTTTCAACCGTCCAGCTCATTGCCTGGTTTCCCGTCCTCTTCATTACGTTTCTCGCTTCGATCTATGTGCTCCTCAAAATCCCTTCGCTTACGAACCATATCTTCAGCGGCACGGCCGGTGGGTCCTCCACAGGGTTGCTGGACGCCCCCGCTGCCCTTCTCAGCAGGGTGATGTGATGGACCGCGATGCCACATTCCAAGATGCCAAACGCCTCTACCTCGAACAGTACGGGGATCCAATGGTAACCAATACCTATCTCAAGATTGCTCTCGCGTCGCTCTCCGTCGTCTGTCTCGCCCTCGCGCTCATCGACCTCAGGACCATTCGCACCTTTGAGAACTTTCGCCCTCTCGTTATCCGCATTGACGACTTAGGTCGCGCCGAAGCCATCAACTACCACAACTTCGAGTACAAGCCGCAGGATGCCGAAGCCAAGTATTTCCTCTCGCAGTTTTGCAACCTCTATTACCGCCGCAACCGCTACACGATTCAGGACGATTTCTCGAAGTCCCTGTACTTCCTCCACGGCA
>Ga0210388_10000535_pt1 | contig 30926 bp, 22 predicted proteins | sample IncBWC19OmetaG_FD_155485 | JGI IMG/M metagenome (GOLD analysis project Ga0210388, IMG submission 155485) | Forest soil microbial communities from Barre Woods Harvard Forest LTER site, Petersham, Massachusetts, United States - Inc-BW-C-19-O ...
GAGTAACGCGCTGGGCGTTTCCGAAGCCAGCGCGAGCGCGTACATGCTGAGCGTGCCGCAGATGTCCACTTCGCAGGCGCTCGGCAACAGCTCGTTGCTCATCATGCTCATCACAGTGCACGGCACCACGCCGAGATTCTCTTCAATGGAAGTCCAGCACTGCACCGCGCTGATCGTGACGTGCGTCGCCTTCATCCACTGATCAATCACGGCGCCCAATTTCGCCATTTTCAACAGGGCGGCCGGAGGCACACCGCTGGTGGTGACGTATTTATGAATGGCCGCCAGTTTAGCTTGCGCCGCGTCGTCGTTGTCCTTCATGCGCTCGATGCGGCCGATCACTTCGGAAAGATCCAGCGTCTCAACGGAAATTCCGGCAGCCTCGAGCAATTTTTCGCTGTAACGAACGGTGTTGAACGCCGCAGGCCTCGCGCCGATGCTGCCGATGCGCAAATTCCGAAAGCCACGGTACACGCGGCAAACGCCCGTGAACCACGCGAGATCCTTCTTGAATTCCGCAGACGACGGGCTGACGGTGTGCGAGGTCGTCAGTGAATACGCAATGCCGTACTGCCGCAGGTTATTGCAGGCAGACATTTTTCCGCAAAAGCTATCGCGGCGATGCGCGATGGTCATTTTGGAAGGCGTATCGGGCGTGGCCTGCACCAGCACGGGAACTTTCAGGCGTGAAAGGCGCATGGTATCGGCGATCGCGCGTTCGTCGCCGAAATTCGGCAGCGTGACGACTACGCCGTCAATGCGGTCGCCATTTGCGCGGAAGAGCTCGGCGCAACGCATGGCCTCTTCGTAAGTTTCGATCGCGCCGTAATTGCTCAACTTCGCATCGAGCACCACCACATCCACGCCGGACTCCTGCAGCACCTTCACCATCTCCGCCCTGCCCAGCTCGGCAAGGTGGCCCGGGAAAAAGCCGCGGTTTCCCACAATCAGTCCCAACGTGATTTTCGATTTTTCCATGGGTCCCTTCATTCCACGAGTAACACGAACGTCAACTTCAATCGACTAGCCCGGGCACGCTGCAACAAGAGACGAATTCCACCCGCCAGAAACTTCGCGCCGTGATTATTTTTTCACCGGCTGGCCATAATAACTGGCGCTGCCGTGCTTGCGTAAAAAGTGCTTGTCATGGAGCCAGGGCGAGATCGGCTCGACCGCGGGGTTTATCGCGGTGCTGTAAAAGGCCATGCGCGCCACCGTTTCCAGAATCGCGGAGTTGTGCGCCGCAGCGCCGGGATCGGCGCCCCACGTGAACGGACCGTGGCTTTTCACTAAGACACCAGGAATGCTGTCTGGGTTCCCCTGCGCAAAGGCGCGCACGATCGCAACGCCGGTATTTTTCTCGTAATCTTTTTCAGTTTCATCTGGCGTCAAGTCTGCGGTGACCGGAACAGCGCCGTGAAATGTGTCGGCGTGCGTGGTACCCAGACACGGAATGGCCCGACCCGCCTGCGCCCAGGACACCGCGAATTCGGAATGTGTATGTGCGACGCCGCCGGTATTCGCGAACGCGCGGTAAATCGCGATATGCGTAGGAAGATCGGAAGAAGGCCGAAGATCGCCCTCCACGACTTTTCCTTCCAAATCAGTGATCACCATGTGCTCGGGCTTCAGTTCGTCGTAGGCCACGCCGCTCGGTTTGATGACGACCAAGCCCTCTCCGCGCGAAATTCCGCTAGCATTTCCGAAGGTGTAGAGCACCAGTCCGCGGCGGACCAGCTCCAGGTTCGCCTCCAGGACTTGTTCTCGTAGGCGATTTAGTTTCATTGGCGATGCCCCCGCAGCGCTGCCATCTGGCAAATCCAAGAAAACGCTTACTTGCCCATAAATACTACCCTATCTTAGCATGCGTTGGTCAATCTCGAATTGCGCAGCGTGTCCATTTTCGCAGCCGTCAAGTGCGCGCTCCTCAGGTGAGTTTAGCTTGAATTAAGGTTACCGAGGCCGCGGGAAACGTGTGCCGGATGCTCGAGCCGGTGACTGCCAGATCTTCGGAACGCGGACGGACGGCGTCCGGGTTTTCGAATGTGTTGTGCGCGTGAATGTCCTTGTCAGTCAAGACGGTCACGGTGCCAGACTTCACTTCGGACGCACGCAGCACGATTTCAGTTTCGTGCGGCTGGCTGACGTCTGGATTCACGACGGTGATCGTCAAGTCCTTGTCCCTGATCGAAGCGGAACCTCGCAATCCCCAGAAGGATGCGGGCTTGCCGTCGCGATCGTAATTCACGGAAGGACTGGAGAAAATCGCGCGCACGCCTTGCGCTCCTTGATGCGCCGAATACATTTGAAACACATGGTACACCGGGGTGAGCGCGAAATGATCGCCGTGGGCGAGAAATAAACAATTCAGACAGTTGATGAGTTGCGCGCAGGCGGCCATCGTCACTTTTTCCGGATGCCGATTGAAGATGTCCAGCGTGGCTCCGCTCATCACCGCGTCGCGCAGCGTGATCATCTGCCCCAGAATATCCGTGGGTGAAACCTCACTGCCGGGTTTATACCACGGCCCCCACTCATCCACGACGAGCTTGATGTGATGTTCCGGATCGAACTCCTGCATGATTTGCCAGTGGCCGGTGATCAGCGATTCCATGCGATCGCCCTCTCGCATTAGCTCATACCAATCCACCGCGTCGAAATTCACGGCGTCGCCTTTGCCCTGGACCCAATCCTGCGTTTTGCCGCGGCTGAGATTCCAGGAATAATAGTGCAGCGACAAGCCCCACACGGAACGCAGCTGGCGCGGCCCCTTTTCGAGCAATCCCTGCAGAAAACCGCGCGTCCAGCTCCAATCGTCTGAATTAGGTCCGGAGGCGATCAGCGAGACGTCCTGCATTCCGTAGCGCGGAATCCAGGCGGCGAAGCGCCGAAATTCCTGCGCGTATTCCGTGGGAGTGAAATCTCCGCCGCAGCCCCAGGATTCGTTCCCCACGCCCCAGTAACGCACCTGGAAGGGATCACGATCTCCTCCGGCAGCGCGAAGATCGGCGAGCGTCGTGCTCCCCGCTGGAGAATTGCAGTATTCGATCCAGCGGTAGAAATCTTCAACTGGCAGGCTGCGCAAATTTGCGGCGAGATACGGCTCGCTGCCAGCCAGTTTGCAAAAGTGCGCAAATTCATTCGTGCCGAATTGGTTGGGATCGTATTTCTGTGAAATATTTCCCTGGTCGCGGACCAACCCTTCGCCCGCCCAGAAATTCGTGCGGCGCGGGCGCTGCGCTGCGGGACCCACTCCATCTTTCCAGTCGTAGCCGTCGGCGAAGCAGCCGCCAGGCCAGCGAATTACCGGCGCTTTGATTTTGCGTAGCGCGTCCACCAGGCTTTTGCGTACGCCTTGGACGTTCGCGACTTTGGAATTTTCGCCAACCCATATCCCGTCATAAACGACTCCGCCGAGATTTTCTGCAAAGTGGCCGTAAATATTTGGCGAGATCGTGCCCAGCGGCTCGTCCAACAAAATCTCGATACGGGCATCCGCCGTGGCCGCATGACTGAACTGGCGAGCAAGCAGGGCCGAGCCGACTCCCAGTGCTGCGTTGCGCATGAACCGCCGCCGTCCAATGCTCATAAATATAGATCCCCTTTGTGCCGCGACCGCAGTTTCGCCGGCGCAGGCGACTGGCAGCGGTCACCTGCTGCGATTGCTCGAGCAAGAGGCGGGTGCCGGATGTGCGCCCGGTGATGCGAAATGGCCGGGCGTGCATATCTAGCACCGAGAAAACGCTTACTGCAACTGAAAAATATGGCGTCGCTGCGGACGCAAGAACCGGGCAGCTGCAACGGCAGCGAGCCCGGTCGGCGTTATTGCGACTTCTGCCTTAGTTTGCGGTAGCGGCGGATCAAGCCGTTCGTGGAACTGTCGTGCGCGAGCTTGGGCTCGGTGGGGCTTTCGATTTCCGGAATGATGCGCTGCGCCAGAACCTTGCCGAGCTCCACGCCCCACTGATCGAACGAATCAATGCGCCAGATCGTGCCTTGGGTGAAGACGCTGTGCTCGTACAGCGCCACGAGCTTGCCGAGCGCTTCGGGTGTGAGCTTGTCCAGAAAAATTACGTTGGATGGCCGATTGCCTTCGAAGACGCGATGGGGAACGAGCCAATCCGGCGTGCCTTCTTTTTTCACTTGTTCGGGCGTCTTGCCAAATGCCAGTGCCTCGGTCTGCGCGAACACATTCGCGAGCAGCATATCGTGATGACGGCCGACCGGATTGAGCGCTTGCGCGAACGCGATGAAGTCGCACGGAATAAGTTCGGTTCCCTGATGGATCAGCTGGTAGAAAGAATGTTGGCCGTTGGTTCCCGGCTCGCCCCAATAAATCGCGCCGGTCTGGTAGTTCACGTGAGTGCCGTCGAGCGTGACGTGCTTGCCGTTGCTCTCCATGGTCAGTTGCTGTAGATAGGCCGGAAAACGTTTCAGATACTGCTCGTAGGGAAACACGCCGGAAGTTTGCGCGCCGAAAAAGTCGCCGTACCAGATGGAAAGCAGGCCCATCAGCACGGGCAGATTCTGTTTGAATGGCGCGGTGCGGAAATGTTCGTCAATCTGGTGGAAGCCGCTGAGCATTGCGCGGAAATTATCCGGGCCGATGGCCAGCATGGTCGAAAGGCCGATCGCGGAATCCATGGAGTAGCGTCCGCCGACCCAATCCCAGAATCCGAACATGTTGGCGGTATCAATGCCGAACTTGGTGACTTCGGCCGCGTTGGTCGAGACGGCGACGAAATGCTTGGCGATCGATTTCTCGTCGCCGCCCAAACCAGCGAGCGTCCAGTCGCGCGCGGTGTGCGCGTTGGTCATCGTCTCGAGCGTCGTGAAAGTTTTCGAGGAGACGATCCAGAGGGTTTCAGACGGGTCTATGTCGCGGACGGCTTCGGCGAAATCGGTGCCGTCAACGTTGGATACGAAGCGGAAGGTAAGCGAGCGATCGCTGTAACTCTTCAGCGCTTCATAGGCCATCACCGGACCGAGGTCGGAGCCGCCGATGCCTATATTTATAATATTGCGGATGCGTTTGCCGGTGTGGCCTTTCCAGGCGCCGCTGCGGACGCGGTCGCAAAAGCTGGACATTTTGTCGAGCACAGCGTGAACGCCGGGCACTACGTTTTCGCCGTCAACAATGATGGAGGAGCCTTTGGGGGCGCGCAGAGCCACGTGCAGCACTGCGCGATTTTCAGTGATATTGATTTTTTCTCCGCTGAACATCGCGTCAATGCGCTCTCGCAGGCGCGATTCATCGGCTAGCTGAAGCAGCAACTTGATGGTCTGGTCATTGATGCGGTGCTTGGAGTAGTCGAGGAATATGCCCGCCGCTTCCAGCGTCAGGCGCTCGCCGCGCTTGGGGTCGTCCGCAAAAAGTTTGCGCAGATGCACTTTCGAAATCTTCTTGTAGTGCGCCGTGAGAGCTTTCCAAGCTTTGCGCTTGGTGAGAGGCGTGATGACTTTGGTCTTTGCCTTTGCTGCGGGTTTGGCGCTGGCGGCCATCTGAGTGCTCCTTTATGAGTTCGTCGTAATAAGGATATAGGGTTTACGCGAACGGGACGTCGCGGTCGCGCGGAAAGATTACAAGGGTTAGATGCGCGCGCCAACGCAAGGTGGCGCGCTCGCAAGGAATTTTACCGGATTCGTATGATTAATTATAGCGCGGAAGGTTTTCGCGCGAGCGACATTGAACAGAACGAAAGGCCCTACAGCCCCATTTGAGCGGCCATTAAAAAAAATTGCATCCGAACTGTGCTTTTTAACATCACATATCCCAACAGGAGGCCTGATGTCCGCGACTAGCGTTCAATTCACGGTTGCAGCGCACGTGATGGCGGCTCTTGCCTTTTTTCATGGCGAGGGAATCCCCTCGGCGACTCTCGCTGAAAGTGTGAATGCAGATCCCACGTTTGTGAGGAAATCTCTCTCGAAGCTCTCCAAAGCAGGTCTGATCAGCACAACGCGCGGTAAGAACGGCGCGAGCACGCTCACACGCTCCCCTAAACAAATAACCCTCCTGGACATTTATCGCGCCAGCGCGGCGCCTCCGGCATTCGCGATTCATACCTATCCTGCGTACCAGAGATGCGTGGTCAGTCGAAACATTAAAGGATGCATGTCGTCGGTACTAAAAAAGGCGCAGGACAGCTTCGAGAATACTCTCGATCGAATAACGCTCGCCGATGTAGTCGGGGAGATCCGTCAAGCGAGACAGTGATTTTCGACAGGCGGCTCGGGTTTTTGTGCTTTTAATTGTGCAGATGAGAAGAACAGCAGGTCAAATCAGGAGGTCATAGCTATGAGTTCGACCGTTGGTTCGAATACCACGTATGTGATTTTGGGGGCGAGCGGGAACACCGGCTCGATCATCGCCGATTTCCTGCTGTCGAAGGGAAGCAAGATACGCGTCGTGGGCCGCGATGCCGGCCGATTACAGCGCTTTGTGCGCAACGGCGCGGTAGCGTTCACGGCCGACCTGAGCGATGCGGCTGCGCTCACCAAGGCTTTCACTGGGGCGCACGCGGCGTACCTGCTGCTGCCGCCGATATCTTCGCGAGAAGAGCAGGAGCAACAGAGCGATGCGTTCGCGAAAGCGGTGAAGGATTCCGGGCTGCGCTACGCAGTGAACCTGAGCAGCTATGGCGCGCATGCTCCGAACGGCACCGGGCCAATCGCGGGGCTGCACTCTTCGGAGCAAAAACTGAACGCGATCGACGGTTTGAACGTTCTGCACCTTCGCGCCGCGTATTTCATGGAGAACAATCTGGCGGCGATCGGCATGATTCACGGGATGGGAATCTTCGGGCACGCGCTGCTGCCCGACCTGAAAACGCCGATGATCGCGACGCGTGACGTCGGCGAATATGCCGCGCAGCGCCTGCTCGACCTGGATTTTTCCGGCAAGCAAGCGCGCGAGCTGCTTGGCGAGCGCGACCTCTCGATGACGGAAGCTAGCGCGGTGATTGCGCGCGGCATCGGCAAACCGGATCTGCGGTATCAGCAGTTTCCGTATGACCAGATGCAGCAGGCCTTGATACAGATGGGTTTTTCGCCGAAGAAAGCCTCGGTGTACATCGAGATGTTCCAAGCCATCAATACAAGAGTCATCGCAGCGCAGGAGCCGCGTTCGCCGGAGAACACCACACCGACCTCGTTTGAAAAATTTGTGCAGGATGTTTTTGTGCCTGCGTACCGCGCGAAGGCTTCCGCCGCTTAGGCTCGGCTTTGAGGTAGCAGCAGCGTGCCGAATTGCAGGTCAGAATTTCGGGAGGGAGCTTCTGAAAATGTTCGACGCGGAGATGTTAGCCATGAATGAAACCGGTTCTAAGAAAAGAATGTCATCCAAGCGCGGTAAGAAACCGCGCGCTTACCGTCGTATCGTCACAGGACACGTTAACGGCAAGTCCGTCGTGCAAAGCGACGAACCATTGTCGCCCTACGTGTTCAAGACTGTTCCCGGCTACGAGCACACGCTCGTCTGGGTCAAGCCGGCGACGCCGGATCTCAGCAAGGAGCAGAGGTTTGACCGCTATCCCGACTCCGTTGTTCCCGGACCTGGCGGCACAAGCCTGCACTTCGTGACGTTTCCATCTGGTTCGGTCTTCGCGGATCCGTCTTTCAATGGCGAGGCAGCACAAAAGGAATTCTTGGTTCGTTTGCCAGGACTGGCCGATCACTTCGAAAAGGAAGATCCTGCGATGCACAAAACGAACACGGTGGACTATTCAGTTGTTTACGACGGAGAAGTTTGGATGGAGTTGGACGACAGCGAGACTCTGCATTTGAAGCGCGGCGATATGGTCGTGCAAAAAGGCACGCGCCACGCATGGCGAAACAAAGGCACCAAACCCGTCACGATGCTCTTTTTCCTTAATGGCGCGAGGGAAAGACAATGACGAGGAGGCTCGAAGGCAAGACCGCAGTCATCACCGGCGGCACAGAAGGGATCGGGTTGGCCACGGCAAAACTTTTCGTCGAGGAGGGCGCCTACGTTTTCATCACGGGCCGCCGCAAGAAGGAACTCGACGATGCTGTGAAGGCAATCGGCAGCAACGTTTCTGGCGTTCAGGGAGATATTGCCCAACTGGCTGACCTCGATCGGCTTTACGAGACAGTCTCCAAGGTAAAGGGGCGAATCGATATTCTTTTCGCGAACGCCGGCGTTGGCGAATTTGTTCCGCTTGGGGCCGTCACCGAAGAGCATTTCGACAAACTATTCAACATCAATGTGAGGGGAACGCTTTTCACCGTGCAGAAGGCCTTGCCGCTGCTGAAAGATGGCGGCTCGATCATCCTCAACGGCTCGGTCGCGAGTGTTAAAGGTACGGGTGGCTTCGGCGTTTACGCCGCAAGTAAGGCCGCCATCCGCTCTTTCGTGCGAACCTGGACTACGGATCTGAAGGACCGTCGCATCCGCGCCAACGTCGTCAGTCCGGGTCCAATCAATACGCCCCTGTTTAATCGGCAATCTCCAGAAGTGATTTCACGGATTGTGTCCACCATCCCGATGGGACGCATGGGAGAACCCGAGGAAGTTGCCAAGGTGGCTTTGTTTCTCGCTTCGGATGACTCCAGTTTCGTTACGGGTATCGAACTGTTCGTGGACGGCGGCAGAGCGCAAGTCTGAGCGAAAGGGCGGGAGAAGCGCGGCCGAAGACATGCGATTCGTCTAGACAAAAGGAAGGTGAAGGATGACTACAGAGAAGTGGCTCATTGATTCCGCACTCCGCGGATGGAAGTTCAACGTTGAACGAGCGGACAAATTGTTTGGGGATCTCTCGGCGAAACAACTGGAGCAAGAAGTTGCTCCAGGAAGAAACCGCCTCATTTATCTCTGGGGCCATCTCGCCGCGGTGAACGATCGGCTCTTACCGCTGCTCGGGATCGGAGAAAGACTTCATCCCGAATTCGACGCCATGTTCATATCGAGCCCGGACAAATCTGTTCCACTGACCGTCTCCGAACAATCGCTCAAGACCGCATGGCAAGAAATCAACCAGAAGCTCTCGGAGGGTTTCGCGAAGTTCTCGGACTCCGATTGGGCTCAGCGGCACACGGCCGTGTCGGTAGAGGATTTCGAGCGGGAACCGCATCGGAATCGATTCGGAGTGCTGCTCGGCAGAACCGCGCATCTTGCCTATCATTTGGGGCAGGCGGCATTGGCGCGGCCCAGCGGATAGTTGGTCAGCCACTTGGTACGCTTTGGTGGCTCGCTGCAGTCGCGCCTGGAGCAATCTACTCGCAATATTTCGTCACTCCGTCAGGGGGACAGGCAATGAGTCCAAAGGAATTTCAGAAATCAAATTTGGCGCTCGAACTAAAAGCAGGAAAGAAACGGCTCGAAGACGCGCTTCACGGCTTGAGTGACGAGCAGTGCGAGACGGCTCGGGCCACACAGTCCGGCTCGGTGCTGGATCTTCTTTCCGAGATTGTGACCGGGGAGTTTTTGGCGCTGATGGAAGTTTCCAACCGTCTACCGAACTTGCTGAGGAATCCCGTGCTGAATGCAGACGGCCGGACGCCGGCCGCGTCGGTAACCGGCGCAGCCGCCCCAGACAGGTCCGTCAAAAACCTCCTGACTGAATTCGAGATCCTGCGTTCAGCGGCCATTCGCCGCGTTGAGGACGGCGCTCCACATGGTCCGACATTTGACGAGAAATATGCTTATGTCGATGACCTCTGCGTCGCAAGGTTCAACAGGCAAATCGACGAGATAGACCGCTGGCGCAGTTCGCAAATCGTAGGATTCAGTGCCGCGAGTCTCCGTGCGGAAGCGCGTGAAGCGGAGCTCAATGAAGCTATTATGGATTTGAGTCGAGAGAACTTCGTGACTGCGGTTTTCGACTTGAAGTCCCTCTTCTCCGCGCTGTTTGACAGGTTCTACAGCGAAGATATCGTCCAGTGGCTCGGTGCAGTGGAATCGAATGGAAGGGCCGCCGTGTTCCAGCGCATGGCAGCTGCGCTCGAACCCATGCATGCGCTGCTCGAGACGGGACTCGCTTCCATCGCATCGTTTCGCGCGACGGCGAGGTCGCAGGACGCCGAGGGGAACTTCGTCACCGATTGGGAAGCCATTTTCGGAGGCCCGTACTCGACAGGCACAGCTGTTCGCTGGCGCACAGTCCGCGCGTGGATGAGTCGCAAAGTCATCGCGGAACGCATCGAGAATCTGCCGTAGCCTAAGCCACCAGTCACTCGATGACACACGCGTTGAAGGACGACCTCCGTTCCATCTAACCCTCGAACCAAAAACTCCACCTTCGTTCTGAATCCGAACACTACTGCGCGCTGCCGTCCTCCTCCCACGTTTGCGAAATACTGGACGACGGGCTGCAGCAAAATCATCGGTAAAGGGTCCAGCAGAGTGTTGAACTCAACGCCCTGTTCTGTCTTGAATGCGGGCATGCCCGGCGGAAGCAACTGTGAACTCAGATTATTTCGAACGCAGCCCAGCGACATGGTGTTGTGAATCTTCAGCGGCAGTGGCTCGTTAAAGCGCAGGCCCGCAGTCGGCAGCGTGTTGTTGCGATTGATGTTCGGAGGACTCCAGTCATAGGCAAAAGTCCCATCCAGCCCCTTTCCTTCTTTCGGATCCACCCTCCAGAGAGCTTGGCTCGCTATCAAGTACAGCAGGTAATTTCCACGCCGCAGCGTCGCACTTGTCGGCGACGTGAATTTTCCGGGATTGTAAGAGGCACCGAACTGATACAGCCCGGAATATTCCTTGCGAGCCGTCTGCTCGCATAGTTGGCGTTGGCGGCAGCTTTCCTCAAGGTGGTGTAGGCAATGATCATTTCACGCGGAATCAGATCTTTGCCGATGCTGAAGCGCTAAAGCGAGCGCTGGGTCTGGGTGCCCCACAACTTGTCAGCGGGAACATCTACTTCGCCAAGGCTATCGGTTTCCTTACGAATGTCCGACATATTGTTGTCTCCTTTCTGTACCGGTCCGTCCGGTGGGCAAGTTCTCATCCCGAACCCCCATCTGAGTTTTCTTCTAATCCTCCCTGAGAATATTCGCACGCTGATTGCCCTGTAGTTGTGCGTTGCCGCTAGGCGAAGCACTTGAATACACGCAGTTTTTTCAAATCGCTCCGCACTTCAGTTGACCGCGCATCAACCAGGCGTCTCGGCGGACCAACACCGTGTCCAACCATTCGACACGCTCTACGTTAGTGTTGGGCGCCTACAACGGCGTTTTCGGCAAATTGCTTTGCCGTGAAAATTCCCAGCTTTTGCATGCGCGCATAAAGCGTAGACCGCTTCAATCCCAACCGGTGAGCCGCGCCCCTGGGCCCGCCGACAACCCAGTTGACCTGCTCCAAAGTCTTGCGGATGTGATGTCTCTCAACCTGTTCCAGGGTAGTGTGCTCCTCAGATTCAATCTCTATAGTCCGCTTTAGTCCGCCGGCCGGAAGCCGTAACGTGTTCCCGTCAGTCAGGATCACGCTCCGCTCGATGAAATTCTGCAGCTCCCGGACGTTACCCGGCCAGGAATGTCGCGCAAGTGCCGCCATGAATTCCTCCGATATGGCCGTAATTCGTTTGCGCAGGCGCGCTGCGTAATGCATCGCGAAATGGTGCACCAGCAATCGGATATCTTCGCGGCGGTCCCGCAGCGGCGGTACTTCAATCGGGAACACACTGAGCCGATAGAACAGGTCGGCGCGAAATAGACGTTCGTCAACCATCTCTGTAAGGTTTCCATGCGTCGCACAGATGACGCGCACGTCGGTTTGCAGAGTCGTGGCACTGCCCAGCCGCTCGAACTGTCCGTCCTGCACCACCCGAAGCAGCTTTGGCTGCAACTCCAACGGAAGATCCCCGATTTCGTCTAAGAACAGCGTGCCCCCGTTAGCCCGCTCGAACCGCCCCATACTGCGTGCGACAGCCCCGGTGTAGGCTCCACGTTCGTGACCGAACAACTCGCTTTCCAGCAGGCCCGCGGGAATGGCCGCGCAATTTACTTTCACGAACGGGCCGTTCCGTCGTTCACTGCACTTATGAATCGCCTCCGCAATCAGTTCCTTGCCAGTCCCTGTTTCCCCGGTGATCAACACCGTCGCATCGGTAGGCCCCACCAGGCGCACCAGGCCGAGCACGCGCCGGAGAGCGGCGCTGCTTCCGATAATGCGGGGCAACCCGCTGTCGCAGAGTTCGTTGCTTTCCAATTTGAACTTCGATGATGTCGCAACCTCGATTTGAAAGAATGCATTGTTATGGCTGAATGCACATGCTCCACTTGCCCAGCTCGTTTGTACCGACATTATTTCCTCCTGTCGTTCGCTCTGATTTAGGGGCCTGTTGCGTTGCTATTTCTATGACGTCTGCTCGACTGGCGCAGCCGTTATTGTCCGGCGATCCATTCGCGAATGTATGCCGGGCAATTTCGCAGTTCCACGTTGTCCGCTTCACGGCGCCTTAGAAAATTCACGACGCCATGATCCACCAGCGTCAAGTCTTGTAGATCCAGGACGATGTGACGACCGCTCGGTTCCGCGCTCAGCAATGTCTCCAACTCGTTCACGTTTTCCGCGTCCATTCGACCACTGAGCTTGAACATCACTTCTCCGTTCGCTGTCCTCGTGATCTTCAGCATTCCACATCTCCCGGGAATTCCGACCTCGACAAGGTGCGTCACACGCATGCCATGGCAATCCCAGTGCCAGTCACAAATTCTTGAAACCGGGCGTCTTAGCTAGAAACGAATTTGCGAATCTTCGCAAATTCGCGAAGATTCGCAACGGGATTGGACAAATCGTCGAGGAAGGTCTCTAACTCGGATGCGTTGAGGTTTCTGCAGATCTGAAGCGGTTCTTGTTGATCCGTAGCGACTTAATTTTTGACTCTAGCGTGGATCCTGGTATCCCAAGCCTGGCCGCCGCGCCCGTAGGTCCAGACACGCGCCCTCCGCTCTCGCGCAGCGCAACCTCGATCATCTCTTTCTGTTGGGCTGCAAGCTGGCGAGATTGTCGCGTCAGGTCCAGCTCGGGTTTGAGCTCAGCCACCAGTGGTTGTCGCCGCGAAAGCCAGCTCTCATCGACCGACAAATTCTCGGTGTCGCATACAATTGCTGACCGCTCTATGATGTTCTGCAATTCGCGAATGTTACCCGGCCAGGGGTAGGACCGAAGCAATTCCAAGCTCTTCTTGCTTACCCTGCGGATGATCTTTCCTGCATTCCTCGCGTAACGATCGATGAAGTACTCTACTAGAATCGGAATGTCTTCCTTCCGTTCTCGCAGAGGAGGCACCTCGATCGGAAAGACGTTGAGCCGGTAAAAGAGATCGCTCCGGAAGGCGCCTGAAGCAACGGCAGCTTCCAAATCGCGATTCGTTGCGGCAATTACCCGGGCATTGGCTCGAAGAGACCCGGTTCCTCCCACGCGCTCGAATTCATGCTCTTGCAACACTCGCAACAATGCGATTTGAGTTTCGGCTGGAAGCTCTCCAATTTCATCCAGAAAGATCGTGCCGCCTTCGGCCAGCTCAAAGCGCCCTAAACGCCGCTGGGTGGCCCCAGTAAATGCTCCCTTCTCATGGCCAAACAATTCTGACGCGATGAGGTCTCGTGGGATGGCGGCGCAATTCACGCTGACGAATGCTCGTGAGGCGCGCTGAGAACGTTTGTGAACCGCTCGCGCGATCAATTCTTTACCCGTCCCCGTTTCGCCGGTGATCAGAACCGTGGAGTCTGTGGGAGCGACCTTGGAGACACGCGAGAGGACCGCGTGCAAGGCTGGAGAAATTCCCACGACCTCCTCAAACATCGAAGCCCTGACGATTTCCTCACGCAACGCAACATTCTCGTTTTGCAGTCTCTCTTCAGCCTGTTTGCGGTCCTCGATATCGGTCACCGCCACATACCAACGCATCGGCCGCCCGTGCTCGTCGCGCAAGGGATTAAAACGAAAAAGAAACCACCGGTATTGCCCGTCGCTTCTCCTCTGCCGCAGCTCGAGCTCGTAAGGGGTTCCGCTTAACAAATGACTTTCAGATTCAATCTGCGCTCGAGCCAAATCATCTGGATGAACCAGCCTATCGAGGGGGCAGCTTCGCCACTCTTCAAGCGTCAGGCCGTGATAATCCAGCGCAGACTGGTTGAGATAAAGCCGGCTGTTATCGGACCCTAGTACGCCGACCTGCTGAGGCCCAAGATCCATGATCTGCCGCAGCCCCATCTCGCTTTGCCGGATCTTTTCGTCCGCCTTCTTTGTTGCGGTCACGTCCGTGACGGCGCCTACATATTCGAGATCGCCCGATGCAGTTTCCAACATGCGAGCTAAGACGTGGATGTATTTGACCGTACCGTCCGGCATCAACAAACGATGCTCGATTTCAAAATCTGCTCTTTCGTTGCCCGCGCAGTCCAGCGTCTGCTGCACCATATCTCTATCATCGGGATGAACTCGTTGAAATGCCAGTTCCAACGTAGGCTTCACCGCTCGATCGTATTGAAGGATGCTGCAGGTTTCCTCCGACCAGTGGATTTCTCCGGTTGGAACGCTCCAGCCGAAGCTGCCTGTGTGACTCAATTTCTGCGCCTCGGACAAGTAGGCTTCACTCCTGCGCAACCTCTCTTCTGTCCTTCTCCGCTCGTCGATGTCTGTCAGCAAGACATACCAGCGGACAATGCGCCCGTCCGCGTCGCGCAGAGAAAGGCCACGTGAGTGAAACCAGCGGTACACTCCGTCAGCGCCGCGGAGACGATTATCGACGTCGTATGGCTCCCCTGTTTTCACTGAGTGCATCCAGTCGGCAACCGCCCGAGGCAAGTCATCTGGATGGACAGCGTCGCTGGTAGTCCAACCTTTCAAATCTTCGAGAGTCTTGCCAAAATATTCCAGGCCTTGGTTGTTGATGAATTCGACTTCTCCATCCGGGCTCATGATGGCTACGAGCCCCCCAATGCCATCAACCAACAAACGAAGGCTCTTTTCGCCTTCTTGTACTATCTCCTCGGCACGTTTGCGGTCTTCAATATCCGTATTCGTTCCGTACCATCGAACGACCTGCCCTTGCTCGCCTTTCAGGGGCTCGGCGCGAAACAAAAACCAGTGATACTCGCCGTCAAAGCGGCGCATCCGCGCCTCCACCTCACCTGGTTCGCCGGAATCGAGCAAGCGTTGCCACGCGTCCATCAGCTTTCCTAAATCATCGGGGTGAATTGCGCCCTTCCAGCCCCAATCCAGCGCCTGTTCAGGCGACATGCCGGTGTAATCGAGCCAACGTTGGTTGAGGAATTCCGGAGTACCATCTGGCAGACAGGACCACGCCAACGCAGGAATCCTGTTGATCATGACGCGAAGTTGGTCTTCCGAGTGATTCATGTCACAAGACCGTTAGCGCAGTTTACTCGCCAGCGGAATCATACGCCGCGGGCGACTGAGCTTCAAATACTCGCTGCTTGAAGGAGTTGTGGCACTCCGTCGCGCAATTCAATTAAAGTAAGGTGCCGACACGTGAGTTTTTTGAGGAGCCGGGCACCGTCTTCTGGAAACGTTTACCTGGAGGGATGCGCTACATGGCAAAATTCACCGCCCGCCTTTTCAGCTTTGTCGTGCCTGTTCTGGCGGGTGCGGCAATCGGTCTCCTGGGTGCTTCGAGTGACACAAAACCACGTCCCCGTTACCCGGATCAAGACATCGGAGCGGATTCTCTTGCCGCCCGGAAGCAAGCACAGATCGAGACAGAAAAACAATTCAAGGTCTTCTATCAATTCCACTTCACCGATAAGCTAAAAGAAAGCGGGATCACCTTTGTCAATCACGCCGTGGATGACGTGACGCTGCACATGAAGGCTGCACATTATGACCACGGTACCGGTATCGCTGTAGCCGACGTAGATGGCGACGGCCTCTACGACATCTATTTCGTGAATCAAGTCGGCGGCAATGAACTATGGAAAAATCTCGGCGGCGGCAAGTTCAAGAACATCACCGAGGAGGCCGGCGTCGGCCTGCCTGGTCGCATCAGTGTGGGCGCGGCGTTTGCCGACGTTGATAATGACGGTAGCCAGGATTTGTTCGTCACCACAGTTCGCGGCGGCAATGTCCTGTTCAAGAACGACGGACACGGCCACTTCAAAGATGTCACCGAAGAAGCTGGTCTCGACCTCGTCGCCCATTCCTCCGGAGCCTTCTTCTTCGATTACGATAACGATGGACTCCTCGACCTACTCGTTTGCAACGTCGGCATGTATACCACTGACGAGAAAGGCCCCGATGGCGAGTACGTTGCGTTTGAGAATGGCTTTTTCGGCCACCTTCATCCCGAGCGCTTCGAGCATCCCGTCCTCTACAAGAATCTTGGACATCACCATTTTAAGGACGTCACGGCAGAAATGGGACTGCATCCACACGGCTGGTGTGGCGACGCCAGCTTCGGTGATCTGAATGGCACTGGCTGGCCCAGCATCTATTTTTTGAACATGCAGGGCAGCAATTCGTATTACGAGAACGAAGGCGGCAAGATTTTCATCGACAAGACGGCCCAGTATTTCCCGCGCACTCCGTGGGGCGCGATGGGCATCAAGTTTTTCGACTACGATAACGATGGCCGGATCGATCTACTGATAACCGACATGCACTCAGACATGAGCCGGGAGCCTGGAACGGATAACGAAAAAGCGAAAGCCGATGTCACCTGGACCGATGACTACCTCCAGGGCAAGAAATCCAACTTCATTTTCGGCAACGCCCTGTACCACAATCTGGGTGACGGCAAGATCGAGGAAGTCTCGGACAAAATGGGCGTGGAGAATTACTGGCCTTGGGGCGTCAGCGTCGGCGACATCAACGCCGACGGCTGGGACGATATTTTCATCTCTTCCGGAATGAGCTTCCCTTATCGCTACGGCATTAATTCCCTGCTGCTGAACGACCACGGCCAGAAATTCCGTGATTCAGAATTCATCCTCGGCATTGAGCCGCGCAAGAATCTCTATACTCCGTGGTTCGAAATCGATTGCTCTGGCCCGGACGCGAAGCTGGGAATGAATGGAGGGACTTGCGCGGGCCAGTCGGGCAAAATCATCGCAATGGCTCCTCGCTCCAGCCGCTCTTCGGTAATGTTTGATCTTGATGACGACGGCGACCTCGACATCGTCACCAACGACCTCAATTCCGAGCCGCAAGTTTTCATCAGCGACCTCGCGCAACGAAAACACATTCGCTGGCTCAAGGTCGTCCTCGTCGGCACCACTTCTAACCGCAACGGACTTGGCGCCACCGTCCGCCTTCACGCCGGCGGCCAAACGTACATGAAATACAATGACGGCAAGTCGGGCTACCTCTCCCAAAGCGCCCTGCCGCTTTATTTCGGACTTGGTGACGCCGCCAAAATTGATAGCATCGAGGTCGCGTGGCCGTCAGGCCGGAAACAAGTCGTCACTACAGGCCTCGAGGAAAACAAGACGCTGCAGATTACGGAGCCAAAATAGTTTCGAGCGTGCGCTGCCGAAGGGAATCGAGTGGCAAGAACTGAAGTTGCATTCATTCTGCTTCTCGCGATCGCTGTTCGTTCGGCTGACGCTCGGCCGCAGCAGCCGGAATCGCACTCCGCTCAGCCCGAAACGATTTCTCCTTCAGCCGCTGAAAAGTTGGACCGCGCAGGTTTTGTCGGAGACGAGGTCTGCGGCTCGTGCCATCAAGACAAGCTCCGAACTTTCCAGCTAACGGCACACCACGGTACATCCCAGCTTCCAAGCGTTCACTCCATCGCAGGAAAATTCACGCCGCCTGAAAACACGATGAAAACGATCGATCCCGGCCTCTCTTTTAGAATGGACTCCAGAGACGGCAGTTTTTATGAAACCGCGGTCTCCGGAGCGCCGCCTCACACCCAGGAACACGCAGAGGCGTTTGGCCTCGTGATCGGCTCCGCCAGAAAGGGCCAAACCTATCTGTATTGGAAGGAAGATCAGCTTTTCGAACTCCCCGTTTCTTATTGGATTGAACTTGGGCGGTGGGTTAACAGTCCCGGATATCTGGACGGTACGGCAAATTTTGACCGGCCTGTGATTCCCCGCTGCGTCGAATGTCACGCGACTTACTTTGAGCCGCTGACTCCCGCGCCGCTTGCAAATCGCTACGATCAATCTAATTTTATTCTGGGAATTTCTTGTGAGCGATGCCACGGTGCGGGCCAGGAGCATGTCTCCCGCCATCATTCTCCGGCAACGACGCCCACGGGGCCCGCTACGGACGCTATCGTTAATCCCGGCAAACTTCCCCGCGACAGGCAGATCGATGTCTGTGCCCAGTGCCATGGAGGTCTGGGAGAAGAAATCGCTCCAGCATTTTCTTTCAGGCCTGGAGAATCGCTCGACGCCTTCATCAAGCTGCAAAGGCCGGCACCCGACGCCAAGGTGGACGTTCACGGGAACCAAGTGGCTCTTCTGGAAAGGAGCCGCTGCTTTCAATCGTCCGGCACTATAAGCTGCTCGACATGCCACGACGAGCATGCGCCTGAAGAATCAGCGGCAAGTTATTCGAGCCGGTGCCTCGCGTGCCATCAGCCCCAGAAATGCGGAATGTACAAAAGGCTTGGCCCGCAGATCGCCAACAACTGCATTGATTGCCACATGCCCGTACAGAAATCGAACTTGATTGTTTCCGACGTTAACGGCACGGACATGCGGGCCAAGGTCCGCAATCATTGGATTAAAGTCTACCGCGATTCTCCGGGCCACTGATTTCGGAGATCACGCAGTACAGTTTTGTCGCCGAGAATTCATATTCTGCGGTCACTACGCGCGGACTCAGCCAAAGCCCTCCGCATCCAGAGTCGCCAAACATCCACATCATTGAAAAAAGTCTGAGCCTGCATTCTCGAAAAGAGAACACAAGCTCAGGCCCGGGTGGCGGGGGTAAGAACTTTCCAGAAAGCCCGTTTACTTTCGGCGGCGGCAGCATAGCGTCGCGAGCCGAACACAGACGCTCGGCTCGCTCTGCCGATGTCTCAACGCCTAGAACTCAACTCGCGCGCCCAGTTGCAGCTGTCTCGCGGGAAGCGAGGTTGTAACGGTCCCAAAGTTCGACTGCGCCATGTTCGCATTCACGGGCCCGAGGTTTACGTGATTGAACAGGTTGAGGAAATCAAATCGCAACTGGAAATTGCCTGCTTCGCCAAGCTTCGGCACATGCGTGTTTTTCATCACGCTGGCGTCGAACTCGATGAAGCCCGGGTTGCGGTAAATGTTGCGTTTCAGATCGCCTTCCGTGCCAGGTGTGGGTACCGGGAAATCGGCTTGCGTAAATATCCCGGTCTTGTAGGCCTGCCGGCTGTGAGACCCAGTGAAATTCTGGCTCGGCGCGTCGGGAACATCCCAGTCGGTACCGTCCATGTTGTAGTCTCCCGGATCGGTAGGAGCCAGGAAGCTATTGGTGTTGTACACCCAGTACGGAGTGCCGCTTTGCACCACGCCGAGGCCGCTGATTGTCCAGCCCTTCGTCAGGATCGCGCCAATACCGTTGCTCAGCCCAGGAAGCGTGTAAACCTCCGAGAAGGCAAAGCGCTGCCTCACGTCCCAATTCGCATCGCCCCAATAGCTGAAGTAGGCGTTTTGATCTGGGATGTTCAGACCAGCGTCCTGATCGAACCGGGTGTTGGCCTCGGGAAAATCCATCACATGCGAAAGGATATAAGACGCCTGGAAATGGAAGCTCCTGTTCGGATTTCCGCGCAGAGAAAGAATCATGGCGTTGTATGTGGAACGATTGTTGCCCTGTACATAAGTCATCGGCCCGAAGCTGGTATTGGGCCGGTTGATGGTTATGCCGCCGGCTCCATCTGGAACCGCGCAGTCGGCGCAGCGATTCTGGTCCGCCCCGGTTAGCCCGTTATACGATCGGGAACCGGAGTAATTTGCTCCAGCGACCAGCCTCCAAGGAAGCTCTCTCTCCACGCCCACTACGTAGTTCACCGCCAGGGGAGCCTGCATATTTCGCTGCAGGGCGGTCACCGCAGATGCGACGCCCAACAATCCGCCCTTCGGGTCGAGCGCACCAGCGGGAATCGCCGGCAGCGGGAAATTGAATGGATACGTGCCGGAAGGGGCGAGCGCGAAAATTGGCTGAATTCCCGTTCCCCCTTCGGTAAAGACGGGGCTGATCACGCCGGGCGGGTTGTTGCGCGTTTGATCAACGGTTTGCCCCAGAACGATCCAATCGCGGTATACTCCGATGCCGCCACGGATGCTCCACTTCCCTGTTTTCGTCGGATCCCAAGCGAAGCCGATTCTCGGACTCCAGTAACTACTCGTCGGATATGCCGGGTTAAACACGCCGCTCACCGTGCCAACCGAAGCGTTTCCAATTTGCTGCGTCAAGGTGCTGCCGGGGCCCAGGAATATGCTGCTGAACTGGAACCCGCTATTTCCCCAAGGCGTGTGATTCGTAAAATCATCCCAGCGCAAAGCCAGCGTCAGTGACAGATTCGACTTCACTTTCCAATCGTCCTGAGCGAAGAAGCCAAACGGATTCGTCTGTCCGCCGAAGGCCACTGAGCCCTGCAGGCCCGTCAGCGGGTTATACGCTCCGACGCTTTCCTGCACCGGATTGTCTTGCACCACGTCGAAGAGCGTGTTGAAAGTGAATACCGGCCGGACGTTCACGGGCGTAAAGTCGCCATGTTCGATGGCATGGTCTCCGTCATATCCGAATTTGAACGTGTGCGGCCCGCGGATCCAAGTCAGCACGCCGCGCCAGTTGTAGTTCGGACCTCGAAATTCTCCTGGTCCCCATCCGCCAGCGTTAAAGCCCGTGCTACCGTCGTTGATGTTCACTTCGGGAACCTTCAAATCCGCGTTCAGGCCTTGTACGCCTCCAACGCTCGCAAACGCGAACGCGCCTTCAATCAGTACATTCGAACTGAAAGTGTGGGTGTAATCAATTTGCCCATACCGGTTGCTCATCGAGTTGGTTGTATCCAGACCTTGGCGCCGGGAAATCGCTGCTTGCTGAAAAGAATCGCTGTAGTAGGACACATACAAGCGGTCATTCGGCGTGAAATACTGATCCACGCGGAAGTTGTACTGCAGTGCGTTGTAATATGGACTCACCACTTGGCTCCCGAAATCGAGAACATCGGTCCCGCAGGGAATCGTCGCGGTTCCCGGTCCCACGGGTATCACACCGCTGCCAGGACAAGTGGCCAATTTAAAATATTGCTGCGCGTTTTCCACTGTCCCGTTCGGTTTCAGATGATTCGTCGGGTACAGGCTATAAATGCTGGTCCCAACCGTGTTCGGGAAATTGGCTTGGGCCCAACTGTCAAAGCCCGGATCGTCCCAGGAGATCAAACCACTGCTGGTTTCGGGGAGCGTGGCCCACAGTTTTTCAACGTCGGCGAAGAAAAATGTCTTGTTTTTGATTATCGGACCGCCGAAAGTGCCCACCAAGTCCTTGCGTCCGAATGGTGCGACCGTTTGCGAAAATTCCGGAACCGCTTGCAGATCCTGGTTGGTGTAAAGCAGGCTTCCGGTTCCATGATACTGGTTCGTTCCGGATTTGGTCGTCAATTGAACTACGACGGAACTGCCCAGGCTGTTTTCCGCGTCCCAGGTGTTCGCCTGCATCGTTACTTCCTGCACCGCGTCCGGAATAGGCGCCAGAATAATATTTCCATTCTGCACGGGGCTGGTGACGTTCAAGCCGTCCACGAATACGGTGTTGCCCGTGTAGCTCCGCCCGTTCGCGCTGATCTGTGGCGTTTGCGTTCCGAAGTTGTCGGGGTTTCCGCCCGGTGACTCGCCCGCGCCGCGCGTCCCTGTGCCCACGATTCCCGGCGTCACCGTCATAAGATCCCAAAGATTTCTATTAATTGTCGGCAGGTCTTTTACCGTTTGTCCTGAGAGCGTCGTCTGCAGCCGATTCTCATCAGCATCCAGAATAGGAGCTTCGGTTGTGACACTCACCGTTTCATTGGCCGCGGCCACTGGAAGCGTGATGTTGATCCCCTGCGTCTCGGCGGTCTCCAGCGTCAAATTCACCTCGGTGGTTCGGAAACCGGACTTTGATGCGGCGACGACGTAGCGTCCGGGCTCGAGACTGTTGAAGCGGTAATTGCCGGACTCGCCGGTGATGATAGCCTGTTTGATTCCGGTATCCACATTCCGCAGCTCTATCGAGACCCCCGCGACTACTGCGCCGGATGAGTCGGAAACGACCCCTTGAATATTTCCACTGAATTGTGCGGAGGCACTCACTGCGGAAAACGCGGCCAAACACAGCATTGCCGCGACATAAAATACGAATTTGCCTCTCATACCCACCCCCCCATTTCGCCGTTCGAGCTGGAATGCCAATGGGCCTTCATGCTTGGCCGCTTCAGGACAGCGCGGGATTTCCGTCGGCTTTCGCCTAATCCTCGTTCACTGCCTGGCAACAGCGAGCAACGAGTAAACGTTTTCCCGTGCGTTGCGACGAAAAATACATCCGTTTTGCAAATACTGTCAAGAGAAATTTCGAATGGAGACGTATCGTGGTTACTGAATTCGAATCCGGACTAGATTTCGCGCCGCAAATTTTAATTATTTCGGGGGTTTTTCACTAAAGGCGCCGCCGAAACAGAAAAAAAGCGCCCTGCGAAGCAATGATCCTGCACGAGAACCCGATTCCCACGGATGGCTGGCCGCGAGCGCCAAAATGTGGACAATGTCCCGAACAGCCGCGTTACAGGAAACCTTTTCACGGACTAGCAACACTCAAGTGACAGGAATGCTGCATTTGAGGATACTGCTGAATTATCTGCTTGTTTAGTTAGACTGCGCATCCGGCGCGTTCTTATCCGGCTCGACTAGCCGAAAGCGGTTTTGTTCCGCTTCCTTTTTGCCAGACGCAGCTTGTGCCGCCGCCAGTCGCTTCACCAGATCCGGGATTTCATCTGTCTTTCCGGTGCGTCGCAGGGCCTGCATCAAATGGTAGAGCGCCTCAGGATCTTCAGGTTCTTTGACGAGTACCATGCGCGATTGTTGAATCGATTTCTGCAACTGCCCTGATTTAAGGTACAGGCTTCCGAGCACGTCGCGGGCTTCGATAAGGTTGGGGTTCAAAGCAATCGCCCGCGTCGCCGCTGCTACTGCCTGATGGAACTCCGCGCTGCCGGCCGCGGGTCCCTGTCGAGCTAGAATTTGAGCAAGAAGATATTCCAGAAATGCGTCGTTCGGATGAGCTTTCAATTTCGCGCGCACGGCGACCAGCGCCGTATCAAGATCCTTAACCTGAAAACTTGCCAGACCATACGCTTCAGAACCAAAAGCTTGATGGGGGTTCAGCTTCTCTGCCGATGCAAAATCTTCGTCTCCCTTTTCAGGCTGGCCGGATTGCACATACAGTACGCCGCGAGCCGCGTGCAGCGCCGCCGAGTCCGGAATCCTGCTCAGGCCCACATTGATCATGTCAATTCCAACCTGATAAGAGGAGTGATTCAGCGACAGGGTCGCGAAATCAACATAGAACCTGGGATTGTCTGGCGCCAGGATAATTGCTTGTCGCAGATACTGCAGCGCGTGAGGTGTGTCACCTACATTTTCGTAAGCCTCGGCGGCAAGATCAAGCACGTCGGGATCAGGATTTCCGCCATGGAGCAACGGTTGCAAGGATTGAATGGCGTCCTCGTTCTTATTCGCCGTCAGTTGCGCTGCTGCCAGGTTATACCGCGCTCGAGGATCTTCCGGCGACGCGTCCAAGAGTTGCTGAAAGACTGGAATTGCTTCCTCCACTCGTTTTAATCGAACCAGACACTCACCGTATTCCTGGAGAGCGATTGGCTGAGAAGAGAGCGCCGCGCCGCTCGCCTGAAAGTGCTTCACGGCCGACGCACAATCTTTCCGCCTATAAGCAATTGCAGCGAGCATCGCGTGTGTCGTCGGATCATCGGGTCGTAGACTGAGAAGTCTATTCAGCAAAGGCACAGCGCGCTCGCTACCGGCGTTGTATTCGATTTCCGCGGCCGACTCCAGCGCGGGTACATAGTTTGGCGCGATCTTCAATGCCGCATCGTAGTCGGCCAATGCGCCACTCTTCTTTCCCAGTCCAGACAGCGCAAGCCCTTCCAGAGTTAGAATTTTCGGATCATTTGGTGATTGCTGAAGCTTGGCGTGCGCTACTTGATAGGCCTGATCATACTGCTGCGCGCGCAGCGCATTGGTGACGGCACGCACCGTGTCGTCGCTGCTCTGCGCCGCAGCAGAGTACATGCCGAGCAGAACGAAGGCAGTGAACGCCAATCTGCGCATCACGCGGAAATCGCCTGCGGAAGTCACCTGGATCTTCCTCAATTGGATTACAAGATGAGCAAGAAGATGTTGGTAGGGGCGGTGGGGATCGAACCCACGACCTTCGGCTTAAAAGGCCGCTGCTCTACCACTGAGCTACGCCCCTACATGCGTCTAAACATCTTACACGGAAACAATTTCGCGGACCTAGGAGCAATTGGGATGCTCGGCGGGGTGTCCCGACGAATGCCCGGAGGCATGCCGGCCGTCGCCACGACAGACGCCTGCTGAGTCGCCGCCAGCTCACGCGCCAGCATTACGGAATGATCGGAATCGGCAAGCGGTACGACTCGCCGTCAGCGCTGGCCTCACTCGCAAAGTACGCCCGACTCGCAGCGGACCCGACGATTTGGACAGCCGTCTAGTCCGACGACGGCGCTTCGCGTGACACCGGCAAAGCGATCGCGCGCTTACGTTTCCACACGTAGTCCTTCCGCAATTTGCCCTGGTGTTTCTTCACCTGGACTTCCAGTTCGGCGAACGCGGCCTTCGCGCTGCCCAGCACGTCCGCACCTACGCCCGTCGCATGCAGAGTGCCTGTGGGCAAATTCAGGTTCAGTGAGAAATTGAATTCCGTCTTGCGCGGCGTTTTTTCCAGTGAACCGTGCAGCAGCACCAGATCAGGAGAATAACGTTTCAGAATGCGATTTAGTTTTTCCGCGTGACGTTCCACCTCATGTTCAATGATGGCGTGATGTTCGGGATCCACGTGGCTGTATGTAATTTTCATCGAGGCACCCTGGTGTTTCGCTGCTTGCGGATGGAAAACGTCTGGTCATCGAGGTAAATCCAGCATAGCGCTGCGCCGCGCCACTTGCAACCCGGCGTGTCCCTGCGGGAAACAATACCGCGCCGCAAAATTCCGTCCCGCGTCGATTTGATGCGCCGCCGTGGCGCACCGCCGCACGGGATTTGACAGCCTCTGCAACTGCGTCATACGCTCGTCCAGCGATGCTCATAGCTCCGAGGTCATAAGCCGGCCATGGTTGCGAAAACGAAGGGCGCAGAACCCAACCCCGCACGCATTCTCGTCGGCCCCGCCGGCTGGTCCTACCCCGACTGGAAAGGCATTCTGTATCCGACGCGCCGGCCAAAGGGATTCCACGAAGCGGCCTACCTTGCGGATTATTTCGACACCATCGAAATCAATACTTCGTTCTACCACCCGCTGAAACCGGAATTCGCCGCGCAGTGGCTTCAGCAGGTCGCCGCCAATCCGCGCTTTCTATTTACCGCAAAACTCTGGCAGAAATTCACGCACCAGGACGACACCACAATCGAGGATGTGAAAATCGTGCGCACCGGCTTCGACGTGCTGCGCGATGCGAATCGCCTCGGCGCCATCCTGCTACAATTCCCCTTTTCGTTCCACCACACGCCCGAAAATCTCACACGGCTCAATAACATTCTCGATGCCTTCCGCGTTTATCCGCTGGTAGTAGAGGTCCGCCACGCATCCTGGGCCAAGAAAGAGTTCTACGAAATTCTGCACGAACGCGGCGTGGGATTCTGCAACATTGACCAACCAGTGATCGGCCGTTCGATCAAACCCAGCGAACGCGTCACCTCTCCCATCGGCTACGTCCGTCTGCACGGCCGCCGCTACGACACGTGGTTCAGCGACGATCCCGCCTCGCCGCCCTCCGAACGCTACAACTATCTATACTCCGAAGAAGAGCTCGAGCCCTGGGCCAAACGCATCGAGCACGTGGCTGAAAGCGCGAAAACTACCTTCGTCGTCACCAACAATCATTTCGAAGCGAAAGGCATCGTCAACGCCCTGCAGCTGATCAATCTACTCACCGGAAACAAAGTAAAAATTCCGGAAACGCTCCGCAGTCACTATCCGCAACTGGAAGCCATCGCGAATCAGCCGGCTGCGGAACCAACTCTGTTCCCTCTGCCTCCCAAATAGACGAAGCTCCGCCCACCACAGGAAAATCGACGAAATGATTCCAGATGCTCAGAGGGACGGGCAACACTGCGAGGATGGAAACCGTTACTTTTTGAAGAGATCTTCGAATGCCTTGCGTGCGTCGTTAGGACGTCCGGGGTTCATAGGTGCGGGAGTGGCGCTGGCGTAGGTCACGGGCGAAGTATCTTTCTCCACGGTCATGCGAAATTCAAAAAACGTGCAATCGTTCTTAGCATCTTTCTTGGCGATGCGCTCGGGAATCGGCTGCGTGCACTCGAATTGCCTCCCGGTGTCGAAATGCACGCATTGTTTGCAGCAATGCATCGCAGTGTGGCAACGAGGACATTCGCCATTGGGATCAAATCCGGGCGCCAGTACCGCGCCGCAGCTGGAGCAGCGCGCCCTCATCACCGTGCCAACCATCCGCGGTGTGCGCGGCCCCATCGAATCCTGCTTCGGACGCGGCTCGCCGCTGTTGGGGGGCCGCTCGGTTCTTTCGCGTTTCTTTTCCTGCGCGTCCCGATCGCTGTAGCCCCTCTGCTTATACTTCCGGTCCATCGGACCTCCTAAGGGGATAATTCATGCTGCTCCGAAAAATTTTCTGTCCATTTAGATCGAACGATCCGATTGCAAATTTGGCTGTGGAAAGGTCATCGAATCATGTGCGCTGAATCGCGCCATCCGCGGGAAAAATCCTTCCGATGCGCGTCGCAGTGGTTTTGCTGGTAGAGGCGCGTTCCATCCGCCGCTGGGAGCAGCTTATGTACACACTGGCCGAGTTCGGGATGCCTATCGGGTAGAAAATCAGCGCGAGTACCGCAATTCCGTGGCTGCCAAGAGCGGCCGCCATCCTCTGTATAGAACACCCCTGCGGCGCAAATTGCAACATCCATTTTCATTTTGTAGCTCGGCTTTGGAACTCCCGTACCCATGATCGCGTCGGCGATCTCCCCGTTCTTCGCCGCGTCCGCCGGTCGTACGCCACCGTACGCGCGCAATTTAGTCACGAACGCGTACCATTACTGCGTCCGGCCCACAATTTGCTCAGCCCTTCGAACGGCAAATCCGGCTGCAGAAAAGTGCGCGGTGTTCCGCGATCCGCCAGCACCGCCTCCGCCGCTAGATATCCGCTGCGCACCGCGCCTTCCATCGTCGCGGGCCAGCCGGTGCGCGTCCAATCTCCACACAAATACAAATTCGCCAGCGGAATCCTCTGCCCCGGACGCCGGTGGTCCGACCCAGGCTCCGGCGAAAAAGTGGCGTTCACTTCCTTGATCACGGTGGCCTTGCGCAGTTGCGCTTCGCGAGTCAACGGCAGCACCTCGGCAAGTTCGCGGCGGCACAACTCGATGATTTCCTGCCGGGGGCGTGGAATCAAATCGTATGAAGCGCTGATCACCAGCTGCAGGTATTGCCCGCCACCCTCAACCGTGGCGGCCTGCTCCTCGCTTGGACGCGCCGCGCTATGATCGGTTTCAGCCTGCCTGTACAAAAACGTCTTGTTGAAGACCCACTGCGTGGTGTGGTCCAGCAGTGTCAGGAACGGCTCCGTCATTACCTGCCGGTCGTACCACAGATGCACGCCGGTGATCGGAGACGTCTTCAGATGCCGCAAACCTTCCAGCGGCGCGTTTGCTTCCGACCATTCTACAGGCAGCAACTCCACCAGCGCATCGTGCGGCACCGCCGAGACGCAAGCATCGGCGAAAACTTCCGTGCCATCTTCCAGCATCGCGCCCGCAAAACAATTTTCCTTCACGCGAATTTCGCGAATCCCGCACCGCAATCGCACTTCCCCGCCCTGGCGCACAATCGCTTCGCGGCAACCTTCATACAAATCAGCGAGCGGCACCGTGGGAATGCCCACGTGGTAGCCGGTACTATTTCCTAGGAACGCTTTCCAGAAAACTTCGATTCCGTAACGCGCATCCGTGCGCGCCAGTTCTTCATCCAGCGCGCTCACCAGCACCACGCGCCAGAACCGTTCGATCGCATCGGGAGTCTGCTCCATGCGATGCAGCCAATCCAGCATCGAGATGCCCTCGATGCGCGGCGGATTCCCGCCGGAACGCGCGATGGCCAGCATCGCGTTCGCGATCGCGCGCTTATCGGCAAGCGTCAGCGCGCGAAACAGCAGGAACGACGGCGCCATGTGCAGCGGCGGAGGCAAAGGCGCGGCCTCAATGGTCGAGCGCTGCCCCTGCGCATCCGCAAAATACAGCTGATCGTAAAAGCGAATTTTTTCACTCGCGCCAACGCGCGAATAAAAATCAGCTAAATTCGTACAGCAGCCCAGCGTGACGTGCTGGCAATTGTCCACCTCGCTGCCATCGGGCAATGTGTAGGAGGTAGCTCGCCCGCCCAAGTGCGGACGTTTTTCCAGCAGCCGTACGCTGAGACCCGCTTCAGCCAGCGCGACGGCGGACGCCAGCCCCGCCAGTCCGCCGCCGATTACTAGAACGCTTTGCGAGGACATCACCCTTCCACCAGCCAGCCCGTCGCGCCGCGAGGCCCGCCGTCAGCAGATATTGGATTTTTTCTGCGCTCGAGAGCGATATGCGCCCAGAAAATATGTCGAAATCCCGCTCTTCGATGCGCGCCAACAAACTGCTGTACGTGCGGACCAGCGCCCAAAGAGTAGCCCGACTGTCCGCATTCACGCGGCCCACCAGCGGCGCGCCTTCCCGATACATCTGCCACGCGCGCTCCGCCTCAAATGCGAGCAGTTCCCGCAACTTTGACGTGACGGGACCGCCCAGTTCTTCCGCACGGATTCCGAAGCGATCCAGATCTTCGTGCGGCAAATAAATTCGCCCCATCGCGTAATCGCTGCCCACGTCACGAATGATATTCGTCAGCTGGAACGCCAGCCCCAGCCGCTCCGCCAGATCGGGTGCTTTCGGGTCGCTGAATCCGAACACGTGCAAGCAGGTCAGGCCAACGGTCCCCGCGACGCGATAACAATATTCAGACAGGCGATCGAACGTCGCATATGTCGCGACCGTCAGATCCATTTCCGCGCCCAAAATCAGATCGTGAAAATAGCGCGTCGGAATTTGGAAGCGCTCAATGGTATCGGCCACTGCAGGCAGCACCGCGTGGCCGCTCGTCTCGCCGCCAATCGCCTGATCGAGCATTCCGCGCCAGCGCGCCAAACCCTGTCGCTTCGATTCCAGATCGCCCGGCTCATCCGAAACGTCGTCAATCAGCCGCATGAAAGCATACAGCGCGCACAACGCATTGCGCTTTTCCTTACGCAATCCAAAAAATGCGAGATAAAAACTGCTGCGCGCAGCCCGCGCAATGCGATTGCACTCCGCATACGACTCGCGAACCGCATCGGAATACGGCCGGAGCTTGATGACGCCGGAGTCGCGCGGAACAGCAACCTCGCGTGCGCCTTCATCCGGTGCTGACCGAGCCGCCAGCGCATCGATCGCTTCTGCACCAGCACGCCGCGAGTTTCCGCCGCGTGAAACTGCGCTCATCGCCAGCGTTTTCCCAAAAAGTTTAGCCTGCGTCCATTTGCTCAGCGAGGGTCGGCGCTCCAGCGTGTTGTACCCCGACGCCTCAATCGCATCCAGAATCGCCAATCCTCCGCCGGTGAACATCTCCAAATCCACGCGCAGAAACCGCTCGACGGTCTGCGCGAGTGGCTGACCAGCGCGGAACAGCTCTCGCGTCCGCGCAATCAGCGACTTCATCAGCGCCGCATAGCGCGCATCGAATCGCTTGTTGACGATATCCGTTTCGGTCAGCCCATGCGCTGCCAGCGCGTCCAGCGGAATATAAATCCGGCCCTTCTCCAGGTCACGAGACACATCCTGCCAGAAATTCGCCAGCTGCAACGCTGTACAGGTGTAATCCGAAAGCTTCTGCCGCGCTTCGTCCCGGTGGCCGCACAAATAAAGCACCAGCCTGCCCACCGGATTCGCCGAATAAACGCAGTAATCGAACACTTCGTCCCAGGTCGCGTAGCGCTTTACAGTCTGGTCCTGCCGGAACGCGCGCAGCAAATCGCAAAAAGGCTGCACCGCAATGTCTTTCGCGCGAATCGTCTCGCGCAGCGCAATCAGCACCGGATGCGCCGGCCCTGCGCCATCCTTGTATATCAGCCGCAACTCGTCTTCCCACGCATCCAGCAGCTGCAGCGCCCGCGCCGGATCCGCTATTTCATCGCCCAAATCATCCGACCAGCGGCAGTACGCGTACACATTATAGAAATGCTGATGCAGATCCCGCGGCAAAAGCCACGAAACCAAGTTGAAGTTTTCGTAGTGGTGCGTCGCCAGCCAGCGCGTGTAGCGCTCGGCTTCAGAGGGAGCGCAATTCGCCTGCGGCAGATTGCGCGCGATTTCAAGTTCCGATGTGGGCAGCATGGTGCCCTGACTTGCGCAATCGTCAGGGAATTACGGCAGTCTTCAACTCGCCGTTGCGGTTCTTCATGTCCTGAAAAACTTTTGGCAATCCTTGCAGCGTCACTTCGCCGGTAATGAAGTCGCTGGAGCGAATTTCGCCGCGCGCGATCGTGTCCATGGCCTCGCGCATGAACTGCGGCGTGTGGTGGAAAGTGGACTTGATGGTGATCTCGGAATAGTGCAGCGCCGCCGGATCAATCTTCACTTCGGTGCCGGTCGGACAGCCGCCGAACAAATTCACGGTTCCGCCCTTGCGCACCATCTGCAGCGCCCATTCCCAGGTAATCGCGCGGCCTACTGCTTCAATCACGGAATCC
>Ga0210388_10000536_pt1 | contig 30914 bp, 23 predicted proteins | sample IncBWC19OmetaG_FD_155485 | JGI IMG/M metagenome (GOLD analysis project Ga0210388, IMG submission 155485) | Forest soil microbial communities from Barre Woods Harvard Forest LTER site, Petersham, Massachusetts, United States - Inc-BW-C-19-O ...
TGACGAGGTTGCGAAACATCATGGCGGTGGGGCGCATGTTGGTTTCGCCCATTGAGGTGACGGGGAACTCGAGCGGGAAACCGCCGGCCTCCCAGACACCGTTTTTGATGCGCTGGGCCAGCTCGCGGAAGTGGGCGTTGCAGGGGGTAAGCTCCGACCAAGTGTTGCAGATGCCGATGACGGGGCGGCCGTCAAATACGTCGCCGGGAAAACCCTGGTTGCGCATCCAACTGCGGTGGATGAAGCCGTCTTTATCGTTACCGCCGAACCAGACTTGAGAGCGGAGCTTGCGTTTCTCCATGGGTGCCACTATACAACGATCGGGCCGAATAACCAGCGGACCAAATGACAAAGAGATGACAAACCCATGACACGGGAGATGAAGTTGAAAAGCATTATGGGATTGAGGATCCCATGGAGCGCATCGCCGAGACGAAGCCGATGTTCGGCAGCAGGGGCGGCTCGCATCCGCTGGCAAGGTTTACCGATCAGCAAGAATCTTACGGCGCCCATATTGTCGAGGCGCTTGCCCGCGAACTTTCCGACTTGAAAGTCGTAGCTGATTTGGGAGCCGGCTCGGGACGCGATCTGGGGATCGTAAGGCGACTTCATCCGCGCGCCAAGCTCATTGCCGTGGAAACCGGAACGGAATATGCAAAGGGGTTAGCGGGGAAGGCCGACGAAGTTTTTGTGGCGAATATCGAGCGCGACTCGTTGCCGTTTGAGGATGGGCATGCCGACCTGATCATTGCGAATCAGGTTCTTGAGCACACCAAGGAAGTTTTCTGGATATTCCACGAGGTGTTTCGTTCTTTGCGGGTTGGCGGCCATTTCCTGTTTGGTGTGCCGAACGTGTGTTCTCTGCACAACCGCGTTCTGATGCTCGCGGGACGACAGCCGACGCAGCACAAACTCTGTTCCGCACATGTGAGGCCGTTTTCAAAGGCCGACACGCTTGCGTTCTTGAATGCCTGCATTGGGGACGGTTACGAACTCGCTGCGTTTCGCGGTGCGCAGTTTTATCCATTTCCTGCGCGGCTGTCGCGCTTGCTCGCCGGAGCTTTTCCCACGTACGCATTCACGATCTTTTTCCTGATCCGAAAGACGAATGTGTACGGCGGCGGTTTTGCAACCTACCCGGCGCGGGCAGAGCTGGAGACCAACTTCTGGACCGGAAACGTTGCGACGAGTTCACAATACTGGAACCCGCCTGCGTGCGACTTGGAAAACTGAGCGAATGGCCACTGGATTCTCTATTCATAGACGCAATGAGTCAGCGAGGCTGCCGTCGACTGGCAGCGATGGCCACCAACCCATCACGGCAGCTCCAAGATAGCCCCCGCACGGCGAATTTGCCCGGTTCCGTGCCGATAGAGGACCACGATCAGGGACGGCTGGCGAATCGTACCACTTTGTGGAACAACGTCTCTATCCGGAAGGCGCATACTAATGTATGGGTCGGTTTAGGCCGATTTTGAGAGGTTCAGCCCTGCCCTTGGGTTTGAACCTGTTTTGTGTGGCCTCTACACTGGAAAGAACATCAATTTCATACCGCTTTTGCATGCGGACCGACACGCCCCACGGAACGTCCTGCGGCACGGATTCAGGGAAACGATTTCACTGGATCCAAACGCTTGTGCAGGCAGGACTTAGACAAACAAGATTTTCGGATTACCGAGAGGGATTTATGACCGCTTCCGCGCGTTATCCAGGCATTCGCATTACGGCAAACGGAAACCAGCTTGTCTCCTACCACACGGAGACGCGCATCGCCGACGCCGGCGTGTTCTATCCCATTACGCCCTCGACCGAGGGCGGCGAGCTGTTCCAGCAGGCCTACGCCGAGGGGCATCTGAATGTTTTTGGCCACAACACCATTGCCATTGAGACGGAAGGCGAGCACGCGGCCCAGGGCGGAGCTATTGCTCATTCCGTTTGCGGCAAGCGGGTGGTCAACTTCACTTCCGGCCAGGGCATTGTGTACGGCGTGGAGCAGTATTATCACGCGCCGGGCAAGGGATCAACGATGGTGCTTGAAGTGGGCGCGCGCGCGCTGACCAAGCACGCCCTGAATGTGCACTGTGGCCACGACGATATTTATGGAGCGCTGGACACGGGCTGGATCATGATCATGGGCAAGGATGCGCAGCAGGCCGCCGACCAGGCGCTGATTCTGCGCCGCGTGACGGAGCTCTCGCTCACGCCCGGCATGAACATCATGGACGGCTTTTTGACGACGCACCTGGAGCGCACGTTCTACAAGCACGAGTCGGAGCTGATTCGCGAATATCTCGGCGCGCCGGAAGACATTATTGATTGCCCCACGGAAGCGCAGCGGGTTCTGTTTGGGCCCACCCGGCGGCGCGTTCCCAAGATGATGGACCTGACCAATCCGATTCTGCTGGGACCGGTGCAGAATCAAGAGCACTACATGCAGGGAATCGTGGCGCGGAGAAACAACTTTGCCGAGCCGATTCTGCAATTCCTTGAAGCCGCGTACAAGGACTTCGGCGATTTGACCGGGCGCTACTATGGCCTGATCTCCGAGTACAAGACCAACGACACCGATACCGCCTTCGTCTCGCTGGGTTCGGCTGCGGAGAATATTGAAGCTGCGGTCGATTATCTGCGCGAAACGCGCGGCGTGACCGTGGGCTCCATTCACGTCAACGTGATCCGGCCATTCCCTGAGGCTGCCATTGTTGCAGCGCTGAAGGGCAAGAAGAACGTCATCATCCTGGAGCGGACCGACGAAGCTCTCTCCGGCGACAATCCGCTGGGCCGCGACATTCGCACTGCTCTGTCGAAGGCGATTCAGACGGAAGGCCGTCCGGCGGCGGAGGGTTTGCCGGCCATTACGCTCGACGAACTGCCGAAGATCTACTCCGGCACATACGGGCTGGGGTCGCGCGATTTCCGCCCCGAGCATGTGATCGGCGCATACGAATTCGCCACCGCCGGCCGCGCGCGCCAGGATGGCAAGACGGCTGCAGACGGCGTCAACTTCATCGTGCTCGGCATCGACCATCCTTATGCAGTCGTAGGCAACGAGACGCCTTCGCTGCTGCCTGAAGGCGCTGTTGCGGTGCGTTTTCATTCCATCGGCGGCTGGGGCGCAATCACCACCGGCAAGAATCTTGGCGCAATCATCGGCGACTTGAACGATTTGCTTTTCGAGCGCGACGGACTGGTCGACGATCTCGGCAATCCGAAAGAAGTCATTCACGTCAGCGCCAATCCAAAATACGGCTCAGAGAAGAAGGGCGCGCCGACAAGCTACTTCATGGTCGCCGCCAAAGATCGCATCCGTGTGAATTGCGATCTGCGCCACGTGACGGTTGTGCTGTGCTGCGATCCCAAGGCCTTTACGCACACTAACCCGCTCGACGGCATGCAGGAAGGCGGTTCGCTGGTTTGGGAGTCGGACGAAGAAGGCGAGCAGGCCTGGGAGCGGCTGCCGCAATGGGCGCGCAAGCAGATCATCGACAAGAATATTCGCGTGTTCACGCTGCCGGGTTTTGCTATCGCGAAAAAAGCTACGGACCGCGGCGATCTGCAACTGCGCATGCAGGGCAATGCGTTTCTCGGCGCGTTCTTTGCGGTGAGCAGCCTGCTGAATGAGTTTGGGATTACGCCGGAACAGTATCGTGAAGTGGTCTACAAGCAGTATGTGAAGAAGTTCGGCAAGCTGGGCGACGCTGTGGTGCAGTCGAACATGGAAGTGATGACGCAGGGCTTCGAGCATGTGAAGGAGATCAAGATTGGCGCGCTGGCCGCGGCCGACCGCTCCAGCCTGCGGGGCCAGGCGCTGCTGCCGATTCTCGAGTTGGCCACTGCCGGGGGAGGGTGCGGGACTGGCTGCCGCTCTACACCCGTGCCGGCCGGCCAGGGCACGCGCACTCCCATCAGTTCGGTCGCGAAATTCGACGCGGAATTCCGCTCGACGTATGGCTACGACCAGCCTGCCACGCCGCTCTCGGCGATGGGCGTGATTGCCGCGGCTACCGGAGACACGGCGTCGAAGTATGTTGCGCGGCGCGAGACTCCGCTGTACATTCCTGAAAACTGCACGCAGTGCATGGAGTGCATCTCGGTTTGCCCGGACACGGCGCTGCCCAACACATCGCAGGACCTGAGCACCGTTCTCACCACGGCCGTGTCGTATTACATTGCCGATCCTGAAGACCGCACAAGGCTGATGCGCGCTCTGCCGGCGATCGAAAAGGCCGCACGCCAGCGCATGGTGGCCGAGATGAAGACGGGTACGCCGATGGCAACCATTCTGCGCGAGGTCACTGACTCGCTCGCCTCGACCGAGTCCAACGGCTTCTCGCAACAATCGAAGCAGCAGTTCTTCGACATCATTGCCAAAGTGCCGATGGCCTACCAGAAGGTGAATGCCATCTTCAGTTCTCCGGAACGCAAGTCCCCCGGCTCCGGCGGAATCTTCTCCATCTTTGTCAGCGATCTGTGCAAGGGCTGCGCTGCTTGCGTGACTGCCTGCGGCGATCACAACGCGCTGCGCATGGTGCAGGAGACTGAAGAAGTGAACGCCGAGCACGAAACCGGCACGGCGTTCCTCGATCTGCTGCCTGACACTTCGCAGAAGTATCTGGGCCTGTTCAACGCGGCGAATCCGGCGGACTCGAAGACCGCGACGCTGCGCAACATGCTGATGGTGCGCACCAACTACGACGCGCTCGTCTCCGGCGACGGCGCCTGCGCGGGTTGCGGTGAAAAGTCGGTCCTTCGCTCCATCGCCGCCGTCACCGAGGCTTACATGCGGCCCGTTTATCACGCCAAGAGCGACCGCTTCGTGCAGAAGGCAGGCGAACTCGAAAAGGCAGGCGTTGCCCGTCTGGCTGCCCTTGCCGAGCGCAATCCCGGTGAATATGCGCTGCTGCGGCAGGCTATCTCGCACCTTGTCCTCGGATTGGGCGGCGAAGATGTGAAGGACACCAAGGCTCGCATCGCAGCGCATGAAGCCGAGCACGGCCCCATCACCGATGCCGAACTCGTCGAGGCCATTGCCGCGGTGCTGCTGACCGAGGCCTTCAATCACAAGAGCCTGCAGCCCATCGATGGTCGCTTAGCCAACGGCATGTCCGTGATGGCGATGGCCGCGCACACGGGATGCAACACGGTGTACGGGTCGACGGCGCCGAATAATCCGCATCCTTATCCGTGGATGAACTCGCTCTTTCAGGATGGCGTTACCGTGGGCTGGCTGATGGGCGAAAGCTTTATCGTCGACCATGCGCGGCGCTCGGTTATTCCGGAGCGGCTGGCCGACATTCTGCTTACCCGCGATACGGAAGTGATTGACGAACAGCAGTACTACAACCTGTCGCACTTTACCGATGCGCTGATGACCGACCAGGAGATTGTCGAGCTGCCCAAGGTATGGGTGGTCGGCGGCGACGGCGGCATGGGCGACATCGGCTACCAGAATATGTCGAAGGTGATTCTGCAGAACCGGCCCAACGTCAAGACGCTAATGCTCGATACGCAGGTTTACTCGAACACCGGCGGACAGAATTCGGATTCGACGCCCATGCTTGGCGGCGGCGACATGAACACCTTCGGCGCGGCCACGCAGGGCAAGAATACTGAGAAGAAGACGGTGGCGGAGACGTTTCTCGCTGGACACGGGTCTCCGTTTGTTGCTCAGGTGTCGATGGCTAATGCGCCGAAGTTGTACCGCGCCATTCTGGATGGTTTGGAATATCGTGGCACAATGTTCCTGCAAGCCTTCACCACTTGCCAGCCGGAGCACGGCGTGCCCGACGACATGGCGCTGCACCAGGCGCAGCGCACTCGCGACTCGCGCGGAGTGCCGGAGTTTGTCTTCAACCCCAGGCTCGGCGAGACCTATCAGGAAGCGCTCGATCTGAAGGGCAATCCGTCGATCGATCTGGACTGGTACGAGACCAAGTCGAAGACCACAGGCGAGATCACGCGCTACACCGTCGCCCACTGGTGCACGACGGAAGCGCGCTTCCGCAACCACCTGAAGAAGCTCAAGCCGGAAGCCGCGGCCAAGCTCATTCACCTCGACAACATGCTGGTCCGCATCACGCAGCAGGATGTGGTTTACCGCCGCTATCTAGATCCAAAGCACCGCGCGTTCATCCCTGATTTCGGCGTGTACATCACTTGGGAAGAGGACGGCAAGGTCGAGTATCGGGCGCTATCGCGGCAGCTGGTCATGTTCTGCGTCGAGCGGCGCAAGGCGTGGCGGATGCTGCAATCTAAGGCCGGCATCGTCAACAAGGAATACGCGGCGCAGCGGGCGATTCTGGCCGATGTGGATGCGGGGAAGATTCCCGTGGATCAGTTCCTGGCGAATGCGCGCGAAATGCTGAACGAACGCGCGAGTGGAGTGTTGGCTAAGGCGTAAAGGTCTCTCGCCCCGTCACGACTTTAGTCGTGACGAAAAAGCCAACAACAATCCGAACCAAGCAAGAACGCGGGCCGCAAGGTCCGCGTTCTTGTTTGGATTTGCTTCAATGTTTCATCGCGCAATTCAACCGAGCAATACGAGAGAATGCTAACCATCTTTCGGCCTAAGCTCAGCGGATCGTTCCAGCCAATCTTTGAAGCTCATATCCAGCGGTTTCACGACCGGCCCATCTTCCATAATCAGCTTGTGGTACGGTTTCAAGGTTCCGCAAACGGAGATCATGTACCACCGGGTGCCGAACTTGATAGTCGAATACTTCCCTGGCCCACGCTTCCTGCTGCGGTGTGCGTAGTACTCACCAAACCCATTTGACAGGAAGACGATGTCAGACGAGTTTAACTCACGGATGATCTGTTCAAGTTCGATGTACTCGTTTGAATTTGAACGGGAGATCATCACATAAAGTGGGAATCCGTAATGATCGGAAACCTGGAAACAAACGTAGTAACCTTGAACTCTCAAATGCTCGGGCAGGTCAGGGTGGTTCCAATATTGGATTTCGCGGCATTTGAATGTCCGACAGGTTGCGAGCCGGTCAGTAACTTCTGCCAGCCAACGAGACTGCTCAATCCGGTTTCGCTCGAATCCATTTGCCATTCCCAAGTGATCGACAGGCGGATTTGGCTTCTGAGAACGAACGCCTTTAATCTGGTATCTCGATCCGGGAGTAAACTTGGCGTCGTTGAAACCTAGGCAGCCTTCGAGTATGGAGATCGAGTGTTGCAGACCCGACTGTTTCCTCGTCGCCCAGGCCGCTGTCTGCGAACGAAGGAAATCTGGAAGGGGAACCTTCCCGCCTGTTGTAAGGATCTGGCCCGACCGATAATGTCTTTTTAGGATTCGAATCGCTGAGTGACGTTTGTCATAAAATTCGGCGATTCTCCAGAGATTCTGTAGATCCTCGCGGTTCTTTGTGCGGTCCGGGCTTTTCATGGCTCAAGTTTCAAGGATGAAAGGGAAGACGGTAATAGGGTAGCACTGCTACGATCCGAAGTCCGATCTTGAACGGTAAGTACAAGGTGTTGGGTGTCCCGCTCTTCGCAGTTTTCCTAGAGAAGGGCAGAAGCCAGCAGTTTCATGCCACGGCCAGCACTTCATCGCGAACCAGGCGCAACCGGACCGTAGTGGGAGGAGCAGAGTCAAAGTAGAACGCCTGCACCGCTTCCCGGACGTTGGCTCTCAACTCGTCCCAGTTGTCGGCCTGCGTGAAGATGCTCTCGCCGAGGGCCTCGGCGGTAATCCCTCCGTCGGCGTCTTGTGCAATCTCAAACACGATCTCTTTCATCCGCTCACGTCCTCCTGGGCGAAGAAATGCTGGAATTACCCGCTCCAAGATTATGATAGTCGCTAGCGGGAGATTGGGAAATGACAAAGGCGAGAGTATACGAAAGCGTATGGGACGCAATCGAGCCTGATCCGGCGAAGGCGGAGAACCTGAAGCCCCGCTCTGCGCTCATGCTGACCCTGATTCGCCACATCGGACGCCAGGGATGGACCCAGGCCGAAGCCGCAAAGGTCTTCGGTGTAACACAGCCGCGCATCTCCAATCTCATCCGTGGAAAAATCGACGCTTTTGCGCTGGACATGCTGGTCAAAATGGCTACCGCCGCCGGCCTGCGCGTCACGATGCGCATCGACAAGGCTGCCTGAACAGGCGACGAGGCTCGAACCCAGGAGATGCTTGAATGCGACGAATTGTATCGCTGGCGGGCGTGCTGCTGTTTGCGTTGACGACAGGCGCGCAGGCGCGGCTTCCCATCACGGAGAAGATTGAGTGGACTTGGACGGACCGGCCGGATGCGGCCGTCGCTGGCCTGCCTAACGTTTTGCTGGTGGGCGATTCGATCACTCGCGCTTATTATCCCGCCGTGGCGAAGGATCTGGCCGGCGTTGCCAATGTCTATCTGTTTGCCACGTCCGCTGGGAGCGGGGATCCGCGCCTGGCGCCGCAGCTTCAAGATTACTTCGGCATGATGGGCCTGCAATTTTCGGCGATTCACTTCAATAACGGCATGCACGGCTGGGGTTACACTGAGCAGCAGTACATAGCCGGTCTTCCGGAGATGATCGCGGCGCTGCGGGCTGGGGCGCCAAAGGCGGTGCTGGTGTGGGCAACCTGCACGCCGGCACTGCACGATTCAACCAAAGGTGAGACAACGAACGCGCGTGTGGATGAACGCAACCGGCTGGCCGCGGCGTTGATGGCGCGTGAGGGAATCGCGATTGACGATCAACGCACGCTGATGGCGGCGCATAAGGATATGTACACGGACGATGTGCATTTCACAGAGGCCGGAAGCGCAATTCAGGCAGCGCAGGCGGCGGACCTTCTTCGCCGGGTGCTGCACATCGTACTTTGAAACGCGATGGGCAGTGGCCGGGATTTGGCGATTGTTGCTTCCCACCCATCGAGCTAAAAACGCTCGATGGATGGGGCACAGCTTCATCTCCCACAGTCTCATTTCCCGCGGATCGGCTACACAGGGGAACGCCCGGACGGATGACTGCGGCCTATCCTAGGCGAAGCTGAGGCCGCTCTTCTGTAAAGGCAGGGTGCGGACGCGCTTGCCCGTCGCGGCGAAAATGGCGTTGGTGACCGCGGGCAGGATGGGCGGCAGCGTGGGTTCGCCGAGGCCGGTGGGGGCGTAGTCGGACTTGATCCAGTAGAGGTCGATGGGCGGCGTCTGCTTCATGCGCATTACCGGGTGGTTATGGAAGTTTGACTGCTCGACGCGGCCTTCGGAGAGGGTGATCTGCTGCGCCATTTCGCTGAGCCCGTCGATGACGCCGCCGTAGCTGATGCTTTCTGCCGCGCGGGGATTGATGATCTGGCTGCCAACGTCGCCCACAGCCCACACATGGTTGACGGTGACTTTGTTGCTGGCGTCGACGCTCACGTCAGCCACTTCGGCAAAGTATCCGAGATGGCAGAACCAGGCGGCGATGCCAAGTCCGCGACCGGGTTCCTTTTTGCGAGTGGCCCAGCCGGATTTTTCTGCCACCAGCTTGAGCACTCCTTTGTAACGGTCGGGAACGAGTGCATCCGGACCGGTCGGCTCGTGATCGCCCACGGCGTCTTTGCCGTCGGACTTCCAGGGAGCCGCCTTGTTGCTGAGCAGATCGAGCTGAAACTCGAGCGGGTCGCGGCCGGCGGCGAATGCCATCTCGTCGAGGAAGCATTGCGCCACCCAGCAGTAGGCGTTGTCTCCGGGGGCACGGAGCGCCCCGGTGCGCAGCATTAGCGGCTGCGCGGAGGTGTAAAGCGCGAAGGCCGGGGGAAAGCCCGATGGATAGGCGTCCGCGCCGATGCCGCCGCCAGATGCCGGTTCCTTGTCGGTGCCGAAGGTGATCATGTGGTGACGCCAGGCGGTGAGCTTGCCCTGCGCATCGAGACCGCCTTTCAGGCCAACTGTTCCGCCGGGACGGAAAGGGTCGTGGGCAATGTCGTCTTCGCGAGTCCAGAGCAACTTCACTGGCGCGTCAATCTGCTTGGCGATCCACGCGGCTTCCGCAGCATAGTCATTCTGCAGCCGCCGGCCGAAGCTGCCGCCGCCACGCACCATGTGCGTGGTGATGTCGCTTTCCTTGATGCCCAGCGTGTGAGCTACCAGGCCGCGGCCGTCGGTGGGCAGCGTGCTGGTAGTCCACATCTCGAGCTTGCCGTCTTTCCAATGAGCGGTGCAGCCCTGCGGCTCCATGGTGGCGTGTGCAATGAAAGGAAACTCGTAGGTGGCTTCGACAACCTTGGCCGAAGACTTGAGGGCGGCGTCCACATCGCCATATTTGCGAATTGTGGATACGGGCGGGGCGTTAAGCAGCTCAGCGGCGCGCTTGGCGAAGCCTTCACTGCTTTGCGTCACGGCTGGGCCAAGGTCCCAATCCACCTTGAGTTGCTTGCGGGCTTGCTGCGCCTGCCACCAGGTGTCGGCCACGATGGCGATGCCTGGCTCCATGCCTGGCTCCCACGACGTGGAAGCAGCCGGCTTGATTCCACCATCGATCACCAGTACGTGGCGCACGCCGGGAAGCGCTTTGATCTCGTCGAGATTGGCGGTCTTCACCTTTCCGGCGAAGACGGGGGCCTTCTGAATGGTTGCGAAGAGCATTCCGGGTAGCGTGACATCGATGCCGAATAGCGGCTTGCCGGTGACGATGGCATGGGTGTCGACGCCGGTTTGCGAGTGGCCAATGATGCGGTAGTTTTTGGGGTCTTTGAGTTTGACGCTAGAGAGCGCGGGCGGAGGCAGCGCGGCGGCCTTGGCGGCAAGCTCGCCGTAGGTTGCGGAGCGGCCTGAGGCCGAGTGCAGCACCTGGCCGGAAGCTACCTGGACTACGTGGCCGGCGGATGCCTGTGGCGCGCCAGCATTGGCGGCCTGCAGCACACGGCCGGGTTGGGTAGTGCATTCGGCGACCGGCACGCCCCAATTTTGAGCAGCGGCGGTAATGAGCAACAGGCGGCCGGCTGCGCCCACGCGGCGCATTGGATCCCAGCCCTCGGGCGTGTTTGCGGAGCCGCCGGAAAATTGCGGACCGTATTTCCGTTCATCCAGATCGGCCTGCTCGACGCGGACATCTTTCCAGTCGACATCCAGCTCCTCGGCGATGAGCATGGGCAGCATGTTGCGCATGCCCTGGCCAGTCTCAGAGGCGCGCGCCATGATGGTCACAATGCCGTCGGGGGCGATCTTGATGAAGGCTTGGGGCGTGAGGTCGGGCGGTTTGCGGGGACCCTGTGCTTTGGCGAGCGGCGCGCGATAGAAATTCAGCGCCAGGCCGCCACCGGCAAGGGCGCTCAACTGTAGAAACGATCTGCGGTCGATGCGCATGGTTCGAGCCTCCCTTCTAGCTGGCGTTGGCAGCGGCGGCCTGATTGGCGTTGGCCGCTTCATGAATTGCTTGACGAATGCGCGGATAGGTTCCGCAGCGGCAGATGTTGCCGCTCATGGCGGCGTCGATCTCCGCATCGGTGGGGTGAGGCGTGCGGGCGAGCAGCGCGGCGGCGGACATGATTTGCCCCGACTGGCAATAGCCGCATTGCGGCACGTCCAGCGCCTCCCACGCCACCTGTACGGGATGCAGACCGTCGGGCGAGAGGCCTTCGATGGTGGTGATGGGCTTGCCCTCAACGCCGCTCACGCGGGTCATGCAGGAGCGGACTGCTTTACCGTCAAGGAGCACCGTGCACGCGCCGCAAAGGCCCATGCCGCAGCCGTATTTGGTGCCGGTGTAGTTGAGAACGTCGCGCAGCACCCACAGGAGCGGAGTGTCCGGCGCTACGTCTACCGTGGTGTCGACGTTGTTGACTTTAAGTTTCAACGGCATGTTTGCACCCCGCTGTTTGGCTCAAGAAAATGAGTTGCGCTTGGAAACAACCGACCGTGCCTGGAGCTGTGGCGCGCATTGCGCAATCGGAATTAAGACCGGCAAGAGCACGGGTGGTTCTGTTCAATAGACGAATCCAGGCTGCCGGCGGACTCGCACCCCGACCTCATTCTATTAAACGCCCGGGCATTCAGAAGAACAAGCGACTATTAACGGCTGAAAACCACATAGTGACGCAAGGAGTAAAGCCGGAAGCCGCCTGCGGGGTCGGCGATGACTTGCAGCGGCGTGGGCCGCTTGAGCCCGGCGTCCTCCGAGCTGCTCACCGTCAACACGTCGTGCGCGCCCACGTCGGTGATTACGAATTGGTTATCTCCCACAAACCCGACGCCGTAGACGCCGGCGGGCAGGCTTTGGCCGCCAATTTTGATGGGCACCTCGGTGATGAAATACGCCTGGTATTTGGCCGCAATCCCACTGGCGTAGCCGCTGGTGTCGACCATGGTGGCCAGCACGTAGTAACCATCGGCAAACTTCACGCCGCCGGAGTTTCGCAGTTGCGTGGTGGCCGACAATCCTTTGTAATACACGGTTGCCGGGATCAGCTTTGTTGTGTCCGCCGGCTTCAATACTGTGTCCCCGCCCTGCGATCTTGCCACCGAAGGCGCTGCCATTACTGCCATGGCCATTGTCGCGGCCGCGGCAAACTTCAATATCGCTGGTAACCGCATCGAATCCCCTCTTTCTGTTGCGTTACGGAGTATATCGCACCTCCCAGCCCATAGGCGCGACTCGATTGGCAGAGGCCGGATTCTAGTTTTCCGTCGACAGAACGTCGTAAAGGTAGTTGATCAGCGCACGCTTTACCGGGCCCGGCAGCTTCGGAAGTTGGACCGTCTGGTTTACGGTCGAAGAGCCCACGATCATCACAGAACCGAGATGCTGAACTTTGCCGTCTGCGAATTCCAGATAGATCGGCACCAGCATTTTGAAAGTCGCCGGAACTCCCGATTGCGTGAGCTTGACGTGCAGGCTGGCTGTGTCTCCGTTTTGCGTAACCTGGCTCTCGAAATGATAGTTCGGCAGGTCGGTCCCGTAGACATACTGATTGAAGAACCAATCCATGCGATGATTGCGGTCCAGGTCCATTTGCGGACTCATGTGCTTTTCGACCATCGCCTTGAAATCCTCTGTCGTTGCGGCCTGCAACCGGTAGGTCGCGAGAAAGTCGTGCATGGTGTCAATAAACCGGCCGTCTCCCTCCTTCGGCGTCCACATCATCATGCGGACCATGTGCAGGATGTACGCGCCCTTGGGATAGACGAGATTCTGGTAGATGTCCCATCCGGTTTTTTCCGAGCTGAGGCGGAATCCCATGGTTACCGGTCCCACATCGATGGGGCGAAAGCCCTGCGCATTCTTTTCAGTTATGAGCTTCCTCTGCTGTTTCCAGAATTCACGAAAGTCGTCTGGTTTGGATCGCGTGGCCTGCAGGAAGATGGACGCGGATGTGTTAGCAAAACCTTCGCTCATCCATTGGTCGCGATAACTCTTGAAACCTACCGTCTGACCCCACCATTGGTGCGCAACTTCATGTGGAGTTACAACCTTCCAGTACATGTTTTCGGGACTAAGTCCCATAAAATGCTGCTGCGTTGTATCGAGAAATCCGCAAATCGGCAGATAGACCAGCATGGGCCAGCTTTGCCCATAGTTGCACGCGAACTGCTGCGTGAGCTGCACGCGCGCAAAGGGCAGCGGACCGAAGTAGCTGGTGTAAAGGCGGGCAGCAACCTCTCCCTGGCTTAATTGCACCGGCAGCATCGATGTTGTGTTCAGCGACCCCAATACACCTCCGGCCATCTGGGAAAAGTTGTCTGGAGGCGTTGTGTTGGCATAAGCATCGATGGTCAGGTCGTCGCCCAGCTTGCCCTCAACTTTGGCTTCCTTCATGGTGAACTTGCCCAGGTTGAAGCCCACCACGGCGAGCGGTACATCCGTCCTCCACTCCGTGGTCGTAACTTTGCCGTCGCTGCTCTCACTTACTTTTGTCCCCGTAGCCAGTAACTCGAGACCCTTGGGCACATGGAATAACATGCGATAAGAAGCATAGTTACTAAGGCCGCTGGAAGCATTCGGATACCAACTTTCTCGGGCGACGGGATAGTAATTCGCGCCGCCTTCATCCATAACTACATCCTTGCCGCCATAAGTTATGCGGAGAGTTTGAGACTCGCCCTTATTTAGTGCCTTGGCCAGCACCACGCCAAAGTCGGGATCGTCTTCTTTTTTCTCCTGGACGTAATCCAGTACCTCGCCCTTCGCGGTCTCGGCAAGAGTTACACGCAGTGTGGGATAGAGATCGAGCGGAACAACGGCGACACCATCCTGCGCCGCTTGAACCGCAACCGTAGCCACGCCGGTGAGATAGCCGTTCTTCTCAATCGAAACATCCAGACTTTCGGTCAGGATGCGGTAAGGAGCGTTGGCTTCGTTGCCGCTGGGCACGCCGTTCTGGTATTCAGCGGCGCGATGGAATGCGAGGGGAATGCTCTCGCCCCAGTCATTCCAGTTCATCAATTCCACTTCTTCCGGCGACACGGAATCGGCGCCCTGGGGGTCGAAGATGAAGGAGAGATGAGCGTATTTCTTTCCATGAACCGCGGCCATGAAATATACGCCCGCTGCGGGACTCAATACGTCCTGAAGCAGGCGCAGATCGTAGTTCTGGTGTAGTTTGAGGCGAGCAAATGTCTGAAATTCCTGCGCTGCTTTTATGCACGCCGTGCTCGCCTCGCTCTTGCCCGCCGAGGCTTTATGCAACTCAGCGGCTGTATCGTCCGTAAAGCGCAGCACCACCTGATCGAAGTCTTCATCGAATTCCTCGGAATGCATGACAACGGAAAGATTGTGTCGCTCTTCCGCGGTGGGCGGAGCGATGTGCAAATGGCCATCGCCCTTGAATACTGCGCCAGTGACCTTGCCGTTGACTTCGCCGTAAAATTCGAAGATGCCGTTGCGGAAGGTGAATGTAGCGGCGTCGCGATGCAACACGAGGTTGCTTATCTGAATGGCTTCGCCACCCGGCAGCAGGCCGCGTAACTGCTGGTAATAGGCGTTGGCGTTGGCTGGGTGCTGCGCGTGGAGCGTTGCCGGACGGGATGCAAGAAGAAGGACGAAGAGTGCGAATTTAGTGAGGGCACGAATCGGCACGGCACTGATCTCCAGTCTGTCTCCAGTATGTTTCGTAACCGGATGAACGCCCGGCTTGATCCACGCCGTGACCAGCCACCTGTGGATCATGCGCAGCATGGTGTTACAGAACGTAAAGATCCACGTACCCGTTCACCGGCATGGATTCCAGCTTTGCCCGGTTAAGAGAGGCTTCGAGAATTTTCTCCTGCTGCTCTTCCACGAAGGAGCGGCGAAGGTTGTTCTTGAACTTTTCGACGAGCAGCGGCAATCCTTCCGCGCGGCGACGGCGGTGGCCGATGGGATACTCGACCGTCTCCTCGAGCACCAAACCATCGTTCAGTTCTATGCGCAGGGCATTCGCGATCGAGCGCTTCTCCGGGTCGTGATAGTCGCGCGTGAAGGCCGGGACCTCGACGCATTCCATCTTCGCGCGCAGGGCATCGATGCGCGGGTCCGTCGCGACCCAGTCCTCGTAATCCGACGCCGTGAGTCTGCCGAAGAGCAGTGGAATCGAAACCATGTACTGTACGCAATGGTCGCGGTCGGCGGGGTTAGCGAGCGGGCCTTTCTTGTCGATGATGCGCAGGCAGGCCTCGTGGGTGCGAATGGTGATGCTGCAAATGTCTTCCGCGGTTTTGCCCAGCGCTTCGAGTTTCGCGCGTACCGCCATGGCTGCTTCCACGGCGGTCTGCGCATGAAACTCGGCCGGATAGCTGATCTTGAAGAGCACGTTCTCCATGACGTAACTGCCATAGGGGCGCTGGAAGCGAAACTCCTGGCTCTTGAGAAGCCCCAGGTTTTTGTGGTGAGCACGGAGGGGTATCCCATCTCGCCGGCCTTCGCCATCAAAGCCAAACGAACACCGCGGCTGGTAGCGTCGCCCGCGGCCCAGCTTTTGCGCGAGCCGGTGTTGGGCGCGTGACGATAGGTGCGCAGGCTCTGCCCATCTACCCAGGCAAGGGAGAGCGCGGCGATGGTCTGGTCGCGGGTGAGGCCGAGGAGCTGACTCACAACCGCTGTGGACGCGACCTTGACCAGCACCACGTGATCGAGGCCGACTTTGTTGAATGAATTTTCAAGGGCGATGCAGCCTTGAATCTCATGCGCCTTGATCATGGCTGCGAGAACGTCGCGCATGAGCAAAGGAGGTCTGCCGTCTGCAACAGCTGTGCGCGAGAGCCAGTCGGCTGTCGAGAGAATGCCGCCGAGATTGTCGGAGGGATGGCCCCACTCGGCTGCCAGCCAGGTGTCGTTGAAGTCGAGCCAGCGAATCATGGCGCCGATATTGAATGCGGCCTGTACCGGGTCGAGCTGGTAGTTGGTGCCGGGGACGCGCGCGCCGTTAGGGACTACGGTTCCGGCGACGATGGGGCCGAGCAGCTTGGTGCATGCAGGGAATTCGAGCGCTTCGAGGCCGCAGCCGAGCGTGTCGATCAGGCAATACTGCGCGGTCGAGTAGGCTAGTTCGCTGTCGATCTCGTAATTCAATGCGTAGTCGGCGATGTCGGTTAACACCTGATCCGGCTCGGGGCGTTCATTGCTGATGTAAGTGGACAATGGATCTCCCCTGGGTCGATTGGAAGTGGTTGAGATTCGCGGTAGCCCACCCTTGCGACAACAACTAGAACGTCGCAAGGATGGGGCGCCCGAGCTTTATGGGCCGATCTTGCGGGACGATTATCCGTTGCGAGCCGAACCTAATGTTACGCTCGTTCCTCGATGGGTACGAATTTCAGATTTTCCGGGCCGGTGTAGTTGGCGGATGGGCGGATGATCTTTCCATCCTGGCGCTGCTCGATAACATGGGCCGACCAGCCCGCGGTGCGTGCGATGACGAACAACGGCGTAAACAGATCGATGGGGATGCCCATCTGATGATAGGCGACGGCGGAGTACCAGTCGAGGTTGGGGAACATTCGCTTGGCGTCCATCATTACACTCTCGATGCGCTCGGCGACTGAATAGAGCAGCGTGTCTTTGGCGGCGACAGCCAGGCTGCGCGCAATTTCTTTCACGATGTCGCTGCGGGGGTCGCTGATGGTGTAGACGGGATGTCCGAATCCGATGATGACTTCGCGCTCGGCTACACGACGGCGAATGTCGGCTTCGGCTTCGGCTGGGCTTGCGTAACGCTGCTGTATTTCCAGCGCGACTTCATTGGCGCCGCCGTGCTTGGGGCCTTTGAGCGCGCCGATGGCTCCTGTGATGCATGAGTGCATGTCAGAGCTAGTGCCGGCGATTACGCGCGCAGTGAACGTGGAGGCGTTGAACTCGTGCTCCGCATACAGAATCAGCGAGGTCTGCATGGCGCGGGTCCATTCCGCGCTGGGAGGTTTGCCATGCAGGAGATGGAGGAAGTGCGCGGCTATTGAGTCGTCATCGGTTTCGACTTCGATGCGTTTTCCATTGCGGGCATAGTGGTGCCAATAGAGCAGCATTGAAGACTGTGAAGCGAGCAGCCTGTCGGCAATTGCGCGGGCGCCGGTGTCGTCGTGCGCTGCGCCTTCAGGCTCGATGCAGCCGAGCACAGAGACTGCGGTGCGGAGAACATCCATGGGGTGCGTCGAGCGCGGCAGCAGTTCGAGGGCCTGCTTGAGCCCGGCCGGCAGGCTGCGCAGCGGCTTCAGGTTGGCCTTGTAGGCGGCTAGTTCCGCAGCGGTGGGCAGCTTGCCGTGGATGAGGAGATACGCGACCTCTTCGTATTCGCAATGCGCGGCCAGGTCTTTGATGTCGTAGCCGCGATAGTGCAGGTCGTTGCCGGTGTGGCCGACGGTGCATAGGGCGGTGTTGCCGGCTGGCGTGCCGGAGAGGGCTACGGATTTTTTGGGTTTGAACCCGGGGACGGGCGAATCGATCAATTTTTCACTCATCAAAGTACCTCGACAGCAGCAACAATGGGGAAAGTGGAATTGACGTCTGGCTCAGTAAGCATTCCGTTTTTTTAGGTAGAGCGCACTCAATCTGGAGCCAACTTCAGATCATTAGTCCGGCACGTCGGTGCTATCCTCTCCAGTTCCAATCATCTTGAGCATTATCAAGTAGAGGGCACATGCTTCGACCAACGCGATCGGAATGACAATCAGAACAGAGCGAAATGGAAAAATCGGCCGGATGATGTAGAGGACTACGGCGTGCGCTGCGATCAGCAAAGACGCGCCGATCCAGAAGTTGCGTTGACGCCTGCTCGACCATAGGGCTAAAGCCAAAGGGCCGAAGACGAAGAACGTGTAGAGCGCCATTTGGATTGGTGGCCTGTTGCTCGGCCAAATGCGGACTGCGGCGGCACAGCCGACGCCAACAGCGGTCCCAACTACCGCGATTAGGCGCTTCCGCGCCGAGCTTCCTGGGTCGTCTTGTTCGAGGGCGTCCTGAGAGTCTCTCACTTCCGCGGGCCGTACCTTTCTTAGCTCTTTTCCTTGGCAAACAATTCATCAAGCTTCTCTTCATACGCGTGGTAGTTCAGATACTTGTAGAGGTCGGCGCGGGATTGCATCAGTGAGACCACATTCTTCTGCGTGCCTTCGGCGCGGATGGCCTCATAGACTTTGAGCGCGGCGGCGTTCATGGCGCGGTATGCGGCGCAGCAGTAGAGGACGATGTCAACGCCAGCGCTGCTGAGTTCATCGCGCGTCCAAAGCGGGGTCTGGCCGAACTCGGTGATGTTGGCAAGGATGGGTACGCCGACTGCCTCGCGAAACTTTGTGTACTGCTCCAGCTCGGTCACCGCTTCGGCGAAGATCATGTCTGCGCCTGCCGCTACATACGCCTGGGCGCGCTCGATGGCTGCGGACAGGCCTTCGTTGGCCAGAGCGTCGGTGCGGGCCATCAGAACAAAACTCTCGTCTGAACGCGCGTCGACGGCGGATTTGATGCGATCGACCATTTCGGCGGCGGGAACGAGTTCCTTTCCGGGGCGATGGCCGCAGCGCTTGGCCCCTACCTGGTCTTCGATGTGGACGGCCGCTGCGCCGGCTTTGATCATAGAGCGGATGGTGCGCGCAATGTTGAATGCACCGCCCCAGCCGGTATCGATGTCTACCAGGAGGGGCACGGCGGAGGCATCGGTTATGCGGCGCACATCGGTCAGCACGTCGTCCATGGTGCTGATGCCGAGGTCGGGCATTCCCAGCGAGTTGGCCGCTAACCCGCCGCCGGAGAGATAGAGGGCTTTGAATCCGGTGGCTTCAGCGAGTCGCGCGGTATAGGCGTTGATGGCGCCGGCTACCTGGAGCGGGGTTTCTTCTCGCGAGGCGGCGCGGAATTTGGCCCCCGGTGAGGCTGGATTGGATCCGTCGGACATGAGCTTTCCTTGCGGGGATCATAGCAGCCCGAAGGCTCAAGTTTCCCAGCCCAAGGCTGCTGAGTAAACGTTCGCATCGCCCCTACGGGGCGAGCGGTCTGAGCTGAAACGCTTTCCCAGGGTTCCGTTCCACTCCACACTGGGCTATTCTCGCGTCTCCCTCCGGGAGAAGAGGCCGCAGGCAGGCCCAGGCGAAAGGCAAAAGTGCGAGGGGGAAATCGGCAGGTAAGCACGGGAGAGAGAAAGGGGTGCTGGTGCGGCTGGGAGACGAATGCACGAAATTGAAAGGAGGGCGTTCCAGCGATTGCCTGGTTCCCCAACCCACCCTCGCGGTGCGACAATCATCCGGTTGGCTCGTCCGAGCTTTCATTGGACTTCGCCCAAAGGAGAAACATCCCCATGAAACGACTTCTCGCCTGTACCGGCCTGCTGATCGCCGCCGCCGCTCTATCTGCCCAGACGCCCGCGCCCAAACCGCTGCCGGCAAGTCCGTCCGCAACCGCCTCGGCAACCATTGGCGGCAAGACCGTCACCATCAAATACTTCTCGCCGGGCGTGAAGGGACGCGAAGGCCGCCTATTTACCAAAGATGGCCAAATCAGCAAGGACCCCACCTACCCGGTGTGGCGCGCGGGGGCCAACAACGCCACGGCACTGCACGCGGATGGCGACATCCAGATTGGCGACCTGGCCGTCCCCAAGGGGGATTACACGCTGTACGTCGATATCTCCGACCCGGATAACTGGGTGCTTGTGTTGAACAAGCAGACCGGCCAGTGGGGCACAAAGTACGACAAAGCGCAGGATCTGGGCCGTGTGAAGATGACCATGACCGCACCGCCGGCAATGCTGGAGAACCTGAAGTACACGCTGGTGGATAACGGCGGCGGCAAAGGCTCGCTGACGCTGGCCTGGGAAAACAAGAGCGGCTCGGTGGCAATAAGCGGCGAATAGCCGACAAGATTGGGAAATATGCCGGGCCAAGGCCGCATTTTGCAGGGAGTTTCTGCCCTGCCGATACAATAGGCATAGTGGATGAACTTTGTCCGGAGGGATTTGCGCCTTGCCCCTGTATGCCTATCGCTGTACCCAGTGCGGCCATCGCTTTGAAAAGATACAGAACTTCTCGGCTGAGCCGGAGACTGAATGCCCGAACTGCCATGGGGTGCTGGAGCGTCCACTGACCGCGCCCCGGCTGCATTTCAAAGGGGCCGGCTGGTATGTGAACGACTACGCGCCCAAGAGCAGCGAGACCGCGTCTGACGCTGCACCGGCGGATGCAAAGGCCCCGGCGGCGAAGACGGAAAGCTCGTCCCCGGCCGCGGATTCCACGGCTGCGACGGCGGCGGCGCCTTCAGGCTCGTCTACTTCAAGTTCGCCCTCTTCCAGCTCGTCCTCTTCAGGCTCGTCCTCTTCAGGCTCGTCCTCTTCAGGCTCATCCACGACGAGTTCGACCTCCTGAAGCCTGGGGAAGTTCTGAATGATCCGTCTGCAATCTCCCTCCCTCAGGGGCTAAAGTCCACATTCATTTCGCTGCTTTGCGGCACGGCTAAAGCCGTACCCTTTCAAAACATCGCCTCATCCGCATGCTTCCTTGAGAATCCCTTCCTGCTTCAGCTTCGCTGCAATCACATCAGTGTATTTGTTGCCTGAACCGGTGTTGAAGAGGACTACGCGATCCTCCGGCGTCAGGAATCCCGTAGCCAGCAGATGATCGTAGGCGGCCGTTGCCGCTGCGCCTTCAGGCGAGAGCAGAATGCCCTCATTCCTGGCCCAGTCTTTGAGCGAGGCGAATATCTGGTCGTCGGAGAGGGCCAGGGCGGTACCGCCGGATGCGCGGACAATTTCGAGAATCAGCGCGTCTCCGTAAGGCTTGGGCACGCGCAGGCCGGAGGCGAAGGTGTGCGCATCCTGCCACATGGTGCTTGCCGCGTCGCCCTGCTCGAACGCGCGAACGACTGGGGCGCATCCAGCGGCCTGAATGGCGATCATTTTGGGGCGCTTTCCCGTGACCCAGCCCAACTGCTCGAGCTCTTCGAACGCTTTCCACATGCCAATCATCCCCACACCGCCGCCGGTGGGATAAAAGACCGCGTCGGGATACTGCCAGCCCAACTGCTCCACCAGCTCGTAGCCCATGGTCTTCTTGCCTTCCACGCGAAACGGTTCCTTGAGCGTGGAGATGTCAAACCAGCCCTCGGCCTGCTTGCGCTCGGCGACGATGCGGCCGCAATCGGAAATGAGGCCGTCGACCAGGGTGAGATGAGCGCCATAGGCAACGCACTCCACCTGATTCGAGAGCGGCACGTCTTGGGGCATGAAGATGTGCGCCTCGATTCCTGCGGCCGCCGCAAAGGCTGCCAGCGCGCTGCCGGCATTTCCCGCGGAAGGTGCGGCCAGCATTTTTATCCCATAGTGGCGGGCCATGGTCACGGCCAGCGCCAGGCCGCGCGCCTTGAAGGTGCCGGTGGGGTTGGCGCCTTCTTCCTTGAGCCAGACGCTGGCGTTTCGGCGGCTCTGGAGCATGGGCGTCCAACCTTCGCCCAGGGTGACCGGGGCGACGTCGGGCAACACTTGCTTGTAGCGCCACATCCCGCTCCAGCGGGCATCCTCGGGACTTTTGCCGATCAGCGCGCGCATTTCAAGGCCAGCCGCGGCTGATAGATCGTAGCGGACGTAAAGCGTGCCTGCGCAGACTGTGCAGACGGTTTGGGGAGTGGCGGCGTCGAAGTGTAAATGGCAACGCGAGCACTCGAGAAAAGCAATATTAGGCATGGCCATAGGATAATGGAATCCTCGCATGCGCAAGGCTGACCAATGACCGTGGGCGACCAGCACGCTGCCGCCAAACCCGCACGCACTGCTACTGACGCTCTGGCCGTCGCGGCCATTCTGCTGTTTGTTGCGGGGGTGGTTGCTGGCCTGCTGCACGGTCCCGTCGCGATGAGCCTGTGGCTGCGCTGCGCGGGCATCGTGCTGATGGTTCCGTTCGCGGTGCTCAGGCGCTCTCTGCTGGTGTGGACCTTCCTGGCCATGCTGGCGGGCGCGGAACTGGGCGTGGACGCGTCGGCAATTGCTGCGCAAACTCACTTTCTCGGCGATATTTTTCTGCGGCTCATTCGCATGATTGTTGCGCCGCTGATTTTTGGCGGCATCGTCACCGGCATTGCCGGACACAGCGAGCTGCGCGGCGTGGGCCGCGTCGCGATCAAGTCGCTCGTCTTTTTTGAGGTTGTCACCACCTTTGGATTGATTCTCGGCGCAGTCGCCATCGATCTTACCCAGGCCGGCGCGGGCGTCACGCTACCGGCTGTGGTTGACGCGGTTGCGCCGGTGGCGCATGCGCAGGGATGGCAGCAGATTCTGCTGAATATATTTCCTGAGAATATTGCCAAAGCCGTGGCCGAGAATCAGATTCTGCAGGTGGCCGTGTTTGCACTGCTGTTTGGCACGGCGCTGGCCACGCTACCCGAAGCAAAGCGCGCGCCGTTGGTCAGCGTGCTGCAGTCGCTTACCGAGACCATGTTCCGTCTGACGAAAATCATTATGGTTGTGGCGCCGGTGGCAGCGGGAGCTGCGTTGGCTTACACCGTGGGCAGCATGGGGCTGGCTACGCTGCTGCCGCTGAGCAAACTTCTCGTGACGTGCTACGTGGCACTGGGCGTCTTCCTGCTGGTGCTGGCGCTGATTCTCGTGTTTGCGCGGATTCCGGTGGGGCGGTTTGCCGCGGCGGTTGCCGAGCCGGTGGCGCTGGGGTTTGCCACCACGTCGTCTGAAGCCGCGCTGCCCCTGGCAATGGAGCGCATGGAAGAGTTTGGCGTGCCACGCTGGATTGTTTCGTTCGTCATTCCCACCGGCTACAGCTTCAACATGACGGGGTCGAGCATTTATCTTTCCATGGCCGCGTTGTTTACGGCGCAGGCCGCGGGACTGCATCTCACGGTAGCGCAGCAGATCGTGTTGCTGGCCACACTGATGCTTACAAGCAAAGGGATCGCCGGCGTGCCGCGCGCAACACTGGTGATCCTGATGGCTGTGGCCAGTTCGTTCCAAATTCCAGCCGCAGCCGTGCTGATGCTGCTCGGCGTGGATACGCTGATGGACATGGGGCGGACGGCGATGAATGTGATTGGCAATTGCCTGGCCGCTGCTGTTGTCGCGCGATGGGAAGGCGAACTCAAACCAACGGCCATACCAAACTGAAGGTCGAGGTACATGCTAGATGACGCGAGAAAGCAATGCGCAGCTAACTGAGGCCATGCACAAAAAAGCGCTCGTCAAATTCTGGAGTCCGTTCGAGCCGGGGTCAACCCACGGCTACGTCTTGGACATCGGTCCACGATTCTTCCTGCTGGGGCTCGTGGGTGACAACATAAGGTTCAATGGCTTCCAGTGTTTGCGTCTCTCAGACGTTCGACGATTGCGCGTCCCTGATCCTTACGCAAAATTCATTATCGCTGCACTCAGTAAACGCGGCGAGATAATACAGCGGAAGCCGCGAATTAACCTCAAAAGCCTTCCGGAATTGCTCGAATCGGCGAACCGGCTCTATCCGATTGCAACCATTCATCGGGAAAAAGTGGATCCCGATTCGTGCAAAATTGGACGCCTCCTCGGAATCGGCAAGAGTCATGTGTACTTGCTGGAGATAGGGCCGGATGCAATTTGGGAAGAGGAGCCCACTGAGATTGCTTTGCGAGAGATCACGCGCGTCGACTTTGGCGGCGGCTATGAGGACGCTTTGTACATCGTGGGAGGAAACCCTCCCCCTACCAAACCGAAATCTAGAAATAGTAGGCATCGTGGACAGTCGGCTGGCCTCCCAGTGAGAGAGCCCAGCCGCTAAGATAGTTGCTGGATATGCCTCTGCTCGATCCCATCCCGTCTCCGGTGGAACACGCGGACTTTGCTGCTCTGGAGTGGGAGCCGCTGCTCGCTTTGGTCGCTGGGTTTGCCGCTTCGCCCGTGGGGCGCCAGGCGATTCTCGATTTGCGGCCCTCTACTGACGAAAACTGGATCGCGCAGCAGCATCAGCTCACAGCGGAGTTGCGCCTGGTGCTCGCCGAGCAGGTTTCCATTCCATGCGGAGGGCTGTTTGACCCGACACAGCTGGCTGCCAAGGCGCAGATTGCCGGCGCAGCGCTTGAGGCAACCGAGTTGCAGGCTGTGGCTCGGCTGGCGAACGATGTGGCTGCGTGGCAGGCTCTACTGAAGGAGCCGCCGGCGCGGATCGCGGGCAAGCTGCCGAGGCTTTCCGAGCTCTCTGCGGCGCTGACCACGAGCTTGCGGCCTCTGGCTGAATCGATCGAGCGGACCATTCAGCCCGACGGTTCGCTGGCCGACAATGCATCGCCCGAGTTGAACCGCATTCGCCGCGAGCAGGAGCGGCAGCGGCGCGTAATCGAGGAGTCGCTGCGCTCCGCGTTGCGCAAGCTCTCAGCGGACGGCGCGACGCAGGAAGACCTGATCACAATTCGCGGGGAGCGATTTGTGATTCCGGTGCGCGCGGAGTTGAAGCGGCGAATCTCAGGCGTGGTTCATGGGGCTAGCTCCTCGGGACAGACGGTCTACGTGGAGCCCCTCGAAACCATCGAGCAGAACAACGAGCTGGTTCGGCTGATCGAGGAAGAGCAGGCGGAGATTCACCGCATCTTTGTCGCGCTTACGCGCCAGGTCGGCAGCTATGCGCTGGGGCTGATGGAAGGAGCGCGGGTGCTGGCGCTGGTGGACAGCTTGCAGGCGCGGGCGCGGTTTGCGCGGGATTACGAATGCATTGCGCCGGCGATTGCGCCAGATCGGCTGGCGCTCGAGGGCGCGCGGCATCCGTTACTGGAAAAGCGCCTACGCGCATCCGGCGCACAGCCCAATACGGCTGTGGTTCCGCTCACGCTTGAGCTCATGGCAGAGCATCGCCAGATCATCATCAGCGGGCCCAACACCGGCGGCAAGACCGTCACGCTGAAGACCACCGCGTTGCTGGCGATGATGGCGCAGGCAGGGCTGCCGGTTCCCGCTGCGGCTGCCAGCTTTCCGGTTTTCACTGCGTTCCTGGCTGACATTGGAGACGCGCAGTCGATTGAGGCGGCGCTATCGACGTTCTCGGCGCACATTACGAATCTCGACCGGCTGTCGCGGCTGGCGGGTGCGCGTGCGCTGGTGTTGCTCGATGAACTCGGCTCCTCGACCGATCCTGAGGAAGGCTCGGCGCTTGCTGTGGCGATTGCCAGCTTCTTTCTTACTGTGGGCGCGTGGTCGCTGATCTCGACGCATCACACTTCGCTCAAGGTTTACGCAGCCAATACGCCGGGCGTGTTGAATGCTGCGGCCGGCGTGGACGAAGTGACTCTTGCGCCCAATTACCAGTTGCGGCTTGGCGTGCCGGGTGCTTCGGCTGGAATTCAGACGGCGGAGCGGTTGGGCCTGAATGCGGAAATCATTGCGGCGGCGCGCGCGAGACTCGGTTCGCAGCAGGTGGACATTGCGCGGTTCCTCGACAAGCTGCACAACGAGGTGACGCAGCTTGAGGTCGAGCGCAAGCTGGCGCGCGAAGAGCAGTATGCGTTGAACCAGGCAAGAGCAAAGCTCGCACGCGAAGGCGACGTCGAGCTACGCAACCGGACGCGCGAATTGGAAGTTAAGCTGGCCTCGCTGCTGAAGGATTTTGAGTTCCAGATGCGGGAGACGGTGCGGGCGATTGAGGACCGCGCGGCGCAGCAGAAGCTGTCAAAAGAGGCGGAGCGCCGCATTACACGCCTGCGCCGCGAATTTCAGGAGAGCTTCAATCAGACAGTTGTCGCGCACCGCACTGGGGCGGATCAGGGTGACGCCAACGCGCAGCCGCATGTGTTGAAGCACGTCGCGCCGGGAGACCAGGTGAGAATCAAGTCAATGAACAAGATTGCGGTGGTGCAGCGCGAGGTGGAGAAAGATGTGTTCGAAGTGGCGCTGGGGCCGATCAAGATGAGGGTGAAGCGGGACGAACTGACTGAGCCGCAACTCAGTGGTGAGTCCTCGGGGAATAAGAAGTCCGATCCAGTCGCTGCCGCCCGTAGTCAGAAGAATGTCCACGTGACAGTGACGAGCGCCAACACGGACGACATGCGCATGGAGATTAATCTCATCGGGCGCACCGTGGACGAGGCCACCGGCGAGCTGGAGAAGTACCTGGACCGCGCGTTTCTTGCCGGGCTGCCGCGCGTCCGCGTGATTCATGGGCACGGCGCTGGGATTCTGCGGCGCGGGGTGCGGGAGTTTTTGAAGGGGCATCCGCATGTTGCGACGATTGCCGAAGCGCCGCAGAATGAAGGCGGGCAGGGGGCTACGCTGGTGGAATTGAGGCAGTAGAGTAGGATTGCGATCAAGGAATGACGATGGAAAGAATGGTGTCTGTCGCCCGGCATGTTGCCGCATCATTTTGTGTCTGGTCTCTCCTGACACTCTCTGGGTCCGCACAAAATCAATCTGAATCCTTCGACAAGCCGATCAAAGAGACTGTGATCGACCTCGGCCTATCTCCGTACTACCCGGCAGTTCGCCAAAATCACGGTCAACTTCGCTGCCACTATTTCCAGCGGTTTATGGTGAAGGAACTCGACTGGGGACAGAAAGGAGACGATTGGATTTCGATCGCTTCGAATGACCCCGCTCATTTGACTCCATGCTCCCAAGAACACAACGACGACGAGACTCTGCATCGAGAAGCCCAAGATGAATACTTCGACGCGGCGAAAGGGAACTTTGTCTTTCTTGGTGCTGCGGATTGTCTCGATAGAGGCTCTCCGTTCCGTGTATTTGATGTCGTCTCGGGCAAGGAGCTGTTTGAGGATCAGAGACGGTTGAGCCCGAAGGGAAAGATCGCGGATATAAGCTTTGCCAAAAGCGGCGCCAATCTGGTGATGCGCTATCCAAGTGTGGTCGCCGCCGAATGCTCTTTACCACAAAAGAAATCAGAATGCTGGAAGGAAATACTGCGGAGTACCGGGCTTGGTCCGCAGCCCATGCCCAAATGCATCGGCTATAGCGGCTTCAACCGAAGCGAAGGCTACGGCACCGATGACCAAAGCGACCCTTCAGTCGTCTCCTTTCCGGTGGAGGTCACGATTCCGGAATTCAAAAGACGGATTCTGCCCGGTCCCGTAACGTGCTGGGCCGCAGATTGAGATTGTCCGTTAAGGAATCGGCACTTCCGCAATTGGATATCTTGATGGACAGCCCCCCTGGAGCCCGAGGCGCACCCCGGTGACATCTCAGTGACAACTCGTACATCCTGATCGGATAGAATCGCAGATAGCTTTTTGGGGAGGTCCCGATGCGGAAGTTTTCTCTGATTCTGATGTTTTGTGTGGCGTGCGCCAGTTTGGCGGCGCAGTCGAAGAGCATTTACGACTTTACGATGAAGTCGATTGACGGGCAGCAGGTGAGCCTGGGCAGTTATAGCGGTAAGGTTGTGCTGCTGGTAAACGTGGCAAGCAAATGCGGGTTTACGCCGCAGTATGCGGGCCTCGAGGCGCTCTACACCAAATACAAAGACAAGGGGTTGGTGATCGTCGGCATTCCGGCCAACAACTTCATGTCGCAGGAACCGGGCACCGATGCGGAGATCAAGACGTTCTGCACGAACAAGTACAACGTGACTTTTCCGATGATGTCCAAAGTGTCGGTAAAGGGCGACGACAAGACGCCGCTCTATACATTCCTGACCGGCAAGGACAGTGACCCTCAGTTTGGCGGGGACATCAAATGGAATTTCACGAAATTTTTATTCGATCGCAGCGGCAAGCCCGTGGCGCGGTTCGAGCCGAATGTGACTCCGGATTCGCCGCAGGTGACGGCGGCGATTGAAGCGGCGCTGGGATCGTAGTTCGCGGGCCGTTCGCCCAGGGGCTAAAGCCCTGCTTCAACTTGCGGACATTGCGGCACGACTGAAGTCGTACCCTGACACTTCCAGCCTCATCTCGAATTTCTACCGCGCGGCAGACGTCCTGTCGCGCGGTAGTTACATGGATGCGGCGGTTGCTGGAGCAGTCGCCGCAGTGTGACACTCAGCAGGCTTCGCTTTATCCTTCGCGGCCGTAGTTGGGTTTTCGACGCCGTTGGCGGCTACGGGCGCGCTCTTCATCTCATGGAGCAGTTTGACCAGGCGCGCGAAGCTCTGCTCGCGAGCGGTCTTGTTGCCTGGAACCGTATCGCTGGGATCTTCTCCGGCACGCATGAATCCGTGGCCGGCGCCATCGTAGGTGACGGGCTCGTATTTCTTGCCCGCAGCCGTCATGGCTGCGATGGTGGCCGGAAGGGTGGCTCCAATACGGGCGTCGTTGCCGGCGTAGAAACCATAGACCGGCGCGGTGATCGTTGAGACGTCCGCGGGTCCGGGACCGTAGAAGACGAAGGCAGCCGATAGATCTTTGCGGTGGGCGGCGAAGGCGAAGGATTTGCCGCCGCCCCAGCAGAATCCAGCGACGGCGATCTTGCCGTCCGCGGCGGGCAGGTGCCTGCCGTAGTCGGCCGCGGCGTCGAGGTCTGCATTGACGACGTCTTTATCGAGGCCCGACACGGCTTTCATGATTGCGTCCTGCGATGGAAACTCGCTGGAACCGCCGCCGTTGGGGCCGAAGCCGGTTAGCAGATCGGGAGCGACGACGATGAAGCCCTGGCCGGCGAGTTCATCGGCCATCTCCTTGGCCCAATCGCTGAGGCCGAAGATCTCGTGAACAAGAATCACGACGGCGGCCTTGGTTTTGATCTCCGGATAAACGACTAATGCCTGCACGGTGCGACTGCCGTGCTTGAGCGAGACATATTCACGGTGGCGCGGGGAAGCTTCGAGGCGGGTCTTGGCCCAGTCCTGGGCGTGAAGGCAAACGAAGGCCGGCAAGAGGAACAGAAGGACCGCGATGAGCCTGGGGAAGTGAAACGTCGTCAATCTCATGGCGACCAGTCTAGCCGCGACGTAGATCGGGTGGCAATAGGCGGTATGTAAATTTTGAAATGTTTCAATATCGCGGATTGACTCAATAATTCCGCCTCGAAGAAGAAAAAGCCGGAGAACCCAGGGCGTAATGCGCCGTATCCCCGGCTTCTTTAAGCTTGCATCTTTTTTTACGCCATGGCCTCTCGTCCCATCGGCTCGAAGTGCAGCTGATTCGATTTGCGATCCACGTCAATGCGCACGTGCGATCCGTGCAGCACGTCGCCGTTGAGGATCTTGATGGCGAGCGGATCCTGCACCATGCGCTGCAAGGCACGCTTCAAAGGACGCGCCCCATACGCCGCATCCGACCCTGAGGCGAGAATCAGTTGCCGGGCGGGCTCGGTGAGCTCGATGGAAATCTGCCGGTCTTCGAGCAGCTTGCGCACTTCGTTCAACCGCAGTTCAAGAATCTGACTCATCTGCGCCTGACCCAGCGGACGGAAGATCACCATGTCGTCCACGCGGTTGAGGAACTCCGGCCGGAAGTGCTCGCGCAATACGCGCATCACGGACTCGCGCGCCATCTCGAAGTCGTGCTCGGTTTTGAGCGCGTCGCCGAGCAGCAGGCTCGCGCCCAGGTTCGAAGTCATGATCAGCACCGTGTTTTTGAAGTCAATGGTGCGGCCCTTGGCGTCAGTCAACCGGCCGTCGTCCATTACCTGCAACAGAATGTTGAACACATCCGGATGCGCTTTTTCGATCTCGTCGAAGAGAATCACCGAGTAGGGACGGCGATGCACGGCCTCAGTCAACTGGCCGCCCTCGTCGTAGCCCACATAGCCCGGAGGCGCGCCAATCAAGCGCGCCACGGCGTGCTTCTCCATGTACTCGCTCATGTCGATGCGAATCATGGACTGCTCGTCGTCGAAGAGAAACTCGGCCAGTGCACGCGCGGTTTCAGTTTTTCCCACGCCCGTGGGTCCGAGAAAAATAAAGCTGCCGATCGGCCGTTTTGGATCGCTCAATCCCGCGCGCGAACGACGAATGGCATTGGCCACGATGGTAAGCGCCGCGTCTTGGCCGACCACGCGCTCGCGAAGCCGCGTCTCCATTTCGACCAACTTTTTCACTTCGCCTTCAAGCATGCGAGAAACAGGAATGCCGGTCCACTTGCTCACGATGCCGGCAATGTCTTCTTCGTCGACTTCATCTTTGAGCATGCGCGCCACACCGGCATTGCCTTCCTGCGCGGCACTCAACTGCTTCAGCTCCTCTTCAAGCTTGGGCAGCTCGCCGTACTGGATCTGCGCGGCCCGCTCCAATTGGCCCTTGCGTGTCTGCTCGTCAGCTTCGAGGCGCAGCGCTTCAATTCTCTTTTTTACGTCGGTGATGTGGCTGCTCGCCTCGCGCTCTTTAGTCCAGCGCGCGGACAGAGCCGTGATCTCTTCGTTCAGCTCGGCAACCTCGCGCTCGACCTCATGGCGGCGCTCAACGCTGTTGGTGTCCGTCTCCCGCTTCAGCGCCTCACGCTCGATCTCAAGCGACGTCTTCTCGCGCTCCCGCTGATCGATGACTGTCGGTTTTGAGCCCTTCTGGATGGCGAGCGAAGCGGCAGCCTCGTCCACCAGGTCGATGGCCTTGTCGGGAAGGAAACGGTCGCTGATGTACCGGTGCGAGAGCATGGCCGCCGCCACGATCGCCGAATCCTTGATGCGCACATCATG
>Ga0210388_10000537_pt1 | contig 30892 bp, 26 predicted proteins | sample IncBWC19OmetaG_FD_155485 | JGI IMG/M metagenome (GOLD analysis project Ga0210388, IMG submission 155485) | Forest soil microbial communities from Barre Woods Harvard Forest LTER site, Petersham, Massachusetts, United States - Inc-BW-C-19-O ...
CTGACTGATGGCGACGGGCAGCAGGTCGGGCTCCGGGAAGTAGCGGTAGTCGTGCGCTTCCTCCTTGGAGCGCAGCGAGGTGATGGCGCCGGAGGCGGGGTCGAAGTGCAGCGTCTCCTGCTCGACGGTCCCCCCCGCCTGCAGGACCTTCTCCTGGCGGGCGATCTCGGCTCTGATGCCGCGCTCGATGAAGCGGAAGGAGTTCATGTTCTTGAGCTCGGTCTTGACGCCGAGCTCGGAGCTGCCCGTGGGGCGCAGCGAGATGTTGGCATCGCAGCGCAGCGAGCCCTCCTCCATGTTGACGTCGGAGACGCCGAGCTGGCGCAGCGTCGAGCGCAGGAGCTTCAGCCATTCAGAAGCCTGCTCGGGTGAGCGCACGTCGGGCTCGGTGACGATCTCGGCGAGCGGCGTGCCGCCGCGGTTGAAGTCGACGATGCTCGCGTCGGAGCCGTGGATGCGCCCGCTCGAGCCGATGTGGATCAGCTTGGCGGCGTCCTCCTCGAGGTGCACGCGATGGATGCGCACCTCGGCGAGGCGACCGCCACGGCACAGAGGCTCGTCGTACTGGGAGATCTGGTAGCCCTTAGGCAGGTCGGGATAGAAGTAGTTCTTGCGGTGGAAGATCGAGCGCGGCGCGAGCTCGGAGCCGAGCGCGAGGCCGATCATCAGGCCGAAGTGCACGGCGCGGGCGTTGGCGACCGGCAGGCTGCCGGGAAGCCCGAGGCAGACGGGGCAGGTGTGCGTGTTGGGCGGATCGCCGAACGACAGCTCGCAGCCGCAGAACATCTTGGTGGCGGTCGCGAGCTGGACGTGGATCTCGAGGCCGATGACGGGCTCGTAGGCGAGATCGTTTGAGGAGCCGCCTGCCGGCGGCTGGCGCGGCGTGCGCTGTGGCTCAGACACGGGCGGGTGTCCCGTCGAAGCCGATGCTCTGCTCGAGCGCGTACGCGGCGTCGAGCAGACGGTTCTCGCTGAACGCCGGTCCGGCGATCTGCAGACCGACGGGCAGTCCTTGCGAGAGCCCGCAGGGGATCGAGATTGCGGGGATGCCGGCGAGCGACATCGGCACGGTGCAGTAGTCGTTGAGGTACATCGCCAGCGGGTCGGCGGTCTTCTCGCCGAGCTTGAACGCGACGCTGGGCGCGGTCGGCGTGACGATCAGCTCGACCTGCGCGAAGGCGGTACGAAAGTCCTCGGCGATCTTCGTACGCACGCGCTGCGCGCGGCCGTAGTAGGCGTCGTAGTAGCCGGAGGAGAGCGCGTAGGTGCCGAGCATGATCCGGCGCTTGACCTCGGGGCCGAAGCCGTCGTGGCGCGTGCGGGTGTACATGTCGAGTAGATCGGTGGGGTTCTCGGCGCGCAGCCCGTAGCGCACGCCGTCGAAGCGCGCGAGGTTCGAGGAGGCCTCGGCGGGGGCGAGCACGTAGTACGCCGACAGTGCGTGCGGGGCGTGCGGGAGCTCGACCTCGCGTACCTCGGCGCCGAGCTCGCGCGCGCGCTCGAGCGCGGCGTGGAAGGCGTCGAGCACGCCGGCTTCGATGCCCTCGCCGCTGAGCTCGTTGGGCACGCCGAGGCGCACGCCGTCCAGGCGCGCGGCGCTCGGCAGCTCGATCTCGTGCGGGAACTGCAGCGAGGTCGCGTCACAGGGGTCGTGTCCGACCATGTATCGCAGCAGCAGTGCTGCGTCGCGCACGTCGCGCGTGATCGGGCCGGCCTGGTCGAGCGAGGAGGCGAACGCGATCATGCCGTAGCGGGAGACCGAGCCGTAGGTGGGTTTGAGCCCGACGATGCCGCACAGCGCGGCGGGCTGACGGATCGAGCCGCCCGTGTCGGTGCCGAGCGCCCACGGGGCGAGCCCGGCGGCGACCGCGGCGGCGCTGCCGCCGGAGGAACCGCCGGGCACCCGCTCGCGATCCCACGGGTTGCGCACGGCGCCGAACGCGGAGTTCTCGTTGGAGGAGCCCATCGCGAACTCGTCCTGGTTGGTCTTTGCGAGCAGCGTCGCGCCGGCGCCATAGAGGCGCCGCACGACGCTCGCGGTGTACGGCGGCAGATAGCCCTCGAGGATCCGCGAGCCCGACTGGCTGGGCACGCCCTCGGTGCAGAACAGGTCCTTGACGGCCAGCGGTACGCCGCCGAGCGGCGCGTTCGCGCCCCCGCCACCGGCCTGATCGCCCCCGGCGACCCACGTGAAGCAGTTCAGTCCCTCCTCCCCAGCCGCCCGGTCGGCGGCCGCGCGGGCGCGGTAAGCCTCGAACAGCTCCTGCGCGGACAGCGAGCCGGCAGCGATCGCATCCGCCGCCTGCGCGGCCGACAGGCTGAGAACGTCGCTCATGCCTGGGGGCTGGGGACGAGGAAACCCCCGTCGGCGACGGCGGGCGCCTGGCTGAGCGCAACCTCGCGCGGCAGGCAGGGACGTGGCTCGTCGGGGCGCAGCGCGCCGGTGACGTCGACGACATGAGAGGTCGCCGGGACGCCGTCGAGGTCGAGCTCGCCGATTTTGGCGACGTGGTCGAGCACGGCGGAGAGCTCGCGCGCCATCGGCTCGACCTCGTCCTCGGCGAGCGCCAGGCGCGCGAGCCGGGCGACGTGCAGGACCTCATCGCGTTCGATCACAGTGGCGCATTGTACGGACCGCCACCGGCCTGCCGCCGGCACGATCATGGCGGGAGCGAGCGCTACCAGAAGCGCTTGGTTTCTCCGGATTCCACTTCGGTCTTGCCGTCATACACGGTCAGGTCCAGGAAGTAGCGTCTGGAAGTCGACGGCACACCGACCCAGCAGACGCCCTTCACCGGTTCGGATTCGCCTTTGGGCGCGACGGTCCTGATAGTGACCAATTTCTCATACGGTTCGGGCGGGGCCGATCCGTCGGTCTGTACGAGCGAGTAGACGAGCTTCACCACTTTTCCTTCCAGCCCCTTGAGCATGATGTTGTAGTGAACTCTCGCGCCCGCGCCTGGGTTCACGGCTTCGAGCTCCTTGGCGGCTGCGGCCGCGTCGTTCGAGGCACTCTTGAGCGCGCTTTCGACGATCGGCTTCAGCCCGCACGTCGACCTGCTGGCGTGCGGCAGTTGCGTTTTGTGGAGGACTTCTTCCACCTGGCTCGCCGGCGTGCCGGATTCGATCCGCCGCTGTGAGCGCGGCCGAATCGCTTCCTGCTTCTTTGCGCGCACCGTTTCTCTCGCCTTCACGACTTTGCTCCTCGCCCTCGTCGCTTCGGCTTCGGCGACCGGCGCGTCTGACGTGGAGGCTTCTTCGGCCCGCTTCTTGGCTTTGGTTTCCTTCGTCTGTTCTTCCTGCTCATGGGCTTCGGCGCTTTTTCGTTCGGCCGTCGCCTGCGCTTTTTCGGTCGTGGCGCGTTCTTCGGCGTGTTTGGCTTCTTCGGTGACGCTTCGAACTTCGGCCTGTTTCTGTTCCGTGCTATTCGTGGTCGTCGGTTGAGTGCCTTTCCCCGGCGGTTCCAAGGAGGCGAGCAGGACCGGTGCAACCGCCGGTTGATCGCTCTCTGGCGTGGTGTGGTCGGCGAAGCGATACCGAGCGCGAGACAGCGCCGGTGCGGCGGGCGTGATCGACGCCGATCCCTGGCTTTGCACTTCGTACTCCGGGAGGCTGATATCGGATTCAACGCGTGCGACTATCGTCGCCGCGGTGGCGGCCTTCGCCGGAAACAGGGATTCGGTGAGCGAGTTCCAGTTCGCGATGATCCCGACCAACGCCGCGAGCGTGGCCGAGATACCGAGGACCACAGCCCGGCCTCGACTGAGGAGGCTCGACTTGGCGGGCGCGGCGGCGGGCGGCTCGGGTGGCGGAGCGGCTGCGTTCATCCTCTGGCGCCTGCCTCGGGGCGAGCGCCCCGCGTTGGAAGGTCTTCATCCAAGTCGAGCCCGGTGCTCGTCACGTACCCCATGTTGCCCCCTGCTCGTCGTGACACAGCGAGCTTACCACCGCCTGGGCGTTCCAATTGTGCGACTGATCTCAGATCGTTGGCGTGGCCACTACGGCCGCGGGCGTGGCTCGGGCCGGGGTGATTTGTACATCGATGGTCGTTCGTCGCGCAGCGCCTGCCAGGCACCGAGCAGGATCGCCACGGCGCCGGCGAGCGCGAGCCACACGCCGATGCAGGTGGCGCTCGCGTGATCGGGGCGCTCGAAGACCCGGACGATCGCGGCGATGACCGCGATCAGCCCGAGCAGCACGCACCACACGGCGGTGGACACGGGCAGCGCGGTGCTGCGCTCGGTGAGCGCGCTGATCACCATCGCCAGCGCCGCGCAGACCGCCGCGAGCAGAAGCACGACGGCGGGGCCGAACGTGTCCCACGCGTCGAGGTTGCCGATCGGGGTCTCGTAGGAGCGAACGAACAGCGACACGATCACGCAGATCGCGCCGGCGAGCGCGAGCAGCTCGCCGAAGCGCAGTCGCCGCAGGCCGCCGCGCGCGCCGTTCACACGATGTCCTGGTCGACTTCGCCGAGCAGCGTCTCGACCTCGGCCTGGTAGCGCGCGGCCTGCAGCGTGCTGCGCAGCAGCATCGCGATCGTCATCGGACCGACGCCGCCGGGTACGGGTGTGATCGCGGAGGCGACCTCGGAGACGGCGGCGAAGTCGACGTCGCCGACGAGGCCGCTGTTGTTGCCGGCCTCCTCTGGCGTCAGCCGGTTCATGCCGACGTCGATCACGACGGCGCCCGGGAGCACGAAGTCGCGCTGCACCAGTCGCGCGCGCCCGACGGCCGCGATCAGCACGTCGGCGCGTGCGCACACCTCGCGCAGGTCGCGCGTGCGCGAGTGGCAGACGGTCACGGTGGCGTTGCGCGCGGTCAGCATCTGCGCCATCGGCTTGCCAAACAGGTTCGAGCGGCCGATGACGACCACTTCGGCGCCTTCGAGCTCGACGCCGGCGTCGTCGAGCATCACCATCACGCCGGACGGCGTGGCCGGGCGCAGGCCGGGGCGCCCGAGCGACAGCAGCCCGGCGTTGATCGGGGTCAGCCCGTCGACGTCCTTCTCTGGGCTGATCATCCCGGTCAATGCCGGCCCGTCGAGGTGCTCGGGAACGGGAAGCTGCAGCAGCATGCCGCTGACGGCACGGTCGGCGTTGAGGCGTTCGAGCTCCTCGGCGACCCGCTCGAACGAGGCGTCGGCCGGCAGGCGCCGGTCGAACGGCACCATCCCGACCTCGACGGACATCCGCTGCTTGCCGGCGACGTAGACGGCCGAGGCGGGGTCATCGCCGACGAGCACCGTTGCGAGGCCCGGCGGGCGGCCGAGCTCGCGCGTGAACACCTCCACGTCGCGGCCGACGTCGGCGCGCACGCGCGCCGCGATCGCCCGGCCGTCGATGATCGTCGCGCTCATGCGCAGATGCTATGCGTTTGCAGCGGAAAAGGAACGTGCGCGTCAGCGCCGGCTGACGGGTGCATACTCAGCCATCAGCTTGCGCTCGGAGCCGTCGTCGGCGAAACGCACGACGATCACCCCGCCGGGCTCGACGCCGATGACCACGCCGTCGCCGAACGCGGCGTGCACGACGTCCTCGCCGAGGCTGAACTGGGTCGCGACCGACACGCCTGCCTGCACCGCCGCCGCCGCGCGCCCGCCGCCGGCAGGACTCCCCCAGCTGCTCTGGCCGGAGCCACGCCGCGCGGTCACCGCGAGCCCGCCGCCGCCCACCGACCAGCTCCCGCCGGGGCGAAACGCGCTCTGCTGCTGGCCGATCTCCGATCGGTCCTCGAGCAGATCCGTCGGGATCTCGTCGAGGAAGCGGCTGCGCATGCCGTAGCTCTGCGCGCCAAACACCGCGCGCCGGCGCGCGTGCGTGAGGTACAGCCGGCGCATCGCGCGCGTGATCCCGACGTAGAAGAGGCGGCGCTCCTCCTCGAGACCGCCCTCCTCGATCGCGCGCGAGTGCGGGAACACGCCGTCCTCGCAGCCGGCGATGAACACCGTCGGATACTCGAGGCCCTTGGCGTTGTGCAGCGTCATCAGCGTCACGAGACCCTCGTCGCTGCGCGTGTCCGCGTCGGCCACGAGCGCGACCTCCTGCAGGTACGCGGCCAGCGTGTCCTGGCCTTCGGCGGCCTGGGCGTCGAACGTGCGGGCGCCCTCGACCAGCTGCTCGAGGTTCTCGATACGCCCCTGGGACTCGATCGTGCGCTCGGCCTCCAACGCCTCGATGTAGCCGGTCTGCGACAGCAGCGCCTCGAGCAGGTCACCGACGGGCACGCCCGCGTCGCTCACCTCGCCACCGGCGCCCGTGGCGACATCCGCCGCGTCCGGTCCCGACTCGACGGGGGGCATCCCGGCCAGACTGCGCAGCTCGCCCATCGTGTCCATGAAGCGCCCGAGCGCCTTGATCGCCGCGGAGCCGAGGCCGGGGACCTGCTCGGGCTGCGCCGCTGCCTCCCACACCGGGATGCCGAGCGCGTCGGCGTGGGCGAGCACCCGCGCGAGCGAGGTCTGTCCGATGCCACGCCGCGGCGAGTTGACCACGCGCGTGAAGCTGACGACGTCGGCGGGGTTGGCGATCAGCGACAGGTATGCGATCGCATCCTTGATCTCGGCGCGTTCGAAGAACTTGGTGCCGCCGATCACCTGGTAGGCGATGTCCTCGCGCGTGAGCACTTCCTCGAGCACGCGCGAGAGCGCGTTGGTGCGGTACAGCACGGCGATCTCAGCGCGCGAGGCGCCCTCGTCGATCAGGCGCTGGATCTCGCCGACGATGAACCGCGCCTCGGCGTACTCGTCGTCGAGCACCCGCAGCTGGATCTGATCGCCCTGCCCCAGTTCGCTCCACAGCCGCTTGGCGATGCCGCCGCGATTGTTCGCGATCACCGCGTTGGCAGCGCGCAGGATCGTCTCGGTCGAGCGGTAGTTCTGCTCGAGCTTGACCACCCGCGCGTCGGGGAAGTCTTCGGCGAAGTCGAGGATGTTGCGGATATCGGCTTGACGGAAGCTGTAGATCGATTGCGCGTCGTCACCGACAACCGCGAGGTTGCGATGCCCGACCGGCCCGCTGTAGCTCGGACGGTCCCCAGGCTGGGCGTCACCCCGCGCCGGCGCGCGCCCGCCCCCGACCAGCAGCTGCAGCATCCGGTACTGCGCGTGGTTCGTGTCCTGGTACTCGTCGACGAGCACGTGACGGAAGGTCTCGCGGTAGCGCTCGCGGACGTCCTCGAACAGCTCCAGCAGGTTGACGACGCGGAACAGCAGGTCATCGAAGTCCATCGCGTTCATGCGGTGCAGGTCGCGCTCGTAGATGTCGTAGACGTCGGCGATCATCTCCTCGAACTGCGAGCCGACGCGCTGGCGGTAGGAGGCCGCGTCGATCAGCTGGTTCTTGGCGGCTGAGATCTGGTTGTGGATGGCCGCGGGGGTGAAGCGCTTGGGGTCGACGCCGACGGCGTCGGCCGAGCGCTTGGTCAGCCGCCGCGAGTCCGCCTGGTCGTAGATCGTGAACTGGCGCGTGTAGCCGAGCCGCTGCGCCTCCGCGCGCAGGATCCGCGCGCACGCGGCGTGGAAGGTCATCACCCACATCCCCCGGGTGCCGTGGCCGAGCAGGCGCTCGACGCGCTCGCGCATCTCGCTGGCTGCCTTGTTTGTGAACGTGATCGCGAGGATCTCCCCCGCCTGCGCCTGGTCTGTGTAGATAAGGAACGCGATCCGATGTGCGAGCACGCGCGTCTTGCCGCTGCCGGCGCCGGCCAGGATCAGCAGCGGCCCCTCGCCGTGCGTGACGGCCTCACGCTGCGGCTCGTTGAGGTCCTGCAGCAGCTCCTGAATGTGCGCCGCGTGCGGATTCTCAGCCATGAAACCCCAGCATAGATGTGCCCGCGGGCGACTGGTCTGAGCAGTCTGCGGGCTCGTAGCGGGCGGCCGGAGGGGTCAGCCGATCCGCTCCGCCAGCTCGACGATGATCCCCTCCGGGCCGCGGATGTAGCAGAGCCGATAGATGTCTCGGTAGCGCTCCACATCGCCGACGAGCTCCGCTCCGCGCGCGCGCACGCCGGCGACGACGGCGTCGATGTCGTCGACGGCGAACGTGACATGGCGGATGCCCGGGGCGTTCGCCGGCGCCTGGCGGTCGCCGCCCGGGCCCGCCGGAGCGTGAAACTTCGCCAGCTCGACCCGTCCGTGGCCGTCCGGGGTCTGCAGCATCGCGATCTCCGCGCGCACGCCCTCGAGCCCGATCACGCGGCCTACCCAGGCACCCTCGACGGGTCCGCCGCCCTGCAGCTCCAGTCCGAGCTCGACGAAGAACGCTGTCGCCGCCGCGAGGTCCTCGACCACGATCCCCACGTGGTCCATGCGTTCGATCGCCACGCGCTCGACTGTATCGAGGTGGTCGCGCCGCGAGAGCGCCCTCGGCCCCGCTCAACCGCCGGCGGGGTTCGGGCCCTTGACCGTGCGCAGCGGCCTGACCTCGGCGATCTGCTCGGGCTCGGCGTCGGTGTGCTCGGCGAGCATCCGTTCGAGCGTGACGATCCGGCTGGACAGCGCCTGGATCGCCTCGGCGACCGGATCGGGCAGGTGGATCCAGTCGGCGTCGGGCCCCTCGACGCGGCGGCCATCGACGCGCACGGGGTGGCCGGGGTTGCCGACGACGGTCGCGTTCGGGGGCACGTCGGTGATGACGACGCTGTTGGCTCCGATCTTGGCGCCGTGGCCGATCGTGATCGGCCCCAGCAGCTTCGCGCCCGAGCCGATCGTGACGTTGTCCTGCACCGTCGGATGGCGCTTGCCGGTCGCGAAGCCGGTGCCGCCCAGCGTGACGCCCTGGTAGAGCGTCACGTCGTCGCCGATCGCGGCGGTCTCGCCGATCACGACGCCGGCGCCGTGGTCGATGAACAGGCCACGCCCGATCTCAGCTGCCGGGTGGATCTCGATACCGGTGAGTGCGCGCGTGAGCATCGAGAGCAGACGCGGCAGGAACGGGACGCCGGCGAGGTGCAGCGCGTGGGCGACGCGGTAGGCGAGCAGCGCGTGGATGCCGGGCCACGTCGCGAGGATCTCCGCCGGTGAGACGCCGCGCGCCGCCGGGTCGCGATCGCGCGCCGCGAGCACGTCGCGACGCAGCTCCTTGGCCACGCGTGCGAACCCCTCGAAACCGGCCATGGCCACAGCGTAGCGGGCAGATCCTCGCTCTCTAGCGGCCTGCGAGGCTCTCTGCCCTGCTCATACTTCATCGCCATGGGCGTGCTCACGACCATCGGCGAAGGACTCGAAGACACGTTCCTGATGGCGTGGCAGGTGTGGTGGGCGCTGGTGCTCGGCTTCGCGATCTCCGCGGTCGTGCAGGCGTGGGTGCCGCGCCAGCGCATCCAGGACGCCCTCGGCGGCTCCGGGGTTCGCCCGCTGGCGCTCGCGACAGGTCTGGGCGCGGCGTCCTCGTCGTGCAGCTACGCCGCGATCGCGATCGCGCGGAGCCTGTTTGCCAAGGGCGCCAGCGCGGCGTCGGCGCTTGCCTTCCAGTTCGCCTCGACGAATCTCGTGTTCGAGCTGGGGGTCGTCATCTGGGTACTGCTCGGCTGGCAGTTCACGCTCGCCGAGTTCGTCGGTGGGCTCGTGCTGATCGCGATCATGACGGTGCTGCTGCGGCTGTTCGTGTCGAAGCGCCTCGAGGCGCAGGCGCGCACGCACGCCGAAGACGCCGAGGGCGGCTGCCACCATCACGACCACGGCGCCGGCGTCGACGTGTCGATGCCGCTGCGCCGGCGCCTCACCAGCGCGAGCGCGTGGACGGAGGTCGGGCAGAACTTCCGCAACGACTGGTCGATGGTGTGGAAAGACATCATCGTCGGCTTCCTGCTCGCGGGCTTCATCGCCCAGCTCCCGGACAGCTTCTTCAACGCGCTGTTCATCACGCACGCGCCCGCCGGCGTGAAGCTCGTCGAGAACGCGATCGTCGGGCCGATAATCGCGGCGCTCAGCTTCGTCTGCTCGGTCGGCAACGTACCGCTCGCCGCAGTGCTGTGGTCTGGCGGCATCAGCTTCGCCGGCGTGATCGCGTTCATCTTCGCCGACCTGATCATCATCCCAATCGTTCTGATCTACCGCAAGTACTACGGCGACGCCTTCACCCTGCGGATCGTGGCTTTGATGTTCGTCGCGATGGTGCTCACGGCGCTGATCATCGACGGCCTGTTCAGCGCCGCCGGCCTGATCCCGACCATACGCCCAACCCACGGGCAGATCTTCAGCCCGGTCGGCGTCGACTTCGCGCTGTTCGCCAACGTGCTCGCCACCGTCGTATTCGCGGCAATGCTCACGGTCAGCGCACGCCCGGTCATCTTCAAAGCGCGACCCCGCGAGCGCCCCCAAGAGGGGCGCCCTTAAATCTTGTCGGCGATTGTCTAAGCAGCGCGCGTCCGGCGGGTGCCGTCAGGGCGCGAAAAACGCCTGGGAGATGTAGCGCTCGCCGGAGTCTGGGATGACGACGACAATGCGCTTGCCCCGCGACTCCGGGCGGGCGGCGAGCTGCAGCGCGGCCCACAGCGCCGCGCCACCGGAGATCCCCGCGAGCAGGCCCGCGCGTTTGGCGAAGCTCCACGCGGTCTGAATCGCGTCGTCGTCGCTCACCGCGATCACCTCGTCGAGCAGCTCGCGGTTGAGCACTGGCGGCACGAAGCCCGCGCCGATGCCCTGGATGCGGTGCGGCCCCACCGTGCCGCCCGACAGCACCGCCGAGCCGCGCGGCTCGACCGCCACGACCTGCAGATCCGGGTTGGCGTGCTCGCGCAGGTACTCCCCGACACCGGTGATCGTGCCGCCCGTGCCGACGCCCGCGACCAGCACGTCGACGCGGCCGTCGAGCGCGCGCTCGATCTCGGGTCCCGTGGTGCGCCGGTGGATCTCGGGGTTGGCGGGGTTGGAGAACTGATCGGGCAGGAACACGTCGGAGTCGCGCGCCATCGCGCGCGCCGCCGCCACCGCCTCGCCCATCCCCCCCAGCGACTCGGTGATCTCCACGCGCGCCCCATACAGCCGCAGCAGGCTCTCGCGCTCGCGGCTCATGCCCTGCGGCAGCGTCAGCACGAGCTCATAGCCCTTGGCCGCGCACACGAACGCCAGCGCGATGCCCGTGTTGCCGCTCGTCGCCTCGACGATCGTCGTGCGGCCCGGCTCGATCCTGCCTTCGGCCTCGGCCGCCTCGATCATCGCCACGCCGATGCGATCCTTGACGCTGCCGCCCGGATTGAACGCCTCGAGCTTCGCGAACAGCTCGACGCCGTTGTCCGCCGCCGGTGTGCCCTCGAGCATGCGCGGGAGCCCCACCAGAGGCGTGCCGCCAACCAACTCCGCAATGTTGATCGGGATTTGCGACATCGGCCACGACAATAGTGGGCGACCGCCAGCGCTCGCCGTCTGAGCGATACTGCGCGGGCGATGTCGCAGCAGAACATCGACGTCACGCGTGCCCTCTACGCCCGCTGGAACACCGGCGAGCGCCCCGATCCGGCGGGTACTGCGATCCCGCCGTCGAGCTCGACTCGCCCTTCTCCTCAGCTGGCGGGCTGGACTTGCCGGCGCGGATCGTCTGCCGGATCCAGGTAGTCCAGGCCGAGCGGCCCGATCGCCGTCACCTGGCTGACGTACTCGCCGGACCGAGCCCAGTGGAAGTGAGGAGTGTCCCCCGGTAGAACGACGACGCTCCCCGGCGGATAGGCCTGCAGCTTCTCCGCATCGAACCGATCGCCGACGCCGATGTAAAAGACTCCGGAGATGATCGTGTAGACGCGATCCTCGGGGTGTCGGTGCGGCATCAGCTTCACCTCCGCTGGCACCTTGACCCTGATCACATACGGCGCCGCCTGCGAGGGATCGCCGACGAGGATCGCGAGACGCACCGACGGCGGGAACGCCGGGAACGGCTCCCAGTCGATGTCGTCCGGGAGGATCGACCGGAAGGCCTCCTGGCCTGGCCGATGGTCTTGGGTCATGTTCGATGCAGCTCCTCTGCTGGTTGGGGCCGATGGCCGGCTCGATGGCTGATCTAGTGAGATCGGCGCGGTGTTCAAGCGGAAGTTCGCGACGCCGCTGTGTGGCTCCTCACACACCGGCGTTACATCGAGCAGTACGGTCGGGTTAGCCGCATGAATATGACGCGGCGGCTGACACGACGAACATGGGGTGAGAACAATGCGAGTTCGACGGCTGCTTGTAGCGGGCTTGGCGTGCGCGACCACCAGCTTGACGCTGGTCACGGGGTCGGCGCAGGCGAAAACGCCGAAGCCAAAGCTCTACGATTTGTACTTCTGCGTTACCTATGAGGCGCCACCAGGAGCGGGCGGCTTCTGCGGTTCGGAAACCGTCCAGGTCTTCCCGAAATCAAAAACGGCGCTCTTGAACGGGGAACTTCCGGGCGCCTTTTCCACCCACAAGGTCGGGGGAACAAAGTACACGGACTTCCACTTCCCCCTTGGACCGGACGTCCCCGAGGGCTTTGAATACAACGATGGTGTGAAGGACTCGACTGGCTACAGCTCACAAGCGAGTCCGGGTGCCTGGTCGTTCACGTTCGAAGGCTCCGTCGAAGCGGAAGGCACCTGGTGGATGGTCAAGGTCTGACGGCGACCGGCGACTGATTGCGCGGCCACGTCAGACCGCAGAACACGCAGGCTTCGCGCGAGTTCAACGAGGGCAGGGCTCGCGCGAACGCCACCCGCTCTAGATGTGATACATGCTCGCGCCCGCCTCGCGCTGCTCGCGCTCGAGCACGTCGGCGATCGTAATCTGCTCGAGCGTCCGGCGCGCGGCGTCGGCGGCATCTGCGAACACGCCCTGCGCGTCGCGGCCGACCGGGCCGTCGAGCAGCTCGACGATCTCCAGCACCGTGATCGTTGAGGGCTCACGAGCGAAGCGGTAGCCGCCCTTGACGCCGCGCTGCGAGCTGATCACACCGCCGCGGCGCAGCACCGCGAACAGCTGCTCGAGGAACTGCACCGGCACGTCGCGCCGACGAGCGAGCTCACCGATCGGTACGGGCTCGGTGCCGCCGCTGCGCGCGAGCTCGGCGAGCGCCAGCACCGCGTACGGGGACTTGCTGGTGATCGAGATCATGTGGCGCCAGTATCGCGCAGCGGCACGGCGTCGTCCCGCCGGCCGCGTCCCACGCAGGCGCGGCCTGCGGCTCTACAACCAGCCGCGCTCGGTTGCGATCAGCACCGCCTGTGCGCGGTCGACTGCGCCGAGCTTGCCGTAGATGTTGTGCAGGTGCGTGCGCACGGTGCTCGTCGACAGCGTCAGCTCGTGGGCGATCTGCTTGTAGACCTTGCCTTCGGCCAGGCGCTGCAGCACGCCGAGCTCACGGCCCGATAGCGGGCACGGGTCGACGTGACGCTGGCGCTGGCTGGTGGGGCTCGGCAGTTCATACATCACGCGCCTGAGCTCGTCGGGCCCGAGGCCGATGCTGCGGGCGGTGTGCAGCATTTCCGTCGGTGAGACGCGCGCGCCCTGTTCGTAGTGGGCGAGCATGTCGGCGAGGCGGATGAACGCCCCCTCGCCTTCGACGTCGGGGTTGTGGTGGCGCTCGATCGGCGTCGCCAGCGATGACGGCAGGCCCCAGCGGCGGATCAGCACGCCTCCGACGAGCGCGTGGTCGACCCCGAGCTCGCGACGCTCCTGGTGCAGGCGCTCCTCGGGCGTCCTCGCGCCGCGGTGCACCTGCGCGGGGTAGCCCGGGTAGGCGTGCAGCAGCACGAGCTTGCCGACGTCGTGCATGAGGCTCGTGACGGTCAGCCGATCGCGGTTCTCGTAGCCGACCTCCATCGCGATGCGGTCAGCGGCGTGTTGCGTCGCCATCGCGTGCAGCCGGAAGCGCTCCGGCGCGGCGTCCCAGACGCTGGCGCGCTCGAAGAAGTCGAACGTGCGCACCCGATTGGCAACCGCCTGCACCGTCTGTGGGCTGAGGATCTCGACCGCCGCCACGGCGGTGTCAACGCGCGCACGGCCGTCTTGTGCGCGGTTGGCCAGGCGCAGGACCGCGATCAGCAGCGCGACGTCGGACTCGACCGCGGCGACCACGTCAGCGGTCGCGACGTGCTCCTTGGAGACGACGGCGAGCAGACGGTCGCGTGACTCCGCGAGCGCCGGAAACGCCTCGAGCGCCTCGAAGGCCATCGTCAGGCGACGCCCGTGGCCCTCGTTCTGGTGGCGCTCACCAGAGGCGGAGCTGGGCGCAATCGCCCGTTGCTGGGGCGGGCTCGGTGTCTGCAAGTTCGATTTCGTCAACTGCTTTGCCGACGCCTTTGGCGCGGTGCGCTTCTTGGCGACGCCGAGCCTCTGCGCTCCGGTCGGTTTCTGTTTGGACAGCTTCTGTGTGGCGGCGGTGGCCTGCATGCTGTATTCGACCCCTTCCTTGGGTTCGCCTGTACGACTCCGTTGGTTCCGGCGTTGCTGTCGTATCGGCAACGGGGAGCAAAGGATTTAGGATGGGGTGGCTTCGGCCGATTACCAGGTGCTATTGGGGACGCTGGCTGGCCGCCGGGACGCGATCGATCCGCCGCAGCGTCTCCTCGCGCCCGAGCAACGCCACGCTCTCGAAGATACCCGGCGAGACGGTGCCCCCGGTCAGCGCGACGCGCAGCGGCTGGTAGACCTCGCGCGGCTTGACACCGCGCCGCTCGATCACGCTCGCGAGCGCCTGCTCGATGCTCGCCTCGTCGAAGCGCTCGGCCGCTGCGAGCGCGTCGCGCACGTCGGCCAGCGACGCGCGGCCGTCGTCGTCGAGCCAGCGCTCACGCGCTTTCGGATCCTCACCGGGACCGTCGAGCAGCGGCCCCGCCAGCGGCAGGAAATCGGCGAGCGTCTGGATCTTCTCCTGGCTGATTCGTGCTGCCTGCTCGAGCCCTTCGCGCCCGGTGAAGGCTTCCAGGCGCCGCGCCAGCTCCCCCACCGGCAGTTTGCGGATGTACAGCCCGTTGAGCCAGCGCAGCTTGACCTCGTCGAAGCGAGCCGGGTTGCGACTGACGCGCTTGAGCGTGAAGCGCTCGACGAGCTCCTCGGTGGAGAGCACGGTCGCATCATCGCCGGCGCCCCAGCCGAGCAGCGCCAGGTAGTTCCTGATCGCCTCGGGCAGGTAGCCGGCCTCTCTGAGCTCCTGCACGGAGGCCGCGCCGTGGCGCTTGGACAGCTTCTTGCCGTCGGGGCCGTGCAGCAGCGGCAGGTGCGCGTAGATCGGCGGCGGCACGTCAGGCCCGAAGCCCGCAGCCCGCGCTGCCTCGAGCACCAGCAGCTGCTTCGGCGTGTTCGACAGGTGATCCTCGCCGCGCACCACGTGCGTGATCCCCGCGTCGAGATCGTCGATCGCGACGGCGAAGTTGTAGAGCACCGAGCCATCGGCGCGCGCGATCACAGGATCGTCGAGGTGCACGTGATCGAAGCGCGTGTCGCCACGGATCACGTCATGCACGACCGTCGCGCCGTCGTTGGGCACGCGCAGGCGCACCGCACCCTCTTCTTGATATCCCGCCCACCCTTCGCCGCGAAATCCGCGCTCGGCACCGTAGAGCTCCTTGAACGCCTTCACGTCCTCAGCGGTGGCGCGCGAGCGATACGCGTGACCGGACTCGAGCAGCGCCCGCAATGCGTCCTGGTGGCGCTCGGAGCGCGCCGTCTGCAGGATCGGCCCCTCGTCCCAGTCGAGTTCCAGCCAGCGCAGCGCGTCGAGGATCTGCTCGATGTTCTCCGGCGTCGAACGCTCGCGGTCGGTGTCCTCAATGCGAAGCACGAGTTCACCGCCGTCGTGACGGGCGAGCAGCCAGTTGAACAGCGCCGTGCGCGCGCCGCCGATGTGCAGCGCGCCCGTCGGAGATGGTGCGAATCGAACCCGCATGCTCGGACCCTAGCGGCTTGCTTTAGGCTTGGAACGTGTAGACATCGCGCATACGGCGCTTGTTGATGCTCTTGCACAAGTGCCGGAGGCAGCGATGCCGGAGGGGAAAGGAGTCTCGTGCAGTGAGGGGCATCAGGAACATCGGGCTGGGCGTGCTCGCTGCGTGCGCGCTGGCGGTGACCGCCGCGGCGGGCGCCCAGGCAGCCGAATACGGGCAGTGCGTGGCGCAGAAGAAAGGCAGCTACACCGAAGGCAACTGCCAAACGCTGTCCAGGAGCAAACGCGGCACTGCCAACCACAGAGGCCAGTTCGAATGGCGGCCGGGAGCGCCGCCCAGCTGTATCCGCGTCGCCCACAAACACGGCAACTACGCCGATCCGGCGTGCACCACGCCGGCGAAAAGGGCGGGCGCCGGCTTCTACGAAACCGCACCTGGAGCGGGGCTCCGCTCGGAGGCGTTCGTGGTGACGATCGCGACGCCGTCGTTGGCGAACGACGTCGAATGCGAAAAAGAACTGATCACGGGCGCAATCACCGGACCTGAGACGGAGCTGCAGAGCATCATCCTGCAGGGCTGCAAGACGATCGGCGCCGAACCGGTGGTGTGCACCACCAAGCATCAGCGGCAGGGCACGATCGTAACCCCGCAGCTCGAAACGACGCTGATCGGCCACGGTGAAACGGGACCCGGCGGCAGGGAACCGGCCCCCGGCGAAGTCTGGACCGAGCTGTCGGGCACTGCGGCGAACAAAGGCGAGATCGCCGAATTCTCCTGCGGCGGCTCCGGTCCGTACCGCCTCAGCGGCTCGATGAGCGGGCCGACGAGCAACTTCGTCAACGTCATGACCACGGTGCGGCTCCTCGCCTACGGCGAAGGCAGCGGCGAACAGAACATCCTCACCGAATTCTCGCCCGCGCGGAACAAGTGGGTCGGACCGTACGCGTCGGTCTGGAACGCGACCGGCGTGACCGACTTCTCCTCGGCGCTCGAGATCAAAACCCCCTAGCTCGCACGGCTCGTGGCTGCGCGCCGCCATACACTGGCGCGCATGCTGATCGGAGCGCACGTCTCCCCCGCCGGCGGCCTACCGAAGGCGATCGAGCGCGGCGTCGATCGCGGCTGCACCGCGATTCAGATCTTCAACCAGTCGCCGCGCATGTGGCGGCCGACGGTCTACCGCGACGAGGACGTCGCGGCCTTCCGCGAGGCGATGAGCGCGAGCCCGATCGACGCGGTACTGATCCACGCGGTGTACCTGCTCAACTGCGCCAGCGACGATCCCGACATTCGCGGGAAATCGCTCGCGTCTCTGACCCACTCGCTGCGAGCCGGCCAGGCGATCGGCGCCGACGGAGTGGTCCTGCACCCGGGCTCGGCCAAGGCTGGACACGTCGGTGAGGCGATCGAGCGCGCCGCCGCGACGATCCGCGAGGCGCTCAACGAGAGTGAGGGCTGTGAGCTGCATCTCGAGAACACCGCCGGCGCCGGCGGCACGCTCGGGCGCTCGATCGACGAGCTGGCGGCGCTCGTGGACGGCGCCGGCGGCGATCAACGCCTCGGCGTGTGCCTTGACTCCTGCCACCTGTTCGCGTCCGGCTACGACATCCGTACCCCGGGCGAGATGACCCGCGTGCTGCGCCAGTGCACGCGCAAGCTCGGTCGCGGACGTGTCCGCGCCCTGCACCTCAACGACTCGCAGACGCCGCTCGGCTCCAACCGCGACCGTCACGCGAACATCGGACAGGGCGAGCTCGGCGAGGAGGGCTGTGAGGCGTTCCTGTCGCCGCCGTCGCTGGCCGGAACGCCGTGCATCCTCGAGACGCCCGGGGAGGATCGCAAAGGCCCATCGGCCGCTGAAGTCGCGCTCGCGTTCGAGCTGCGCGAGCGCGCCCTCGCCCGGCGCGGCTGACGCGCGGAGGCCGCGCCCGCTCAGGCGCTCGCCACCGCGGCGAGCGGCGCGGCTGCCACTACCGCGGGCGCAGCATCGACGGAGCGCGCGCCGACGGCCGCGTTCAGCTCGGCGAGCAGCGTCGGCGTGTGGCGCACGCGGTAGTCATCACCGAGGCGCAGGCAGCGCGTGCGCCCGTCGCTGGCCTCGATCTCGACGATCACCTCGGCGGTGCCGCGACAGTCCTCGATTCGATCTCTGAGCTCCTCGATCGCGGTGTCGCTCAGCTCCGCTGCGACGACCCGCAGCCTCACGGGCTGTGCGAGCGCGGAGGCGGTGCGTGCCGCCGCGCGCGCCTGGCTGCTCGCGCGCTCGACCTCCTCCGCGGAGGGCGCGAACTTCTCGACGCTCTGAACCACCACGCACGTCTTGCCGGCTTCCTTGTGGTCGACGCGGCCCTTCACGAGCACGACCTCGTCGACCGCGAGCGCCGCCTCGTGCTCGGCCAGCGCCTTGCCGAACACCAGCACCTCGACGGCCCCACCGAGGTCGTCGAGCGTCGCGAACATCATGTGATCGCCGTTGCGCGTGCGGATGCGCTTGGCCTCGGTGATGATGCCGCCGACCGTCACCCAGTCCTTGTCGCGGCGGTCTTCGAGCGCCGCGATCGGACAGTCGACGCGGGCGCGCAGCGCATCGCGCAGCGGCTTCAGCGGATGCGCTGACACGAACAGCCCGATCGCTTCCTTCTCGGCCGCCAGCAGCTCGGCCTGCTCGAACTCCTCGCTCGGGATCGGCGGGTGCACCGGCGCGGCGAACGCGCTCACGGGCGGCCCGCCGGGCGCCGCTGCACCGGCCTGCGGGCTGTCTTCCTGCAGATCGAAGATCGAGCCCTGGCCGATCTGCGCATCCTGCTGGACCTGTTGGCCTTTGGCCTGCGCCTTCTCGAGGATTTCGAGCATGCCCTTGCGGGTCGCGCCGGTCGAGCCGAGCGCGCCGCACTTGACCAGCGCCTCGATCGCCTTCTTGTTCACGGTGCGGCTGTCGACGCGCTCGCAGAAGTCCCAGATAGAGGTGAACGGCTGCCCACCCATCTCGGGCGTGGAGCCCTCCCGCGCCCGCTTGATCGCCTCGACCGCCTGGTAGCCGACACCCTTGACCGCGTCGAGGCCGAAGCGGATGCTGCCGAGGCCGCCCTCCTGCGACGGCGCGCCAACCGTGAACTCGTGGTCAGAGAGGTTGACGTCAGGAGGCAGGATCTCGATGCCCATGTCCTCGCAGCGCGCGACGAAGTACGGGACCTTGTCCTTCGTGGACATCACCGAGGAGATCAGCGCCGCCATGTACTCGGCGGTGTGGTTGGCCTTCAGCCACGCCGTGCGGTAGCCGATCAGCCCGTAGCAGGCCGCGTGGCTCTTGTTGAACGAGTAGTCGGCGGAGCGTTCGTTGGTGTTCCACAGGAACTCGATCACGTCGGCCTTGGTGCCCGAGGCGCGGCAGCCCTCGACGAACTCCGGCTTCAGCGCCGCCATCGCCTGGCGGTTCTTCTTGCCGATCGCCTTGCGCAGATCGTCCGCCTTGGCGCCCGAGAAGCCGGCCAGCTCCTTGGAGATCTGCATCGCCTGCTCCTGGTAGAGGATCACGCCCTTGGAGGATTCCAGGATCTCGCGCAGGCGCTCGTCGGGGTAGGCGATCGACTCGGGGTGGTGCTTGCCTTTGGCGTACACGGGAATCTGGTCCATCGCCCCGGGGCGATACAGGGCGTTGAGCGCCACGAGGTCTTCGAACTCGTCCGGGCGCACCTTCTTCAGCGCCTCGCGCATGCCCTCGGACTCGAACTGAAAGACCCCCGTGGAGTCCCCGCGGGCCATCATCTCGTAGGTCTTGGCGTCGTCGAGCGGCAGCGTCGTCATGTCCGGACGCTCGCCGCTGGAGCGCTCGATGATGTCGAGCGCGTCCTCGATCACGTCGAGGTTGCGCAGCCCCAGGAAGTCCATCTTGAGGATGCCGATCTCCTCGATCGGCTTCATCGAGAACTGCGTCACCGTGCGAAACACGCGCTCGCCGTCCTCGTCGGTGCCGGCGTCGGCGAGCTGCAACGGCACGATGTCGGTCAGCGGCCGGTCGGCGATCACGACCGCGGCCGCGTGGATCGAGGAGTTGCGCACGATCCCCTCGAGTCCCTGCGCGACCTCGACGATCTGCTTCGCCGTCGGGTCCTCGTCGCAGGCCTTGCGCAGCGGCTGGCCCGGCTTCAGGCATTCCTCGAACGACGGCGAGCGACCCATGATCGGGTCTGGGATCAGCTTCGCGAGGCGATCACCGGCGCCGTAGTCGAAGCCCAGCACCCGAGCCGCGTCGCGCGTCGCCGCGCGCGGGAACATCTTGCCGAAGGTGACGATCTGCGCGACCGACTCGCGTCCGTACTTATCGGTCACGTACTTCATCACGCGCTCGCGTCCGCGCACCGAGAAGTCAATGTCGATGTCCGGCATCGACACGCGCTCGGGGTTCAGGAAACGCTCGAACAGCAGGTCGTAGCGCAGCGGGTCGACGTCGGTGATCGCCAGGCAGTAGGAGACGATCGAGCCCGCTGCCGAGCCGCGCCCGGGCCCGACGGCGATGCCGTTCTCCTTGGCGAACTTGACGAAGTCCCACACGATCAGGAAATACGCGTTGAAGCCCATACGGTCGATCACGTCGAGCTCCATCTCCATGCGCTCGACCGCCGCCGCCGGTGGCGGGTCGCCGTAGCGCAGGCGCAGGCCCTCGAGCACCCGTGCGCGCAGGTACGCGCGCTCGTCGCTCGCGTCGGGCGTCGGGTAGCGCGGGATCAGCTGCTTGCCCAGCTCGATCTCGACCGAGCAGCGCTCGGCGATCTCGAGCGTGCTGGCGATCGCCTCGGGCCACTCGGCGAACGCGCGCGACATTTCCTCGCTGTCGCGCAGGTAGAACTCGTTCGTGTCGAACGTCAGCTTCGGCGCTGCAATCGTGCTCTTGGTCTGCACGCACAGCAGCGCCGTGTGGTGGTCGTAGTCCTCGCGGCGCAGGTAGTGCACGTCGCCCGTGCCGACGAGGCTGCCGCCGAGCTCGCGCGCGATGCGCACGATCCCGGCATTGCACTTGTCCTGCGGCGCCAGGCCGTTCTTCTGGACCTCGAAGTAGACGTTCTCGGCGCCGAACACGCCCAGGAGCTCGTCGGCGTGGGCACGCGCCTCCTGCTCGCGGTCCTGCAGCAGCCGCTGGCAGAAGCGCGAGGCCAGGCAGCCCGTGAGCGCGATCACACCCGCGGAGTGGCGCTCGACCTGGGCGAGATCGACGGTCGGCTTGCCCCGCTGCAGTCCCTCCAGGAAGCCGGCCGAGGAGAGCTTCACGAGGTTGCGGTAGCCGGCGTCGTCGGCGGCGAGCAGCGTCAGGTGGTTGCGCTCGACCTTGCCCGTGGCGGTGTGGTCGTCCACCAGGTAGATCTCGCAGCCGATGATCGGCTTGACGCCGTGCTTGGCGCACGCCTTGTACAGCTCGACCGCGCCGTTCATGACGCCGTGGTCGGTCAGCGCCAGGGCCGGCTGGTCGAACGCTGCCGCGCGCGCAGCGAGCGCGTCGATCTTGCACGCGCCGTCGAGCAGCGAGTACTCGGAGTGAACGTGCAGATGGGCGCAGGAGAGGCTGCTCACTGGCACAGCATGCTAGGCGTCGCGGAGGCGGACGAGCTCACTGCTCACGCCGCTCCCGTCGCAGTTTGCGTCGCAACTTCTGGCGCGCGAACCACGACAGGCTGTGCTTGTGCGCCGTAGGCCGCACGCGCGGCTCATGGAACGCGCTGGAGGACGCCGGGGCGGTCGTCTGCGGCTTCGGCGTGAGCGTCTGCGCTTCGAGCGGCGCGGCCTCCGCACGCGCGCGCAGGCGCTCGACCGCCGCCGCCAGAGCGTCCGCCATCTCGACGCCGCGGACCTCCGCGGAGGCCACGGGGGCGGCCTCGCTGACGATCGCCGGGCGCTCCTCTCGCGCGAGCGCCGTTGTCACCCGCGCGATGATGCCGTTCATCTCCCCGAGCAGCAGCTCGAGGCGGCCGTGACCTTCGCGCATGCGCTCGAGCAGCCGCTCGGAGCGAGCCCGTGCGGTCCGCTCGGCGTTCAACCCGCGCTGCAGCTCATCGAGCCGGCCCTCCAACTCGTCGAGCCGCGCCTGCAGCCCCTGCTCGACGCTGCGCACCGCGGCTCGGTCCGCGGCCGCGGCCTGCTCGGCCTCGGCGAGCTGGCGCTGCAGCCGCTCGATGCTCAGCAACAGCTCGCGAGCATCATCCTCGCCGGCGCTCAGCCGTAGCTCGAGGCGCTCGATCTCGATACGGCTCTCGCGGTCGAGACCGAGCATCCGCTCCTCCGCCTCCACGCGCAGCTGCTGCTCGGCGTACTCGCGCTGCTTGACGCGCCTTAGCTCGCTCTCACGCTCGAGCGTCGCGGTGCGCTCGAGCTCGAGCGACTCGCTGATCCGCACGCGGTCCTCCTCGGCCTCCCGCAGACGCTGCTGCAGGCTCGCGACGTGGCGTTCGAGCGTCTGCACGGTGGCTTCAGCCGCCTCGGCGCGGCGCATCAGCGCGACCTCGCCGCTCTCCGCGGCGCGCCGAGCCCGACGTTCGGCCAGCAGATCGCCTTCGCTACGGCGCGGGCGACCCTCGGGTCCGGAGCCCTGTTCGCCGTTCGGCGTCTCGCTTCCCTCCACCATCACGTTGCCGCCAAGGTAAGGGTCGCACCGGACGTCTGGGGGCGCGCACGCGGGCGCGGGTCACGGGTCCTGAAGCAGCCCGAGCACGTTGCCGTCGACGTCGGCGACGCTCGCCACCAGGCGCCCGCGGCCGACGTCGTGCGCGGGTTCCTTGACGGTGGCGCCCGCGGCGGTCAGCTCGGCGAGCTTCGCCTCGATGTCCGCCACGTGCCAGAAGGGAACCGGCGAGGTCATGGCCTGCGGTCCGCCGCCGGGCACCAGCCCGATCTGCTGGCCCGCTGCGTCAAAGCCGACGTAGTAGGAGGAGTCGCTCTGCGGCTCCATGCCGAGCAGCGCGGTGTACAGCGCCTTGGCGCTCGCGACGTCAGACACGGGGATCAGCACCGTCTGGATTCCCTGGGTGGAAGTGTCGGTCATGGTCGCTCCTGGGCTCGTGGGTCACCTCGACCCGTGTGTACGGTCCTAGTCCAGACAAACGGCGGGGCGCAAAATCGACAGTCTGCACCACAAATCTGAAACCTGGGTCCTCAGCCGTTACGCAGGCGCCACGCCATCCGCGACTGCAGCGACCACAGCTCGATGAAACCGGGGGCGGCGGACTGCGAGAAGAGGCCGCCGGACTGTGAGAAGGAAGCGAGGCTCGCGTCATACACGGCGTTCGGGGATGAGCGCGTCTGCACGCGGGCGTGGCCCTTGTACAGCTTCAGGCCGATCGTGCCGGTGACCTGCTCGTTGACGCGCTCCATGTAGGCGTCGAGGTCGCCGCGCAGCGGCTCCCACCACAGGCCGGCGTAGACGAGGTAGGCCCACTGGCGGTCGAGCTCGGGCTTGAACTGGTTCTGGTGGATCGTTCCCACCAGACGCTCGAGGTCCTGGTGGGCGAGCAGCACGATCGCCGCCGCCGGCACCTCGTAGATGTCGCGCACCTTCAGCCCGACGATGCGGTCCTCGATGTGGTCGACGATGCCGACGCCGTGGCGCGCTCCGATCTCGGCGACCCGTTCGATCAGCGTCACGAGCTCCAGACGCTCGCCGTCGAGCGTGACCGGCACCCCGCGCTCGAAGCCCAGCTCGATCTCCTGCGGCTCCTCGGGTGCCCGCTCGGGAGGGGTCACGAGCTGGAAGACGTCGTCGTCGGGGGCGTGCTCGAGATCCTCGATCCAGCGACCCTCCGAGGAGCGCCCCCAGAGGTTGTCGTCGATCGAGTACGGCGTCGCCTCGGCGCCGGATTGGGTGGGGAAGGTCTTAATCGGGATGCCGTGCTCGCGCGCATAGGCGATCTCCTCCTCGCGCCCCATCTGCCACGAGCGGACCGGCGCGATCACCTTCAGCTCGGGGGCGAGCGTCGCGATCGTCGCCTCGATGCGCACCTGGTCGTTGCCCTTGCCGGTGCAGCCGTGCGCGATCGTGTCGCAGCCCGAAGCGCGTGCCTGCTCGACCGCGAGCTTGGCGATCAGCGGGCGCCCGAGCGCTGTGAACAGCGGGTAGCCGCCGCCGTAGAGCGCGTTTGCCTTGATCGCCGGCAGCACGAACTCGTGGGCGAACTGCTCGCGCGCGTCGACGACGTGGCATTCGAGCGCGCCCAGCTTCATCGCCTTGCCCTTGATCACCTCGTAGTCCTCGCCGGGCTGCCCGAGGTTCACCGTCAGGCACACGACCTCCGCGCCGTAGGAGTCCTGGATCCACTTGAGCATCACGCTCGTGTCGAGGCCTCCGGAGTAGAGCAGCAGCACGCGGTGCACTTGTGCGGGATCGGCCTCGTAGGAGGCTGTGCGCAGCATCGGGATCTCGTTCTCGCGGCTCACGGCGGCGTAGGCTACTCGGGCCGCGCCGCGCTCGCGCGGTCACGTCGGTCGGGACCAAGGCCGCGTTGCATCAGCGGATAGGTGCTCGCGTCACCGCTGAAGCCGAGTTTCGCGTACATGCCCTGGGCGTCGGCGGTGTGCAGCAGCCAGCGCACGTCCGGGCCGAAGTCGCCGTCGAGGACCTCGCGCACGAGCTCCACGCCGAGGCCGCGGCCGCGCCAGCCGGAGAGCACGTAGACGTCGGCGAGGTAGGCGATGATCGCGCGGTCGGACACAGCACGGGCGAACCCCACCTGCTCGCGACCGCGATACAGCCCGACGACACGCGCCGACCCGCGAATCGCCCGCTCGATCAGCTCGCGCGGGCGCCCGCGCCCCCAGTAGGACTCGCCGCTGATGAATGCGTGCACGGCGTCGACGTCGACCCGCGCGGGATCGTCGTCGAGCTCGAGGCCGTCTGCCAGCTCGCGCCGCAGCGCTCAGCCCTCCAGCGCGCGCCCGAGCCGCGCGAGCGCGTCGTCGATCTCCCCCGGGCCGATCACCAGCGGCGGCAGCAGCCGCAGCGTCGTCGGCCCGGTGGCGTTGAGCACGAGCCGCTCGTCGAGCAGCGCGCGGCGTGCGACCTCCGGCGCCGGTAGGTCGAGCTCGCAGGCGAGCATCAGGCCGCGGCCGCGCACCGAGCGCACGTACGGGAGCCGCTCGAGGCCGGCGGCAAGACGCTGCCCGAGCTCGCGTACGCGCTCCAGCAGTGCCGGGTCGTGGGTCACCTCGAGCGCCGCCAGCGCTGCGCTCGCGATCACCGGGCCGCCCGCGAAGGTCGAGGCGTGGTCGCCGGGCGCCAGCACGTCGGCGAGGCGCTCGCCGGTGATCAGCGCGCCGATCGGCAGCCCGCCGCCGAGCGCCTTCGCGGCCGTCAGCGCGTCCGGCCGTACGCCCGTCTGCTCATAGGCCCACAGCGTGCCTGTACGCCCCATGCCGCACTGAACCTCGTCGAAGATCAGCGCCGCGCCGTGCGCGTCGCACGCCTCGCGCGCGCTCGCGAGCAGCTCGTTCGAGAGCACGTTGACGCCGCTCTCGCCCTGGATCGGCTCGAGCAGCACCGCCGCGGTCTCCGCGTCGACCGCCGCGCGCAGCTCCTGCGGCTCGGGCGCGACGGCGCGAAAACCCGGCACGAGCGGCGCGAACGGCGCCTGCTTTGCCTCCTGTGGGGTCGCCGACAGCGCCCCGTAGGTACGCCCGTGAAAGGCGCCGTGGACGACGACCACGTCGCCGCCGGGACGCGCCTTGCGCGCGAGCTTGATCGCCGCCTCGTTCGCCTCGGCGCCCGAGTTGCAGAAGAACACCTTGCCGCCGAGGCTCGACTGCGACAGCCGCGAGGCGAGGCGCATCGCGGGCTCGGTGTAGAACAGGTTACTGACGTGGATCAGGCGTCCCACCTGCTCGCGCACCGCCGCCACCACGCGCGGGTGGCAGTGCCCGAGGCTCGTCACGCCGATGCCGCATAGGAAGTCGAGGTACTCGCTGCCCTCGACGTCCCACAGCCACGGCCCCTCGCCGCGCACGAACTCGACCGGCATCCGCGCGTAGGAGCCGATCACACTCGCGCGCTCGAGTTCCTGAAGCTCGACGAGACTCATGTGGATGCCTCGATCTTCGTGCCGATGCCGGCATCGGTGAACAGCTCCAAGAGCAGCGAGTGCGGTAGGCGCCCGTCGAGGATGTGCGCGGCGCTGACGCCGTGCTCGAGCGCGTCCACGCACGCCTCGAGCTTCGGGCGCATCCCGCCATCGAGCTCCGCGAGCGACTCGCGCACACGCTCGGCGCTCGCCTGGCCGATCAGGCTCGCCGGATCGGCCGGGTCCTCCAGCCAGCCCGGCACGTCGGTCAGGAAGATCACCTTGTACGCGCCGAGCGCGCCCGCCACCGCACCGGCGGCCTCGTCGGCGTTGACGTTGTAGGAGTGTCCGTCGCGGTCGGCTCCGACCGACGCGATCACTGGGATGTAGTCGCTCGCGACGTGCTCGATGACGCCGATGTTGACCCGCTCGATGCGCCCGACGAAGCCGATGTCCTGACCGTCCGGCCCCGCGCGGCGCGCGACGCGGAACAGCGAGCCGTCGTCGCCGCACAGGCCCACGGCGGGCTGACCGTGACGGCTCAGGCGCAGCACGATCTCCTTGTTGACCTTGCCGACGAGCACCATCTTCGCAACCTCCACGGTGCTCTCATCCGAGACGCGCAGACCGCCGACGAACTCCACGGGCAGGCCCAGTCGCTCCATGTAGCCGGTGATCTCCGGGCCGCCGCCGTGCACGACGATCGGGTTCAGCCCGACGTACTTGAGCAGCACGACGTCGCGCGCGAACTCCTCGCGCAGCGTGTCGTCCTCCATCGCGGCGCCGCCGTACTTGATCACCACCGTCCTGCCGTGGAACTCCCTGATGTACGGAAGCGCCTCGAGCAGCGTGGCGACGTCACGCGAAGACATGGCACTCCGTTCTCACGTGGTGTACTCGGCGTTGACGGTTACGTACTCGTGGGACAAATCCGAGAAGAACACCTCGGTCTCGACCCCGTCGCCCGGCAGCGTGACCTCGTACTCGACCTCCGCTCCCTGCACGGCGCGTGCCAGCGCGGGCTCGTCGTAAGGGATCGCGGTGCCGCCGGCGCACACCTGGATGCCCTCGATCGCGACGTCGAGCGCCAGCGGCGCGGTGTAGTCGGGGTGGCCGCCCAGCGCGCCGCCGATGGCCTGCACGATTCGCCCCCAGTTGGGGTCGCCGCCGTGAAGCGCCGCCTTGACGAGCGGCGAGTTGGCGACTGCGCGCGCGGCCAGCTCGGCGCCGTCCGCCTCGCCGCCGCGCGCGATCACCCGCGCGCTGCGTCCGGCGCCCTCGCCGTCGGCGACCATCATGATCGCGAGCGCGCGCAGCAGCGCGTCGAGCGCCTCGCCGAAGCGCAGCTCGTCCTCGCTCTCGGGGACGATCTCGATGCCGCTCGCACCGGAGCACATCAGGATCGCGGTGTCGTTCGTCGAGAGTTGTCCGTCGACGGAGGCGCGGTCGAACGAGCGCTTGACGCACACGCCCAGCAGCAGGTCGGCGGTCTCGGCGCTGAGCGCGGCGTCGGTCTCGACGAAGCACAGCATCGTGGCGAAGCGCGGCGAGATCATGCCGGCGCCCTTGCACTGGGCGTTCAGACGCACGGCGCCGGAGGGCAGCTGCACCTCGAGGTTGGCGCGCTTCTCGAACGCGTCGGTCGTCTGGATCGCCTGCTGGAAGGCGGCGTCGCCGTCGGCGCGCAGTTGCTCGCGCGCTAGCAGGATCCCCTTCAGTACCGCATCGACGGGCAGCTCGTGGCTGATCGCGCCGGTCGAGGCGAGCGCCACCGCGACGGGATCGACACCCGCGGCCAGCGCCGCGGCGCCCTGCGTCTTGGCGGCGTCGTCGAGCCCGCGTCGACCGGTCGCCGCGTTGGCGCAACCGGAGTTCGCGAGCACGACGCGCAGCGCGTCGAGCTGGCAGCGCTCGCGGCTGACGAGCACGGGCGCGGCCGGCGTCGCGCTGACGGTGAAGCGCGCGGCGCTGACCGGCGCAGGCGTGTCGCACACGAGCAGGCCGACGTCCGGCCGGCCGCTCGGCTTGATGCCGGCAACGACCCCCGCCGCGCGGAACCCCGCGGGCAGCCCGGCGTCGAGCCCGAGCTCGCGCACGTGCGCGGGAGCGGGCGTCCAGCGCGAGCGGAAGAACGGCCGCGCCGCGGTTGCCTCGGTGTCGGACGCGCTCACAGCAGTCCCCTCGTCTCGGGGTAGCCGAACATCAGGTTGAGGTTCTGCACCGCCTGTGAGGAGGTCCCCTTCCAGAGGTTGTCGATCGAGCCGAACGCGATCACCTTGCCGGTGTGCTCGTCGGCGGCGGCGAACACGCGGCAGAAGTTCGTCTCGCGCACCTCGAGCACGCCCGGCGGCCGCTCGGTGACCTCGACGAACGGCTCGGCGGCGTAGGCGTCGGCGTACATCGCGCGCAGCTCCTCGGCCTCGACGGGCCGTTTGGTCGTGACGTAGCAGCTCGCGAGCTCACCCTCGTCGAGCGGCACGAGATGCGCCTGGAACTGCACCTTCAGCTCGGGGTGGGCCGGGTCGAGCGCCCGCAGCTGCTCCTCGATCTCGGGCGTGTGCCTGTGCGCGGCGACCTTGTACGGGACGATGTTCTCGCCTGCCATCGACAGGTGCGTGGTCTCGTCGAACACGCGTCCGGCTCCCGAGATCCCCTGCTTGGCGTCGATCACGACGTCCGCGATCAGGCCGGCGCGGGCGAGCGGTGCGAGCGCGAGCAGCGAGGCGGTCGGGTAGCAGCCGGGGTTGGCGACGATGCCGGCGCCTGCGATCTCCTCGCGGTGCAGCTCCGTCAGCCCGTACGCGGCCTGCGCCATCAGCTCCGGGCGCGGATGCTCGCCGTACCAGCGCTCGTAGTCCGCGAGCGAGCTGAGGCGGAAGTCGGCGCTCAGGTCGACGACGCGCGCGCCGAGATCGCGCAGCGCCCCGACGGTCGGCGCGGCGGCGGCGTGCGGGTAGGCGACGACGACGGCGTCGATGCCCTCGAGGCGCTCAAGCTCGAGCGGCTCGATCGCCAGCGGCACGCGGTAGCGCGGGTAGAGCTCCTGCAGCGGTGTGCCCTGCTCGGAGCGCCCGGTGACCGCGACGAGCTCGAAGTCCGGGTGGCGCCACAGCAGGTACGCGGCGAGCGCGCCCGTGAAGCCGGTCGCGCCGGCGACGATCACCCGCGGCGCGCCCGGCGCGCTCTGCTGCGAGGCGGGTTCAGCCACGCAGCTCACCGCCGATCTCACGCAGCGCCGCGACGATGCTCGCGCGCAGCGGCTCGACGTCCTCGTCGGTCAGCGTGCGCTCGAGCGCACGGAAGGACAGCGCCAGCGCGAGCGAGCGCCGCCCCTCCCCCACCTGCTCGCCCGCGTACACGTCGAACACGCGCACCTGCTCGAGCAGCCCGCCGCCCGCCGCGCGCACGCGCGCGAGCGCCTCGCCCGCGGGGACCGACTCGGGCAGCGTCACCGCGAGGTCCTGGCGCAGCGCGGGGAATGGACCGAACGTCGTGTACTCGACCAGCGCCGGCGCCAGCGCGGCGAGCTTGCCGAGGTCGATCGCGAACGCGGCAGTGCGCTGCAGATCCCACGCACCCGCGACGAGCGGGTGCAGCTCACCGAGGAAGCCCAGGCGCTCACCGCCGCGGGCGAGCACCGCAGCGCTGCGTCCGGGGTGCAGGAACGGCCACTGCTCAGGCGCGACGGGCTCCACGGACCAGTCGACCGCGAAGCGCTCCAGCAGCCCGACCAGCAGCGCCTTCGCGGCGAAGAAGTCGGCCTCGGGCCGCTGACCACGCCACGACTGCGGATCGAGGTGGCCGCTCAGCAGCACGCCGAGCGCGTGGTGCTCATCCGCCGGCAGGATCTCCGCGGGCAACACGTCGGGTGCGTCGGGTGCGTCGGGTGCGGGCGCCTTCGGTGCGGACGCGAGGTCATCAGCTTTGCGGTAGACGGTGCCGGACTCGAAGATCGCGACGTCGGGGCCGTTGCGCGCGACGTTGTGCCGGGCGGCGTCGAGCAGCGAGCCGAGCAGCGTCGGGCGCATGATCGACTGCCCCTCCGACAGGGGGTTCTCGAGCTCGATCACGCGCCGCAGCGGGTGCTCGGCTCCCAGCTTGAGCCGGTCGAGCAGCGACGGATCGGTGAAGCTCCAGCCCACCACCTCGTACAGGCCGCGGCCGACCATCGCGTCCTCGGCCTCGCGGCGCACGCGCTGGGCGTGCGTCAGCATGCCGGCGGCACCCCGGCGCGCGGGCAGCGTGGTGGGCAGGCGCTCGAGCCCGTCGATGCGCGCCACCTCCTCGATCAGGTCGATCTCGCGCGTGACGTCGTCACGGCGCAGCGCCGGCACCCTCACCTCGAGGCCGCCGGCGCGCGCTTCGGTCTCGAAGTCGAGCGCGTTGAGGATCTCGGCCTGGCGCGCGGGCGCGACGGCGACCCCGAGGATCGCCTGCACGCGCGCCTCGCGCAGCCCGATTTCCGGGCGCACGGGAACCCAACCGTCTCCCTTCAGGCCGACGTCGATCGTCCCGGACACGACGCTCGCGCCGCACAGGTCAATCATCAGCTGCGCCGCGAGCGCCTGCGCGTGCATGCACTGCTCCGGCTGCAGCCCCTTCTCGAAGCGGCCTGACGCCTCGCTGCGCAGGCCGAGCGCCCACGAGCTGCGGTGGATGTTGGGTCCGTTCCAGGTTGCGACCTCCATCAGCACGCGCGTCGTGTCCGGCGCGACCTCGGAGCGTGCGCCGCCCATCAGACCGGCGATCGACGTGGGGCCCTCGTCGTCCTCGATTACGACCATCTCGCGATCGAGCGTGCGCGTCTGTCCGTCGAGCGTCTGCACCTGCTCGCCGTCGTGGGCGCGGCGCACAGTCAGTCGCGCGCCCGCGACACGATCGAGGTCGAACGCGTGCAACGGCTGGCCGCTGAGCAGCATCGCGTAGTTGGTGATGTCGACGACGTTGTTGATCGTGCGCTGGCCGGCGGCGGCGAGCCGCGCCTTCAGCCACGGCGGCGACGGCGCGACGGTGACGTTCTCGAACAC
>Ga0210388_10000538_pt1 | contig 30892 bp, 28 predicted proteins | sample IncBWC19OmetaG_FD_155485 | JGI IMG/M metagenome (GOLD analysis project Ga0210388, IMG submission 155485) | Forest soil microbial communities from Barre Woods Harvard Forest LTER site, Petersham, Massachusetts, United States - Inc-BW-C-19-O ...
CTTTAAAAACTTTCCTGATCGTGCTGAAAAAGTTTGGAACCATATTGCAGAATGCCATGGTGGCAAGGTAAATGATTCCCGCTGGAGCACACGCATGCGTGGTGAAGGGCAGGTGGCGGAATCTATTCGGCAAATGTTCAAACTGGCTGTAAGGAAATATATGGGGGAACCGGTTAAGTTTGAATATGACCTGAGTATTTTTAAGCGTAAAGGTCATGAACAGTTATCGCTGTTTTAAAAATATCGAATATTGAATAACTAATATCGAATAATGAAGTTCAGGGGAATTCTAAAACAAGTAATTTAGCTATGAGCAAAATTGAAGTGAATAAACGCAATCATAATTTTTAAATCCTAATTCACAAATTCATTCATGAGAGTTGTAATACAAAGAGTAAGTAGGGCCGAAGTAAAAGTCGGTAATGTGGTTAAAGGAGCCTGTGGCCTTGGCTTGCTTGTATTATGCGGCATAGAGGAAGCAGACACAGAAGAAGATGCAGCATGGCTAAGCGCCAAAATTGCAGGGCTGCGCATATTTGGAGATACAGAAGGCAAGATGAATCTTTCGGTGAGAGATGTAAACGGAGAAATACTTGCTGTGAGTCAATTTACTTTGCATGCCAGCACCCAGAAAGGCAATCGCCCATCATACATGTTAGCTGCAAGGCCTGAGAAAGCATTACCATTATTTAACACTTTTGTGACCATGCTCGAAAAGGAATTAGGGAAACCTGTAGCGACTGGAGAGTTCGGTGCTCACATGGAAGTGAGCCTGGTAAACGATGGGCCGGTAACGATAACAATTGACACTAAAAACAAACAATAACTCTGTGAAACTCATAAAACTCTGTGCACTCTGTGTTAAAATTATCTTTGAACCTTCAACACAGAGACCACAAAGGAAACAGAGGCTCACAGAGAAAAAGTAACTCTTAATACCGAAACTATGACAATTAAAGAAGCTCAGAAATTTGTTGACGACTGGATAAATAAAGAAGGTGTGCGTTACTTTAATGTACTTACCAATATGGCAATGCTTACTGAAGAAGTTGGAGAGGTAGCTCGTGTTATATCAAGAACATACGGGGAACAATCTTTCAAAAAATCGGATAAAGGAAAGGACCTGGCGGAAGAATTAGCTGATGTATTATTCGTGCTTATATGCATATCGAATCAAACAGGTATAGACCTGCAAAAAGCGTTCTTGAGTAATATTGAAAAAAAAGGTAAACGCGATAAGAACCGCCATAAGCGGAACCCTAAGTTGAATCAATAACCTCCGCCTTGTATTTGCCTTACGAACATAAGGATAGAGAGCCAGTAATCGTGATGGTCGCTGGCGGTGCTGAGCAAGCCATCAACACCGTGAGAGCCTTCGGTAGGTGGTTCGAACAAAGTAACCTTAGAGGAAGGAATAGCGGCAACATATTTCTTCACCTCAGGCAACTCTGCCTTAGAAGAGGTAATGAATACTGGGATATTACACTTTGGAAAAGCTGTTTTAGTATCAAGCAGTCCAACAAATACTCCACTCGGACTGAAGGCCAGTACACTAGCAATGCGTGCATTGGTAGAACCAATATAAAGAGTGATGGCAGCAGAAAAGCCGCAACCAACCAGCACCACTTTTTTCTTGCTCTTACCATACGCATAATCAATAGCTGCATCAATATCTGTTTTACAATCAAGGAGTTTTGTCTGAATATGCTTGGCCTGAGCAAGAGAAGAAGTTTCGTTAGTAATTCCATTTTTAGTTCCCCCTACCCTCATATCTATGGCAATACAATTGTAACCAAGCTTGGTAAATTTCTTGGCAAGGTCCTTGTATTCCCCACGGCTCGATTTAATGTCATGGCACAATATCATATACGGCATGGTATCGCTCACCATATATACATCGGCAGTTATAATGAGCTTATCGGCGGAAATAAAAGTGATTTTATCCTGTGCCTTAAGGCTGCTTTTGAAAAACAAAAGAGTCAGCAGCAAAGTGCAAACAAAGAGTATTCTGTTGCGTTGCATAGACTGTAAAGATAGTAAAAGATGCTAAGTATCACAAACTTGTATGGTATATTTCAAACACATAGCTGCTGATATAGAACAAATTAGTTTATGTAATTCATATAAAAACTTCTATATCTTTATGCCAATTAACCTTATTTAAAACCATACGATATGTCACTTTGGAGAAAAAAGTCAATTACAAAGCTTTTAGCTGACGCTGAAAACAATGAACATGGGTTAAAAAAGACATTGACTGCCACATCGCTGGTAGCCTTAGGTATTGGTGCTATTATAGGTGCCGGTTTATTTGTGCGTACAGCTGCTGCAGCAGGTGGATTCGCTGGTAATGCTGTTACTATTTCTTTTATTATAGCTGCTATCGGTTGCCTTTTTGCAGGCCTATGCTATGCAGAATTTGCAAGTATGATACCTATTGCAGGTAGTGCCTATACTTATGCTTATACTACAATGGGCGAATTAGTGGCCTGGATCATAGGATGGGCACTTATAATGGAATATGCACTTGGTGCGGCAACAGTTTCTATAGCCTGGAGTGAGTATCTTAACAACCTCTTTAGTGGTGCGATACCATATTCTTTATGTCATTCCCCATTCGAATTATCTGCATCTGGTGAACACGGCCTTATTAATTTGCCTGCGATATTTATAGTCCTCATTCTATCTCTTCTTCTTATTAAAGGCACACAAGAATCTGCCAGGGTAAATGCTATTATCGTCTTTATAAAGGTCTCAATAGTTCTTATTTTTATCGTCATTGGTTGGAAGTTTATGAATCCTGCAAACCATAGTCCTTACCTGATACCAGCAGATGCTCCGAAAGTTGACTTGGGAAATGGACAATCATATGATTACTCATCTGCTTTTAATCATGGTTGGCTCGGCGTCTTGAGAGGTGCAGCTTATGTGTTCTTTGCATTCATTGGTTTTGATGCTGTATCAACTGCCGCACAAGAAACAAAAAACCCTAAACGTGATATGCCCATTGGTATTCTTGGCTCCTTAGCTATATGTACGGTGCTTTATATTTTATTTGCTCACGTTCTTACAGGTGTTGCACCATTCACAGATTTCATAAAAGCAAGCGCGGGTAAAGAAGCTTCAATATCTTATGTAATACAACACTACATGACTGGATATAGCTGGCTTGCCACATTAGTTACTATCGCAATTCTCGCAGGGTTCTCTTCGGTAATACTTGTAATGCTTCTAGGGCAATCACGTGTGTTCTACTCTATGTCAAATGACGGGCTTCTTCCCAAAGTCTTTTCACATTTACACCCTAAATTCAGAACACCATACAAGTCAAACCTGATCCTTTTCTTATTTGTTGGTCTCTTCGCCGCATTTATTCCAGCTGACGTTGCGGGTAATCTTACTGCATTTGGAACTCTATTAGCATTCGTACTAGTTTGTTTTGGAGTAATTATAATGCGTAAAGCTGATCCTGACCGTCCACGACCGTTCCGAACTCCATTCGTTCCATTATTCCCTATCCTTGGTATAATTGTTTGCGGCGCTTTGATATGCTCCCTAGGCTTAACTACGCTTTTAAGTGCTTTCGGATGGATGGTTCTAGGGCTAGTAATATTCTTCGCCTATAGCCGTCATCACAGTAATATAGGCAAAGAAAGTAAGTAGCTTAATTTACTGGAGCAGCATCTGTTTTAGATAGTTGTCTGTATCTTTCGCGGGCTTCATCTACATAAAAGCTGCCTGGGTAATGCAGGACTATCTGCTTATAGTAATCAATGGCTTTATCAGGGTTGTGCTGCTTTCTGTCTATCAGTTTAGCCAATAAGAACAGGGCTTTGTCAGGTAGCATACCATCGGCAAAATCCTTTGCTTCCTGCTCATAATACTTTATCGCTTCGTCGTAATTCCCTTTCTTTTCAGCCATTTGAGCACGCATAAGCAATATCTCCTCTTTCAGTACTGTAACTGTAGTCATACGGTATACTGAGTCTATCAATACCAGTGCACTATCCTCATGGTTCTGGTAATCGAGCAATTGAGCATGGGCAAATACATGCAATGGCAAAAGGAATGCGGTGTCCTGGGTATTATCTTCAATTAATAAGGAAATGGACATAGCGTCGTTAGCGGTAAGCTTACTGGTAGCTCCTTTCAATATATCAAACTGAGCCTTGGCCCATTTAAAATTACCTGTATAGTAATAAATAGTCGCATTCTTAAGTTTGGCATCATCGCCTATAGCGTCATGTTTAAAAGCGCTTTCCACTTGAGAATATATCAATGAGGCTTCCCATACCTTGCCCGAAGCTACAAGCACATCGGCTAGTTGCATCATACAATGGGCGCGGCTACTGGGAGAAATACCCGGTATATCAATAGCTTCCTTAAGGAGTGAATAAGCCTCGGAATAGTCATACAAATAGAAAGCATCAAGATTCGCGAGGTCCTGCATAAGCGATACAGTTGCAACGTAATGGGTAAGTTCATCAAGTGTTTGTTTCAGCTTTCCATGCAATTCAACTAATTGATCATGGGTGTATGTTCCGCCATTCAATAGTTTATTATACATCACTTTCAACTGTTCTTCTTTAGCCTGAGTATAGTTGTCGTTTTTAGCGCCCATATCTATAACATATTGGTAGGCTTCAATAGCAGGATCATATGCCTCATTTGTTGAACATGTCCGGGCAAATGCCATAAGCCTCCAACCCCCTTCATGCTTGCGCTTGTCAATAGCCTTAACCTGTACAAGTGCATCGGCATAATTCTTTTGCTGCAGCATCATCCATATCAGCAATTCAGAAAAGTCCTCATTATCGGGATACTTCTGAATGTATTTGAGCAATTCCTTCCTAATAATAGAGTTCTGTTCAGCATCGGCATAATCACCCACGCTTATCTGTAGTGCATCTTGAACCTGCTGTGTATAGGAAGTAGATAATACAATGGCATCAAGATAGTTATCCGTCATTTTTACTATCTCACCCATAGCTTTATAAATAGCTGCAGTTTCAAATAAGAAAGGGTAATCGCCTTTCAGAAGCTCACGGCCATGCTTATAGGTTTCGAGAGCATAGTCCCATTTTTTATCGTCAGCGAAGGTTTGCCCTAGGGTTATTATTTGACTACGGTCTGTTGTGAGTTTATGTATTCCCTTCTCATAAGCATCCTTCGATTGTTTGTCATCACCAGCCAATTGGTACATATTACCCAAATCAATCCATAACACAAGGTTATCAGGGTCTACCTTCATTTGCTTCTTGATGACCTTTTCAGAGGTCTTGAAATCCTTTACCTGTATCAGGCACTCTAAATAATTATGATAAACGACATTGGATTGCCTTTTAGCGTATACTTTTTCATAATAAGCGACAGCTTTATCGTATTCCTTGTTCAGGTAATATTGTTGGGCCAGTTCCTCATCAGTTCCATTTTGTGCAAAAACACAAGGTATTATGCTGAATACTAAATAACATATCAACAATAACCTTTTCATGATGTAATTAATTAGGATTAAATCCCATGATGATTCTTAAGACGCACTACCAGTGAATCGGCTTGAGGTGCAATTAGGCCGTATAATGGTATTTGATTATGTATATCAACCATAGCTAGCTTTACTGTTTCTATTAACTCACTTGCTTTCTTAACTTCAAAACCATAGTAAAATTGTACGCTGTCTGCTTTAATAAGGTTATTGCCTAAATCATGGCTCAGGTGAGATAATTGATCCATAGATTTATTAATCTCAAACTTTATAACGTTTCTTTTGCCCATAAATTTTTGCATAAACCATCGAACAGAATTAATATCCCTGAATGTCTGTGCGGCACCTGCACTCATTGTATCTTTATGAAGCATTTGCACAAAGTCCAGGTCTATCATTATGTGGTTGCAATCTTTATTTATAACTACAGTATCTATTTTAGTAATGAGTGAATCGGCACTCTTTAATTGCGTCTTCAAGCTATCAAGAGTAGCAACTTCCTTTTTGTAGCCACCACCCTGTTTACATGAAGAAATAAGTATAACAAATAGGATACTGAACAAACAAAGTCCAAGATTTATAAGCTTTCTTAAGTTAATAGTAATCATATAGTTAAAATATTATTTAGTAAGCAAGAACCTGTTCAATAGCTGCAGCCACCTTATCAGTATTGTTAAGCATAGCAAACTCAAGGGCAGAGTTAAGCGGCACTGCTGGAAGATTTTCAGAGCCTATTACAGTTACAGGAGCATCAAGATACTCGAAACAATTTTGCTGTATACGTGAAGATATAGATTGAGCAAATGTATTATTCACAGGCTCTTCCGTTACTACCAGGCAGCGGCTATGTTTCTTTACCGAAGAATAAATAAGCTCTTCATCTAATGGAACAAGTGTACGTAAATCGATTATTTCAACTTGGCCTGGGAATTTCTTAGCTGCATTCCTGGCCCAATATACTCCCATGCCGTAAGCTATAATTGTAAGCGTTTTTGCTTCACGGGCATTGGCCTCCTGAACTAATCTACCCTTCCCAAATGGTATTATATAGTCAGCATCAGGCTCAACGGTTTTAGCCTCTTCCGTTCCTTTAATCTTTGACCAATACAAGCCCTTATGTTCAAGCATTACTACCGGATTAGGATCATAATAAGCAGCCTTTAGTAATCCTTTTAAATCAGCTCCTGTACTTGGGTAAGCAATTTTTATCCCACGAATGTTGGTAAGAACAGACTCAACACTGGAGGAGTGGTAAGGACCACCACTGCCATAAGCGCCAATTGGTACACGAATAACGCAACCCACAGGCCATTTGCCATTCGATAAATAGTATGAGCGGCTAACCTCTGTAAACAATTGATTAAGCCCTGGCCATATATAATCGGCAAATTGTATTTCAACTATTGGCTTACACCCTACAGCTGACATTCCAACGGTGCTACCAATTATAAAAGCTTCTTGAATTGGAGTATTAAATACCCTGTCATCACCGAATTTTTGGGCAAGGGTAGCTGCTTCTCTAAATACCCCACCCAAACGTCCACCCACATCCTGTCCGTAAAACAAACATTCCGGGTGTTTTTCCATTAATTCCTGAATGGCAAATAAAGCACAATCAACCATTACGGTTTTATCTTTCCCCTTTGGCTCTCTTACACCTTTTTCTTCTGTAACAGGTGTTGGTGCATAGTCATACTTAAAAGCATCCTCCGGTTTAGGGTCAGCTGCTTTTAATGCTTTATTATAATCTTCCAGAACTGCGGCGTTAGCCTTTTCTTCTATTTCTTTAAGCTTATCACCCTTGAACCCAGCAATAGTAAGCTGGCTTTTCATTCGAGGAAAAGGATCGCGCTTAGCAGCTTCCTCAAGGTCTCCCCTATACCACTCTTTACGAACGCCTGAAGTATGGTGATTCAACAATGGCACACGGGCATGTACCAAAAAAGGCCTTCTTTCCTCACGCATTGTCCTAATAACCTCATTCAAGGTCTGATAAGAACGCATGAAATCAGTACCATCAATACTCCTTGTCTCAAGCCCTTTAAATCCTTTGGCATATTCTACTGCATCCATAGCACGGGTTTCACGCCCGGTAGCTGAAATATCCCATTCATTATCTTGAACCAAGTAAAGTATTGGCAGCTTTTTAAGCACTGCCATTTGAAATGCTTCTGCTACTTCACCTTCTGTAACTGAACCATCACCCATGGAGCATACCATGATAGGTTTGCCATCTTTATATTCAGGGGCAAGAGCACGTTTTTCCAAATATTGTAAGCCCATTGCCACACCTGTAGACGGAATAGCCTGCATACCCGTAGCTGAAGATTGATGGGGTATTTTAGGCATATTATCGCGGCGAAGACTTGGATGAGAATAGTATGTTCTGCCACCGGAAAAAGGGTCATCAGCTTTTGCCATTAATTGCAGCATAAGCTCATATGGAGTCATACCTATAGAAAGTAGGATACTATCGTCTCTATAATATGCACTAAGGTAGTCTTGCGGTTTAAGTTGTAATCCGAGGGCTATTTGTATGGCCTCGTGACCACGAGAAGTAGCGTGAACATACTTACTGGTAACTGCAGCATTCTTCTCATATATTTCTGTCATTGCCTTGGCTGTGCACATAAGCTCAAAGGCCCTTACAACAATATGTACCGGCACTGAACCAATAGATTCTTCTTTAGCAGCTACTGTAGATGACATAAGAATATGCGAGTTAAGCCACAAATTTAACAATTCCTGTGGGAAAGTACGCAGCAAAATCTTTGATGCAAAGGCTTTGTATTGGTATTCCTTGTCAACTTTCGTCAAAAATTATGGCATTATATCATGTTTTCAGCCTCTTTATTACCTTTGAAAAAAATAACCAGATGCAAAACCTAATTCTTAATGCTGCCCAGATTCAGAAAAAGATTACCCGTATTGCATACGAGATATTTGAGGAGCATGCCGGTGAGAAGGAAATAGTGTTGGCCGGCGTTGCACCGGGCGGGTATTTATTAGCAAAGAAAGTAGATGCAGCTCTTAAAAAGATATCACCACTCAAAACTATTCTTATCAAGGTAGAGATTGATAAGAAGAAACCTGTTCATTCTGCTACTATTGAAATGGATAAAAAACTAAATCTGACAGATAAAACTGTGATTTTAGTGGATGATGTATTAAACACGGGTAAGATTCTGGCCTACAGCATGAATGCATTTTTGCAATACCCTATTAAATGCCTTCGCTTAGCTGTATTAGTCGACCGTAATCATAATGTCTTCCCTGTCAAATCTGACTATACGGGGCTTTCAATAGCTACCACCATGCAAGACCATATAATGGTTGATTTAGCAGAAAGTGGTAAAGAATCGGTAGTACTTAAGGATTAACTTTTTTTGCCCTTACAATAAGTTCATCTGCTAAAGCCTGCAAGTCAGTTGGGAGGCCTTTGTAGAAAAGCTCTATTTCCTCTCCCAAATCATCTGAAGCATCCAAATCAGCAAGTTGAAGTGGCTTGTCATCATGTATAAACTGCGCCATATTTTTACGGATACCATCTATTCGTTTTGTATAACTCTCTTTGGTAAGCATAAGCCATTCGACCCCTTTGTCATCATTTTGCGGTTCACAAAGCTCATACCCCTGCAATTTATTATAGGCTAATGCTATCTTATTTTCCTTCAATACTTTTGCATAGATAGCTTTAAAATTCCCCAGGTAAAATGTCCAGTCATTCATAATAATAGAAGCAAGTGAGGAAACTATGCTATTCAAATACTCGGTATCCCATATAAATATACCTCCTTCACAGGTTCTATTTTCAAAATCAACATTTTTACCATGTATCAAGCCTATCTGTTTCTCATTATAGCTAATGATATAATAGCCATTGTATTTGTTATTAACCGATTCGAACCATTTTTTCTGCATCTGGGGGGTGATCTCTTCCCGGAAAAACATAGTGCGTCTTATAGGTTCTGAATTCCGCATTTGCCTAATCAGTTCAATATCTTCTTCCTTAATTCTTTTCAGAACCAGGCCATATTTTCTAATGATCATTTCTATTCGAGAATTTCCCTGATTGAATACTGAGGGCGTTCATTAAGAATATTGTACATCCTTCTCATATATTCACCTATGATGCCAATACTTAATAAAATAATTCCCCCGGTAAAGGTTACGCTTACAACTATACCCGTAAATCCTATTCGTGTATGAAAAAATAATTTCTTGATAATGAAGAATATCCCAACAACAAAAGAAATAAAAGAAGAAGATAAGCCCAAATAGGTAATCATTTTTAATAATACTGCATTGTATCCAAAAACAAGGTCCCAATAAAGCTTTGCTAATTGTGCGCCTGAATATCGTGATGCTTTAAGTTTTGAAGGGTTGTGTACAACCAATATATGTTTGATACTGGTTGTATACCACGAAATTAGTTCATCTATAAAAACAAATTGTTGGTTATGTGTAATTATTTTTTTTACGAGGTTGCTTTTTATAAGCCTGAATGAAGAACCTGCTGTATAATCTGGGGCAGTAAACTTGGCTGAAATCTTATATCCTTTACTAAAAAAATTCCTGACTAAAGACCTTTTGTATTGCTTCGACACACCATATACAATATCTGCGTCAGTTTCTGCCTGACATTGTATTAGTTTAGATATCTCCTCGACCGGATGCTGCAGGTCATCATCAATAGTCAGTATTAGATCACCTGTACAATAATGAAAGCCACAAAATATGGCATTATGCTGACTAAAGTTCTTCGCCATTCTTATGGCTGTAACTTTAGTTGGGTTATGTGCTTTTATGTCTTTAATTACCTGCCAGCTATTATCTTTTGAGCAGTCATCAACCAATACAAGCTGGTAAGATAAATTTAAAGTCGCAAAACATTTATCTATTGCATCGGCAAGTTCATTAAGAACAGTAGCTGAATTATATACCGGAACAACAATAGATATTTTTTTTACTTCACCGGACATACTAGGAATATATTATTTAACTATGCTGAAACCGCCGTCAAGTATAAGATTAATTCCTGTAACCCAACGTGATGCATCTGACAGAAGGTATACAGTTGCATTCGCAACATCTTCAGGCAAACCTAATCCAAGAGGGTATTTACTTTCATATTCTTCAGGACTTCTGTACATTGATTGATTTTTAGTCTCTTCATACAAAGGTGTTTTTACCATAGCCGGAACAATAACATTAGAACGCATCTTTTTGGGTATAATTTCAAGAGCAAGGTTTTTGCTATAAGCCTCAATTGCTCCTTTAGAAGCGGTATATACTGCCCCGCCAGCATAAGGATAATTAACAGAAATTGATGAAAAGAATACCAGGGAAGAATTATCATTTAGCTTTTTGTTCTTTAGCAAGCCCGAAACCAACATTACTGCAGATTCAAAGTTTACTCCCATTACATACCTTAAATGCTTTTCAGCAATAAACTTTATAGGCACAGGCATAACTACACCTGCTGAATGAACTACACCATTAATAGCTGGGAGTGCTGCAACTAGATCGTTTCGTTGCCTTTCGTCTAACAAATCACAAATAAACTTCAAGTGCCCTACTCCTTTAAGCAAACTATAGGTTTCATTCAATCTCTTCTCATCACGACCATTAATAACCACCTTCGCTCCCATTGCACTACAGGATATTGCCACCTGCCTGCCAATACCCGATGAAGCACCTGTAATGAGTATAGTTTTGCTGTCCAGATGGAACGGAGTACTCATCATAATTATAATTCAATAATTTCGGGGCATACCAGCCCTTTCGTATTAAATGAAACAGTAGCCCAGGAAAGACCCACACCAAATCCTGAAGCTAAAAAACGAGCAGGTGTAGAAGATACGTTCTCTCTTAATTCTGATGCTATTGTAAGTGGAATAGACGCTGAACTTGTATTACCGTATTTAGGAAGCGTATAAGGCACCTTTTCCGGAGGAAATTTTAATTTCTTGCGTATGGTTTCATTCATTAAAAGGTTTGCCTGATGCATTACAAAATAATCGAACGAGTCAATATTAGTTCCTGTATTCCTGAAAAATTCATTTATGTTCTTTGGCACTTCACTAACGGAAAAGTCGTAAACCGCCATCCCATTCAATTCCAGGTTACGGCTGGCCCGTGAAATACCTTTCTCTTTTTCTACTATAGTAAATGAATCAACCGTGAATGGCTTTCTCATTCCACCTTCCCTAACAATGATTGCTTCGTATCCAGAACCGTCACTTTGGAGGCTAAAGTTCATTTTAGCCGCTGTTTCATTATATTCTAATAGAGTTGCTGTTCCTGCGTCTCCAAAAAGCGGGAACACACTTTTATCTTCTTCTGGCGGGCCTGCAGAAGATATATCGCCGCATAGCAAAAGACCCTTTTTAAACTTACCCGAACTAATTAAAGCTGATATTACTGAGAGGCCATATACAAACCCCGAGCATCCTAAATTGATATCGAATGCCATGCAAGACATAGGTAATCCAAGCCTATTTTGTAATGTAATACTTGAGGCAGGAAGAAAATAATCAGGCGTTTGTGAAACAAATATCAGCACTTCAATATCTGCTTTTGTTGTTCCTGTTTGCTCAATAAGTTTTTCAGCTGCGGCTTTACACAAATCTGTAGTAGTAACTCCACTCTTAGCTGCTATTCTCCTTTTCTCAACCCCTGTTGTCTTTATAAGTAATTTTCTGTCTTGTTCAGATATATGAGTATAATTCCAATTAGAAAGTTCGGCCTTGGGCACAGCACCTGCTATTCCTAATATATTAATATGATCAACCGTTAGAAAGGCCATACGATCTTATCTCTTTATGAAGGATTTTTTTGTTTCTCAATCACCATATCATAAAGCTCTTGAACCGAATGTATCTTTCTTAATTCATCTCCTTTTATAGTAACGCCATATTCAGTATCTACCAATGCAATAACAATTAGTGCATGCATTGAGCCCCAACCTTCTATATCAGAAATTTTTGTTGAAGGTTTCAACGTACCCTTAGGTATGTCTTCAAATTCGCCTTCCAGTTTCTGAATAAATTCTTCAATACTCATAATTAAAATTTATAAAGTTACTATTGTCGCTCCCCATGAATAACCTATTCCGAATCCCGCAATCAATACCTTATTGCCTTTTTTTATAACACCTTGCTTCATTGCATCATACAAAGCTAATGGTATTGTGGCAGCTACGGTATTACCCACATATTCCATATTGGTAAAGAACTTTTCTTTCGGTATTTTCATTTTTCTTCTCAATACCTCCAGCATAAAGCCACTAGCCTGGTGAAATACAAAAACATCTATATCTTCCATTGTTAGCTTTTCCTTTTCAAGCAATTCCTTAACAAGTGGCGGTACTTTCTTTAAAGAAAAGGTCAATATTTCTGCACCATTCATAGTAAGGTGTCCATATGGCATACCTCCAACATCTTCGTATTTATCTAGCCATTCCTTTGTAGGCTTTTCAGCACCACAACACCCTTCTACTATTAAATTTCCTGCTCCGCTTCCATCAGTACCAACAACAAAACTTCCAATTGCATTTTCTCCCGACTCGCTTATAAGAGTTACTGCCATAGCATCGCCAAACAGCATTCTTAATTCATGATCAGCAGGATGTATAACCTTTGTGGCTGCATCACCTGTTAAAAACAATACATTTTTAGCAACTTTACTATGTATTAGGGATTGAGCCACCAATAAACCATATATAAATCCTGAGCAACCCATAGGTATATCCATAGCGCCTACTGTTACGGGCAAGCCTATTTTATGCTGCAATACACATGCAGTAGCAGGCCCTCGCCTGTCAACCATTTCAGTAGTAAAAAGCAGAAAATCAATATCCGCTTTTTTACAAAAGGTATGTTCTGCAAAAAACTTTTCGGCAGCTATTACAGCAGAATCAGAAGGGATTTCATTTGGGGCAGCAATTCTTCTTTCCCTTATGCCAGTACGCTTAAATATTTCCTCAGGGGTGTATTCAGGAAAAATCTTCGATAATTCCTCGTTGTTTAAAACCTTTTCGGGTAAATAATAACTTATGGCTTTAATACTCGCTCCCACCTAAGTAGTGTTTTTACAAATATAACACTTCCAGCCATTATAAAACAGTAAACCCTGCTATACTTTCAATGTTTTTATATCTTTGGAAAAACTGGATACATGATGGAGATTTGGTATTCGGAAAAAGGCAAACCCTACCCCGAAAACGAACCGAGTTATTATAATATAAAGGACTTTCCCCAGCTTATTGAGATTGAAAAGCAATGGTCCGAGATAAGTGAGGAATTAAAGAGCTTCATGCAAGAAAAAGACAGGAGTTTCAACTCAAATAACTACCAAAAAATTAATATCGAGGGTGGATGGAAGTCTCTTACGTTTATGTTCTGGGGTTTTGATTTTTCAAGAGAATTCCGCAAAAAATGTCCTATAATCAGTAAGAACTTTAATCAAATTGAAGGAATGGTCTCTCTTTCTTTCAGCCGCTTATTGCCCAATTCCTCAATTGCAAGGCATCGTGGAGATACTAATGCCATAGCGCGTTGTCATTTGGGTATTGAAGTTTCCCATGGTTTGCCAGAATGTGGTTTAAGGGCAGGAGAAGAAGAGAAAGGATGGGAAGAAGGCAAATGGGTAATATTTAATGATGCAAAGATTCATTCGGCGTGGAATAATACAGATAAAAGAAGAACTGTTTTGATAATAGATATTATCCGTCCGGAATTTTTACCTAAAAAGAATAGTATTTGTGCCCGTATTATAAGTTACCAGTTAATCAACAATAATTTAGGCAGAAAGAAGGCTTTTCCTGAATCTTCCTTTTTTATAAAGCATATTCTTTTTCCTGTATTATACTATAGTATGATGCTTTACAGGCCACTGAGGAATCTTACCCGGAAGTTCTTATAACCTTTAGAAGGAGGTATTTCTGTATGACTTTAGGGGAAGTAATTGTATATTTGTATCTACTAAAGAATTCATAAGTGGGCCCGCACGATTATAAAAGAAACATAAAGGCAAGCCAAAGGTTTGAATATGGTATTTACCAGATTCTTGACCACTTTTTTGGCAGGAAGCGCATGTTTAAATTATTTGGTGGAAGAAGACGCAAATTTTATAGTAATCTGCGAGAAACCCTTATAAAAGGTGGTGAGGGTAAAATGGTTCCCATTGAAAGAAGAAAAGATTTAAGCATTGAGGAATTTAAAAACCATTACATGAAAAAAGGCATACCTGTGGTAATGGAAGGCATGGCAAAAGACTGGCCCTGTGTACAAAACTGGTCCCTCGATTACTTTAAAGAACTACATGGTAACGATGAGATATTGCTGGTTCAATTACAAAAAGAAGGATACCCATATGAAACAATAACCTTAGGAGAAGTTATTGATGATATGAAAAATGGTGGAGGCAAGTATTACCGTTTTTATCCTCTGCTGCAAAGGCATCCTGAACATGTAAAGGATTTTGATTACAACTGGCTATTGGCTCATAAAAATAAAATTAACTGGTTCGAGGCTTTCCAGGCATTCATTGGGCCTAAGAATAGTGCCACTGGTTTACATTGCGCCAGCTCTTGCAATATTTTTGTGCAGGTTTATGGACAAAAAAGATGGATTCTATACCCGCCTTATTATAATATGGTGCTTGACCCCGACCCTGTGAAGAACGTTTACCGCCATGCCCCTGTTCGTACTCCAGAAGGTCCGTTTGATCCTTTTAAGCCAAATTATGAAAAGCCCTACGAACTATTTAAATATATAGACCATCTTGAAGCTTTGCTAAACCCTGGTGATGTATTATGGCTACCCCCTTTTTACTGGCATTGTGTGCTTAATCCTACCGATTCAATTGGAGTTAGTTACAGATGGGTACCACCGTTTTATGGCTTCACAGTAGCTCCTTTATATATGTTTCTAGATTTTTGCGCAACTAATCCACCAATATGGAAGGGTGCAAAAATCACAAAGCAAGATGCAAATCTTATTTACCTTGCGGAAACAGGACAATTAGATGACTACCTGAAAAAGAAAGCAGAAAGAGAAGCAGAAAAAAACAAATCAGAAGCGGCAAAAAAGGCCGTATAGTTATTCTTAAATGAACGAGTTCAGAAGAAATATTAAAAAGAGTCAGAGGCTGGAATATGGCATTTACCAATTCATGGACCATTTTTTTGGAAGGAAGAATGTATTTAAATTATTGGGTAAACGCAGACGTAAATTTTATAAAAACCTACTCGAAACTCTTAAAAAGGGTGGAGAAGGAAAGATATATCCTATTGAACGCAGAAAAGATTTAAGCCTTAAAGAACTTAGAAACCATTACATGAAAAAAGGCATACCAGTAGTAATGGAAGGTGCTGCAAAAGATTGGGACTGCGTAAAGAAATGGTCACTTGATTATTTTAAAGAATTACACGGTGATGACGAAGCTTTAATGGCTACTCAAGAGAATATGAATAGCTATGAAAGCACCACCCTTGGTGCTGTAATTGACAATATTAAAGCCGGTGGAACAAAATACTATCGATTCTATCCATTATTAGATAAGCATCCTGAGCATTTAAAGGACTTTGATTATAAATGGCTGTTAGATAGAAAAACCAGATTTTCATTATTCGAAGCCTTCCAGGTTTTTATTGGTGGAAAAGGAACTATATCATATATTCATAATGCCAATCCACCAAACTTTTTTGTACAAACATACGGACAGAAGGATTGGATACTTATTTCCCAGTATTATACTATGATTATTGATCCGGACCCGGTGAGAAATGTATACCGTAATGCCCCTTTCAGAGGTAAAGATGGAAGGGCTTTTGATGCCTTCTCACCAGATTATTCTCCGCCAAACGAATTATATAAATATATCGATTCGTATTCCGTAAGCCTTCAACCAGGCGATATTTTATGGAATCCACCTTTTTATTGGCATACGGTAAAAAATGCTTCTCACTCAATTGGAGTTGGGTATAGATGGACAGACCCTTTGTTTTCATTTACCATAGCTCCGCTTTATATGTTCCTTGATCTATTTGCTCTTCATCCGCCTATATGGAAATCATGGAGATTGTTAAAGAAAGACAACAACCTCGTTCATCTTGCAGAAACAGGGCAATTAGAGAACTACCTGAAAGATAAAGCTGAAAAAGAAAAACTTAATAAAGCAAAGAGTACTCTTACCTAACTGTATTTATTTTCGTAATTAATGAATACGGATAATTTAACCACTCCTGCTACTTATTTTCCCAATCTAAATGGACTTAGATTTGTTACTGCTTTTGCAATAATGATCATTCACATTGAACATGTCAAATTCCTTTTTCATAGAGATGTAATTGAGTTGGTACATCACTATGGATATATAGGCCCTCAATTAGTATCTATTTTTTTTGTATTAAGTGGATTTCTTATCACGTATCTACTATTAAAAGAAAAGAAGAAGACCGGAACTATTAATTTCAAATTCTTTTACACAAGAAGGCTACTAAGAATTTGGCCATTGTATTATTTAGTCATACTTGTAGGCTTTTTTATACTTCCTCATGTTGATTCATTCTTTGGTAACAATATAACATTTTCATATAATAATTTTTGGTGGCATTTAGGTTTATACATGTTATTCCTTCCGGCACTCAATAATATTTCTCGGGCTATAAGCGCCACCTGGTCAGTAAGAGTTGAAGAAATTTTTTATTTTTTCTGGCCTATCATTATTAAAAAAACAGCGAATTACATTAAAGTCTTCTTGGCAATTATTATCGGCGTTATAGCTCTTAGGGGAATAGTGGGTGTTGGCCTTCATATTACACAATCCGTATTTATAAGGAAGATATTTAATCTAATTGTTTTATATCGCATAAGTTGCATGGCTATTGGGGGCTTAGGTGCATATTTGTTATATAGTGAGAATAAAAGAGTACTTACGCTATTATTCCGCAAAGATCTTCAAGTTGCAGTATATATAGTTACGCTACTGGGGTGGTTTTATAATCCGAATATTCCTTTTATTTCATTCGAAGTATATTCAATGCTATACCTTATTATCATTTTAAATCTTGCCCTCAATCCGGCAACAATATTAAAACTCAATTATAAATGGATGGATTATTTGGGGAAAACCTCATATGGAATATACCTATATAACCCTATATTAAGAATTATTTGCCTGGAGGTGATTGAGCGTTGTTATGGGCATATTATTATTGGATGGCAAATGAACTTATTGCTTTATGCCGGTACAATTGCCTCAACATTACTAATATCAATACTATCGTTTGAACTATTTGAAAGCAAATTCTTACGACTTAAAAGTAAGTACAGTGTGGCTCAAAAAGCTGTTCTAAGTACTTAGTATACGTATACTACTCTCAAAAATATTCCCATATTGGTATCTTACTATTAATCGCCCTTTTAAGCTTAGAATAGAATAAGTTAAAACGGAAAGACTTAGCCTTCAACCGGGTAAATTTTTGCCATGCATTGTATTTGTACTTTCCCTTAAGCAATGCCAGTGAAGAGATTTTTATAGACTTATTTTCATCAATTTCATATCCATATACTTTCCTTGCAAAATCTGCAGTAATTGCTTCAGTAACAGCCCGGTCATAAGGATCTAATTTATTTTTCCACTTCCCAATATTAGAGGTACTTATAGGTTTTAATAAATTCCTGTGTATCATTTTATCGCTCTCAACTATACCCTTCCTTTCCTGGTGAGTAGTAAGCCATTCAGGGCCATGATTTTGAACCATTTCATTAACGAAAGGCACTTGTAAAAACTCACAAACTGATTTCATGGTTCCTTCGGTATTCTCTACAAGCTTTTCATATAACACTGTAAGGTATTTCGAAGGCTCCTTTTTCTTTCTTTCTTCAACTATCTCATTATACTTCACCCATTGATAAGCCCTGAAAACGGTATTCTTTACCTTAAATGAAGTAATCTGGCTATATATATTATCTCTTGGTTCCCTAACTATATGTATAAATTTAGCTTCGGGAAACATTTTCACAATCGTATCTAAATACAAAACGTATTCAGGATTCTTGTCTGAAATATATAATAAGTTCTCCTTCCCTTTTCTCATTTGATAATAAACCATTTTACACAGAAAAGAATAATCGGCATACTCTACTACAGAAAGTAGTGCCTTGGTAAGCTCATTCTTGTCAATATGCCATAAGGTTGCAAATAATGGCTCTATGTATAGTAACTCTACAAAGTCAATAATATCTGATTCTTTCCATTTTTTAATATGTGCGAAACGAGGATAAAACACAACTGCAAATTTTGATTCCGGTCCGCCTATAATTGCAGGATTGGCATCCAACAGATTTTGAAGCAGCGAAGTACCTGAACGCCCCTTACCGAGTATAAACAACATCGGTATGTTCTTTACATATTCAATTTCTTTTACAGTCATGGGCTTAATACTTAATGTATCGGGCATAATAAAACACAAACTTAATAAACCTTAAATGCAATATACTCCTTGTTTACTTCCATTTCTTTCAAATGCCTATTCTGGTTATCCAAATATCCATGTACTAATTCCGGTCTTTTTCCTAATGCTTAAGAACATTCCAGTATTCCATGTAACCAGTGCACAAGTCGTGGCAATCGCAGTTCCATTAAGCCCCAAAATTGGCGTTAAAATAAGATTAAGTGCTATATTAATTACAATATTAAAAGATGTGAAGATTATACTCGACTTCTGATTACCTGTCATTAATGCAAATATGCCCACAGGCCCGTAGGCAATATTAATTATTTGACCAGTTGAAATAATTATCAGGGCAGTCTGTCCTGTATCAAAGTCCGCACCGAAATATGACATTATCCATTTACGGAAAATGAGTATCATACCAAAAACAGGGAGCGAGATTATCATTACCCCCCGGCTGGTTTGCGTTATCATTTTCTGTAACTCCTTCTTTTGATCAAGTGAATGCATGCGCGAAATGGCAGCAGCCGATATCTGATTCATAATAGTTAAAAATATTATCAGTGATGACCCTATCCTATCTGCCACACTATATATTGCTACTTGCGCTGAATCTTTCAAATACCCTAGCATTAGTATGTCCATTCTTGCATTAATACTCATAATTAAGGTAAGCAGAAAGAACGATCGAAGAGATTTTTTCCAAAACGCTGTGTCGTATTCCACCTCAATTCCTTTAATTGAAGTGGTTTTATAAAACATTATACTGGCAAATAAAGCTGCCCCGCCAAAAGCTATTATATTACAAACAATAGCACTCTTTACATTAAACCTTAAAGAAAGGCCAATTAATATACCTATGGAAATGAGAGAAAACAGAGGCTTAATAATATTGTCGGGCAATAGCGAAAGAACGATTTTGTGATAACCCCTTAAAGAAGCGGCATAATAATTCATTATGCTATATAATGGTATTGTAACTAGTGCTAGTAATAAAGGTATAGTATATACTGTTTGCTTAATAATATGAAAGTGGAATACAGAAACAGTGATAAAAGCTGCAGTTAATAACATAAATGTTATACATATTAGCAGAACCAATTTAACAGACCATTTATGAAGCCCCTTCATTAAACCAGTCTTATTCTTCGAAAGCAAAGAGGGTGTTTCCCTAACAGTTAAAACACATATACCATATGTAGCCAGATTAACAATTACAAAAACAACAGAGAAAGAATAAGTAAATATTCCGTATTGCGTGGAACCCAGTCCACGTGTCATTACAAAGATTAACGCTATTCCAAGAATGGCTGCAAAAAAATGGACAATAAAAGAAGGTATCACTACCTTAAATAAACGCTTTCTATCTTCCTCACTTTTGAAGAAGACTGAAATTATATTTATTAGAAATCTCATTGTCTTTTTAGCTCCACGATTAAACCGTTGTTCTTCAATATCAGACAGTAAAACTATAAAATAATCATTGTGTGATTATGGCTTCAAGGCAAAGGAATACAGCAATAACCCTAATAAAATCATATATTTGGGCTAGAATGAGCAGGTAAGTAATGGACAGCTATAAAAGAAATATTAAACCAGGCCAAAGAATTGAATATGGGATATTTCAATTTCTTGAGCATTTTTTGGGCCGGGGCAGGGTAGCTAAGATTTTTGGCAGGAGGAGAAAAAAGCTGCTGAACAATATTCATAATACCATTAAGAAAAGCGGGCAAGGGAAGGCAATTGAAATTGAGCGCAGGGCCAATCTTTCTTTGAAGGAATTCAGAAAACATTATCTAAAAAAAGGTATTCCGGTAATTATTGAGGGTGCTGCCAAAGATTGGGATTGCGTAAAAAACTGGTCATTTGAATATTTTAAACAATTACACGGAACTGATGAAGTAATATTAACTTCAGACAACGGTGTAAAGAACTATGAACGTACTACACTAGCCAATATTATTGACAATGTAAATGAAGGGGGGAAAAAATATTACAGGTTTTATCCTCTGCTCCACCGGCATCCTGAACACATTAAAGATTTTGATTACAGATGGCTTAGAGAGAGAAAAAACAAACATACCTGGTTTGAAGAGTTTAGAGTATTTATGGGTGGCAAGGGTACTACTACAGGCATGCATAATGAAAACCGAGGTAATTTATTTGTTCAGACTTTCGGAGAGAAAAAATGGATACTTTATCCGCCATATTATTCTTCCATTATAGACCCTTCCCCCGTTAAAAATGCTTACCGCAGTGTACAAATTACCGCAGAAAAAGGTGGATTTGATCCATTCAAACCTAACTATGAAGGTGTTAATGAGCCTTATAAATATATTGATCATTATGAGACCTTGTTAAAGCCGGGAGATATCTTATGGGTTCCGACCTTCTATTGGCATGAGGTTGTTAATGTAACAGATTCTATAGGCGTAGGGTATAGGTGGTTTAATCCTTTTGTCCCTTTCAAAATAGCCCCACTTTATATGTTCCTTGATTTTTTTGCGACTAAGCCACCTATTTGGAAAGTTATTAAACTATCCAGAGGAGATCTTAATTTATTACTGGTTGCGGAAAGTGGTAAGTTAGACCAATACCGTAAGGAACAGAAAGAGCTTTCAGCTTCCCGGAAAATGCAAATGTGAAATGACTGAGAAAGAGTTTGCTGCAAAAAAAGATATTACATCCCCAAGAAGTTTTGAATACGGGGTATATCAATTACTTGACCGGTTTCTTGGAAAAGGAAGGGTAAACAATTTCTTAGGAAAAAGAAGAAAGGCCTTTTCAGCCAAATTAATGGAAGAGTTGATTAAAAGCGGTAAAGGAAGGGGTATACAGATTGAGCGAAGGAAAGATTTAAGCCTTGATGAATTTAAAAATCACTATCGCAAAAAAGGAATTCCGGTTATTATGGAAGGCGCTGCAAATAATTGGGATTGCGTTAAAAAATGGTCACTGGAGTACTTTAAAGAATTGCACGGAAAAGATGTAATAGCCCTTACAAATCATAAGTTTAAGGAAGCATACGAAACAACAACACTTGCTGATATTATAGATAATATCCGCTCAGGTGGAGGAAAGTATTATCGCTTTTATCCATTACTATTCAGGCATCCCGAACATATTAAGGATTTTGATTATAAATGGCTGCTTGAACGACGAAATTCGTTCACATGGTTTGAGGCATGGCACGTATTTATTGGAGGCAAAGGAACTGTTACGCCTTTTCACATGGAAAATCAGTGCAATCTTTTTGTGCAGGTTTATGGTGAAAAGAAGTGGATCATTTATCCAAATGATTACAATATGGTGTTGAATCCCGATGCTCCTAAACACATGTACAGGAATCCGGCAATAAAACCTGAAGTTGGGCCTTTCAATGCCTTTCAACCAAATTTTGAAGCTTACCCTGAATACCAATACATTAATTGGCTTGAAGCCGACCTGAAGCCCGGAGACGTGTTATTCAATCCATGTTTTAACTGGCATACTGTTGAAAACACGACTGATTCAATAGGTGTCGGGTATAGGTGGGTAGCACCATTGTACGCAATTAAATTAGCCCCATTATTATCTTTCCTAGATCTCTTTATGAGAAATCCATCTATATTTAAGTCAGCTAAATTGTATATTGAAGATACTAATCTGATACGGGTAGTTGAGTCTGGAAACCTGGAAAAATATTTGAAAGAGAAAGCAGAAAAAGAAAAACTGCAGGAAGTTAATCCTATTTAAAATAGCAAGGTTACGAATGAGCAACGCAATACCATTCCGGAGAAATATTAAAACCAGCCAAAGGTTTGAATATGGTATTTACCAATTCCTCGACCACTTCTTTGGAAGAGAAAGAATTTTTAAACTGCTGGGCAAACAAAGAAGAAAATTTTACAAAAAACTTACAGAGACATTACGCGCTAGCGGTGAAGGGAAAATAATTCCTATGGAAAGGCGTAAAGATTTAAGCTTGAAAGAGTTTAAAGAGCATTATGTACGAAAGGGTATACCTGTAGTTTTAGAAGGGGCTGCAAAAGACTGGGATTGTGTAAAAAAATGGTCACTTGACTATTTTAAAGAAATTCATGGGGACGATGAAGCCCTTATGGCTACCCAGGAAAACATGAAAAACTTCGAGGCTAGCACATTGCGGGAGGTAATTGAAAATATTCAATCGGGAGGAGGAAAATATTTTCGTTTCTATCCGCTGCTCGATAAACACCCTGAGCATATTAAAGATGTGGATTACAAATGGCTGCATGAGCGTATAAACAAGTTTTCTTTTTTTGATGCATTTCAGGTTTTTATTGGTGGCAAAAACGGTGGTTCTTATTTGCATAATGCAAACCCGCCTAACCTATTTATACAAGTGTGGGGTGAAAAAAACTGGATATTATATCCCCAATATTATACCATGGTTATTGACCCTAATCCGGTTAGAAACATATATCGCAATGCCCCTAACCGTAAAGATGGTAAACCATTCGACCCATTTGAACCTGACTTTAGCCCCCCGTACGAATTGTATAAATATATAGATGGATATTCAGCAAATCTTAAACCAGGTGATATCCTCTGGAATCCTCCTCATTACTGGCATGCCATTAAAAACCCTACTGATGCGATAGGTATGGGTTATAGATGGGCTGCACCATTCTATGCCCTAAAATTAACACCGTTTTATATGTTCCTTGATATTATTGCTTTTCACCCACCAATATGGAAATACTACAAACTACTCAAAAAAGACAGCAATCTTATCCATTTAGCCGAAGTGGGTGAATTAAAAAACTATTTAAAAGAAAAAGCAGAAAAAGAGCAAATTGCAAATATCAATAAAAGCTGAGGTACCTGGTTATCAGAAATCTCTCCAGACCTTCCATCTTATGAAATAATACAAGGCCAGCTTACTGAATATAACCTTGTAAGCAATTTTTATTAATACGAACTTTATTTTAATAACTCCCACTTTCAATATATTTAACTTTAAAGGCTTAGCTGAAATAATGGGATAATTGTATTTAACCTTTCCATATTCACCGGCCACTGCTTCTGCTTCTCTTACCTCATCAGGCGATAATTTCTCACGCCATTCATCCACATGAGCAACATTCATAGGAGTAAATAAACTGCGATGCATTTCTCTGAATCTTTCCCGTTTATTTTCATTGAAAGTCGAGTAAATATGTGAGGTATGATCCTTAACCATGTTTTCTGAAAAAGGAATCCCAAAAAACTCACACATGCTTTTAATAGAGGATTCCGGTTCAAGAACCAGGGTTTCGTATTTGAGTGTGAAATACCTTCCCACTTTTCTTAATTTACTTTTCTCAATTAGCTCATCTATTTTTAACCATCTATATGCTAAATCCGCTGCCCTTTTAATTTTAAACACCCGTTGGTGGCTTACTATATTGGCTCTATAGTCACGCACTATATGTATAAAGTTAGCTTCAGGAAATATCATCTCCAATTTTGGAAGAAAATAATAATATACCGGGTTTTTATCAAATATCATCTTTACATCCTTCCCTTCCCCACCCCATTGAATAAAAATGATCTTACAAAGAAGCGGGTAAGAAAGTGAGTCCTTAACTGAAAGCAATGAATCGCGCAGTTTCAACTTATCCATCCCCCATTGATTCTTAAACAATCCTTCCCTGAATAAGTCGTTACAAAAATCTAGTACGTTCTTTTCAGACCACTGTTTAATAGCACCATAACGATTATATAATAAAACAATGAAACGTGATTCGGGTGGCGCAACAATATTAGGGTGAGCATTTAGAATTACCTGCAAAAGAGTAGTCCCGGAGCGCTCTTTACCCACAACAAAATTCATGGGCATCTTTCTTATCCTTTCTATGTCTGCTGAATTCAATTCCATAAAATAGGCCTGTCGCTTAAAAATCTGGCTTTAGATATTCTTAATAAAATAATTCTTCTGCTAATTTCGTTCCCGAAGTTATTAGTTTTCGGGTAAATTTGTCATGACTAATATAATTTATGGTAATAGTAGAAGTATCAGATAAGAAGACAGTCCACGATTTTACGCGCGTCCCGTTTACTATTTATGCGAACGACCCTAATTGGGTTCCACACCTTCAACAGGAGATAGAAGAAGTATTTAACAAGAAAGAGAATCCTTATTTTACCCATGGTGATTGCATACGATGGGTAATGTATGATGATAATAAGAAACCTATAGGACGGGTAGCTGCTTTTATAAATAATAAAACAGCGTTCTCCTTTGCTCAACCAACAGGTGGAATGGGCTTTTTTGAATGTATTAATGACAAAAAAGCTGCTTTTGCCCTTTTTGGTAAATGCAAAGAATGGCTTAGCCATAAAGGCATGAAGGCTATGGACGGGCCCATTAACTTTGGTGAAAAAGACCGCTATTGGGGCTTATTAGCGGAAGGTAAGGATAAACTAGCGATATATGGAATGAACCATCATCCTGAATACTATAAGCCTTTTTTTGAAGAATATGGCTTCGCTAAAGAGTATGAACAGATTGTTTATTCCAGGTCAGCAAAGAATCCGCCAAACCAAAGGCTAGTAGGGCTAGCTGAGCGTGTAAGGCGTGACCCAAATTATAGGTTCGAGTCATTAAAAAAGGCAAATGCCGATAAGTATGCTGAAGACTTTCGTGTAATTTATAATAAGGCATGGAAAGCCGAAAGGGTTGACTTTGAAGAAATGACAAAGGAAAGATCTCTTGCTCTTATGCGCAAGCTAAGGCCTGTTATAGATGAAGACATTTGCTGGTATGCCTATTATAAAGATGAACCAATTGGGGTGTATATATCATTACCTGAGTTAAATGAGATATTCCAATATGTGCATGGTAACTTTAATTGGTGGGGCAAACTAAAATTCCTATGGTACCAAAAAACAAAAGGCTGTAAAACCATGACTGGTATGGTATTCGGAATAATACCGGAATACCAGGGAAAAGGTGTTGAAGCGGCTATGTTCAATGAATTAGGCAAGGTCATTTTGCCTAAAAACAGGTACGATAATTTGCTTATAAGCTGGATTGGGAGCTTTAATGAAAAAATGATTCATATACTTGTTGCACTGCTTCAAGTGGTACCTTACAAAATATTCATCACCTACCGAAAGATTTTCTAAGCCAAGACCCTTGATTTTATTGGGGGTTGCAAAAAAATAATTTATTGCATTGGGTATTCCCAAAATGCTGTTATCTTTGCGCACCTTTTTTAAGGAACCAGTTTGATTCCGTAGCTCAGCTGGTAGAGCATAACACTTTTAATGTTAGGGTCATGGGTTCGAATCCCATCGGGATCACACGAAAGAGAAAGCCACCAATTTTGGTGGCTTTTCTTTTTACATTCTATTCTTATTGAATTATCAGCTTACCTTCTGAAATAAGGGCGCTTCCTTCACTTGTAGTTATCCTATAAAAGTACATACCTGGCCTGGCATTCAGAGTAACTTGTGTTATGCCTGAGTTAACTAAAGCCTGATACACCTTCTGACCTAGTATATCGTATACTTCTATTTGACCATTTGCTAATACTTGCAACCCATTAATAATCTTAATCGTGAACGAGCCCTTGTTCGGATTAGGGTATACTTTTACATCATTCGAACTCACTACATTCTTAACACCAGTGATTGTATTGTCTGTAATATTGATGTTATCGAGATATATAATATTACCCCAACCGGAACGACTTTCAAAGGAGAACATTACACTCGGTTGTCCATTCACAACAGAAAGATTTATTGAATCCGTCCTCCATGCCTTTGTATTAGGCGGCACAAAACAACCATTCCCATCGCTACCTGATGTATCGGTACCTGCCCCCGTAGTACTTCCCGTTGTGCATAATGTCATTCCACCTTTGGAATATATACTCTTCCATGTAGTACCGCAATCGGTTGAATAATATACCTCAAGCGTATCACTATAAGTAGGAACCTTGCTTGGTTCATAAGCTACATCAAACCACATTTCAGATTTTGTAGCGCTTGCAAAACTGTAACTCGGGGTATATATCTGTTGCCTTTGTCCTGTAATATTTACCGCTTGGCCACAGTTAGCCGGGAAATACATACACTGTGTACTACTATAGCCATTGGTGGTACATAACTCCCAAACACTATCAGCCGGATTAGGTATATTCAAATACCAACCTGCTGGGGGGAATGTTGAAGCCTGGAAACCCTCTATAAGAGGCAAGGTACCTGTTGCTGTTACATTAATATAAGCAGTATAGGTGAGCGAATCCTTCCCTGCTGAAGATGTTACCACTTCTTTCACACTATATACTCCCGGGGTATTATATGTAATGGTAGGGTTCTGCAGTGAGGAAGTATCAGGAGTACCACCTGTAAAGGTCCATTTCCATGAAGTTATTTTGCTCGTGCTGGTACTTTTATCAGTAAAGCTAACAATAGAGCCCTGGCAAACTGATTTATGATTAGAAGTGAAAGCAGCAAGAATAGCGTTACAACCTATCAACGTATTGAATTGATTGGTAGTGCCGTTAAAAACATCTGCATCTACATTATTTGTCCCGCTAATTCCCGGAACAGTTGCCACCCATGTAAATTGCTTAAAATCCCAAGTGGTCCATACTCCAATATTTGGTGGTGGGCTGGTTGGACTGCTGGCATAGTCATCAATCCATAAGCCCCATTTATTTAAGGAGCTTTGAACATAACCAGCATTGCTTGGACCTATATATATAATGGGAGCTATGCCTGTAGAATCTAATACCGTCTGCATCCAAGTTTCAACCCAAGCCGTTAATTGAGCAGAAGTGAAGTAAGACGAAAGAGAAGGTCCACTTGGAGGATCTTCCAGGTCAAGTACTGGGGGTAAGTTGCAGGCTTTTATATATGGACGGGCTACGCTTAAAAAGTAATTGGCTTCAGCAACAGCAGTATTATTTTCTGGGTGAGCAAAATGATAAGAACCCATGACAACTCCTGCAGATGTACCATTCACTTGATTAGTAACATAATATGAATCAGTAATTGTTACACCTTCGGTAGCTTTTGCAAACGCAAACACATACCCTCCTGCCTTTACCTTCGACCAGGTAATATTACCCTCGTAAGAAGAAACATCGACACCAAGAATAGTTTGGGCATTTGTACTAAAGTCAACTATACAACTTAATAAGATAACAAGTAATCGTTTTGTCATTTTATACATTTGGGGGGTTCAGGGAGGGAGAAATGTATACTCAAATATAGCAATATCATTCAATTCTTTCAACTGAAGCGTATGTTATTAATTTTAGTGCCCCTCCTTTTATTGACTACACAAGGCTTTTTTAGCTTACCTTTAGACAAATTACTGGTTTCAGTAGTTTCCAGAACGGGCTTAAACTTCCCAACACACCTTACCAAAATGTTAAGATTCAAGGCAGATATCCGGTCCATTATTTATATGGTTATTACCACTGCGTTACTTATAGTTCAATGGAACCTTGGTTCTCTTAACCCATTCTTATATGTGTGGTGCTTGTTTATGGCAGTTTCCGTATCAGTTATGGCTCACAACCACAACCACTTACCAATATGGAAGAATAATACATTAAATATACTTACGGACTGGTGGCTAACTTGTTTTTATGGTTTCCCGGTTTGGGCATGGGTTCCTACTCACAATAAGAATCACCATACTTTAAATAATAAGGAAGGTGATTATACTATTACCTATCGCATAAGTGAAAGGAACAACCTACTCACTTTACTTACATACCCTTCCATAAGTGGATACTTCCAGCAAATTGTATTAAGGGCCTATCTTAAGGAAGTGAAAGTGAAATCTAAAAAGAAATACTACCAATGTTTGGCACAAATTGCAGTACTTATAATATTTGTTGGCGTGGCATTGCTTATAGATTGGAAGAAGGCATTGCTTTACATCATCATTCCACAGCAGGTATCAACATTCAGCGTATTGATACTTAATTACGTGCAGCATGTACATGCCGATGAAGAGTCAGATATAAACCATTCAAGGAATTTTGAAGGATTAATTAATATTCTTCTTTTTAATAACGGATTGCACACAGTGCATCATGATAAAGCTGGAACACACTGGAGCAAAACACCTGCCGAGCATGAAAAAATTAAACACCTGATAGACCCTGCTTTAATCGAAAAAAGTTTTTGGTGGTATATTATCAGGTCTTACTTCCTTGCTTTATTTATTCCTCGTTTCAGAACAAAAACAAAGCGCATTCACAACTTGAAGAGTGCTGAAGTTATCGCCCAGTAACAAGTAACTCTACAATCTCTGAAAGGGTTTTTTCATTTGATTTAACAAAGCTTTCTCCTGCACTATACAAGGATTGTATATTCTCGGCATTTACATTATCCATCTCTTTATTCAAACCATGCAGCGATGGTTGAAGACGTATATATGTGGAATGTGGCTTATTCTTAAAGATGTCTTCCAGCTGGTAATTTACCATATCGCTATGTGCATCGAAAGCAATGTTAGCCAACATACGTGCCCAGTTCTTATAACTTGTATTCTCTACCTCTTTATCTGTATACGCTGTTGTTGCAAGCCCTGTTCCTAATGATAATAATGTAATGCTATCTGCCTGAGGGTATAGTTGTTTTGCCTGTAAATAAGCAAATAAAGCAGGGTTATATGCAAAAATACTCCCATCGACAAATGTAAATTCCCGTTCAGCCATAGAAGTAACTTTGGCCGGTGGAAATATACCCGGTAAGGCCGATGTAGAGCGTATTACAGAGCGTACAAAGAAATCGGACCGTGGATCACCTATAGCTTTATTTGACTGGAAAAGATAAGGCTCAGTATGCAGCAGATCGTATGCGGTAACGCAGCATGGCTTAATAAGCTGGCTCAGTTTAAGTTCCTTAAAAAATAGCCTGAGCTGCCCCTCTAATCCTTCAGGTGAGTATTTATGAAAGCCTCCATCTTCTTGTGCCATGAATGAAGAACCACCATATGCAAAATAAAAATCAACTGCTTGCTTGGCTGTGAATCGTGGACGTGTAGCATCTTCTTCATCAGGGGTGAGATAGACACATGTTAATAACCCACCGGTGCTTGTACCCGCGATTAGGTCGAAATAATCAGCTAATCGAATGTTAGGGTTGTTCTGCTTTTGCTGCAACCTTTCTTCCAACATTGCAAGAAAAGTTGCTGGGATTATTCCACGAATGCCACCACCATCTATTGAAAGAATATTGACCGTTTTGCTCATATAGTTTTTACCACTGCCCTATTCGCCGACAATAATAGACCAATAAAGGTAAGCAAAGCATTTAAGATGAGCAATTCAAAGCCGAATTGGTAGCCTGAAAACCACTCTTTGGAATGAGTATCAAGCAGGTAGCAAATTAGGGGCGATGCAACGCAAATTATAGGTATCCATTTATCTTTCACACTTATTCGGGTAAGGAGTCCGAACGCATAAAGCCCAAGGAGCGGTCCATACGTATATCCTGCCACTTTAAATACATCGTTAATAATAATAGGATCATTAATCCATCTATAAATTACTATAACTGCCACCAATGATGCTGCCATCATCACATGTACCCATTTCCTTGTTAGTTCTTGCTTCTGCTGCTCCTTCTCTTTTATATCTAAAATATCTACACAAAATGATGTAGTAAGAGCAGTAAGAGCAGAATCTGCACTGGCAAAGGATGCGGCTGTTAATCCCATTACAAACAAAAATGCTACAGTCATTCCAAAATAGCCATTGGTTGCAAGTGTTGGGTACAGGTCATCGGCTTTTGCGGGTAAAGGGAAGTGTACACTCGCCACATATAAATAGAGTAGCGCACCTAACACAAGGAACATAAATATTACTACTGCCTGAACTATACTGAATGAGAAAACATTCTTCTGTGCCTCGCCAAGCGTTTTACACGTTAGGTTCTTCTGCATCATATCCTGATCGAGGCCAGTCATTGCA
>Ga0210388_10000539_pt1 | contig 30843 bp, 21 predicted proteins | sample IncBWC19OmetaG_FD_155485 | JGI IMG/M metagenome (GOLD analysis project Ga0210388, IMG submission 155485) | Forest soil microbial communities from Barre Woods Harvard Forest LTER site, Petersham, Massachusetts, United States - Inc-BW-C-19-O ...
CCTTGGTCGTGCCCTCGTAGAAGGGCTCGAGCTCGCCGGTCCAGAACTGCACGGAATATTTCTTCGCGTAAGGATCGGCCCAGGCGATTCGGATGGCGTTCACGTCAATCTTGGTGCCGAGGTCGATCATCACCCACTGCGGATGCAGCGAGTCGTCTTCGCCGGTAAAGGCTTTGGTGAGGTATGGATTGCTCTTCCAGTATGAATTAGGATCGCCGTCGGTGAGGCGCGACCATCCATTGCCGTCGCCGCGACTGAAGCCGCGATGCGGCAGCGGGTAGGCCCACGAGCTGTGAATCATTTCAGCGCCAGGCTCGGCGCTGCCGACGAAGTAGCCTTCCTGCTTATCGGCGTTGCTCCACTTGCCGGCGGGATTCCAGTGCCAGGCCTCGACCATCAGCTCGGTGTTCTGGCGATAGGTCACGGTCTGCCACCCCGCACCGAGAATTTCGTGCAGCAGTGGATCTTTCAGCAGATGGTCGGGCGTGCCGGTACGCAAGCGGTCGATGGCCGCGCCCAGGGAGCGGACGGGGCTGAAGGTATTGGCTACGTGCGTAGGGTCGGCGTCGACGGTGACCTTTTGGGCGAACGCGGTGTTCACTACGCAGAATAAAGTGCTCGCCACAACAGCCGACAGAAATTGACGCTTGATGCGCGATGCCATGATGCCTCCGAGATTTCAGCCAGCGGCAAGTTCCGCTACGGTAATGAATCGATTTAAAAGCGGGAAAATCCGCAAACAGCATACACCCAACGGCAATGCAAGAATGAAAATGGGCTGCTGGCCTGCTCGCATGCGATGTTCACCGGCGGATGGGAAAACGCAGGCCGCTCTGTTGGTCGGCGGTCAGCGACTCCCAGAGCGCGTGCGACATGGCCTGAACGTCGCGACTCTCGTCGGCATACCAGCGCCGGACGTATCGGATCGTGACTAGGGCACGAAGCGTGTCCGTTGTATTAGGCGTGCCACGGTGGAGCGCCCACGGATGGCGAATCAGGACATCGCCGATCTCCAACGGAATGGACTGCATGGCAACCTCCTCCACTTCGATCGCGCGAAGCGCATCGGCCCTGGGCATGCGATGTGTGCCAGGGGCGATTTCGATCGGGCCGTGCTCGACAGCGATCGGGACCAACCCAAAGCTGACCACAACCACATACACGGGGAGGAAGAGGTCAGGAAGTTCGGGAAACAGCGGACGTTGATAGTCCACATGCAGACCCTGGTATTCCGATCCGCGCAGCGGCACATCACAGCCCCACTGGTCCGCAACGATGCTGTCGTCCATGAGGCCACGTACGATGCTCAGCACATCCGGGTCGAAGAAGAACTGCGGGGCGAAGCAAGGTGGCTCGAACGGCATTGCGAGAAAATGTCGGCGCGCGCCCCGGTTCGGAGGCGGATCGCTGTCAAGATACGTCCGCAGGCGCGGCCAGAAAGCATCCCGGCAGGCCTCAATGAGGGACGCGGGGAATTGCTCTCGGAGGACGCAGTAGCCCCGATCCCGAAACTCGGAGATCGCTTTTTTAACGGATTCGATGGACGGCACTCGACCATGATGCCATCAAATCTGTGTCACAGGGTCGTTGCATGAGCCGCGATTCTTGGGCCTCCGCACGTTGACCGCCATCCCTCGCCCCTGCTACCGTCATATGTTTGCCTTGCGGTGCTCGCCCAACTCTGGGGACCCGCTTCTTCAGGAGACCTCTCATGCCTGCCATCAAATTTCGCGGTGTCGATTTCATTCAGTACGATTCCCTGCTGACGGACGAAGAACGGTTGGTGCGCGACTCGACGCGCCAGTTTATTGAAGAGAATCTCATCCCCATCATCGAGGAGTGCAATCGCGCCGGGCGGTTTCCGCGCGAACTGGTGAAGCCCATGGCCGAGATGGGATTTTTTGGTGCGTCGCTGAAAGGCTACGGCTGCGCCGGGATGGGCAATGTGGAATACGGCCTGATGACGCAGGAACTCGAGCGCGGCGACTCCGGAGTGCGCAGTTTTGTGAGCGTGCAGTCGGGCCTGTGCATGTATCCGATTTACGAATTCGGCAGCGAAGAGCAGAAGCAGACCTGGCTGCCGCCCATGCAGAAGGGCGAGAAACTTGGCTGCTTCGGTCTGACCGAGCCGGATTTCGGATCGAACCCTGGTGGCATGCGCACCCGCGCCAAGAAAGTCGGCAACGAGTACGTGCTGAACGGCGAGAAGATGTGGATCACTTCCGGCTCGATCGCCGACGTCGCAATCATCTGGGCGAAGGTTGAAAACGAAGACGACAAGATTCGCGGGTTTCTGGTTGAGACCGATCGGCCGGGATTCAAGGCCGACGACATTCACGGCAAGTGGTCGCTGCGCGCGTCGGTGACGTCGGGGCTGTCGCTGCAGGATGTGCACATCCCGGAATCGAATCTGCTGCCGAAGACCGGCGGGCTGAAATCTCCGCTGATGTGCCTGAATCAGGCTCGGTATGGAATCGCGTGGGGAGCGCTGGGCGCGGCGATGTCGTGTTACGACTGCGCGCTGCAATATTCGCTGCTGCGCAAACAGTGGCGCGATCAGCCCATTGCCTCGCACCAGCTCGTGCAAGACAAACTCACCTGGATGATCAGCGAAATTACGAAGGCTCAACTGCTGGTGCTGCAGGTGGGGCGATTGAAAGACGCAGGCAAGGTGAAGCCGCAACATATCTCGATGGCCAAGCGCAACAACGTCTGGATGGCTCTCGAATGCGCCCGCCTGTCGCGCGACATTCTGGGAGCGAACGGAGTGGCGGACGACTATCCCATCATGCGCCACATGATGAATCTGGAATCGGTGAAGACGTACGAAGGCACGCACGATGTGCATTCCCTGATCATCGGGCAGAGTATTACGGGGATTGATGCGTTCTAAGGTAGATCGATGACTGTAGACAAAAAACGGCGCGTCGCGTTTGCGGCTGGGTTTCTCACGGGAGTGCTGGCTGCGGTCAGGGCAGTGGGAGATGCGACTGTCTTCTGGCCACTGACAGAGTTATGGCAGCAACTGCGCGGGCCGCAGCGGTTTCAGTTGGTCGGCGGATGCACGGTCGCGCTTGTAATGCTGGTGTTGTTCTTCCTGTCCCGGTCTCGCGAAGACTAATTCGCACCTAGTACGCTGCCGCGGCTATGCGGTCGGCTTGTCCCGCGGCGGCTCGACCGCCAAGAATTCCTCGGCAAAACGTTGCGCATAGCTTTCAAGCAAGGCCGGAATGCGCTGCGGATCGCTTGATTTCAGCACCAGACCGGCGTGGTGGTGCCGCTTGATTCGCAGCGCGACCTCCGGATCGTTGTAGGCGGATGTGTCCGGATCTTCCTGTCGGGCCAGCGAGAGAATTACTCCAGCATAATCTTCGCGAACCGGAGGCAGTTTATAGCTGCCGTCGCCGCCGGCGATTTCGATGCGGGCCCATTCGCGCCACAGATTGATTCCGGTGGCGGCTTCGACCATCTCGTTGATGTGCGCTCCGCCGACGCGGGCGGCGCATTCCAGAAAATAAAAATGACCGTCGGCGTGCGCGTGGATGAACTCAGCATGCGCTACTCCGCGAACCAGGCCCAGCGCCGCAATCAGGTCGCCGTTGATGGCGCGCAAAGCAGAGTCCTCGTCGCTACCGCGCGGGACGGTGAAGGTGGTGAAAATTCCGCCGCATTGGGCGACATTCATCGGCGGCTTCCCGTATTTGCTGACGTTGGCGAAGGCGATCTCGTTTTCGGAGACGACCGAGTCCACGTGGTAGACGTCGCCAGGAAGAAATCTTTCCAGCAGATACGACGACTGCTTGTCGCCTGGTTGATCGAGCAGCGGCCAGAGTTCCGCAGGAGCGTGAATCTTCTTGATCCCGATGGCGGACGCTTCCTGACGCGGCTTCAGAACCCACGGGCCGGGAACGTGGTCAAGGTAGTAGCGGATGTCGTCGTGATTCACCACGGGAACAAAATCCGGCACGCGCACGTCGCGGTCGAGGGCGCGCATGCGCATGGCCAGTTTGTCGCGGAAATAGCGCATGGTCGTGAGGCCCATACCGGGGATCCGGAGATGCTCGCGCAGCGTGGCGGCAGTCTCCATGTCGTATTCATCAAGGGCGACGATGCGATCGATTTTGTGAGTGCGCGCCAGATGGGTAACGGCTCCGACGATGTCGGATATGGCGATTTCGGCCGGGAGATAAAAAGTATCGTCGAGGGCTTCACGCGGCCAGTCGGCGTCGCGCAGCTTCTCCGCGGTCAAGAGGATCACGCGGCATCCCTGGCGTTTGCACTCGCGCATGAACTCCTGTCCCTTTTCATACGTGATGATGCAGAGAAGGGTCAGCGGCCGCGGGTCGGGCATGGCATTCATGGCATCGGCTTGCAGGACTGGGAGAATATCACTCAGGTTGGGATTAGAAAACAAAAACCTTTAACTACGGGGAACACGAAGTTGCACGAAGGAACTTCAATTTAGCGCAGCATGCTCAGCCGCTCGATCAGTGGTAATGTCCAGACTCACTCACCACAGGGGACACAGAGGACACAGAGGGACACAGAGGAACACAGGGGAGTCGTTGAGACTTCAGCCCCTGTATCCCCGGTGATTATGAATTTCAGGACACTCCCCAGTCAACGGGTAGTGTCCTAATTTAGGACACTACCAGTCAACGCCTCGCCTTCCATAGTCGCCGCGATTGCGCTATAGTCTCAACCCGGCGCGTCACTTGTCGCACGACGCGATCGGGAGACACATTGATGTCCAAGCACGGCCGCACCGATGGCAAGGCCCGCAGTTTTGGGGAGAATATTGAAAGCGATCTGGCCTCGCGATTTCTGCGAGTGGTGGAAGTGGCCGCGATCGCTTCCGCCCGCACCATGGGGCAGGGCGAACGAAAACTCAGCGACCAGGTTGCGACCGAGGCCATGCGCAAAACCATGGACTCGATTCCGATGCGCGGCACGATTGTCATCGGCGAGGGCGAGCGCGACGAAGCCCCCATGCTTTATATCGGCGAAAAAGTCGGCGCCGAATTTCCCGACGGTATGGACGTGCCCGAAGTCGACATTGCCGTCGATCCACTCGAAGGCACGAATCTCTGCGCCACAGGTGCGCCGGGATCAATCACCGTACTGGCTGCGTCAGAGCGAGGCGGTCTGCTCAATGCTCCGGATTGCTACATGGAGAAAATTGTTGTTGGCCCGTCGTGCAAAGACGCCGTGGAGCTGGACGCTCCGGTGGCCGACAATCTGAAAAATATTGCCAAGCGGCTCGATCGCGATGTCGAGGACCTGGTGGTGATCGTGCTCGACCGGCCGCGCCACGAGAAGCTGATCGCCGACATTCGCGCAGCCGGGGCGCGGATTCGACTGATCGGCGACGGCGACCTGTCGGCCGGAATTGCCGCGGCGGTGATCGGCACCAGCGTTCACGTGGTCATGGGATCGGGCGGCGCACCGGAAGGCGTGATTACGGCCGCCGCCATTCGCTGCCTCAACGGATACATGCTCGGCCGGCTCGTCGTGAAGCCTGATCAGGAAGAACGCCTGGCTCGCATGGGGATCAAAGACAAGAATCGCATCTACGAGGCGGAAGATCTTGCTCCCGGCAAGCAACTTATTTTCGCGGCTTGCGGCGTAACCGACGGCGCCTTGCTCAAGGGTGTGCGTTTCTTCGGCGAGGGCACGCGGACTTCATCGGTGATTCTCACGCTGCGCACAGGAAAGGTCCGGTTCGTGGAGAGCATCCATCTCGAGAAAGGGCCCGACGTGAAGGTGAGGTTCCTGTAGGCCGCGGGTTTGCGTCATCGTCGAGCAGCTTATCGAGGGAGGGCGATGGTGAGGGCTTCGCCCGGCGCAGCGGGCGAGGACGCCCGCTGGACAGCCACCGGGACCGCGGCGCTATTTCCCTACTTCAAGTACTCGGAATCTTTCTTCAGTTCTTCCGGCACGACCGGCATCGGTGGCCAGTCCTGCGAATATCCTTTCAGCAACGGGGTTGCAATCTCTGAGCGCAGCGTGCCGTCGTGGATGGCGAACTTGTGCGGGTTGCCCGGGGAATATCCTTCCCAGAGGCTCACTCCGGCATAGGCGCCGTCTTTGCGCAGGATGTAGTACGTCATGTCCATGTAGTGGAGCTTGGTCATGTCGCCGTCATAGTTGCGGACGATGCGCTTCAAAGCGTCCATGCCGGCCTCGTGCGGCGACATGCCGTGGCGCATGTTTTCGACGATGGTGTGGGCGCCGGCCACTTTGATGTTTTCTTCTCCTGCGCCGGTGGCTCCTGCGGAACCGATGTCCTGGTCGGTATAGCAACCGGCGCCGATGATGGGCGAATCGCCGCAACGGCCGGGCAGTTTGAACGCCAGGCCGCTGGTGGTGGTGACTCCGGACATTTCGCCTTTCTCGTTCAGCGTCGAACAATGGATCGTGCCGGTGGGCGGAAACAAAATGCGGCGGACCGCCGCCGTCTGAAACTCGGGCTCAATGCCGAGATCGGCGGCGCGCTGATGCAGTTGTTGAATGCGGTCACGCCAAAGTTCGGCTTGCGGCTTCGAGTCCCCGGCGGGCGGCTTCCAGTGCGGATCGGCCATGCCCGGTCCCCACCAGTCGCGATCAGAGTTCGTCTCTTTCCATAGCAGCCAGATTTTGCGCGAGCGCTCGGTGAGCAGATTCTCGCGCGGAAAACCCATGTCCACGGCGAAACGTTCTGCGCCTTCGCCGACCAGCATGACGTGGCCGGTGTGCTCCATCACGGCCTTGGCTACCATCGACACGTTCTTGATGTTGCGCACGCCGCCGACGGACCCCGCCCGCCGCGTCGGACCGTGCATGCAGCAGGCGTCGAGTTCCACGACGCCTTCTTCGTTGGGCAACCCGCCAAGGCCGACGGAATCATCTTTGGGATCATTCTCGGGCCCCATGACGACTCGGATGCCGGCATCGAGCGTGTCGCCGCCGCCTTTAAGGAAAGCGTAGGCCGCTTCGACGTAAGCGTAGCCGTTATTCGCGCTGATGATGATGGGGCGCTTGGCAGTTGTGGGCTGAGCGGCTTGGCCGCCATCTTCTGCGAGAGCGTCTGGAATCGCCGACCGCGATCCCACTCCGGCGGCTACGGCTCCAAGTACTGAGGTCTTTACGAAATCACGGCGCGAGAATGTCACGAATTCTCCTTGAATCGGTGAACATGCAGGTGAACGCGGAAGCATATCACGGGGGTGCCGTGAGATTCATGCCGGGATTCCTTAGGACCGCCTCGGTCGCAAAATCCTTCACATTGCAGAGAGAGAACCGCCCGGGGTATGCTTCTCCCCGCTTCCCCCAAGCGATCGATTGCCCGATGCGTTTTGAGCGTTTGCATCGCAGGTTTGTTTCAATCAAAGAATTTTCTCCAGAAAGGCTTCATTCATGATGCATCGAGTTTTCAAGTCCCTCCCAAGAGCGACATTTGCGCTTCTCGCCGCGGTCTCCATACTGATGTTCGCCGGCATCGCCTGCGCCTCCGGCCCGCTGGAGAAGGTGCTTCACACCTTCACCGGCCAGCCCGACGGCGCCGGACCGGTTTCGGGCCTGGTTGCCGATCACGCGGGGAACCTCTTCGGAACGACGAAATATGGTGGCACAGAGACGTGCACCGGCGGTGAGTTCGCAGGGTGCGGCACGGTGTTCGAACTGACTCCGCCGACCGTGGCTGGCGGCGCGTGGACCGAAACGGTCATACACAGCTTTGGCGGCCTGAATGACGGAATCTATCCTACAGCGCCACTCTTCATTGACGGTCTCGGCAATCTCTACGGAACGACCGATGCCGGCGGAGGAAAGCAAAATGTGGGGACGGTTTTCGAAGTATCGCCTCCAGTTACCAGCGGGGACGCATGGACTGAAACGGTCATCTTCAAGTTCGACACCGACTACGGACCAGTCAGGGGATACCCACCCTTTGGGAGAGTGACGGTCGCGGCAGGCAATATTTACGGTACAGCGCAGAATGGTGGATGGGAGGACATCATCCTGTACAATTTCGGCTCCAACAGCGGCGACGGAGCGTTTCCCGTCGGCAATTTGCTCTTTGACCGGACAGGCGCCATCTACGGCACCACGACGGGCTCTCCAGGGGAAACGGCGGGCACAATTTTTCAGCTGACCGGAGAGCGTCGCAGCTGGACGCTGAGGACGATCTTCACCTTCGGCTCGAATGTGGATGGCATTTCACCGCACGGGCTGATCTTTGATAATGCAGGGAATCTCTACGGCACCACGAGCTCGGGCGGGGTCGGCTCTGAAGGTGGAGTAGTCTTTGAGGTGACGCCACCCGCAACGAGCGGCGATCCGTGGACGGAAGCCGTGTTGTATACCTTCGTGGGTGGCAAGGACGGCGCAACGCCCGACGCAGGGTTGGCTCTGGACAAGGCGGGCAATCTGTACGGCACGGCGTTCAACGGCGGTTTGAATAACCACTCGACCAATAACAATGGGACGGTTTTTGAGTTGTCCCCGCCGGCAGTTCCCGGGGGCACATGGACCGAAACCACCCTTCATGAATTCGGCGGGCCAACGTACAATGACGGGAATTCGCCAACGGGCGGAATAGTTTTCTCGAAAGGCAAGCTCTTCGGCGCGACGGCCAATTACACCGGGGCGGCGCCGGGATTGGGTGGCGTGTTCAGCGTAGCATTCGCGCCGTGAGAGACGGGTGGTCGGCGACTCGCGCTTGACCCATCGGAGCCACAGAGGGCGAGCGTAGCCGATTCGCTGCCCCGGCACATTCTTCACAAGCCTCAGCGGCTGGCAAACTTTCGCAGGCGGCCGGGATAAGCCGCGCCGGCGCGTCCCAGCTGCGCGGCGACCGCGAGGTTGACCGGCGGAGCGTTGTCGGAGCGGAAGCGCAGCAGGGCGGCGATGTTGCCGACCTTGTCGAACTCAGGGTCGTCCTTCACATAGAACATTTCGATATCGCGGCGAATCACCCAGGGCAGAATTGCTTCGCCGACGTCCACCAGTTCCTGGGTGGCGCGGCCGCACGAGGGGCAGAAGCTGACAAGGTGAGCATCGAGGTGACCGCATCCCGAGCATTCGACGGCGTGCGCCTGAAAGTTCTCGCCCATTAAGAGCGTCTGCACTTCACCCAACTCCAACGACCGCAGCACGCGGCGCAATCCGGTGACGCCGCGGGCGTGGCTTCGGGCGCGGCTCACAGCCTCGGAGGCGAGTTGGCGGCGGCGATCGCTCTGCCATTGCTCGACAATCAAATCGGCGTGGATGCGGATCTGGTCATTGCTGATGTGGCCGACATCGGCCTGGAAGCGCCCGAGCAGTGCCTGGCTGACATAAGCGTGCAGCTGCGGCTCAAGCTGGGAGCGATGAATATCCTGGCAGGCAAGAATCCATTTCTCGAATACGCCTTTTTCCAGCGAATCTTTCAAAACCTCGGCGACGGCCTTGAAATGGTGGAGGGCTTCGTCGTCGACGCGGCGCTGGGCGTGGCCACCGTCGTATCCGGCATAGCCGTCGCTTCGGCCCTTGCGGGAGAGCGGTTGAAATAATCCTTCACGTTCGATCAGCTCGCCGAGGCGGAGATCGAAGATGCGGGCGCGGTGCCGGTCGACGACCACAACGCCCAACCGGGGAGTTGCGCCGAGCAGGTGCGCCAGTGGCCTCAGATGAAAATAGCGATCCACGAAAAGCTGTGTCCCAGACAGCGTGGCGGGCAGCTCGTATTCATGCCAGATGTCTTGCGCGGCGCAGGCGAACACGGCTTTGCCGTGAGTGCCGTTACTGCGCAGTTCTCCGGAGAGGCGCACGATGCGGGCGAGATCGGCGCGGACGTATTCTCGCTTGTCTTTTTCTGTCTTGTCTTTGGTTTCGAATCGATGCAGGGCTTCGCGGGCGAGGTCTTTGATAAGAATTGCGTCTTCTTTATGAGCCTTGTTGCGGGGTGTGGATGGCTGAAAATAAAAGCTGACAGCGCAGGATTTTTCGTCTTGAAATGAAGCCAGTTCCCGGATTTGTTCTCGCGTCAAAGTCATACTGGTCTCCCAAAAACTTGTAAGTGGGTTTAGGCGGTTCCGGTAGCCGTGAGCCGGCCGTGAAATTCGTGCGCCAGGCCCGGCGCTTTGCGAAGATGGTCGCGCGCGGCAGAAATGAAGGCAAGAACAAGTTCGGGGGAATGGCCCGTGATGGCTACGATCTCATCGACTCCGAAGCCTTCGATGGCGTTCAGGATGAAAGCTTCGCGCGGGCCTGAGCCCAGGTCGCGCAGGGAGGAGGCGATCAGACGCAGCATCTCGTCGGAGGCCATGATCTGCTCCGGCGTCGCCACGCGCGTGTCGGCAATCACGCTTGCGCCCGTGATGGATTCATCGGGCTGGTGGAATTGCAACTCCGGCTCGTCGCTCGCCTTGACGTTGCGTGGACGTGCGGAGTCTTCGAGATGGACTGCGTGGCCGTTGCTCTCCTCAGGACGGCAGAGATCATCAAGTGCTCGCAGCGCCAGCCGGTAGAGCCAGGGTTCGAGAGCGAGGCGTTCCGGCTTTTCCTGTCCGCTGCCGAGAGCGGAGGCGATGGCTTCGTCGATGACTTCTTCCTTGGTCAGCGTGTCCGCAGGAATGGCGTCCTGGGCTTCGCGAAAATAGATTTCGCGTTCGACGAAGCGCTCCAGGCGCGCCAGATTGACGTTGACGTAGGAGCGAACGTCGTCCGCAGAAATGGTGGGCGGAAAAACGGCGGCGAGCGTGTGCTCGAACGGCACTTCACTGAAATGGGGCCCCGGACGGGCACTGTCGCCGCGGCGTCCGCGCTGCCATTTGTGCGACGCGCGCAGGATGTCTTTATGTTTATTGACCTGCTGCAGTAGATCTTCGAAGGCGCTCTTCACCGCGCCGGCAGCGGTCGGAGCCGACACCTGCACGGCCATTTGGCCCGAGGGCAAACGCAGGTTCAGCGAGACGCTGGTACTCTCGCGGGGCGAAGTCTCTTCCACGACTCCTTTTAAGTGGACTAACTCGGGACGAAAAACCTGCAGGCGTTTTTGCAGTTTTTCGATCTGGTGTTGGATGTCTTTTTCAACGGCGGGAATTTTATGAAGACGGTAACTAACGTGAACATTCATGAGCGCCTCGGCCTTGCTTAACGAAGTTGCGCAACCAAGTGCTGTCTTACCGGACGATCTAAAACAAGTCGATCTAAGCGAATTGTACACCCGGTAGAAAAAAGGCAAGCGGAGAATTACGAGCGCGCAAAATGTTTTGGCCCCCTTCGGGAATCGCTCACCGGAAAATGGTTGCCGTGTATTTGCAGTCCGCAGAATGAGAGGGTTATTATCCCCAAACCCATGAACTCATCAAAACTTCTGCTTCTATCCGTTTTGTCCGTATCGCTGTCTGGGCTCACACAAGCCCAAGCTCCCACTACGAAGGAAGTCGACAACGTCTATCCTGACGCGCACGCGCTCTATCTCGATCTGCACGAGAACCCCGAACTCTCCAGCCACGAAACGCAGACTGCTGAAAAGCTGGCGGCACGTTTCCGCACTGCCGGCTATGAAGTGACCGAACATGTGGGCGGAACTGGAGTAGTGGCAATCCTGAAGAATGGCGCGGGACCGACCATCATGTTGCGCACTGAACTGGACGCGCTGCCCGTGGAAGAAAAGACCGGGCTGCCTTATGCCAGCAAAGTGCATAGCAAAGACGATGCCGGACACGACGTTCCCGTCATGCATGCCTGCGGCCACGATCTGCACATGGCCGCCGTTCTGGGCACCGCCGAGATCATGGCTCACAGCAAGAACACGTGGCACGGCACGCTCATTCTCATTGGTCAGCCCGCCGAAGAGACGATCAGCGGCGCCGACAACATGGTGCGCGATGGCCTGTTCACGCGCTTTCCCAAGCCGGACGTGGCCGTCGCTCTGCATGTCGGCAACAACTTGCCCGCCGGCATGGCGTCGATCACACCCGGCATCTACAACACGAATGCAGATTCGATCCGCATCACCATTTATGGAAAAGGCGGGCACGGAGCGATGCCGCAAACGGCGATCGATCCGATTGTAATCGCGGCTCGGACCATTCTGACGCTGCAAACGATCGTCTCGCGCGAAATCAAGCCGGGTGAGATGGGAGTGGTCACCGTCGGGTACATTCATGCCGGACTGAAGAACAACATTATTCCCGATCAGGCGGAAATGGGCCTCACGGTGCGCACCTACAAACAGGATGTGCGCAAGCAGATTCTGGCTGCGGTCACCCGCATCGCCAAGGCTGAGTCTGCTGCGGGCGGCGCGCCGCGCGAGCCACTGGTGGAACACACTGAAGGAACGGACGCGGTGTACAACGATCCAGCACTGGCCGAACGGCTGCGAGCGCCGCTGGAGGCGGCCCTGGGCAAACAGAATGTGATCACCGAAGAACCGATCACGCCGTCGGAAGATTTTTCTTATTTCATTGCGCAGGGCGTTCCGGGATTTTATTTCAGCCTGGGAGGTGCGAACAAGGAAAAGTATGCCGAAGCCAAAGCTGCCGGCTCGCGGCTGCCCTCGAATCACTCGCCGCTGTTCGCGCCCGATGTGGACCCCGCTCTGCGCGCCGGGATTGAAGCCGAGGTGGCGGTGCTGCGGAACCTGCTGAACTCGTCGGCGGACGAACTGCATAAGCTGACGGCGGAAAAGTATTAGGTCGAAGAAATCGGGAGCTGCTATTTCCGTTCGGATCTCTGAAGCTCCATACCGGCAGGATGATCCTCCACATATTTTGCGATCGCATTTGCCGCCAGTTCATTGCCGTGCGGACCAAGATGCGCTTCGTCGAGATAGAGCGGATCGGGGACGGAGTCGAAGAGACCGGCGAGATTCACAAATGTTCCATCCGTTGAGCGGTTACCTGCTTCAACGTAGGCATTGGCGATGAGTTGCGCGTTGAGCCTGCCGCCGGACCGGCCATCGAGTTCGGCCACCTGCTGCTCGAACGGAACCAGCGGCTTGTGGCCGTAGAGCAACATCGGCTGCCAAAAACAATACAACTTGAAGTGGTACGCTCCGCTCAGGGCGCGGACGAGGGCAAGATTCGCCTCGTAGTTATCGACGGTGGCTACCGCCTTCGCATTGTTATCCATCGTCGCCAAAGGATGGTTCCGGCGAAATAAGGCAAGGATCGCATAGGCCGCGCGCACCGAATACAGGTTGCCAATAAAATCGAACCTGCCATGAACCGAGCCTTGGATGCGCTCTTTCACGGTGCTATAGGCGTAATGCGCAGACCGGGGATCATCTGAATTCATTCCGGCAAAGGCATCGTTGAACCCGTCATAGAAGATTACGGTGGTCGGATGTTGGCCCCGCTTGAGTTGTTCGGCTAACAAGATTACTTCCTGTGTGGTTACGTAACCTTCCACGCCAAAATTGGTGACTTCGACGCAATCGTTTCCTCTGCGATTCAACTCTGTTGCAAGATACGACGGCAACGTTGCCCAATCGGGAACTCCGGTACCAAAAACGGTGGAACCTCCAAAGACCCAGACGCTGGCCTTCGGCCGGTTCTTGCAGTCATCACTGGTGGGGTTCAGACTGCGGCGCCAGGCGCCGTCAGCACTGACATCAACATTGAGATATTTGCCATGCCATGCTGAAACTCCCCAGAGCCTGAAAGGAACGTAGAATTTCCGCGAGTTCACTCGCGCCGATTGTTCTCGATAGAAATCCGCCACCCAGGCTTGGCCAGCATAGGCAGGACTATCGATTTCAGATTGATAGTGGTGTGGACGAATCCAGTTGTATCCGGACAAGACGATCCAGCAGAGGAGCTCCAGCGCCAGCAGGGCGACTGTCAGATTGACGACCATGGACCCTACGAATACATAGAGCCACTGCAGACGATTTGGCCAGGCCCGCACTTCATGCTCCAAGTGTCTAGCTCCAGGTGTCTAGGCGAAACTCATCCTCTGCATGGGATCAGCAGGATGATCTTCACCGGTGGAATTCAGCAGGGAGTCGCCCGATCACAATCGGGCGTGGAATTCGAAATCTAGACCGCGACCGTGACCGAAGTCTCGGTACGGGTTACAGGCCGGTACAGCGTGTCGCGCTCAATCGGCTCGCGGCCGGCGGCGCGGATCAGGCGTTCTAACTCTTCGCGGCGCATGCCTTGCGGAGTGGTGGCCCCGGCATCGTGGTAAATCTTTTCTTCGATGACCGTGCCATCCATGTCGTCGGCGCCGAAGCGCAGCGAGATCTGCGCCATCTTGGCAGTCACCATCTGCCAATACGACTTGATGTGGGGAAAATTGTCGAGCACCAGCCGGCCGATGGCGATCTGCTTCATGTCGAGCATGCCGGTGGTTTTCGGCAAATGCTGCAGTGGCGTGTTGTCGGGATGGAAGGCCAGTGGAATGAACGTCTGAAAGCCGCCGGTCTCGTCCTGCAGCGCGCGCAATTTCAGCAGATGGTCGACGCGGTCCTCGTCGTTCTCAACGTGGCCGTAGAGCATAGTCGCGTTCGATTTGAGGCCGATCTGGTGGGCGATGCGCGCGGTGTCGAGCCACTGGCTGCCGTCAATCTTGTGGTCGCAGATGATGTGGCGCACGCGGTCTGCAAAAATCTCGGCGCCGCCGCCAGGCAAAGAATCGACGCCAGAAGCTTTCAGTTGTTCGAGCGTCTCGCGAATCGAAAGCTTGGCCCGCTTCGACAGATACGCGACCTCGACCATGGTGAAAGCTTTGAGATGCACTTGCGGGAAGCGCTGCTTCAGGCCGGCGCAGAGATCGAGGAAATATTGAAACGGCAGGTCAGGATGCAATCCGCCGACGATGTGGAATTCGGTAACGGCCTCACTGTAGCCGGAAGCAGCCGTCTCAAATGCCTCGTCGAGCGCCATGGTGTATGCGCCGGGCGTGTCTTTCTTGCGGCCGAAAGCGCAGAGGCGGCAGGCCGCGACGCACACATTCGTCGGATTAATGTGACGATTGACGTTGAAGTAAGTCTTATCGCCATGCATGCGCTCGCGGACGAAATTGGCCATCCAGCCCACGGCCAGGATGTCGCCGGTGCGGTAGAGTGCCAGAGCGTCGTCGGCGCTGAGCCGCTCCCCAGCCACTACTTTGGCGTGCACAGGTTGCAGACGCTGGTCGTCGGTCTGAAAGGCGTGGGTCTTAAACGCGTGGGTCTGGAACGCGTGGCCAGCGTGGTCCTGGGATGAGTGCGCAGACATTCCTTTGATGATATCGCAGGACGACGCAGGTCTGCCATTGTGAAGCTTGGCTAGTGGGCAATCTAGCGCGCAATGCCGACGCGGTCCTGAATCTGCGAATATTCATCCTCGGTCAGTACATGCCGGGTCACCAGCTGATGCGTGCTCGCATAAGGTCGTTCCGCAATGATGCGATCCGCCTTTTGCCGCGTAATGCCGGGCAGGCTCGCCAAATCGTCCTTCGACGCCTTGTTCAGGTCGACCGACTTTTTCCCGGATAGACCTTCCTTCACACCTTCCGCCCTCGCGGTCGTGTCGCGTTTGATCGTGGAGGTCGCTTCCGCCGTTTTCTGGCGAATCTGATCCGGGGTTTCATTGGGCGCGCACGCCGCCGTTAGGCCGAGAATCGCAGCGAGCATCGCCAGCAGGACAAGCCGGGATGTGTTGATTCGAACTGACATGGGACTTCGATGTCAGACGAGCCACATCAGTTGGCTGATGAAGCATACGATTCGAGGATTGCCGCCCACCCTATTTCGTGAGGCGGCATCCAACTTATTAGTCACGCGAGCGCGCCAACGCCAGGTTCAGGAGGAATCCCGATGAAATACACGTTTGCCTTGATCAGTCTGGTTCTGTGGTGCGCCGCTTCGATCGCCCAAAGCTCGCCCGCAACCTCAACCAATGGCACTGACCCATCTCCGGCGCAGCCGCAAAGCTCACAGCCCGCGGCCACGCAACCGCAGCAGCCTACGTCCATGCAGCCGGGCACGGTTCCGCCAACGGAACCACAGATGACCGCGCCGCAATCTTCAGCGTCGCCGGCAGCCGCGCCCTCGACAGCGCAACCGGGAGCGCTGAGGATCGCACCCGGCAGCGTGATTCCTGTGCAGTTGGCAAAGACCGTCGACGCCAAGAAGGCCAAGGCCGGAGATGAAGTAGTCGCCAAAGTCACTATGGATATGAAGAGCAACAGCGGCGAGGTTCTCGTCCCGAAGGACACGACCGTCATTGGGCACGTCACCGAGGCGGAAGCCCGCAACAAAGAACAGAAAGAGTCGCAAGTGGGGATCACCTTCGACACCGCGAAAATGAAGAGTGGAGACATGCAACTTCCCATGTCGATTCAGGCCATCATCGCACCACCTTCGACCTCCTCGAACGGCGGCAACAGCGGAGCAGGGGCAGGCGGAGGATACGACCAGTCCGGTCCGGCCACTGGCGGCGCGACAGCATCCTCGCCGATGGGCGGCAGCCGCGGTTCGATGGGATCTTCCCCCTCGCAGCCGACGTCGCCGAATGCGATTCCGACCAGTGGCTCGAACCCGCAAACCGGAGACTCCAGTCGTCCAAACATTACCGGCAACACGCAGGGCGTAATCGGACTCCCGAATCTGAAACTTGAAGCAAGCGCGCCCAACACCACCCAGGGCTCGGTCGTCACTTCAGAGAAAGGTAACGTCAAACTGGAGAGCGGCACGCTGATGCTGCTGCGGGTGAGTCAGTGAGGGCGTCAGGACGCCGGATTTGAGGGCAACAGTCGAATAACAGTTTATGCTATTTCTTGACATTTCCTGGTACTCCTCCCATAGTTACGGGAGGAGTACTCCATGAATATTTCTCTCACTCCGGAACTGGAACGACTCGTCGACGACAAGGTCAAGAGCGGACGATACGCTTCGGCCTCAGAAGTAATCCGCGAAGGATTGCGTCTGCTGGAAGAGCAGGAGGCGTTGAAGCAACAGCGTCTGGCGGATGTGCGGCGGAAAATAGACCGCGGAATCGAACAACTGGATCGAGGTGAGGGGATTCCCGGGCCTGAGGCTCGGGCGCGACTTCGGCGGGCCAGAAGCGTAAAGTAGCCGCGACGTACCCGTACGAGCTTTCGGCTGAAGCCTTGCAGGATCTGCAAGACATCTGGGACTTTATCTCCTCCGACAGTATCACCGCTCCCGACAAACTGGAGGACGAGTTTTTCGAAACATTTCAGCGATTAGCGCAGCGACCTGGGACAGGACATTCCCGGTCCGATTTGACTCCGCGAGAAGTACTCTTCTGGCCAGTCGGTCCTACCTGATCGTTTACCGCATCGTCCCAAACAAGTTACAGATTGTCGCGGTTCTGCATGGAGCGCGCGATGTTGCCGAAGTGATTCGAAGAAGGCAGTAGCGAAGAGTCAGGCCGTCGCGGCCGCGGCCCGCGCCTTCACGGGCTGCTCCTGGGTTCCTGCGGACAGCAGGCGATTCCACAGAATGACTGAAGGCGCTACCGTCGCGAGGATCATCGCCCAGGGCACCACTGGCGATGCCCAGAAGATTCCAGTCGAGAAACTGAGCAGCGCCAGCCAGATCAAAGTCACGAACGTGCCGAACAGAAATGCGTTGCGGCGCTCGCTGCTGCGGAAGGGCACGGAGTACGAGCACAGGGCCTGCACCATGAGCGAGAACGGGAACGCGACCACCAGGTCCACGAAGTAGTGTTCGCCCGTGCCCAGGGTGGCCATCGCGGTGAGAATCACGAACACCATTGCGATCGCGCGCACCCACCGAGCCAGGCCGCGCGAGTTCCACCACACCAGCAGCACCCACGTCATGTGCAGGGACGGCATGGCGTTGCGCGGACCTTTGGTCAGAATCGGCACCACGTTGATTCGCATCGCCTCGACAACCGACAGCGGATGAAACGGAAACGCCGGACCGAACAAATGCGCGGGACCGATGGCCGGAACCATGTTGTAGCAAATCACGCCAAGAGGCCCGGTGACCAGAAACGCCAACATGACGGAGAACGCGTCTTCCTTTTTCCCGCGCAGGTGCGCCGCATAGACCAGAGCCAGCGGCAGCGGCAGTGCGATGTAAATGACCAGGCAGGCAAAGCGCACCCATGGCCACGTCCAGAACACTTGCCCCATCAGGAAACTGAATTGCACGCGCAGGCTGCTGTCGAATGAAACCAGGAACAGATCAAACGTCTTGGGATGCAACTTTTCGGTCATCTCCAACAGCGTGGTCGCCATGTATTCGGAGCCAACGAACAGAACTGCCGGCAGAAAACCGTACAGCAGGAGCTTGCGGTCTTCGCCCTGCGCCCAGATAGTGTGCGTGCCCAGCACCGCCAGAGCGGACAATCCTACGAAGGAGAATCCGGCCATGAACATGGGCTGGAAATCCATGACGCGGAAGTCGAGCACGGCGAGAAATAATCCGCCCGTCAAAACCCAGAGCAGATCCAGCCAGGAGCGGCGGATCATGACGAGGATGATGAGGGCGCTCGCCAGGGCCAACGAAAGATACGCCGACACCATCGACCCGGTATAGAAATCGCGATTCAACGACAGCGTCAGGATCGCCGCAAGCAGCACCACCGTCATGCCAGTCTTGAAGGCAGGCGTGCGAGTAAAAGACGTGATTGTGCTGGATGGATTCAAGTGATTCCGACGCGAAACAGCTAATCAACTCGTGCGGTCGAACTTAATACCGCACTATGGAAGTCTCACTATAGAAGTCTAGGGGGCGTAGAAAACCTAGGCAATCGGCTTCGCCGGAGCAGTGGTTACAAGAGTAATCCGCCTCTCGTGCGAGGACGGATCACAAATAAAGTCTCTAGGCGCCGCCCGCGAGTTTCTTTTTGGCGAGAGGACGGGCGAATGCGTTAGTGAGGTTGTGAACGTTCACTTCTAAAACTTTGCCGTAGTAAATCTTAGCCTGGGCGGCATCGCCGGATTTCTCATACGCTTGTGCAAGCAACGCCAGGTTAAGTGGATCGTGCTGGTCGGCCTTCTGCAACTCTGCCACGGCGGTGGCGTAGTCGCCCGTATAAAACGCGACGTAACCGCTGAGGTAAGGATAGAAATGCACCTGGGACGAAAGTTTGCCCTTATCGAGCACGGCCTTGGCGGCGGCAACATGCTGCTTGGCCTCGTCAGCTTTGCCGTTGCGGGCCGCGACCCGGGCCTGCGCGCTCTCCCAGCGGAACAGCCAGAGGTCTTTGTCTTCGTCCGGCAAATCCGTTTTGTTCGCCATGGTCTGGTAGCCCATCTTGTACCACTTGTAGGCATGGCCAGCGTCGCCCGATTCAAGATAGATGCGGGCGAGTTCGTTGCAGGCCTCGGCCGCACCTTCCGAATCGCTTTTCGCCAGGCGTGTGTTGAACACCTGCATCTCGAAGTCCGAGGCTTTGAAAGCATCGCTTTCAAAAGCGTAGGAAACCGCCATGGACCGCAGAGCCTGCGGCTTGGAATCGGATGACGCAAGCTCGATGGCCTGGGTGAAATGATCGCGGGCCGCCGCGTAGTCGCCCTTAAGATCGAGCGCACTGCCCAGTTCCAAGTGCGCGTCATAGAGCCCGGGAGACTTGTCCAAGGCGCGATTGAAGAGCGCGATGGCTTCGTCCAGCTTGCCGTCGTGACTAAGCTTTTCGCCCTGCTGCACCAGGTCGGCGGGGCTGCCCGGAGCGGGCGGTTTGGCTGGAGCCGGTTGCTGAGCGAGAGATACGGCGGCGAACAGGAAGAAAGTACAGATGGTCCGAAGCATGAGTCCTCCGATGGCGACTGTGATTATGGCATGAGATGCGGCGGTGGGGTAAGGGCGGCTACTTCCGCAAGAGCACGTCGCCGGCCACGAACACGAAGAACAAAACCGAGATCACGCCATTCATGGTGAAAAAGGCAGCGTTCAGTTTGCTTAGGTCATCCGACGAAACCAGGGAGTGTTCGTAAGCGAGGAGCGCGGCCACTACCGCGACTCCGGCGATGGCGAGTTTGCCCAGGCCGAAGGACCACAACAACGCGACCAGCAACGCCAGCATGATCATGTGGAACGCGCGGGCGACCCAGAGGGCGCGCGGGATGCCCAGATGTCGCGGGACGGAATGCAGTCCGGTCTGGCGGTCGAACTCGAAATCCTGGCAGGCATAGAGAACGTCAAAGCCCGCGACCCAGAACGTTACGGCGGCGGTAAGAAGCAAGATTCGCGGATCGAGTGCGCCGCGCACAGCGATCCATGCCGCCGCCGGCGCAATACCCAGCGCAAAACCGAGCACCAGATGCGACCACCGCGTGAAGCGTTTCGTGTACGAATAGAGCAACAACACGGCCAGCGCCACCGGCGAAAGCCACAAGGCGAGGCGGTTCAACTGCGCGGCCGCCATGACGAAGATCGCACTTGAGACCACCACAAAGGTCGCCACGAAAACCGGCGAAAGATGTCCCGCCGGCAAAGCGCGAGTGCTGGTGCGCGGGTTCGCCGCATCGATGGATGCATCGGCCAGGCGATTGAACGCCATGGCGGCCGAGCGCGCCGCAACCATGGCGACGACGATCCACACCAGTTGATGCGCCGTGGGAACGCCTCCCGCAGCCAGCATGGCCCCGCACAGCGCAAACGGCAGCGCGAAGATGGAGTGCTCCCACTTGATCATCTCCAGCGTGACGCGCAGATTGTGGAGCACGGGCACAAGTTGATTGTAATGCAGCGGCCGGGACATAGGTCTGGTCTTGGGCTTAGGGCTTAAGGCTTGGGTCTTGGGGCTCAGGAATCTCGCCAGGATGCGTTGATCGACTCCGAAACAAGGGCTCAAGCCCAAGACCTACGGCCCAACACCTAGGATCTCAGCCCCATCCCCGCCAACAGTGGCACGAATCTGCACAGCTCTCGCAACGTCGTCCGCGGCTGTCCATCTCGCATGTGGATCAACTGCAGCTGCTGTGATTCAGGTGAACCGACCGGGACGATCATGCGGCCGCCTTCCGCCAGTTGCGCGACCAGCGCGGGCGGCACTTCGGCGGCGGCGGCAGAAACAATGATCGCATCGTAGGGTGCGGACGCCGCGAAGCCTTGACCGCCATCGGCCGCGATGACTTGTACGTTGTTATAGCCGAGGCGAGTCAGCAATTCTCGGGCGTCATCCGCGAGCACGGAATGGCGCTCCAGAGAAATAACCTGCGCCGTGAGTTCGGCCAACAGCGCCGTTACATAGCCAGATCCAGTGCCAACCTCGAGCACTCGGTCAGTCGGCGTCAGCGCCAGCGCTTCCAGCATGAGCGCGACGATGTAAGGCTGAGAAATCGTCTGGCCTTCGCCGATGGGTACGGGATGATCTTCGTAGGCCTGATGTCGAAAAGCCTGCGGCGTGAACTCATGGCGTGGCACGCGCGCCATCGCGGCGAGAACGCGCTCGTCCCGAATGCCGCGCTCGCGCAGTTGGAGTTCGATCATACGCAGGCGCAGCACGGAGAACATCGCGGCATCGGCGGAAAAGTTCATTGGGGCTCGATTTCGTCGGAGCGCCGGAAGCGCTACGTCACCCGAAAGCGATTCTATTTCTTGCGGCGGCGAATGCGAACATCGAAGCTGACGACGCCGTTCTGGTCGCGCGTCCCCGTCGCCGAAATGTTGCGGGTGAAATAGTATTCCCCCTGAATGATCTGCTGCGAGCTTTGCGAGACGTTGGTGCTGTAGGTGAGCGAAATATTGTTGGCGAACTGCTGTTCGATGGTGACCTGGGGCCCGCGCGCCGTCGGGTTGGTCTCAGTAGTCAGTCCCTGGGGATCGATCTTGATGCGGCTGACGCCGAACAGCTTCTGCATGCGGCTGCTGACCGTGGAGTTGATAGCCTGATTGATGATCAGGTTCGTGGCTTCGTCGGTGAACAGGCTCTGGCCAGACTGCTGCTGGAGCTGTTCCGACTCCTGGCTGGTACGGCCGAGAGCAAGCAGCGCGATGATGTCCGACTTGGGCAGCGGCGGCTCGGAACGGTAATTCACGTTGAGCCGGTCGGGCGTACCTGTCACCGTAACGTCAAGATCGTAATTCCGGACGTGGGTAGTAGCCTGCAGGTTTACCTGCGGTTCGATGGCGACGGGATTGGCGAACGTGATATCGCCGCGCTCGAGGCGGAACTTGATGCCGTTGAAAGTTGCATCGCCTTCCAGAATATCGGCCCGGCCAAGAACGCTGGGGCGCGCAATGGAGCCTCGCAGCCGCAGATCGGCGTCGCCGGAAAGCCGTGCCACCGCTGTCTTCATCTGCAATTCGGGAGCAGTGCGCACCGCCACATCGAGCTTGACGTTATAGAGCGGCGAATTCGCCGCCGTGATCGCCGCCGACTGCCGGCTGCGTTCAAGGTACGATCCGAAATCAAATCCCGGTGTGACCGCCAGCTTGGTCACCAGCACGTCGCCCGATACCGTCGATGCCGAGCGGTTCCCCACCCAATGCAGTTCGGCGGTCGCGGTGGAACTCACTCCCGGCGGATAGCGCAGCCGCACTTCTTTGCCCACTGCGGTGAAGTTGAAATTGAGTTCGCGGTTGTAGTTGGTGGCATCGCCTTTCAGGTCAAGCGTGCCGCCTCCGGTGCGGGCGGTGAACTGCTCAATGTGGATGCGGTCTCGCGTGAACACGAGCGCGCCCTTCATCTCCGTCAACCCGCTGGGTAGTCCCGCGTAACTGGCCGAGGCGCCATTGAATTCCACGCGGCCCTGCGGCAGCGGTTCATCGAGCGTCCCGCCGACTGTAACGTGAACTGTGGTTGGACCAGAGGCGGCGAGATCAGGACTAAAGGCGCCGAGCAACTTGAGATCGACCTGGCCATCGGCCGTGAGATCAATATTCTGCGGACTGGCCCAACTGATGGAGCCGTGTCCGGTGATGTCGGTTCCATCGCCCACCATGTGCGTCGGCTCAATGTGAATGGTCTGGTGGTCAAACGTGAATGGCGCCGCCCCCTGGCTGTGCAGCTTGGCGTACTCCAGTTCGAGGGAGACGTCGGTGGCTTCTCCCTTGAGCGTCCACTGCCGCGGATATCGCAACGGACCTTGCAGAGTCACGACGCCGCTGGAGGCGGAGTGCCCGGTCAGCTGGTGGCCGAGATAGGCGCGCCAGAGCGAGTCGAGATCGACATGATCGGCGTGCGCGGTTATGTTTGCCGGATAGTCTCCCCCCATCTCGACATTGCCATCGACCGCCACTGTGCCTTGCAGAAGGTCGGAGTGTCCCGTGAGGTGAAGCTGCCCCCCTTTGGTGACGGCTTCGAAATAAAGTCCGCCGGCAAGTTCGTGATCGAGTTTCAGATCGCGTACGTGGACTGCGGCATTGATCTCCGGCGAGTCGAGCGTGCCCGATCCTTGAATCGTAAAGTCGGCGTGACCTTCCAGCAGAAGCGGCTGGAGCTGAATCTGCTCCACCCGCACCAGATCAAAATCTTGGCCCTTGAGGTCGAGCCGGAAGCTGCGCGTGGCTGGAGTGTACGCTGCGCTGCCGTCGACAAAGCCATCCTGATGGGTGAGGTGAATATTATTGAGCGCCGTCTCGGATTCGGCGACTTGAAGATCGGCGTCGAATTTCTCGATCGCTTCTCCGTAGACTGACGCGTTCGCGGCGTGGATGTGTCCCTGCACCTGGGGATGCGCCCGCGTTCCGCTGACCAGCACTGACACATCGGCGGTGCCGGTGACAGGATAGTCGAATCGGGCAAGACCCGCGGTCGACGCGACGTCGACGTTATGCAGGTTTACGCGCGCGGTGTAGGGACTATTTTCGGTGAACTGCCCTTTCTGCAACAGGACGCTGACCTCAAAATCGGCGCTCGTCTGTTCGCGCCGCAGGGTGCCGCCCCGGATGCTGAGTTCGTGCGCCGAAAGCTGAACGCTGGCCGCCAGCGCATCCCAATGCACTTGTTGCTCGGGAGTGCGCGAAGTTGCCGGCAGGTTGAATTCGAAATCCTGCGCCGACAAAGTGCCGGCCAGAGTCGGCGAAGAAAACGTGCCGCCGGCCACCCCGTTGAATCCGGCGCTTCCGTTTACCTGGAATGGCAAATTGGCCGGCCCGCCGAGCACGGTTACCAGCGGACGCCACTCGTCGAGATCAGAAGTAGAAACCGAAAAATGCAGCGTCGAGGAATCAGAAAGCGTTCCCGCTGCCTGCAACCGCGAGGCCGGGGTTGACAGAGTGAACTGGGCAAGCTCGAGCGCATCGGCGGCGCCGTGGTAGGTGCCCTGCATGTGTGCGGTCACCGGCAATTCGCCGGCCGCGAGACGCGGCGGCGGAGCCACTTCGAGAGCGAAGGCAACCTCAGCGTTGTTAGGCGATCCTCTCCAGGTCGCGTCGACCGTGCCGGCGGCCAGACCTGCAGGATGAAAGTGGCCCAGAGGATGCGCCGGTGTGTCCACGGCCGAGGCGACTTCCGCGGCGGAAACATCGCGCAGGCGGAGGTGCACCGCTCCGGTTTGTACGCCCGGAGACTGTTTCGGTTTCTCGCCCTTTTTTACCGGAGGCCGGGCCGCGGTTACGACGGCAATATTTTCGTCGCCCTTTTTCACCTTGGCCGGCGGCACCGGTGGAACGCTGTGCAGCCAGTTCTCTACCGTTACGTCGCCCGCCAGGCTTCCCCCGAAAAGCTTTCCCTGCAACTTCGAGAGCTTGAACTGCCGGTCGGTTACTGAGTAATCACCGGTCGCGCTGGCTCGCTTGAAGGCAAGTTGTTCGTCCTGCCAACCCAAGTCACGCAACGCCATAGCGCCGGAGGTCGAAAACTCCTCGAGCGACCAGTGGCCGCTGCCTTTAAGTTCGGCAGTGCCTTCGCGCAGATCGTTGTGCCGGGCGATCGCGCCGGCTTCGGCCAGGTCAACATGCGCCTCGTAACTCAGGTCGAGACGCGGATTCTGAAAATTGCTTACCCGCCCCCGGGCCTGCACGTGCGAGTGTCCGGAGTTCCATTGCAGCGATTTCACGTCGGCGAATGTCGTGCCCAGGCTGAACTCGGCATTGGTCATCCACGAGAACGGGCGCAAGTCTTCCAGCGCGGTATCGACCTTGCCCACCGAGAGACGGCTCTCATAGCGGCCGCGCAGGAACGAATAGTCCATTTGTAAATCGGTGCCGTGAACCGTGAGATCGAGAGGAATTTTCCGGTCGCCCCAGATCAGCTCGCCATTCAGCATCGACAAGTGGTCGATGGATAGGGTGAACAACTGCTCGACCGGAGAATCCTCGGAAGGCGGTAGAGGAATTTTAGGCGCCGGGACGTTCGTGCTGCCGTCGGCGGCAATGGCAATGTGAACTACCGGATGGTCGAGCGTCAACGAATGAAAACCGAACTGTGTGCGCAGGAACGAGATCACCTTCATTTGCGCGACCAGGTGATCGGCGTGGATGAAAGGAATATCGGTCGTGGCCTCGCGGCCATGCACCGTGATATTTCGCACCTCCACCTGCATGTGGAAAGGGACAACGTGGAAACTGCCGATTTCGGCCCGGCCGCCAGTGATGCGTTCAACTTCGTCCACCATGCGGCGGCGCACGTAGGATTGAAAGGAATCGGTGGTGGTGTACCAGAGGGCGCCGAAAACGGCGAGCACGCCCACCCCGAGGGTAATCAGCAGATATTTCCACCGCCGTCGCGGCCTGGCGGCAGGCTCGGTCACTGCGTCCGCTCTCCCTCAGCCAGAGAGCTGCCTGCGCCGGGCACACTGACCTTGCTTTCCGAACGCAAGGACTGCAGCCATGACACCAGCAGTTCGTTCACTTTCTCTTCGGTGAGCAGTTCGCGGATCTTTCCCGACACATCGGCCAGGGCAACTTCTCCTGCGCCATTCTGCTTCAACTGCGGAACAAACTTTTCCCGGTAATAAGCTTCGATGCTCTTGGAATCGATCTGCACCGCGGGCCGCAAGTGAGCATCGACCAGGCGCATGAGATCGATCTGCTGCTGCACGTGCGCCACTACGTCTTTCTCGGTCAGACGGAATTTCGACAGCACTGCCTGCCAGCCTCCGGGGGGCGTGCCTTCCGGATATTGTTTCCTGGCGTCGGCGATGCGCGCGGCAGCCTCGGCCTCAGACGCGTGTTGAAAAAACGCCGACTTTATCTGCTCGCCCAGCAGTTCCTGATCAATTAGGCGGTCAAGTACGGCTCGGCGTTCGTCCTCAGTGAACTGGCCAAGCGGCCGGCCGTTGAGCAACGCCTCGTAACACATTGCTTGGTCCCAGTCGCTTTGCAGGATGATGTGTCCATTGACGGTGGCAACGATGCGGTCGATGACTTCGGCGCGCGCAGACGGAAGAGATGACAGCAGCGTTGCGAACAACGCGGTCGCCGCTATCGCCATCGTTCTGTGCCAAACTCTTGTCATCAAAATGGCTGGCCTATGCTGAAAAATACGTTGAAATGACGAAGCCGTTGCGTCTCCAGCACGCTTGTCGGTTGCAGCCCGAAATTCGCCGTCGTCGGGAACGTCTGGAAGTATCTGGTTGGATTCAGATTGTACCCAAAGTCAAACCGCAACGGCCCGATTGGCGTTTTATAACGTACACCGACTCCGACCGCATGCGAAGTGTAATCATACCCGGAGTCGTTGAATTGGGTATAACACTGGGAGTTCGTTGTACCACCAGACAGGCAATCCGCCGGATTCGGCTGGTGCCAGCGCAAGAGGCCCTTCACCATATCGTGCTGCGCGGTAAAAACGTTACCCATATCGTGAAAAATGGCAAAACCAAAGCCTTCTCCCAGGTACGGCAAAGTCAGAGGAGGAAAGCGCAGTTCCAAGTTGTTGACGAACAGCGCCGTACCACCGACGGGAAAACCGGAATCCGGATCGCGAGGGCCTGCTTGATTTAACCCGAATCCGCGGTGCGAGTTGCCGCCGCCCGCGAAAAATTGTTCCGGCAGCGGGATCAGCGTGATCCCCTCGCAGATCGATTCATTGGTATGCGGATCGATAGGGCAAGCTCCCGGCGGCCGGACGATGGTCCCGCGAAAGGCCTGCTGCAGGCCAATGCTAGTGGAGCGGGCGAACACAAACTGATGTCCGGCTTTACCTTTGCCGCCGAAGGCGTGGTAGGTGGAATTCTGCGCCAGCAACCGCCCGAAATCGGCCTCAGAACCGAAGTAGCCGGACGCGACAAATCCATCCAACGTGAAGTAGTTGCCCTTGGTGCTTTCAAGCGGATTATCCCGCTTGTCGCGGATGTAGGTAAAACCGGGACCGCCCACGCGGGCAGGAAGCGAGAGCAGCGAGATTTCACCGGGAGAAAACCCTTCGGCGAAGTTGCTGGCCTTTACCCGGCGAAAGTCCCAGCGGTAGGTGATGGAGCTGGGTCCAGGGCGGGTGCCGGGCTCTGTGCCGGCGCTGCCGAACTGCTGCCGCAGGTCGATCTTGCCCTCCAGCCGTTGCGACGTGAAAGTCGACACATCGAGGCTGTTGTCGTAAAAGATGGTGAAAATCAGCTTGAACTTGTCATTGTCGAACAGCTTCGGAATCTCGTAGCTGGTCAATCCCCTCTGCTGCAGGCGGCCCACATGCGACTGGAAGGTGAGGGTCTGGTTCCGGCCAAAAAGGTTAAGCCGGGTCACGTCGAAACCAACTCTTGGGCTCACTCCGGTGCTGCCTTGCGGCGCGCTATTTCCAGCAGGCTGCCCGGTCTGGAACTCCAAGCCTACGGCATAGGTGAAGGTGTAGCGCTTGGCTTCCTCCACCTGCACCAGAACATTTTTCTGAGGGTCGGAGCCGTCGGGATTCTGCACCGCCGTATCCACCTGGCTGAAGATGCCCAGATCGTATAGCCGGGTCTGAGTGTCGAGCAGGCCTTGCTGGCTGAGAGGCTGCCCAGCCTTGACCTGCACTTCGCGTTCGACGACGTAGTCGCGGGTGTGTTCCGTCCCGGCCAGCATCACGCGATTGATGGTGAACCGCTCGCCCTCCGCGATGGTGTAAGTCACATCCTCGCGATTGGCTTCCGCCGAGGGTTTGGTCGTGATGTCGAGTGCGGCGTTAGGAAATCCGTGGTTAAAGTAATAGTTGAGGATTCGCTCCCGATCGCCCGCCAGATCCTGCTCAGAGTAAGGCTGGCCCGCCTGCGTGCTCAGTTCAGGAAACTGGCTGGTCGCGATCTTCTGGTTGCCCAGGACGTACAACTGGCCGACCCGCGTTTGCGGCCCTTCTTCGATTTGAACATGCACCGCCAGTTGGTTGTCCTGTCCGCGATAGTTATCGTCAACCTTGGTCTCGATCTTCACCTGGCGGAAGCCGTTCGAACGGTAAAGACTTTCCAGCGTGGCCACATCCCCTTTCAACAAAATGCCGCTATAGCGGCCGTGACTCAGGAAGCGGCTGGCGGGCTGAATCTCCATGCGCGAGAGCAGGGACTTCGCATCCATGAACTCCTTATTGCCAGCGATATCCACCCTGACCAGCTTATGGATCGGCCCCGGATCGATCTGGTAGATCACCCGCAGAGTCTTGTCGTCGCCTTCCTTTTTGATGTCTACCTTGGCGTCGAAGTGACCGCGGGTCTGCAGGTAATCGAGCAAGTTGCGGGTGCCTTCGTTAAGTAGATCGTCATCTACGGCGTTTTCCTCGTAAACGGGAATTTCCTTCTTCAACACGCCCCGGCTGATGTGGTACCCGCGGGCGTAAATCACCACCACCGGCCCGGGATCAACCTGGTAGGCGAAGTCGACGGTATTGGTTTCGGCGTGGTAGGGCTGTTCTGCGATGGAAACCTGCGCCAGGGCGCGGCTTTGTTTCTGGAATCTTTTGCGCAGCCGTTGCAGAGAGCCGCTGACTCGCGCCGAAGTCACCTTGTCGCCGGGCGACATGTGCGCGATATGCTGCACATCGCCCGACGACAGGCCGGACGCGCCGGTCACCGTAACCACGCCCACCCGCGCCTGTGCTCCGGGCGTGACGTGAAACAGGATGTTCGCCTGCTGCGTGGCCGGGTCCGAGGTGCTCTCGGCGGTCACTCTTGCTTTGTAATAGCCGCCCTCCTGCATCAACTGCCGGACGTTCTCGATCGATCGGTCCAGTTTGTCGCGGGTATAGAGTTCGCCAAGCTGCAACTTCGACGCGTTGATGATCTGGTTCTTGGTGGGACGCGTGGGCCCGCCTTCCAGATCGACGGCGCCAACGAAATAATTCGCCGAGTTAGTGAAGGCGAGCGCGACGCCCTCGCTGGATGGAACTGCTTCCGCCTGAACGTCGGCAAAACGGCCGGTAGCGTATAAAACGCGGAGGCTTTCGCTGACGTGGCCGCGATCCAGCGGCTCTCCGGTTTTCTGCGGCAAAAGCTGCAGCAGGTGTTCGCGGTCGGCATCGGGCACGCCAGGAATCTGGATCGACAGCACGGGCTTGCCCTCATACGCGGAAATCGCACCGGCGGAGGGCAGCGGAGCCTGTTGTTGAAGCGGAGTTGCGGGCGCGGACGCCGCTGGATTCTGCGACGCCGGAGAACTCTCTGACCCGGACGATGCCTGGGCTCGACTGCGCGACGGCAGGACGGTAGACCACAGCAGGATCATCGCGGTCAGAAATGTCGCGTACCGTCTCGGCAAACAGTTTGTCCTTGGGCCCTGGCGCTCATTGACTTCGATATCGAAGTTTCGCTGTCGAAACTTTCGATACCTAGCTTCGTTACTTGACTTCGATATTTAACTTCGATGGACTGCGCCCGGCTGCTGTTGTACGAATTTGTTCCGGCCTGACGGTCGTCTCCCCTGACAGTCACGCCGACAGCTATTCATCGGCAATCGTCTGTCGGCAGGCCAGCAACTTATAATAAAGGTTTTGCAGCACAGGACTGGTGATCTCTTTGGCACAGGAAAAAAAGCCCGGCGATTTCGGAGGCGAAGCTTCGTCGGACGAGTCTCGCGGTGTCGAGTCCCGGGCCGGCGAGTTTCCTGACCAAGACCGTTATTCGCGGCAGGTGCTATTCCCCGGCATCGGCGCTGACGGCCAGCGGAAACTGGCGGCGGCTCGGATAGCAATTGTCGGATGTGGCGCCACCGGGTCGGCCCTAGCCGGACTGCTGGCCCGCGCCGGAGTAGGCACGTTACGCATCATCGACCGCGACTATGTCGAGCCCAGCAACCTGCAGCGCCAGTCTCTGTTCAACGAGAGGGACGCCGCTGAATCGTTGCCCAAGGCCATCGCCGCCGCGCGCCAGATCGCGGCCTTCAACTCCCAGATCGTGGTCGAGCCCAGGGTCGACGACCTGGTCCCGGCGAACATTGAAGCGCTGCTTGAAGGAATGCAGCTGATCCTCGATGGCACCGACAACTTCGAAACTCGCTACCTGATCAACGATTGCGCCGTCGACCGCTCGCTGCCGTGGATCTATTCGGCCGCGGTGGGTAGTTATGCCGTCACCCTGAATGTGCTGCCGGGTGAAACCGCCTGCCTGGCTTGCATTTTCCCCGACTCGCCGCGGGGCATGGTCGAAACCTGCGAGACTTCCGGCATTCTGAATTCGGCGGTGAACCTGGTAGCGTCGGTGGCCGCGACCGAGGCCTTGAAGCTTCTGGTCGGCAACCGCGCCCAACTGCGCCGCACTCTGTTTTCCTTCGATGTTTGGAGCAACGAGCACGCCGAAATCTCCGCTGCCAAGCCGCGCCCCGACTGCCGTGCCTGCGGCGACCGTGACTTTGTTCATCTCGCCGGCGAGGGCCGTCCTCACATCACCTTGTGCGGCAGGAATTCCGTGCAAATCCATGAGCGCCAGCGCCCTATCGACTTTGTCGAGATCGATCGCCGCCTTCAGCCCCATGGCATTGTCCGCCGCAACGACTTCGTCCTGAAATTCTGGCACGATCCCTACGAGATGACTCTTTTCCCCGACGGCCGCGCCATCATCAAAGGCACTACCGACACGGCGGTAGCGCGAAGTCTGTACGCCCGATAC
>Ga0210388_10000540_pt1 | contig 30768 bp, 31 predicted proteins | sample IncBWC19OmetaG_FD_155485 | JGI IMG/M metagenome (GOLD analysis project Ga0210388, IMG submission 155485) | Forest soil microbial communities from Barre Woods Harvard Forest LTER site, Petersham, Massachusetts, United States - Inc-BW-C-19-O ...
ACTTGTCGATGTCGCGGCTCACCGTCAAGCCTGGCGCTCCTTTTTCGATCACCAAAGCGCTCATCCCGCGGTGCGGCGGCTCCGTTCGCGGCAGATTCCTGGCCAGCAACAAAAAGGTATTGCCATACCTCCCATTCGTAACCCACATCTTCGACCCGTTGACGCGATACACATCGTCCCCGTGACGTTCCGCCGTAGTATTGATATTCTGCAGATCCGTACCCGCGCCAGGCTCGGAAAGACAAATCCCCCCGCGCCGTTCACCAGACGCCAATCCAGGCAAGAATCGATTCTTCTGATCGGCTGTTCCGAAACGAACCAGCACATCGCACAGCACCGAATGCGTTCCCAGCACTCCGGCCAACCCCAGCCAGCCGCGCGAAAGCTCCTCGAAGATCATGGCGAATGTCGTGAAGTCGATTTCCGCGCCGCCGTAAACTTCTGGAACATTCAATCCGAACAGCCCCATCTTCCGCATCTCGTCCACCAGCGCGTGCGGATATTCGTTCCTATGTTCCATCGCGGACGCCACCGGAACCACTTCTTTGTCGACGAACTGGCGCACCGTCCCGACCATCAGTTCCTGCTCCGAAGTCAGCTTTTTCACGATGCGTCTCCAGGGCGTTTCGGCACCACGATTTTGCGCTCCAGGGTAAGAATCGCTTCCTCGCGCTGGTTCAGCCCGCGCGTCGCCACCGTCACCAAGCCGCGCTCATTCGGCAGCTCCTCTCGCGACACCACGGTGGACTCCGCATAAATGGTGTCGCCGTGAAACACCGGTCCAACATGCCGAACATGCGAATAATCCAGCGTCTCGAGCGCCCGCCCGCCGATATCCGCCTGGCTCATCCCGATTACCAGGCTGATCACTAGCGGCCCCAGCGCCAATCTCCGTCCATGCTGCGTAGCGGCGGCGTAATGCTCATCAATGTGCAGTGGATGCTGGTTCATGCTCATCAGGCTGAAGAGCGTATCGTCGAATTCGGTGATGGTCCGGCCGGGCCAGTGACGAAAATATCGTCCGGCTTCCAGTTCCTCGAAATATCGTCCGTAGCTCATATCAAGCTCCAATAGCGCAAGCGCGCGATTCCACCAGCTGCTCGATTTCCGCTTCGCTATAACCGGCCTCCCGCAATATCGCGCGTCCATGTTCGCCCAGTTTGGGCGGCGGACCCGACACCGCCGGCGGCGTCAGCGAGAGTCCGAAGGGCAAGCGCGGAATTCTTGCCGGCCCGGTTCCATCTAACATCACTTCGGCTAGCTGATCCAGCGCGGCAACCTGAGGATCGCCGATTACTTGCTCGGCATTTTGCACCGCATCGGCAGGCACGTCGTGCCGCTTGAACACCTCCAGCCAGTGCGCGCTCGGCTTGCCCCGCACCAGCTCGGCAATTGGACCTTCCAGATCCGCGCGATTCGAAACGCGGGACCCATTGGAAGCGAAACGCGCGTCCGCCAACCAATCTTCTCGTCCCAGCGCGGCGCACAAACGCCGGAACAGGCGATCATTCGAGATTCCGATCATGATGGCGCCATCCGCCGTCGCAAAAGCGCCGTAAGGAGCCATGGCATTGTGCCGCGATCCTTCCGGCGCTGGGCTCACTCCGGTGAACTGGCGGGACAGCAGGTGATAACACATCAACATCGTGCCGGTTTCAAATAGCGATGCATCCACGCGTTGGCCGCGGCCGGACTGCTGGCGTTCCAACAGCGCCGCCAGAATTCCTAGCGCCATCCACACCCCCGCCCCCATATCGAGAATGGAAACTCCCGCGCGAATCGGAGTCTCGGCATTTGGACCAGTGACGCTGACGATTCCAGTGCGAGCCTGCAAAATTGCGTCGTAGCCCGGCTTCAAATAATCCGGACCTTTTTGCCCGTAAGCCGAAAGCGAGCAATAAATAATGTTCGGCTTCGACGCCCGGATGGCCGGTTCATCCAAACCCAGCTTGGCCGCCTTGCCACCGCGAAAATTCTCGAGAAAAACGTCGCAGCGCGATGCCAGACGCAATACAATCTCGCGACCCCCAGGCTTAGTGATATCGATCGCAATTGACCTCTTGCCACGATTAAGCGGCACGAAATAAGCGCCCCACTCCCCGCGGTGCGGCCCCATATTGCGGGCATCATCGCCGCCGTCGATTCGTTCCACTTTAATAATGTCCGCACCCAGATCCGCCAGGATCATGCTGGCCGTCGGGCCAGCCACAACGGTGCTCAGATCCAGCACCCGGACGCCGGTGAGTGGAGGGGGCAAGAATTGAAGATAGCAGGTGATAGAGTAACGGGTGTTGCGCGTTCCCGGCTACATCGCCTGGCCCACCCTCGCCGTATGGACGTGCGGCGCCCTCTATTATTTTGCCAACCGCGCCGTTTATTATCCATCCAAATATCCAGAAGGATTCCGGGAGCTGCAACAGCAGTTGCATGCCACCGATGTCTGGCTTAAAACGCGCGACGGCGTGCGGCTGCATGCCTGGTTCGTCGCCCGCGACGGCGCCCGCTGGGTGACGCTTTACCTGCACGGCAACGCCGGAAACATCAGCCACCGGTTGTCGCACATTCAGGAGATCGTCGCCGCCGGATCGTCAATCTTGATACTGGATTATCGCGGCTACGGCAAAAGCGATGGCCGGCCCACCGAGAATGGTCTCTATCTCGATAGCCAGGCGGCCTTCGCGCACCTGCTCGAAATGGGCTATCGCGCGGAACAAATTATAGTGCACGGCGAATCGCTCGGAACCGCCGTCGCCATCGACCTGGCATCGCGCCAGCCGTGCGCGGCTCTGATTCTCGAAGCTCCATTCACTTCCGCGAGCGACGTAGCCGGAACCGTGCTCCCCATTCTGGGCCCGCTGCTGGTCCGCAGCTACAATTCGACTCCCAAGATACGCCGGATTCGAGCGCCCAAGCTCTTCATTCAAGGCGACCACGACGAAATAATCCCGCCGCGCCTGGCCCAAGCCCTGTACGCCGCCGCCCCAGATCCAAAATCCTTCTGGGTGGTGGAAGGCGCCGGACACAACGACATTGTGGAGACAGCTGGTTCGCAGTATCGGCAAAAGTTGGAGACGTTTTACGGACAGTTAGCCGCGATGAACGCAGATAAACGCTGATCTTTCTTATCCGCGTTTATCTGCGTTCATCTGCGGCCTAGAACTCGTTACTTCGCATCCGCATCGTAATGCATAGCCCCCGCGACATTCCCCTCCGGGTCTTGAAAAAAGATCAAGCGGCCCACCGTCGGAATAGTCACTTTCTGCATGATCACTTTGCCGCCGTTTGCCACCACGGCCTTGCCGATCGCGTCCACATCTTCCACTGAGATGCTGCATTCGAATCCGGTCATTCTCTGCCCCTGCACCAATTCGCGGCGGCCTTGCAGCGAACCTTGTATCCCCGGATCTTTCTCACCGCCGGTCTGGATCAGAAAGAAACCCGGTGGACCCCAAGGCTCGAACTTCCAACCGAAGACCCTTTCGTAAAAGTGCCGGGCGCGTGGGATATCATCGGCGTTGATCGCAAAATGTCGAATGTTATTGGCCATCTCTGACATGGTAGCCTCCTCTCAATTGGCGGTCTTGCGCTAAACTGCCAGGTAGTGTCGCGAACGCGCCAATCCGATAGCACTGTTATCCGTACACTCGCCGCAACCTATTCGCCAGGCCATCTGATCCCTCCGCATTCGCATGATTGCCATCAACTGCTCTACGCCTCCGAAGGAGTGATGACCATCCACACCTCCGGCGGCTCCTGGGTTGTGCCGCCGCACCGCGCCGCCTGGATACCGGCCGATGTCGTGCATAGCGTGCAAATGTCCGGCGTCGTCTCCCTGCGAACGCTCTATCTCCACCTCGAACTCTCGAAGGGCTTGCCCAGAACATGCTGCACGGTGAACATCCCGCCCCTATTGCGCGAGTTAATTTTGGATGCCGTGGCTCGCCGGACGCTGCAACGCGGCATTCCGTCAGAGGCGCGCTTGATCGGAGTAATGCTGGATCAGATCAGAGCGCTGCCCGCAGCCCCGCTGCAATTACCTATGCCACGCGACGCCCGAGCATGCAAAGTGGCTGAACTGCTGCAGGCGAATCCAGCCGATCCCGCGCCGCTCCAGAAGATTTCAAAACAGACCGGCGCAAGCCCACGAACCATCGAGCGTTTGTTCCGATCAGAAACCAACATGGGCTTCCGCAAGTGGAGGCAGCGCTTGCGGCTGCTCCACGCATTGCGATTGCTGGCCGCGGGCGAACCAGTGACCAACGTTGCACTGGAATCCGGCTACGACAGCACCAGCGCATTCATCTCCATGTTCCGCCGTGAGCTGGGGACCACGCCCGGCCGCTATCACGACAAGGCGCAGCGCGAAGCGCCTAGCGCCGTTCCCCAGTTCTTCAGTTAATCAGTTCTTCAGTTCGCGAAGCAGCAACAGAACGGCCCAGTCACAGAACCGAATAACCGAATAACCGAACAACGGACGATTAATGAACGCAGTCAAACCGCGTTCATTAATCGTCCTCTCCGCACCACCCACTCTTCGCTGGAGAATACCCGAGGACCCACTTCAATCAGCCGCGGCAGCATGTCAAAAACCGCACCCGGCGTCCACAGGTTGTTATAGCGGGTTCGAAAGCCGCGCTGGTTCAACGATGCGGCAATCTCGGTTAGCGGTTTCTCCTGGATGATCATCTCCAGCATCACCACCAGTGCTTCCTTCTCCTGGATGTCCTGCTCCAATTGCATGCAATCTTCGGAAATCTTCAGACCGTAGGGGATCTGTTCGGTGACATTGGCCGGCTCCTGCTTGCCGCCTTCCACCTGCCGCTCCCAGATCACTACCACCGGCTTCCAGCCTTCTCCGGCCTTTTTGTCGATGTATTCGGCCGTTAACGGGCCCGGCAAGAAATCACGCATCCGTTCCACTTTTGGCATGTTAGCCTCCCTGAATCCTGTGGGGCAGGTAGTTCACCTGCGCGCCGATTGTCAATCGGCGCCCGCGCGCAGGATGCCATGCCTACCCCACAATTTCTCGACACTCCTGCTGACAGCGCCTTCCAGCAACTCACTTACCAGCACGTCACGTAGTTGTTTGTGTGACTTTGCCGGAATAAGGCATTTCCGTATGTCCGCTAGTGGGATTGGCTTGCACCGTCTCGCGACTTGGCTGGTTCATAATAAACATACGGAGGTTCTTTTGATAACAAAAATTTCGCTTGGGCTTGCCCTGGGGTTCACCTGTGTCGCGTGCTGCAGCTTAGGCTGGGCGGACGATACCTTCCATCCGCTGGACGTTAAGACCGGTCAGTGGGAGTCCAGCATGACTGTTGCCGGCAGCGACGCCCCGCCCATTCCGCCGGAGGCACTCGCCAGGTTGACGCCGGAACAGCGGGCCAGGCTCGAGCAACAGACCAAGTCTCTCAGTGGCCGAAACATAGCGCACAAGACCTGTATAAAAAAGGAGAAGCTGGATAAACCTCTTACCTTCGGAAATGGCGACAAAGCCTGCACCAATACCTTGGTCACATCCACTAGCGCCATGCAGGAAATCCATGTGGAATGCAACCGGAACGATCGGAAATCAACTGGAACCCTGCGTTTCGAAGCCGTGGACCCGGAACACGTCAAGGGCACCCTCAAGATGACCGTCACCGGCCCCAACGGATCCATGGACATCAATTCGTCGTTCACCGCTAAGTGGGTCGGCGAAGCCTGCAACACCGACAACCTAACCGAACCGCGACCGTGAGGGAGTTTCCATGGCCCTGCTGGAGACACGGAATTGTAGCCCCGCGCGTCAGCAAGGGGACGCGGGGAAAGCGGCCGCGTGGAATCATTAATCGGGACCCGCGTCTTTAACGGAGCAGGTACTCTCCTTCCCGTCTGTGCCAAACTTAAGGTTCAGCCGAGGTTTTACATGAACAAGCTCGCGTTTGCTCTTCTCGTCACTGCCGCGCCCCTCCTGACCGCCGATGATCTGCCCCAGGCCGGCGCCATCCTGGATAAATTCGTCGAAGTGGCGGGTGGTAAAGCTGCCTTTGAAAAACACCATAACGAAGTGATGCATGGCAACATGGAATCCACCGGACGGGGAGTGAAGGGTACTCTCACGGTCTATCAGGCCGCGCCGGATCAGATCCGCGGGACCTTCGACATCGAAGGCGTTGGCAAGATCGAATCCGGCACCTCCGGCGATGTGGCCTGGGAAAGCTCCGCCATGCAAGGCCCTAGGATCAAACAGGGCGTCGAGAAATCGGACGCCTTTCGCGACGCAACTTTTAACGCGGCCATCCAGTGGCGCAAACTGTACACGAAAGTGGAAACCGCCGGCGTCGAAACTGTGCAGGACCACGAATGCTACAAAGTGGTGCTGACCCCTCCACAAGGCAACCCAGTTACGAACTTCTACGACAAGAAATCCGGCCTGCTAATCAAAACCGCCACCACTCGCGCCACGCAGATGGGCGACATCACCGCCGAAGTGTTCTCGGACGACTATCGCAAAGAGGGCGACCTGCTGGTGGCCCACAAGCTAACCAACAAATTCGCCGGCCAGGAGTTTGTGATTACCGTCGCCAGCCTGGAATTCAATGTCGACATGCCGAAAGACAAGTTCGACCTGCCGGACGATATCAAGGCGCTGCTGAATAAACCGGCTCGGGCGGCCGTCCAGTCCGCGCCCCCCGCCGCAACATCGCCATCCAATGCTGGCAAGCTGACTCTCTATATGACCGGCAAACCCATTGCCACCGAAAACTATACGGTGCAGAAATCCGACGGCAAGATCGAAGTGAACGGCTCCGCCAACGCAACGCTCGGACCCATCAAAATCGACATCGAGCAGTTTAAGGTGGTCACTGACGAAAAGTTCCAGCCGCTCGGCGCCACCGCCAAAGGCAAGCTGGGCCAGGTGCAAATGAATGTCTCGACATCGTTCGCGGATGGCAAAGCCAAGAACCAGATGGATTCCGGGCAGGGCCCGCAAAGCAAGGAGGATGCCGTATCGCCCGGCGCGCTGGTAGTCAGCGCGAATTTCCCGCTCTTTCCCTGGAGCCTGCTCGCCTTGCGCGCGGAAATGAAGAATCAGGATCCGCAGCAGTTGCCCATCTACGTACTTGGCCAAGCTGAGGTGCCCGGCACCGTGGTCTTCAAAGGCCGCGAAAAAGTGGAATTCGAGGGCAAAACCGCCGAACTGAACCACCTCACGGTCAGCGGAACCCCTCCGGATGGCGCGCCGCTCGTTCTCGATTTCTGGGTGGATGACAACCGCAAAGTAATCAAAATCGCCGTTCCGGCGCGGGGCGTGGAAGCCTATCAGGAAGGCTTCGATCGCAAAGCTCCGCCGGATGCTCCCAAGCCGGCTCCGAAATAGCCGTACTGGATTTTCGGATGTCTTCGCCTCAGCCACAATCTGAAACCGCGCTGGAGTGTTACCTGGCGTCCATCCTGGACATCGCGGAAACCGTGGCCAGCCTCTGCGGCGACATCGGATCCTCCTGTCACGATCAATTGCTCCGCTTGCGAAGCCGCGTAGCCTTCCACCCCAGCGTCCAGACCCTGGAGGAAAGCCGCGATGCCCTGCATGCCGAACTCCTCGACTTTTCAGGCAAGGCGCGCCAGTACAACAATGTTCTGGCGGAGGATGTCGCCAAGGCTCTGGGCTTGCTGGCGCAGAGCGAAAGTGCTGTCGCGGTTCGCAATGAGAAGTACATAGAGCGGCTGGCCCGCTTTGTGGAACAAATGGAACAGGTGGCGCGCTCCGGCGATCGTGCGCTCGCCGCCGGACAGGCCGTCGAGTTGCGCGGATTCGTGGAATCCATGGAACAGGACGGCCGCGATGCCAACGCAGAGCTGCGCGCAAAACTGGCCGAGTTCCAGGACAAACTCCGCGAGGTGGAATTTCTGGCGTCCATCGATGCCTTGACTGGCATCCCCAACCGTCGCGAGTTTAATCGCCAACTGGAATCCCGCGTGGCAGCCAACCGTGAATTTTGCATCCTCTTGTTCGACCTCAATACATTTCAACGGGTCAACCACGACCACGGGCACCTCTGCGGAGACGAAATCCTCAAACAATTGGGAAGCCGGCTCAGCAGCCATGTGCGCCCGCGCGATTTCGTGTGCCGCTGGGGTGGCGATGAATTCGTGGTAATCATTGAATGCCAGCTCCCCATCGCGCAATCCCGCGCCGAAGAAATCGCCATCCTCCTCGGCGGCATTTACAAAGTAGCGCTCGAAGGCAAGGAAATTAATGTCAATGTCGGCGTATCGGTGGGCGTCGTGGAGCGCATGCCCGGCCAAACCGCCGAACAAATCTTCCACCGCGCCGACGAAGCAATGTACGCCCAAAAAAAATCCCGCCTCTAACCTCGATATCGCCCCCAGTTACCAACCACGCAGTCACCAGTCACCAGCAACCCGCCACCAACCACCAGCCACCAACCACCAGCCACCATCCACCAACCACCAGCGACTGTCCGGCAGCCCCCAGCCCCAAGCCCCGCTCTTTGTCTCCCGCCCAAGCCCCCGACCCCGCCCTTTCTGTACTACCGTTAATTGGAAGGATTGGACGCGTGCATTCTCTCACGAACGCGGGTGTGCTGGTCACCGGAGCCGGCCGCGGTATCGGCAAACGGCTGGCCCTGGGGTTTGCGGCTGCCGGCGCCAAGGTGGGCCTGCTCGCCCGCAGCAAGGCCGAGCTCGATCTGGCGCATCTCGAGATTGAGCATGCCGGCGGCAACGCTCTGCGCATTCGTACCGACGTAACGGATTTTGAGCAACTCAGCGCCGCCGTGGACCGCATGCGTCGCGATTACGGAGGCGTCCACGTCCTGGTGTGCGCGGCAGCCATCCAGGGCCCCATTGGACCGTTCCTGGAACAGCCGCCGAAAGCCTGGGCCGACGTGGTTCATATCAATCTGCTGGGTGTCATGAACGCCTGCAAAGCCGTTCTTCCGCACATGATCGAGCAGCGCTCCGGTAAAATCATCGTCCTCAGTGGAGGCGGAGCAGCGAACGCCCGCCCCAACTTCTCCGCCTATGCCGCTTCCAAAGCTGCCGTGGTGCGGCTGGTGGAAACCATTGCCGAGGAAGTGCGCGATCACAATGTCCAGATCAACTGCATGGCCCCCGGCGGCACCTACACGCACATGACCGATGAGATTTTGCGCGCCGGTGACAAAGCTGGTTGGAAGGAAACTGAAGACGCTCTCGAAATCCGCCGCACCGGCGGCATCGCGCCCGAAAAACAAATCCAGCTGGCCCTGTTCCTGGCCTCCGAGCAATCTAACCACATCAGCGGGAAACTGATCCATATCAATGACGACTGGAAAAAGCTGAAAGACGCGAACGTGCACCCGGAAGCGTACACGCTCCGGAGAATGCAGCGAGTGTAGCTTCTGGATTCCGCCCGCTGAATTCTGTATGCTCATTTCATGCGTCTTCTCCACATCGCACTCGCCCTCCTGCTCGCCGTCACGCTGAGCGCCCAGCCCAAAAGGAAAAAGGTTCTCGCCATCGGCGAAGTCAAAGGCTTCCAGCATGACTCGGTTTCCCACGCCCTGGCCACCATCGAACGTCTGGGTCAGGAATCCGGCGTCTACGACACATACATCCGCACCGATACGCAACTGATCACCAAGCAAAAGCTGGAAGCCGGCAATGCCAAGAACCTGAACTATTTCGATGCCGTGATTTTCTATACCACTGGCGAATTGGACATGGACGATCAGCAGAAGAAAGATCTGCTCTCTTTCGTCCACGACGACGGCAAAGGCTTCATCGGCGTTCACAGCGCCATCGACACATTCTATAAATGGCCCGAGTACGGCGAGATGATCGGCGGCTACTTCAACCAGCACCCCTGGGGAGTGTTCGACGCACCGATGGTAGTGGTGGATCCGAAGTTTCCCGGCATGCAGCTCTTCCCGCCAACATTCACCTTCAAAGATGAAATCTATCAGGTGAAAAACTTCAATCCTGATGTCACCCACGTGATCATCCGCATGGACCCGAACAAGCTCGATCTATCGAATCCGCGAGTCTCCGACGAACGGCGCGCCGACAAGAACTATCCGGTCTCGTGGGCCAAAATGTACGGAAAAGGCCGAGTCTACTATTCCACGCTAGGCCATCGCGAAGAAAGCTGGGACCGCAAAGATGTTCAAACGATGTACTTCGAGGCCATCCGGTGGGCCCTAGGCCTGGTAAACGCGGATATCACTCCGAACAGGTAGTGCGAGAGTTTTCCACGTGGCGCGGACTCTCAGTCTGCTGCGCCGAGACTCGTCTCGGCGTCATGCCGGACGTCGCCACGAGGATATTTCCGACATCCGGCGGCATTTAGCTCCCCACCCTCTTCAACTGCCCACAAGCCGCAAAAATATCCCTACCCCTCGGCTTCCGGACAAAACACGGCATCGCCCTCCGAACAATCCCTTGAAATGCGTCCACCCGAGAAGCATCCGGCGTCTCAAACCGAATCCCCGGCCCCGGATTCAGCGCGATCAAATTCACTTTCGCGTTCAGATGCGCCAGCAATTTCACCACCCGCCGCGCGTCCGCGTCAGTATCGTTCACGCCCTTCAGCAGCACATATTCAAACGTCAGCTTTTCCCATTTCCGCAGTGGATATGCCTTGCATGCCCCGAGCAAATCCTTCAGCGAATACTTGCGCGTGATCGGCATCAGCTCACGCCGCTGTTCTTCCGTGGACGCATTCAGCGAGATGGCCAGCTTCGGACGGATCGGCTCGCGGCCCAGTTCTTCAATCTTCGGAACAATGCCGGCAGTCGAAAGCGTAATCCTTCGCGGCGACAATCCGATGCCTTTTGGATCCGTCAGCAGCCGCGTGGCTTTGATAACATTCGGCAGGTTCAGCAGCGGCTCACCCATCCCCATCATCACGATATTCAGCCGGTCGCTCCCCGTCGAGAGCTGATGCGTTTGCATCACGAACAGCACCTGCCCCACAATTTCTCCGGCGGTCAGGTTGCGCTCCAGCCCCATCAGCGCGGTAAGACAGAACTGGCAATTTACCGGACAACCCACCTGGCTCGAAATGCAAATCGTGTCGCGGCCTTCCTCCGGCATCAACACCGTCTCTATGGTCTTCTGGTCCTCCAGGGCCAGCAGGTAGCGGCGGGTGCTATCCACGGATTTATACTCGGCGGCCACTCGCGGAAGGCCCAAAGGAAACCTGGAAGCCAATTCTTTTCTTAAAGATATAGGTAGAGCTGTAATTTGCACCAGGTCCGAAACACGCTCCCGGTACACCGCTTCGTAAACTTGCCGGGCGCGAAAGGCAGGTTGGCCCTCCAAGACCTGTTGCAGGTCCGGAACTTCAAGCCCTACAATAGTTTGCGCCACTTTTTCAGTATATCACCGCCGTCTGCGTAACCGCGATAAAATAGAGTTAGTGCAACTGGTAACTGAGCCCGCTTCCGACAAAGTCCGCGACATCGAGACTACCACGCTGCCCAACGGCGTTCGGGTGATTACTGAACATATGGCGCACGTTCGATCCGTGTCCCTGGGCGTTTGGATCGGAACCGGTTCTCGCGCCGAAACTCCCGATCAAAACGGCATCTCGCATTTCATCGAGCACATGGTTTTCAAGGGGACTTCCAATCGCTCGGCCGAGGACATCGCCCGCTCGGTTGATTCCATCGGCGGCGGATTGGACGCATTCACCGCCAAGGAAATGGTGAGCTACAACACCAAGGTTCTGGACGAGCATCTGCCCCTGGCTTTCGATGTCCTGGCCGACATGGTTTTAAATCCGCTGTTTCGCGACGAAGATATTGAGAAGGAAAAAGGCGTCATCCTCGAAGAGCTGAAGATGGAGGTTGACAACCCTGAGTATCTTTTGCACGAAATCTTTTCGAGCAATTTCTATAAGGATCACGCCATCGGCAAGCCGATCCTGGGCACCAAGGATACGGTTAAGAACTTCGACCGCGAGATGATCCATCACTACTATCGCCGCTATTACTCGCCCAAGAACATCCTTATTACCGCCGCCGGAAATCTCAATCATGCGCGGCTGGTGGATCTGGCCCGCCAGCATTTTGAGGATCTGCGCGTGCATGGGTCCCTTGCTCCGGACCCGGCACCCGTCCCGCACGCCCGTTTGGTTTTTCGCAACAAAAGCTCGCTCGAACAGACTCATATGTATATGGGCGTGCCGGCGTATCCCTTTCCGCATCAGTTGCGCTTCGCATGCTACGCGCTGAATACCGTCCTCGGAGGCGGGATGAGTTCGCGGTTGTTCCAAAACATTCGCGAGAAGCTGGGTTTGGCCTACGCCGTTTACTCGGAGCTGGCCATGTATCGCGACACCGGATGCCTGGCCATCTACGCGGGAACATCCACGGAGTCGGCCGCGAAAGTAATAGAGTTGATTATGGCCGAGTTCCGCGAGCTGAAAGAAAATCTGGTGCCGGCCGAAGAGTTGCGCCGCGTCAAGGATCACTTGAAAGGCTCTTTCATGCTGGGCCTGGAGTCCACTTCCAGCCGCATGGGCAACCTGGCCCGGCAGGAAATGTATTTCAAGCGTTTCTTCACTTTGGACGAAATGATCCGCAGCATCGAAGATGTCACGGCGGAGCAAGTCCAACAAATCGCCCAAGAGTTCTTCGATCCCAAGAACATCACCCTAGCCATGCTCGGCAATCTGGGAGATTTCAAGATCAAGCGCGAGGACCTGGCCTGCTGACCAGAGAGCGGCCGTCCGCTATGTCTCATGCATAGAGAGCGCAACCGAACCGCGACCGTAAGGGAGTCGGTGCCTTTAGCCCTGAAAGCCACCCTCTGCCTGACCCTCCTAACCACCTCCCTCTTCGCCCTGGATCTCAATTCCCTCAAGCCTCAGGGGTACGTGAGCGACTTCTCCCACGTCCTGACACCGCAATCCCACCAGCAGTTGGAAGACTACTGCGCCCAGGTGGAGCGGGTCACCGGCGTCCAGATGGCCATCGTCACCATCGATACGCTGGACGGCCAGCCTGTCGAAGACGTCGCCAACGCGCTCTTCCGTAAATGGGGAATCGGCAAAAAGGGCAAGGATGAAGGCATTTTGCTGCTGATTGCCATAAAGGACCACAAAGACCGCATCGAAGTGGGCTATGGATTGGAACCGATTCTTCCGGATGGTTTCGAGGGCGGAGTTCTAAGACAAGCTCGCCCCCTGCTGCGTCAGGGCGCCTACGGACAAGCGCTCTTCGCCGCGACCCAGGAGATGGGATCTCAAATCGCCCAGGCCAAAGGCGTTGCGCTCAACGCCCCGCTACGCGCTCGCCGGCCGGCACCATCCCGCGGGACCGGCATTCCGTTTATCTTCATCATTATCTTTATCGTGATTCTGTTGTCTTTCCTCAGCCGCCGCGGTGGAGGTGGTGGAGGAAGCTTCTTGATAGGTATGATTCTCGGTAATCTATTAGGCGGCGGTGGACGCGGCGGCGGCTGGGGCAGCGGCGGAGGATTTGGCGGAGGTGGTGGTGGCGGAGGATTTGGCGGATTCGGAGGCGGCGACTCAGGCGGAGGCGGCGCTTCCAGCGACTGGTAGGCACACTGGTAATCAATGGAACAAAAGCTTCAAGATTTAGTAGATCGTCTGCGCAAGGCCCATCAGGACCGGTTGGTTTCCGTCATCCTTTATGGATCCGCCGCCTCCGGCGATCATCACGGAGAATTTTCGGACTTGAATGTTCTGTGCGTGCTCACCCGCATCACGCCGGCCGAGCTTGCTGCTTCAGAACCCATCTTCAAATGGTGGCACGATGGCAATCCCACCCCGCTGCTGCTGAGTGAAGAGGAAGTTCGCACGTCGACAGACTGCTTTCCCATTGAGTTCCACGATATGCAGGAGCGCCGGCGCGTTCTGTTCGGCGCCGACGTTATCGAGAAGCTGCAAATTGACCGGACCTTCTATCGGGCGCAGGTGGAGCACGATCTCCGGTCGAAGCTGCTGCGCTTGCGCCAGAAAGCGGCGGGAATCCTCGGCGACAAGCAGGCATTGCTCCGGCTGATGATCGACTCAGTATCGAATTTTCTGGTACTCTCACGGCACGCCCTGCTGCTCTCTGGAATCGCAACCGGTGCCGGGAAGCGCGAGGCGGCGGCGAATCTGGCCGCCATCCATGTGGATACTTCGCCGTTTGATTCTCTGCTGGATCTGCGCGAGCGCAAGAAAAAAACCGGTGATGTAGATGTGGAATCGCTATTTGCGAGTTATCTGAAACAGATTGAGGCTGTGGTGGCGCACGTGGACCGCCTAGAGAAATAATGGATAAATGATGGGGAAATGAGGGGAAATGAAGATAGCACTGGTGGTACTCGGGGTTGTGGTCTTGATCGTCTTGATGGGTTTCGGCTGGCTCATGGGTGAAAAGAACGGCCTGGTGACTGAGCGTGAATCGGTAACCGCCGCCTGGTCGCAAGTGGACGTCGCGCTGCAGCGCCGCGCCGACTTAATTCCGAATCTGGTGGAAACCGTGAAGGGCTTCGCCAAACAGGAACAAGCCGTGATAAAAGAAGTTACCGATGCCCGCGCGGCACTCGGCGGCGCGCGCAGTCCACAGGAGAAGATCCAGGCCAATTCTCAGTTGGATGGCGCCTTGAGCAGGTTGCTGGTCGTAGTGGAAAACTATCCCCAGCTAAAATCGAACGAGAACTTCCTGCGATTGCAGGACGAGCTATCCGGCACCGAAAATCGCATCGCCGTGGAGCGCCGCAAATACAACGAGACGGTGCAGCGCTACAACACCGATATCGAACTATTTCCCAAGAGCATAGCCGCCGGAATGTTCGGCTTCCAGCGCAACGACGCCTATTTCAAAACCGAACCAGGCGCCCGAACCGCCCCGAAAGTCGCCTTCTAGCCTAGCTGTCTTACCCTCTATCTTCTCGCCCACCGTGGCGCAGACACTCGTGTCTGCAGCGCCGAGACTCATCTCGGCGTTTTTTCTTGCTACGGCGTTCTAATCCGCCCAGCTTGGCCTGGATCAAGGGCCAAAAAATGTTTGAGGTTCCAGGTGTAAATTGTGCTGGCCTTTATCTTCGTGGCACACCCCAACAGCAGAGCATCGTAGATGCGGCCACTGGTGAATCCGAGTTCCGCGGTCCTCTGCATGGTTTCCATGTAATCGTTCTCATCAAGGGTCACAACGGTGAGCCGTTCCCGGGCGGACCGAACGAACAATAAGACCTGTTCGGGAGGTATGGCGGGCCGAACCGGAAGAGCGGTCATTACGGCGTACACCTCTGCTAGGGAATGGGCAGCGCAGGCTGACTGCCTTTTGTTAGCCCTAGCCAAAAGCTTCACGCTGACTTCGTGATCGTGATGGCCGCCCCAAAATGCGGCGACCAATACGGAAGTATCGAAGAACTCCTTCACCGGCGCAATTCACGAAGACGTTCCTCGCGCTCGCGATCAAGAAGATCGGCAATGGAAGTATTGGTCGCCTCTCCCTGATAGACCCAAATGCCGTGTTCTTTCTTGAGGGGTGCCTGTGGGCGAACAGGCTGCAACGTGATGCACTCGCCTTCACTGCGCAGGGCAAGAGTGTCCCCTGGACCAAGCCGTAGCCGCTCGCGTAGTGGTTTTGGGATAACCACCCGCCCGGCTTTGTCGATAGTTATCTTCGCTGTCATTGGTATATCTAAATGGTAGCTCCCATCTGCAAATACCATTATAACACTCGGCTTTTATATCGTCCCCGGCCGCCGATGCCCCGCCCGCGTCGCTTGTTCAAACGCATACGCCATCTGCAGAACACTAAATTCATCCCGATGCCGGCCCACAATTTGCAGCCCCACCGGCAAACCCTCCGGCGTATATCCGCACGGCATGGAAATCGCCGGATTCTCCAGAATCGAAATTAGCCAGCAGCATTTCATCCACTCCGTGTAAGTTTTCATCCGCACGCCCTCAATCTCCGTGACGTACGGCTGATTCACGTCGAACGGCGGCACCTGCGTGCTCGGGGCAATGAAAAATTCGTACTTCTCCTGGAAAATCCGCGTGCGGTCCCAAACGACGCTGTGTAATGCCTGGGCGTGGGCGATGTCCGCGGCGCTCAGCTTCAACCCGCGTTCCACTTCCCAGATGATAGTGTCTTTCACCTGATCGCGATGGTTCTTCACCAACTGGGCATACCCGGACGCGTAACCCCAGGCCCGCAGCGTATCGTAAGCTTCCGCGGCGCCGGTGAAATCCGGCTCGGCCTCTTCCACAATGCATCCCAGATTTTCAAATACCTTGCGCTGTGCGTCCACTGCGGTGCGGATTCTGGAATCGAAGGGAAGGCCGCCCAGATCTTTGAACCAGGCCACGCGCACGCCTTTGAAATTGCGCTCCAGGCTTCCGGCAAAACGAGAACCAGGCTCGGTGATGGAAATCGGAGAGCGCGGATCCGGCCCCGCCATCACGCTCAACAACAGCGCCGCATCGGCCACCGTTCTCCCCAGCGGCCCCGCCACCCCTAATGTCGCCCAGGCGTCTCCCACGGCCGCATGCGGAACTCGCCCCGGCGCCGTCCGGAAGCCCACCACACTGCAGAATGCGGCCGGATTTCGCAATGAGCCGCCGCTATCGCTGCCGTCCGCGATTGGAACCATGCCGCACGCCAGGCTCACCGCCGCTCCGCCACTGCTGCCGCCGCAGGTCTTGGTGAGATCGTAAGGATTCTTGGTCGCGCCGAACACCGCGTTGAACGTCTGCGAGCCTGCGCCAAATTCTGGAGTGTTGGTTTTGCCCACGGCAATCGCGCCCGCGCGCTTAATGCGCTCCACCAGAATGGCATCCTTCGTAGGCACGTTGTCCTTGAATAGCGGGGAACCAAACGTTGTACGTATACCGGCGGTTTCCACCAGATCCTTGTGCGCGACAGGCAGACCGTGCAGCGGACCGAGCGTAGCTCCGCGAGCTTGCGCCTCGTCCGCTTTGCGCGCGTTCTCCCGCGCCTGCTCCGCCACCAAAGTCACAATGGCATTCACCTTCGGATTCACTCGCTCAATTTGTTTCAAGTGCGCGTCCATAACTTCGCGCGCGCTCAATTTCTTGCTACGGATGAGCCCGGCCATTTCCACTGCCGTGAGAAAGCAGATATCAGGCGCCTGGTTAGCGAGCAACGGAGCAGCCGCCGCGGCGCCCAATATTTGCCCGGCCTGGCGCCGCGTGATGGCTGGCGTCATAGGTTGATCGGCCATGCCGGATTCTAACACGTGATATATCTCGTACAGATGCGAATCGGATCTTGTTGCGTGATTTTGTGCATCGCCGCGCAGCTCTCCGTCGGCGAGACCAAAGAACAAATCTTGGATCGATGGGCCGCCGCCTTGGGTGGCCGCGACAAGCTGGAACAGATCCGTACCGTTCATAGCCGGGGATCAGTCGAAACCGGAGGAGTGAAAGGAACCTTCGAGCGCTGGAGCACCTGGCGCGGTGAATCCCGAACAGTGCTGGATATCTCCGGCGCAATCCATCAGGTGACCGTCTTCGACGGCAAAAAAGGCTGGGCCATGGATGCGAGCGGCGCGGTGCACGATTTGTCGGCCGGCAATCTCAGAAGCGCGGTCAGCGGCGCCTACGAGGCCAGCGATTCATTCCTCTTTTCGGGACGTCTGCCCGGCTCCGTCGCATCGATGGGCCGCGATGCCAGTCAATCCGCATACGTAGTAAGACTCGAACCGGAAGGCGGAAATCCAGTGACGGTTTTTCTCGACGAGAATACCTTTCTACCAAAGCGCGAAGAGACCGCCGGTCCGTTGGGCAACAACCGTACTATCACCATTGCAAGCTGGCGTGAAGTGGCTGGAATTAAATTACCGGCCAGTACGGTCCAGTCAACGGGAGATCCGAAATTCGACATTGTGATCGCCACTGAGCAGGTTGAAATCAACACTCCCGTCGCGGCGGACCTGTTCACCAAGCCCGCCGAAGCCGCCGCCCAGTTGCATTTCACGAATGCGGCGCATCAGGCCGTCATTCCCGTCGAAGTTTACGCGCAACACATCTTCGTTCCGGTACGCGTCAATGGAACCGATACTGCATGGTTCTTTCTTGATAGCGGCGCCGGAACATCCGTGGTGACAAAAGCCTGGGCGGATAAGATCGGGCTTGCGTCCGCCGGCGCGATGCGGGCCGTAGGCGCGGCCGGCGCTACCAGCCTGGCGCTGGCAAAAAATGTCGTGCTGGGTTTGCCCGGCGTTGAACTCGCCCTTCCCAGTGTCACCGTATTGGACGCCACTGCGTTGCCGCAGCTCGGAAGAAACTGGGATGGATTGCTTGGCTACGACGTTCTCAGCCGGCTGGTAGTGCGCATCGATTACGAGCGCAAGGAAGTCACGATAATCGATCCCGCAACTTTTGTACCCGCCGGTCACGCTGCCGCGCTCCCGGTAACGTTTCTCGGAAATTGGCCGCTGGTTCCCGCGAAGATCCTGCTGCCAACCGGCGACCCCATCGAAGCCAAGTTCTTCATCGATACCGGCGCCGGCGGCTTGATGCTGTCCACTCCTTTCGCCAACGCCAACCACGTTGTCGACCAGCTGAACGGAACCACCTCGAGTTCCATTTATGGAACCAGTGGCGAATCCCGACGTCTTTCCGCCCAGATTGCAGGCCTTCAGCTCGGCCCATATCTGTTGCGCAACCCGACGGCCGGCTTTTCACTGGACGCCAAAGAAGGAGCGCTGGCCAGTCCCGATATAGCCGCCATTATCGGCGGCGAAATCTTGCAGCGCTTCACCATAACCTTCGACTATCCGCATCAGCGGATTCTGCTCGAACCGAATTCTCACTTCACGGCGCCATGAAGCCGCCCATCCTTCCCAACTTCTTCATCGCCGGCGCACCCAAATCCGGCACAACTTCGCTCTATCACTACCTGGATCAACATCCAGAAATTTACATGAGCCCGGTCAAAGAGCCGAATTACTTTGCTTCTGAAATCCGGTTGGAACATTTCAGCGACAACCTTCGCCCCCGCGCGGAGCAGGATGTCGCGCCGCTCCGCGCCTATCTGGACGGCCCCATGCTGGAGAAACGGTTCGGCGGCCTAATTACGGAATGGTCTGACTATTTGAAATTGTTTCGCGACGCCCAAGGGCATAAGGCCATCGGAGAAGCCAGCGTCTGCTATCTCTGGTCTGAATCCGCTGCCCGAAACATCCGCCACAGCATTCCGAACGCGCGGATCATCCTGGTTTTGCGCAATCCGGTAGAAATGGTCTTCTCCATGTACTTACACACGGTGAGAAGCCTGGGAAAACGTCACACTTTTCGCGAAGCAATTAATATGGGTCTCGAGCAGCGCGGCGGCAAGATCGACTTTATGCATCCGTTCCTGGATATGGGGCTCTACCACCAGCAAGTGAAGCGTTACCTCGAAACTTTTCCCGACCAACAGATCCGCATCTATTTGTATCAGGAGTACGAAACGGAGCCAGTACGCATGCTGGCGGATATCTTCCGATTCCTCAATGTGGATCCGGCCTTTTCCCCGGACCTCTCGAAGCGTTATCTAGAAGCCGGATCGCCCGAAGTAATTGACCCGGCCGACCGAGCATTCCTAACTGAGTTCTACCAGGACGACATCGCCAAGCTAACAGGTTTGTTAGCCAAAACTCCGGCGACATGACAGGCCAACGCCAAAATCGAAAAGTTCGAAAAACTACGGGGACATGACGGGCAAGCGTCCGACCCACTTCAAACTTGAACGCGCCAAGTCGTGTCCCGGGAGTTTTCCCGCCGAATGAATACCTACGACGCTATAATAATTGATCCATGAACATCACCCGACGCGAATGGGCGCTAGCCGCGGCGTGCTGGACCGAAATTTTGCACGCGCAACCCTCCGAGTCCAACCACTTCGCATGGTTCAACCCAGCCGATGCCGCCGAAATCAAAGCCATCGCGTCCCAAATCATCCCCGATGACAATACCCCCGGCGCAGGAACGGCGGGCGTAATCTGGTTCATCGACCGCTCGCTAGCCGGCTACGATCAGGACAAACAGGAGCTTTATAAGCGCGGTTTGAGTGAAATACAAGCCAAACGCGCCGAGCTGTTTCCAGGATCCACATCCATCGCGAGCCTCACCGCCACGCAGCAAATCGCGCTGCTGAAGGTTATAGAAAAGAGCGACTTCTTTCAGCAGGTCCGGCTGCACACCATTCTCGGATTCTTCGGCCAACCAATCGGTTTGAAGTTACTGGGCGTCCAGCACCAGATGCACTATGAGCCGCCCTTCGGATATTACGACGCGCAGGTGTCGAAATGAGCATGGCCCAATTTCGTCCCGCCGAGCCGGTGGATTTCATCGTAATCGGCATCGGCGCCGCCGGCGGAGTGATGGCCAAGGAACTCGCAACCGCGGGATTCAGCGTAGTTGCGCTGGAACAAGGCCCGTGGCGTCACGAAAAAGATTTCAAGCACGATGAGCTGGATGTGATGTTCCGCGCCGGCCTCACCAACAATCCCAAGAAACAGCTCAACACCTTTCGCAAAACTCCTAACGATCCCGCACTGCAGCAGCAAGCTGTCGAGTACGGCTGCATGGTGGGCGGCGGATCGGTGCATTTCACCACCAATTATTGGCGCTTCCATCCGGAGGATTTTCACGAGCGCTCCGTGCTGGGCGCGATCCCCGGAGCGGATCTGCGGGACTGGCCGATCACCTACGACGATCTTGAACCGTACTACACCAAAGCCGAATGGGACCTCGGCATTTCCGGATTGGGCGGATCGAATCCATTTGATGGACCGCGTTCCAAGCCCTATCCGCTGCCGCCCATGCCCATAAAATCGTCCGGTGTGTTATTTGAGCGCGGCGCCAAAAAGCTGGGCCTGCACCCGTTTCCCGCGCCGCTTGCCGTAATTTCCCAGCAGTACCGTGGCCGGCCCGCCTGCGTGCATTGCGGATATTGCGAAGCTTTTGGATGCGAAGTGGGCGCGAAGTCCAGCACCCTGGCCGCGCTCATACCAGCAGCCGTGAAAACAGGTCGCTGCGAAATTCGTCCCAATTCATACGTGCGTAAAATCGAGACCGGAAAAGACGGCCGCGTCACCGGAGCCGTCTATTTTGACACCGAAGGCCGCGAAGTTTTCCAGAGTGCCAAAGCAGTTGTGGTCTCCGCCAATGGCGCGGAAACACCGCGTCTACTGCTGATGTCCAAGTCGAATGCGTTTCCCGACGGCCTGGGAAACACGCATGGGAACGTCGGAAAATACCTGATGTTCGACAACGGCGGATTCGCCTTCGGATTGTTCGACCATCCGCTGAACGAATACAAGAGTGTAGTGGTAACGCGGGTGCTGCACGATTATTACCGCTCCGACCCCCAGCGCGGATTCTACGGCGGCGGTGGACTTGACGGCCGCTTCGATTATTATCCGGCCGGTTTCGCGCAGGCCGGCATGCCACCCGACGGCCCGCAATGGGGCTCGGAATGGAAACGCGGCATCGGCGAATATTACACCCATCTGGGCGGCTCGCTGGCGCACACCAGCTGTCTCGCGGTGGAACAGAACAGCATCTCGCTCGATGAGAAAGTGAAGGACGCCTGGGGATTGCCGGCCATGCGCGTTACGTTCAAAAATCATCCCGACGATTTGAAGGCAGCCAATTTCCTGATGGAACGGCAAAAGGAGATTCTACTCGCGGCCGGCGCGAAGAAAGTCTGGGCGGACGAAACTACGCTCGGCGAAATCACCTACTCGCGCCACCTCATGGGAAGCTGCCGCATGGGCGACGATCCTCGCACCAGCGTAGTAAACAAATGGAACCGCGTGCATGATGTCCCGAATCTGTTTCTGGTGGACGGCAGCAGCCTGGTGACCTGCGCGCGCCAGCAACCCACCGCCACCATCCAAGCGCTAGCCTATCGGCTGGCGGACAACATTCAGCGTAAGGCAACTCTCTGACTTGCCAAACCGCTATTGCGTACGCACCGTCGGATACTTGATTCCCAACTGCTCCAAATAGGTTTTGTACTTCTTCGAATCGTAGTAGAACTTGCGCATTTCCGGACGATACGTCGCCATTCGTTTTTCGTTGAGCCAGATGGCCGGCTTATCGTCCGGGCGAAGCAACGGCGTGTACTTAATATCCTTTGTTTGGACATTGTTGAAATAATCCCACGCCTGCTGCACCAGTTCCTGGTGCAGCAAAAGATCCAGCATGGTCATGGCCTGCACTTTCGCGCCCGCCACCGCACCCTTATGTGCAATCGGAGTAGCCATCGCAATCGCGTCGGCCCAATTGTGCCCCGGCATATTGGGAATATTAGACGGGTACCACAGCGTGACAGTAGGAACGTTCCATGAGATATCGCCGATATCGTCGGACCCACCGCCCATGCGCTCTTCTTCCTTGGGCGGAGGTTTCTGATCGTCGATCTTCATGATGAGCCCTTCTTCCTTCACCTTCAATTCCTTCTGAATCGCTTTGGCCAAGGTCTGATCGTCTTCCGACCACTGCGGCAATCCCACCTGCTTGATGTTGGCGAACATGGCTTCGGCGATGGGCTTGTTCATATGCACCGGCCAAGCCGAGCCGAGCACGCGCTCCGTGAAGGATGTGTTGGTCATCAAAGTTGCGCCCTCGGCCATTTTGTCGCCGATCTCCCACAGGCCTTTGATGTGCGGATAATCCAGTTCGCGGAAGTAATACCAGACCGCGGCCGTGGGCGGAACTACATTAGGTTGGTCGCCGCCGTCCGTAATCACATAGTGTGAGCGCTGCTGCAGACGCAAATGTTCACGGCGGAAATTCCAACCAGCGTCCATCAATTCCACCGCGTCCAGCGCGCTACGGCCGCGCCAGGGAGCACCCGCGCTATGCGCGCTTTCACCCTTAAACATGTATTCCACGGAAATCAATCCGCTGCCCAATGTATCGCCCCAAGGTGCGTTGAACTTGCTGCTCACATGCGAAAACAGCGTCACATCCACATCCTTGAAATATCCGGCTCGGACGAGATACGCTTTCGATCCCAGCAGTTCCTCTGCTACGCCGGGCCAGATCTTGATGGTGCCTTGAATATGTTCCCGCTCCATGAGGCGCTTCACCGCCAGCGCGGCCACGATGTTCACCGCTTGTCCGGAATTGTGACCTTCGCCGTGCCCCGGCGCACCTTCAATCAGAGGATCGTGATACGCCACACCAGGTTTCTGCGAAGCCTGCGGGATACAATCCAGATCGGAGCCCAGCGCGATAACCGGCTTGCCCGATCCCCACGTGGCCATCCAAGACGTTGGAATTCCGGCGATGCCGCGTTCCACCTTGAAGCCTTCCGCCTCCAGCATCCCGGTCAGATATTTTGAAGTTTCGTACTCCTGAAAACCCAGCTCGGCAAAGCTGAAGATGGTGTCGATCATCACCTGCACCTGCCCGCGCATTCCCTCCACCTGCCCAGCGAGGTCGGCCTTCATGGCTTTTTCTTTTGCTGGATCAATAGGAGCGGCGATGGCCAGACTGGCGAGGACGAATGCTAAAAGGAACGGTCGGCAAAGCATTCCGGCATTGTAACATCGGGCGCGCGAAGCGAAGGATTCAGGTCTTTCCGAATCGTACGGGAGGACCTCATGCATTTCTATATGGAATGGCAGCCGGCGCCGCTGGTGTGAGCAGCGCGGTCTCCTATCTCACCAACTTCACTTCCACCGAGCGGTATGTCTCCTTGGTCTGCTCCAGGCTCGCAAATTCCATGCCGGGCAGTCGCGCCGATGCCGTACCCGCCGCCACCGCCCAGCGCACGCAATCCGGAAAATCTTTTTTCTTAACGGCCGCCCACACGTAGGCCGCCGCCAGTGCGTCGCCCGCCCCTATTGGCGAGAGCGCATCGATGCGCGGCGGCAGAGCCTCCAGCATGTGATGATCGTCCAGCGCCACCACACCCCGGCTGCCCAAGGACAAAAGTACGGACTCAGGCCCCATCGCCTTGATGCGCGCCACCGCGTCCATGAAATGCTGGCGCGTGATCAGCGCCCGATTCAACAGCCGCTCCGCTTCCGGCTGATTCGGCATCACTACAGTGGGTCCGGCTTCCACGCCGTGCACCAGCGCTTCGCCGTCGGTATCCAGCAGCGTCTTCACCTTGTGATCGCGCGCGATGCGGATCAGCTTGGCATAAAAATCTGTCGAAACATCCGGCGGGATACTGCCGCATAGCATCAGCCAGGATGCCGACTTGAGCCGCGTGGCCACTGCCTTTTCGAGATCCGCCAGCTCCTCGACCGATATCGGAGGCCCCAGCTCATTCAGCTTCACCGTCAGCCCCTGCCGGTCCGTAATAGCGAAGTTGATGCGAATGTCGTGAGTGATGCACACCACCTTCACCGGAAAACCGGACTTCGCCAGCAACTTCTCAAACCGGTGGCCGTTCGCGCCTCCGGATGTAACCACCGCCACTGTCTTCGCTCCAAACGAGTGCAGCACTCGCGAGGCATTGATGCCCCGGCCCCCGGCTGATTCACTTCGCGAAAGAATGTACGCGCGATCTTCAAATACCAGCCGGTCTACCAGGATGTTGCGATCAATCGCCGGATTGACAGTGAGCGTGAGTATCAAGCTTCAATCTTAACTCGTAATCTTTACCCGTAATCTTAACTCGTAATGTTAATTTGGATAATGCGTAGCCACCCCCATTTCCAAGCCTACCTGGCGCTGGCCGCGGTCTGCTTTTTTTGGGGAACCACCTATCTCGGCATCCGCATGGCGCTGGAGTCGCTCCCGCCGCTACTGTTGGTAGGTTTGCGCTACACCATTTCAGGCACGGCGCTGTTGCTTGTTGCCTATTTTGCAAAAGCGCATCTGCCTTCCGGCAGGGAACTTTTCTACACCGCGCTGTGCGGCGTGATTATCATCGGTATCGGAAACGGCTGCCTGGCCTTCGCCGAGGTCTGGATTCCCAGCGGCCTGGCGGCCTTGTTCATCACCACGTCGCCTTTTTGGATGGTCGGCATGGAGGCGCTTATCCCCGGCGGCGAGCGCCTGCATGCACCCACCTTGCTTGGAATGCTGGTGGGACTGCTGGGCACGTCGCTGCTGGTGGCCCCTAGCGCGATCCAACAAGGTTGGAACGGACCCTCGCTCAAAGGTTTCCTGCTGCTGCAGTTCGGCTGTTGCGGCTGGGCCTTCGGCTCCATCCTGCAACGAAGGCACGTTACGAAAGCGCATCCCGTGGTGAGCGGCTCCATCCAGCAATTGGCCACCGGACTTGTTTTCCTGGGACCCGCATGGCTCTCCAAAACGCAACCAGTGCATTGGACTCCGCGCAGCACGGCGGCAGTGCTCTACCTGGTTACCTTCGGCTCCGTGATCGGCTACAGCGCCTATCTCTACGCTCTCGACAAGCTTCCCGTCTCGGTGGTGAGCACCTATAACTACATCAACCCGGTAGTGGCCATCTTGCTCGGCTGGCTGTTCTACCGCGAGCAAATCGGCATCCGCGAACTCCTGGCCATGTTGATAATCTTCACCGGCGTAGCCCTGGTAAAACGCTACGGCCGCCGCTCCACAACATAACCACATGCCAAATCGATTCATGTTCGACAAACCGATTCACGTTCAACAAACTGAGCCGCGACCGCAACGGAGCGCTACCACGACCGCTTCTCGATCCGCCGCACCTCCCCTCCGGCCCCGGCCCCGGTCACGCGCCAGTAAAAAAGCCGCCGTTACCCTCAGTCACCACCCCCATGCTACGCTGGCCTTTTATGCAGCTTTCCGCAATCTTCATCGGCCTCGGCGAACATTCCTTCACTTCCTTGCTGCGTGGGATTTCCATCGGAAAGCTGAAAACCTACCAGCTCTACGACCGCATGAAGGCCCGCCTGCATCTGGCGAAACTTAACTCCGAGAGCGTCCGCAAAGCCGAACCACGTTTCTGGGCGCGTCTGGCGGAAAATGACGAGGACTTCGCCACCGATCTTTCGCAAGCCATCCTGGTTTCGCATCTGGACATGATCAAGGCTGTGCTCGACGACCTGGCCATTCCCAATCAGGACGGCTTCTTCGACAAAGACATTGACGGCGCCAAGTATCTCCACGAGGGCTGGCAGCGAAAAACGTACGAAAAATTCAAAGAGACGTATCCTGCCCCGGTGCTGTTGTTCTACATCAACCACCTGGACTGGGAAGTATCCAAAGCCGAAAAACTCTTCCACCCAGAGGGCGCAACCGAACCGCGACCGTAAGGGAGTCGGTGCTTTTTCTTTGAAACGACCAACAAAATGAGCAAAGACTTCTTCGACGCCATCCGCTCCGGCGACCACGCCAAAGTCAGCTCCCTCCTAGCCGCCGACCCCACGCTGCTAGCCGCCAGAGACGACAAGGGCCTGAGCGCATTCATCGCCGCGAAATATTCGCAGCGCAACGACATCGCCGCGCTGCTGTTGGAAAAAGGCATACAGCTCGACATCTTCGCCGCCTGCATGGCCGGCCAGCGCAATCGCGCCATAGAGCTGCTTGACGCTGACCCGTCCCTGGTAAACACCTACAGCCACGACGGCTGGACGCCTCTCCACCTGGCTGCCTTCTTTGCCCAGCCATCCGTGGTCGAGGCGCTGCTCGAACGCAGAGCAGATGTTCACGCCCGCGCCCGGAACGGCACCACCAATACTCCCCTGCATGCCGGCGCCGCTGGCCGCAATCTGGATGTAGTGCGCGCCCTTGTCGAACACGGCGCCGACGTGAACGCCCGCCAGGAAGGCGGATTCACCGCGCTCCACTCCGCCGCGCTCTCGGGCGACGTGGAAATGGCCCGCTTCCTGATTTCGCGTGGAGCCGATATCGACGCCCGCGCATCCAATAATCAAAACGCCCTCGATCTGGCCCTCACAAAAGGTCATCAAGCTATGGTGAACTTGTTAGATGAATCCGCGGCCCCCCGGCCGCAGGGCCGGGCGCTGTGATCACGGAGCTTCCTGAGTAGTGCTCGAAGACCAAATCAAACAACTCGAATCCGATGCTCTCGCGCGCATCCGGGCCGCAAGCAATCCCGACGATATCGAAACCGTCCGCGTGGATGTGCTCGGCCGCAAGGGATTGCTCGCGCAGATCAACATTGGAAAGCTCAGTCCCGCGGAACGCGGCCCCGCCGGAAAAGCCCTCAATGCCGCGCGGCAAACCATAGAAGCGGCCTTTGAGTCTCGCAAGCAGGAGTTCGCCGCAGGCGCGCTGGCCCAGCGCCTCGAAGCAGAATGGCTCGACCTTTCTCTCCCCGCTCCCGGCCCGCGCCCCGCGAGTCTGCATCCTGTCACCCAAATCCAGACGGAGATCGAAGACTTGTTCACCTCGCTCGGATTCGCGGTTCTGGACGGCCCCGAAGTGGAAACCGAGTATCACAATTTCGACGCGCTCAACATTCCCTCCACGCATCCCGCGCGCGACATGCAGGATACATTTTGGCTTACCGACGGCAACCTGCTGCGCACCCACACCTCGCCCGTCCAGGTGCGCGGCATGGAACGCCTGGGCCCTCCGCTGCGCATGATCGCGCCCGGCCGCGTCTTCAGAAACGAAGAGGTGGACGCCTCCCACGAGCATACTTTTTATCAGGTCGAAGGCATGATGGTAGACCGCAACGTCTCCGTCGCCCACATGAACTATTTCATGAAGACTCTGCTCAGCGCCATTTTTCATCGCGAGGTCACTGTCCGCCTGCGTCCTGGATATTTTCCTTTTGTGGAACCCGGCTTCGAGCTGGACATTCAATGCCTCATCTGCGGCGGCTCCGGTTGCCCCGTCTGCAAGCACAGCGGCTGGGTAGAGCTCATGCCCTGCGGCCTGGTGCATCCCAACGTCCTGCGCATGAGCGGTATCGATCCGGACCAATGGGGCGGCTTCGCATTCGGACTGGGACTCACGCGCCTGGCCATGATGCGCTACGCCATCGATGATATCCGCCTGCTGCAGAGCGGCGACGTGAGATTCTTGCGGCAGTTCTGATCCGTATGGCGTTTAAGAAAACATTACCCGGTGCCTTTCTCCCGAACCGCTCTTTACGACCCGCGAGCGTAAGCGACCGGTGCTTGGACCGCAAGTTGGAGCGCTCAAAGATGCGCCCGAAGGGCCTGTCAACACGGGCCGAGATGCCGGTTGCCAAAAAGCCCACCAAACGTAATGCAGACGTCCCGTGGCGCACGCACTCTTGCGTGCTGCGCCGAGACTCATCTCGGCGTTGGGCCGGACATCGACATGAGCAGTCGATGCAGCACGCAAGAGTGCGCGCGCCACGGGACGTCTTCAACAGAGCCGGTGCCAATTTGGTGCCTACGCAGGGTTACAGAGCCGGTGCCGTCCTTCCGAACCGCGACCGTGAGGGAGCCGGTGCCGTCCTTCCGAACCGCGACCGTGAGGGAGCCGGTGCCGTCCTTCCGAACCACGACCGTGAGGGAGCCGGTGCCTAAATGAAATTTTCCTATAACTGGATTCGCGAATTAGTTCCCGGCCTCCACCAGTCCCCCCAGGATCTGCTGCGCCTAATCACCATGAAGACCGCGGAGTGCGAGGGGCTCGAACCGGTCGGCGCCCCGCTCGAATCGGCCTCCGTAGCGCGCGTCGCCGCCATCGAATCCATCAAGGACAGCCACAATCAAATCGTTAAAGTGGAGACCGCTCGCTACGGAACAAAAACAGTGGTCTGCGGCGCACCCAACTGCCGCCTCGGTATGCTCTCAGTCTATCTGCCGATGAACCCCGCCGTGATCGCCGGCGTCGAAAGCCACGGGATGCTGGCCAGCGGCCTGGAACTCGGCATCAATCGCGATCACACCGGCATCGTCGAACTGGAAACAGAGGTGCTGCTCGCGCCCGACACCGTCATCGAAGTAGACAACAAATCCCTCACCCATCGTCCCGATTTGTGGGGCCACTACGGCATGGCGCGTGAAGTGGCAGCCATCACCCACCATAAGCTGCATGATCCCGTGCATCTCGGCCTACTCCCAACCGACCAGCGACCAACCGAGCCGCGACCGCAAGGGAGCGTCATAAACGTCAACATCGAAGACCTCTCCCTCTGCCCCCGCTACAGCGCCCTGCTATTCGAAAACGTTACCGTCGCTCCATCACCGCTCTGGCTGCAATACCGCCTGGAGGCCATCGGCCTGAACTCCATTAACAACATCGTCGACGTCACCAATTACGTCATGTCGGAACTCGCGCAACCCATGCACGCCTTCGATCAGGAAAAACTGCATGGCCAGACAATATTCGTGCGCGGCGCCCGCGCCGGAGAACAGATCGTCGCCCTCAACGACGAAAATTACTCCCTGAACCCAGCGAACCTGGTCATCGCCGATGCCAACGGCCCCATCGCCATCGCCGGCGTCATCGGCGGCCTCCACAGCGCCATCGGTGCCGCCACCAAACGCATCGTGCTGGAAAGCGCCTGCTTTGAGGCGTCCAGCGTCCGCAAAACGTCCGTCGCTCTGAAGCTTCGCACCGACGCGTCCATGCGCTTCGAAAAATCGCAGGACCCCGCAAATACAGTCCGCGGCCTGGCGCGCGCCATCGAACTGCTGGAACAGGTTTCGCCCGGCATCCGTCTCGTGGGCGGGCTCGCCGAGCGCAAAGCCGAACTGAAAGCTCCGCCGCTAATTGAGCTGTCCGTAGACTGGATCGCCACAAAGCTGGGCCGCGCCGTTACGGCGCACGATGTCCGCTCCATCCTCGAATCCCTCGGATTCCAAATCGCCGAGACTAATCCCGGACGCTTCTCCGTCACAGTTCCAAGTTGGCGCGCCACCAAGGACGTCTCCATCAAAGACGATCTGCTGGAAGAAGTGGGCCGCATGCTGGGCTACGATTCCATCTCCCCGCAAGCCCCGCTGATCGCCTCCGTTGTCCCGCCCGATAATCCCATGCGAACCTACCAGCGCCGCGTGCGCAACATGGCTGCCGCGCAGGGATTCACCGAGGTCTCGAATTACTCATTCATCAGCGAGGATATGGCGCGCGCGTTCCACTTCCCGCTGGAATCGCACCTGCGCGTGGCCAATCCCATCGCCTCGGATCAAACATTGATGCGGCTGAGCCTGCTGCCTGGAATCCATAAGAATATCCTCGAAAACAGCCGCCGCCTCAATTCGTTCCGCCTTTTTGAAATTGGCCGTGAGATCCATCCCTCGCGCGAATTGCTGCCGGAAGAAATCCCGCACTTCGCTGCGGCCATCTACACGCGCGATGGCGACGGCAGCGCTAATTTGTTTGAGCTGAAGCGCCTGGCCGAATGCCTGATGCCGGAGTGCGAACTTCGCCAAGGTGCCGCCGTGCGGCCCTTCGAACACCCGGAGCGCGCCGCGGAAGTGCTCTGGCGCGATGAAAATATCGGCCGGCTCTTCGAGCTGCATCCTTCACTTGGCGTGGAAGGCCGCGCCGCGATTCTGGATTTGGATCTGGCGTTAATCGAGCGCCTCGACCATCGTGAAGTACGCTATCAGCCCTTGCGCCGATTCCCCACCAGTGCATTCGACCTGTCGGTGGTCGCACCCCTGCGCGATCCCGCCGGCAATATCGAGCGCCTCCTCAAGAGCGCCGCCGGTTCCGACCTGGCAGAAATCGAATTCGTCCGCCAATACGCCGGCGCCCCACTCCCTGAAGATCGCAAGAGTGTCTCTTACCGCCTGACAGTAGGCGCCCCGGACCGCACCCTGTCCTCCGACGAAGTAACGGAAATCCGCAATCGCATAATCGACGCCCTCCGCCAAGCCAACTACGACCTCCGCGCCTAACCGCAACCCCACTTTGCAACCCTACTTCGCACCCCC
>Ga0210388_10000542_pt1 | contig 30716 bp, 34 predicted proteins | sample IncBWC19OmetaG_FD_155485 | JGI IMG/M metagenome (GOLD analysis project Ga0210388, IMG submission 155485) | Forest soil microbial communities from Barre Woods Harvard Forest LTER site, Petersham, Massachusetts, United States - Inc-BW-C-19-O ...
GGCTAGTTTTGGTGACGAATTGGTGACGAGTTTCGTTGGCGTAGCGGTCATGCCCTCGGATCGCGACTCGGAGGACCGCGCGCAACCCTCCGGTTAACAACCACTTGAGTAATTTAATCACGATTTGCCGGAGCGGGAGTTTTCCGAAGAGAATCAGCAAGTTGCGATGAAACGGGACGAGTCAACTTCTCTTCTTTATTCACCTTTTATTCGCAATTCCTCACCATTTGCCGCCACTACCGTGACATTCTCGTGACAGCCGATGAAGTACGATGATAGCGATTGTTCCGGATACCCCGTAATCGGTCCAGTTTCGATGCCACGCGCGGGGTCACTTCCTACAAGCGGACTTGTCGTTCCCTATCCGCAAAGACCGAAACGCTCCTGCCGGCAAGCATGTTTGTGGTTTCCGAAAATTCCGAACGCGCAGCCGTTCGGAACGCGACGAACCGGAACGATTGGGGTTGCCTCAACGGTTGGTCAGATTGTTAAATGAGTTGATGGACTTGACCCGCTGTTGTCTTGTGCCCACCGGGTGAAAGACCCAACGAGGAGGACCTGTTGAACCGGTCCTACTATTGGATAGGAGGATTTCGATGACTCAAACACTAAGTAAGACGATGAAGGCTGTGGCGATTGATCGGTTTGGTGGAATTGAAACGTTAGAAACTCGGGAGCTTCCCATCCCGGCCGTCGGCGCCGATGAAGTGTTGGTTCATGTGGAAGCCGCTGGCATCGGCGTTTGGGATCCCTTTGAACGGGAAGGCGGGTTTGCGAAAGAGTTCAATGTCAAGCCCGTATTTCCACTTATATTGGGATCCGATGGCGCCGGCACTGTTGAAGCCGTGGGACCCCAAGTGAAGCGGTTTAGAAAAGGGGACCGCGTTTACGGAATTTCCTTTCTGAATCCGAAGGGCGAATTTTATGCGCAGTATGCTGTTGTGAAAGAAACCAGTTTGGCGCTCATCCCGGGGAAACTCACGATGCCACAAGCCGCTGCGATGGCCGTTGATGCTGTCACGGCTCTTGCAGGTCTTGATACAACGCTGGGCTTAAAAGATGGAGAGTCCCTATTGATCTTTGGTGCCAGCGGCGGCATTGGTCACTTGGCCGTGCAATTGGCCAAACGCATGGGCGCGCGCGTATTGGCCGTGGCCTCGGGCGATGATGGCGTTGCCTTTGTGCGCGGTCTTGGCGCGGACAAGGTTGTGGATGGATATAAGGAAGACGTGCTCGCTGCCGCGCGCCAGTTCGCACCCAACGGTCTTGATGCGGTGCTCCTAACGACTGGTGGTGAAGCAGCTGAAAAATCTTTAGCCGCTCTACGAACGGGTGGACGCGTCGCCTATCCCAACGGTGTCCAACCCGTTCCCAAAGAACGTGCCGGCATTAAACTCCAAAACTACGACGGCGAATATAACCCGCCACCCTTAGACAAGGTCAACCGCCTTATCGGTGCCGGTCCTTTCGAAGTCAAAGTCGCCCGAACATTCACTCTAGATCAAGCCGCCGACGCTCAACGCGCGCTCAATGATCACTACCTAGGCAAGCTCGCATTGATCACGAAGTAATCGATAAAATAGAGCAAGCTCTGCGGTTTTCGTCGCGACGGCCTCCATCTTCGTCGGTCGCCTGTCGCGTTCGGTTCGCGGGCCCATTTGCGTTCTCGATTGTTCCTCGACTTTCACTTCCGCGTCTGGTTGCGGTTGAGCAGCCACGGGATTGCGCGGAAGCAACGACGAACTCAAACAGCTATGGAATGCTCATAGCGCGTGGCTGGGCCTCGGTCCCAGAATTTGACGAATGCCCCGTAGAGGCTATGCGGCCGCTTCACCTCTTCAGGAGTCCGAAAATGGTGGAAACCACCTGGCGAGATTTTTACAGAGCCGCCGTCCTTGAACTAGACCGCTCACTACTTAAGATTCGCCTGAAAGCGGCTGAGGATGCGATTAAAGCTCGTACGTCAGATGCCAGAGCTTCTCGCGAGGAGCGAGGGAAATGGCTGACGCCCTCTCTACGTTGCGCCGATTACAGAAAGTGGATTGGTAGCCTTGTTCTCAGCGGCATCGAGAGCGCACGAGAATCAAACTGAGCGCGTGCGTTCTCGTTTTCCCTACGCAGCAAGTCGTCCCGTTTCCCAGTGTCCGGTAACGCGACTAATCGGGACTTACGAAGTTTGAAATTGGCCACGCTGATCCGCGTGATTCAAGGACCATGTCGAGCGGTTCGGCGCTCCAGACGAAAAACTAACGCGAACGCGAGCAAATTTCTCCCGCGACCGACAATCACGCGACATCGTATACTTCGGCGATGTTCTGGCAACAGCCCGACACACAAGTTTTGAGGATCCCGACGCCGACCATCGCGGTGCAGCTTGCCGCGGCGCTGTGTATTGGGATGCTCGTGGGAATCGAGCGCGAATGGGCGAACAAGGAATTTGGGCTGCGCAGTTTCGCGTTTATTTCCGTGCTGGGGATGTTGAGCGCGCATCTGCCCGTGGGGCTGGCGGCGGTGGCGTTTGTGGGCGTCCTGCTGTTGATCGCGGCGTCGGACGTGCGGAATCTGCAAGCGGCGAAGCCGATGGAGCTGACTACGTCCATCGCGGCGCTGCTGGTGTTTGTTGCGGGTTACCTGGTGGGCGTCGGACACGTATTCACGCCGGTAGCGTCGGCAATCGTTATTACGATGTTGCTGGCGTGGAAGCTGGAGCTGCGCAAGTTTGCGGGAGGGCTGACGCTGGAGGAAATTCGCAGCGCGGTGTTGCTGGGACTGCTGGGGTTTGTAATCTATCCGATCATACCGAATCGTTTTGTGGATCCTTGGCAACTAGTGAACCCCCGCACGGCGTGGGTGATAGTGATAGTGATCGCGGGCATCGGATTTGTGAACTACGTGCTGTTGAAGCTGTATGGGACGCGCGGAATTTACGTCAGTGGATTTCTGGGCGGGCTGGTGAACAGCACGGCGGCAGCGGCGGAATTGGCGAAGCCGCTGGGAGCAGGCAGCGCGTCACTGGGTGTAGCGATCGCCGCACTGATGCTGACGATCGTGGCGATGTTCGCGCGCAATTTGATTATCGTGGCAATTTTTTCGCCGGCGGCGCTGGCCGCAGCCGCCGCGCCGCTGATTGTTATGGCCATTGGCGCGCTCGTGCTGGTGCGGCGATCACGGGCACGCGCCGGAGATACGGCATCAGAGATTCATCTGGAGTCGCCGGTTTCACTGATGCACGTACTGAATTTTGCGGTACTGTTTTTGGTGATTCAAGTGCTGTCGACGCTGGGCGAGCGGCACTTGGGCAAATTTGGCTTTCTGGGGATCAGCTTGCTGGGAGGTCTGGTAAGCAGCGCCAGTACTACCGCAGCCGCTGCGAATATGGTGGCAAACGGGCAATTGCAGCCAGGACTGGCGGGGACGGGAGTAGTGCTAGCGTCCATTGCGAGCGCGCTGATCAATCTGCCGATCGTGGCGCGCGGAGCCAAGAATGGGGAATTGACGCGGCGACTGGTGACCCTGACAGTAGGGCTGGTGATTTTGGGAATAGCAGTGCTGATCCTGCGGGAATACCGCTGGCTGCTGAAAATCTAGCGACGATTGGCCGGGAACTATCTAAACAATTATCGCGTTGTTCGTCGAGCGTTGATAAGGCCCACCCACTGCGCGGACCCGTTTCGACTGGGTTGTGCCTGGTTAATCCCTTACCGGACATCTGCGACTTGTCGTTTAGCGAGGAAGTCTCAGAAAATCCCAGGTTCAAGGTCATGGAGCTTGGCTATTCGTGACTTGAAGCACTCGGCATGACAGAACCACACTTGCCAGCCCCCGCCTTGCGTCTGAACAGTTAGGCGGCAAGGCTCGACGGAGTTGGGCTCGATGGGCTGTCCGCAGAAACAGCAGGGATCCACCCAACTTTGACTTCGGTGTCTGCAATTGACCTGCCCCCGATTCGCTGCAGCGCGGTCTACCACCTGAAAATTATTCTCGCACGATTCGCGCATTGATTCGACATTGCGTCCGCGGGAGAACCTTCCGGTTGGCTGCATTCGGTCAAAACCTAGCCACAGCAGCGTTCCGGCTGTTCTAACCCTAGCAAGCGATTTTGACTTTTGTTTTCAATGCCAGGCGGGTTGTAGCTTAGTGTTGCGTCGACCCATTGAGATCACCCGACTTATCAGGAGTTATACCGTTGCTGCGGAGTCGATTGCTGGCGGAGCGACACGCAGCTACGTGCGTTGGCGCACCAAGGCGCCTAAATGTACTCACTGGTAAAACTGACAGTTGTCAAGAAAGCGCGGCACGGGCAGGATTTCAAACTCAAACGCGAGTTGATGATCGAGAACCTTTATTAATACTCGGAATTAGAAATGGCTCTATGTAGTGGAAGTAGCGTTCAAGTGGCATTTGCGGCGGAGAAATGATTTTGCGGAGCTAGACGCGCGAGACAGTTCGTGGTTCCGGGGCAGCGGGTCTTCGGCGGCGGGTGTGGAGTCCCGCAGAAGGGCGACGGATGTTGGTACGGGGGTGTCTTCCAAATTCCATCAGTGGATCGGAGGAAGGGATTTGACATGGCAAACGTTTTCAGGAACCTGATCGTCTTAGGAATTCTGGGCCTTTTATATTCTCCTACTCCGGTGACTGCTCAGACTGCTCCTGTTCCCAGCCTCGATTGGCAAGAGGCAGGGCCCTCGAAATCCCTGCACCTATTATTTCTTGACGCACCTTTGGCGCAGCCAAAAAGCGCGACGGCAGATTCTGCAAAGTCGCTGGATCTCACCGTTCCGCTTCCGTTCGAAAGACCAGCAGACAACGTATCCGTGTTGACAAGCGTCCCCAGTTCCGCCGCGACGAATCCGCGCGACCGGCCGGCATCGGACACGAAGTTTCACTTCTGGCCCTCGCTCGCCGAGTCACTTTTGTATACCGGGATCATGCACACGTTTAACCTCGCGACGGAGCCCGGAACGCGTGATGCCCTTAATGGACCGTGGTTCAAGGATTACATCCATTCCGTGGGGGAATTGCGCGGTTGGAGTGACAACGATAAATTCATGGCGCCGTACGTTGGCCATCCCATCGAAGGATCCATATTCGGTTTCATCGCGCGGCAGAACGATCCTAAATTCAAGCAAGTACAGTTCGGAGATGGCCGGGACTACTGGGTAAGCCTGCTGCGGTCCATGGCGTTCTCCGCGGTGTGGCACACGCAATGGAAAATCGGACCAATCAGCGAGGCGTCCATCGGGAATGTGATGCTCCACGCTTCGCCGGGATTTATCACGCTGGTGGATACGCCGACGCTGGGCTTTTGCACAATGTTGGCAGAAGATGCCGCCGACCGGTATCTGATTGTCGGCCTGGAAAACCGGAGCACCAATCGCGCGCTGATTATTATGGCGCGTAGTTTTCTGAATCCGGGGCGAACGTTTGCCAACATAATGGCTTTCAAGCCGCCGTGGAATCGCGACACGCGGATGGGACTGTTCGGTGAGAACTACGAGATCCGCAAAGACATGGTGAAGGAATACAAGGAAGGATCGGGGCAGAAGCTTTTTGAATACCACAAGCCGGAAGTTGATCCGGACGAGGCCATGAAGAAGTATCCGTTGGAAGCGCCCATAGAGTTGTTGGCTTATCCGTATTACGAAACCTTTTTGGGAGGCGGAAGTTGCATTGGCGGGGGCGGTTCCGGAGCCGCGCGAATAAACCCGCAGCTACAAGTGATCGCCCTGGTGGACGGATGCTTGATCATGCACCAATCAGCGTACAACGTCAGCGGGGATTCGTTGTTCTTTGGCGGCGGGGTACGTTGGACCCCGCTCGCGTCGCATCACTGGTCACCATATACGCAAGTGGTTTTCGGCGGGAGAAAAGTGACGCAGGAAGTGGACGACCCTCAGCTCAGAAAGAAGCTGATGGAGGAATGGAACAACGGCTCCGGCACGCTGGGGCATTATCCAATGCGCAGCGCGTGGTCTGTGGAAACTTCACAGAACGGTCCTAGTTTGCGGGTGGGTGGAGGAGTGGACTGGGTGGTGACGCGGCCGTTTGCGTGGCGATTGATCAATATGGAGTACACGCACACATGGATCGACAGCGTCAACGCGCCGGGTGCCGCGGATGCGATCCGCCCGCAGAATGGATTCATTATATCTACGCAGGCGGTGGTGCGCATTGGGACGTGGTAGGTGTGAGATCCGATTGCGGACTGCGCGGGGCGCCGGATGGGATACGTATGGTGGGTTCGGCCGCTATTCTATTTCCGCTATGGTGGGCTCCAAGAACCAAAATGGGCTACCATTCTGGGCCTTGGCTGGGTGGGTTGGTTGAGTTGCGTGTGCTTCCGCGAGGCCAAGAAAATCGAAGCGAAAGTGCGTCAGAACTAGCGTAGCCCAATCAATTTCTGCAATTTCGACCCGCAGATAGCGGTCAAGTCCCGATTAACGCCGAAACCGGACATTGAGGAAACGGGGCAGCGGGGCCCTAGAATGAGCTCTCGGTCAACAGCCAAGGAGATCCAAAATCTGAGTGCCGCGTCTTGTGTCGCTTACGCGAACCTCGGAGCCATTCTTACCTCTCCAGCTGCACTCAATCTTGCACCCCAAAAGCATTGGCGATCAGCACCCACACTCGAAGCGCAATGTCCTAAGACCCATTTCCGGATCCGAATGTAGATGAACTATTTGTCAGGCAAGCCGGCATTACTCGCCGGCTGGTCTTAGCGATAGCTCAAATGGTGGTCTCTGACCCGGCGGGATAGACCCGGCTCTTGCCAAAGGTGTACCATCCGCGGCGGAGTTCCGCGCGTCTCCATGATGCATGCATCTCAGTCCGAACATAAGTCGGCTCTCACGGGGCACAGATTCTTTTTGCTCTTCCTCTTCCTGCTGGCAACACTAATTCTCTATCCGTATGCCGAAGCGAGCCGCTTTGGCTACTACGCGTTGCGTGTCCTCGGAAGCGCGGCGATTCTGCTTAGTGTATACGCAGCTAACTTCCGCCGTTCCCTTCTTGTCTTTGCCCTCCTGCTTGCAATTCCCGCCTTGTTCCAACACATCCTGCTTCCCAAGGTCTTTGCGAACTCATTCTCGATGATAAACATCGCACTAAGCTTTATTTTTGACATATTCGTTGTTGTGGTCATTTTTCGACGTGTGTTCGCAAGAGCCGAGGTGAATTCAGAAACTGTTTTCGGTGCCCTCTGTATCTATTTGCTGGTGGGGTTCATTTTTGCCAGCGTTTATGGTCTGGTGGGCGCCTTGCAGTCAAACGCCTTTTATCTCGATCCGCATACCAATCTACATACCGTCCCTGACCGATTCGATTTCATTTACTATAGCTTCGGCACTATGACCTCGCTCGGTGTTGCTGGAATTACAGCTGTTTCGGGTCAAGCACGATCGGTTTCGTTACTCGAAGCAATTCTCGGCGTCTTATACCTCGCGGTTCTGATCGCAAGACTGATTGGAGCCTACCGGCTGGACGCCAGGATTTAGTCGATTACCGTACAGTGTTTGTGGCTTCTCAGAGGTCCCGTCAAGACGTGCGGGATTCGTCCGGATATGCTTCGGTTACCAGCCTAGGAGGTCTAAAACCTAAACGCCCTATCGGGTGTCGCTTACAAGAAAATCAGAGCCATTCTTGCCCCTCTGCCTGCACCCATTCCTGCACCCAAAAAGTACTCGCAGCAGCAGCCGACGACAGCTGACGCAGCTAAGTTCCACTTGATTGCATAACAATGTCGGCCCCTCGACTCGAGTGGGCTCTTGTTGATGCGCTCGGGAAGACGGAGCCGGAATTCGGTTCGCACGCGGGACAGCTCGGTACCGGACATGGCGTGAACGAGAACGCCGCGCACTTGAACGGGCACCCCGCTCCCTCACGAGAGGGAGTTCGAATAACCAATCATGGTCTGAAGTTTACGATCGAAGAGATGTATGGGTCGGACGGAAGCCGACCGCTAGATTACGAACGAACCGAAGTCGTCAAAGCCGACAAGAAAGATCTCCCAGGAATCGGAAGAAAAACTCTTTTAAGTGAATGGATAAGTCTGCTCAAAAAGTGTTTGACAGGGCCGACATTGTTAGAGATGTCCGGTTTCAGCGTTAATCAGGAGTTGGGAGGCTGAATCACGCCAAGTGGCTGGCGATGAAATCGAACATCGCTTAAAAACGCTGAGCGATCAGCCTGATTAGCTTGCGAGCCTGCCCATCACTACATTATCGCGCGCTTCTTCTTTCAGGCTGAGCACAACGCGGCCGTTCACCTGGCCGTTCTTCAGGCGGGTGAACACGTCGTTGATGGATTCCAGCGGCATGGTCTCGATGGTTGCTTTCACTGTGCCCTCTGCAGCAAAGGCGAGCGATTGTTCGAGGTCCAAGCGGGTGCCGACGATAGAACCGCGAATGGTGTAGCCGTTCAGGACCACGTCGAAAATGGAAACCGGAAATTCCCCGGGCGGAAGGCCGTTCAGGACGCAAGTGCCGCCGCGACGAAGCATGCCGACCGCTTGTTTGAAGGCGATCGGTGAAACGGCCGTGACGAGTGCACCATGCACGCCGCCGATTTGTTTCTGGATTTCCTTCGGTGGGTCCTGCGTTTTCGCATCAATGGTGATTTCGGCGCCGAGCTTGCGCGCGAGAGCCATCTTTTCTGGCCCCAAGTCCACAGCTGCGACATGCAGTCCCATGGCCTTCGCGTATTGGATGGCGATGTGGCCCAGCCCGCCTACTCCCGAGATGACTACCCATTCGCCGGGCTGCGCCTCCGTCATTTTCAATCCTTTATAAGTGGTGACGCCGGCGCAGAGGATCGGCGCTGCCTCCACGAAGGAAAGATTCTTGGGAAGGCGCCCCAAGTAATCCGCCTGGCCCACGGCGTACTCAGCAAAACTGCCGTTCACCGAATACCCGGAGTTTTGCTGCTCCGGGCAGAGCGTTTCCCATCCGGCGAGGCAGTAATCGCAATGTCCGCAGGCGCTGAACAGCCATGCGGTTCCGACGCGGTCGCCTTCTTTCAAATGAGTGACGCCCGGGCCGAGCGCCACGACGACTCCCGCGCCTTCATGGCCCGGGATAAACGGCGGCGTAGGCTTAATGGGCCAGTCCCCGTCGGCGGCATGTAGATCAGTGTGGCAGACTCCCGTGGCGAAAATTTCTATCAATGCTTGGCCTGGGCCGGGCGTGGGCACGGGAACATCTTTCACAATCAACGGCTGGCCAAATTTTTCGACTACCGCGGCTCGCATGGTTCGCTTGATCGCCATTTTTTCTCTCCCTGATGCGTGGGATGTCGTGACTGTACCGCGGGTTCCGCTGGCGATATGTACCATTCGGCACAGTGCGGTGTGATGCCCGTCACGCATAACTGTGACGGCTGTCACTTCTGAACGCAGAGATAGCGGGCAGACTCGGGTGAGTACAAAGGTGTCCTGGGATGCAGTCGAACGGACGCACAAAGGCCATGATCAACAGCTTCAAGATAATTTCTCGAGCGAACGGGAGTACAATAGGGCGGGATTCCTCCATGCGTGCCCCTTACGGTCTCGAGATTATCGAAAATTGTGTCACTTGTCCTCATCGGGAAGATCGGCTTTTTTGCAGCCTTCCGCCCGTCGGCGTTGAGCGTTTGGCGACGATCACATCCGCTTCTACTTATCCGAAGGGAGCTACGCTGTTTGTCGAGGGGCAGAATGCGCGCGGCGTCTTCATCCTGTGCAGCGGACGTGTGAAACTCTCCACGTCTTCGATCGATGGGCGAACGCTAATCGTTAGAATCTCAGAGCCCGGAGAGGTGTTGGGACTGCCCGCTACAGTTACAGGCAAGCCGTACGAGCTTTCGGCGGAGGTCATCGAGCCGACGCAGGCAAATTTTATCTCGCGAGCCCACTTCCTGAAGTTCCTTCGCGAAAATGGTGAGGTTTCTCTGCGTGTAGCCCAGCAATTAGGTGAAACCTATCATGCGGCCGTAGCTGAAATGCGTTCCATCGGACTGTCGCATTCGGCGAGCCAGAAACTTGCGCGGTTTGTTCTGGACTGGTGCGAGGGCCACGGGGAAGGAAGCGCCGAAATCCGCGCCACGTTAACGTTGACGCACGAAGAAATCGCGCAGATGATCGGCGCGTCTCGCGAGACGGTGACGCGCTTGTTCGCCGACTTCAAGAAAAAACAAATCCTGCAAATCAAGGGCTCGACGCTTATCGTGCGCGACAAGCCCGGCTTGGAAATCTTGGCCGGGGCTTAAACCCCGACTACCAGCATCCTTCAGTAAGCACACCCCGCAGCTTAAGTGACGTTCGTCACTGCGCTGAGTGACAGCCATCACAGTCACACCACGCGTTCGTAAACTAAAGTCCACCCGAACAGGCGCAATCCCAATTTGGGAGGGGCTTCATGAGGCATGCGAAGCTTTTACCGACTGGTAAAAATGTCCCGTTTTGCACAGATTTCAAATCGCGAATCTAAATATGATAGCGCATACTTTTCGACCCGAGGGAGGAAGTCCGGTGCGGCGTGTGTCCGTCTTGGGGGCGTTGAGCGTGATGGTTGCATCCGCCATGTTGCCAACCCTCGCATGGGCGCAAACTCAAGCGAATCCCGCGCGCGCTGATAAGAACGTAGCGGCGGCTCAAGTAACGAACGTCCCCAAGACGACTTCCAATAGTCCCGCCGATTACTTAGGAGCAGAAGTCTGCAAGACCTGCCACGAGGACATTTACAGCGCCTGGGAGAAGAGCCCTCACTGGAAGACCACACTCGATACGAAGGGCGGTCCGTCGCACCAAGGGTGCGAAAGCTGTCATGGGCCCGGATCAGCGCACGTCGCTGGTGGCGGGGATGTCACCAAAATTTTTGTCTTCAAGGATCACTCGACGAAGGAGATTGACGCTCGCTGCCTGACGTGCCACGCCGGTGGCACCGAACACATGAATGCCATCAATTCGGTCCATTCGAAGAACGACGTTAGCTGCGTTTCCTGCCATTCGCCGCATCATGCGGAAACAAAAGAGTTCCTGCTGGTGAAAGCTCAGCCCCAGCTTTGCTATTCGTGCCATCTGGCGAAGAAAGCTGAGTTCGATATGCCGTTCCACCATCGGGTAAATGAAGGCCTCATCCAGTGCACCGACTGCCACAACCCGCACGGCACCGTGCGGCCCCATCAGGTGCGGACTTCGTCCACTCAGGATGCGGTTTGCTTCACGTGCCACACGGACAAGCAAGGACCGTTTGTATTCGAGCATCAGCCGGTAAAGGTTGATGGGTGCCAGTCCTGCCATTTGGTGCACGGCGGACCAAATCCGCACATGTTGAAATTGAGCAACGTCAACTTGCTCTGTCTGCAGTGCCACACCACGTCGAGCTTTAGCGGAGCACCGGGAGCTCCTTCGTTCCACAACCAGGCGAGTTTGTTCCAATCTTGCGTTTTGTGCCACTCGGCAATTCACGGTTCGAATTTCGATCCAACCTTCTTCAAATAGAGCGGGCCGCAGGCTCTATTTCATTCATCGAGAACGTACGCAAACCGAGCAGACAGCGATCGGGAGATGGGATTTTCGGACGCGGGAGAACAAATCTATGAAAGGACGCTTGGCGGTTCACAGTATTCCTTCCGCCATTTTTATCGTGGCGCTACTCCTTTCGCCAATCGCTCGCGCCCAAGACAATTCCGGAGAGTCGAAAGGAATTAACTCGGGCGACTACAATATCCATCAGACCATCGAGTTCGGCTATCGCTTGAACGAGGTCACTGGCAACCAGAACACCTACGATACGTTTGAGAACCTCGGTTCCGGCCTGCGTCTTTTCAATTTCACTTTCGACATGCGCTCGCTGGACCACCACGCACTACTGTTCGACAATCTAAGCTTCAGCAACTTCGGCTATGGCGGCGATCCCAACGACGTTACCCGCCTGCGGATCGGAAAGAATAAATGGTACGATTTCCGGCTGCTATTCCGTCGCGATAAAAACTTCTGGGACTATAATCTTTCGGCCAATCCGTATAACCCGGCCGCATTGAATCCGGCAGGGTCTTTGACGACCGGATGCTTCGTCGGTCCGCCCACCGCCGCCTTTCCGCAGGGCGCGCCCGCATTCTGCTCCAGCCCCGCTGTAGCGCAGAACAACTCACTTCATGGTCTGGATCTGGTGCGCCGCATGCAGGACTACGACCTCACACTGTTCCCGCAGTCCGCGATCCGTGTGAGGCTAGGCTATTCGCGAAACCGCGATGAGGGGCCCAGCCTGTTTACCACTGATGGAGGAACCATCTCGGCGTTCAATCAGATGAATAGCTACACGACGAACTCCTACCGCGCGGGAGTCGATTTTCACGTGCTTCCGCGAACCACGCTTTCTTATGACCAATTCCTCAGCTACTACCAGCAGAACAACGTGATCAGCGATAACCCCGCCGTCAATCCTGGCAATTTTGGATTCGCGTTGGGAACTGTGCCGGGACAGGGCACGCCGGCGGGCACGCCGGTGGACTTGGGGAATATTTGGAGCACGCAAACACCTTCGGAAATTTTCCCGTGTGCGACTCCGACGGTGATGGGCACAACGAACACGGCCACCCCCACTTGCAACGGTTTCCTGTCGTATAGCCAGGTTGGCGACCCGCGCAACTTCATGCCGACGGAACGGTTCCGTTTCCAATCGAACTACTTCAAGAACTTTGAAACGTCGGGCTCGATCGGCTACAGCACGAGCGACTACCACTTTTCGGACCTTTCCGAGGTCGTCAACGACTGGACAGCGCGAACGGCGCAGCGTGGCAGCACGGCAGCAGGGCCGATAAAAACCACGCGTGTTTCGGTGAACGCGAATTGGTCTGGCGCGTATTCTGTTAACGACAAACTCCGAATTCTCGATTCTTTCCAGTACGACAACTGGCGTATTCCCGGCCTGTGGAATGCGGCCGAAACCAACGTCTTCGGAACTCCTTCACCGGCGCCCGGCGTGGTCGGCTTGTTGCTCTCACCTGCAACCTTCAATGCGACGAACTGCCCCGCCGCTCCCTTCAATCAGGCAAATTGTCCTCAACACAGTGCCAGCTCTGCCGCAGACGTGATCAACCAGATCAACACACAATTTCTCGGACAGAACCTGAAGTCGAATACCCTCGAGGCTCAATACGATTTCAGCAGGCGCTACAGTGCCAGCGTCGGATATCTCTACACGAACCGAACGATCTCCAGTGTGGCTGCCGCTTTCGATACCGGGCAGTTCTACTTTCCCGGAGGGGTCACCGGGACGCCTGCGAATTTCTTTCTGGCGGCGCGCGGTGATTGCGCCGTGGTCGGCGGCGCTCTCCCCGCCAATTGCACGCTCCTGACTACCGGTCCCATGGCCGGCGCGATTGTGGAGGGCTCGCCCGCAAATCCCATTCCAGAAGTGGGTAATGACACGTCTCGCAACATCACGACAATTAACGAGAATGCGCTCCTGTTGGGCATCGTGGCGCGTCCGATCGATGCGCTGCGCATCACCGGCGATTTTGAGTTTGGCTACAACGACCATTCCTTTACGCGGATCGATCCCCGGCAAGTGCAGTCTTATAAGATCCGAGTGAATTACAAGCCGCGGCCGTGGGCCAATCTGGCGGGCTCCGTGGAGATTCATGATAACCGCGACAACGTCACGACCGTGAACAACGTGGAGCACGACCGCTCCTACGGTTTCTCGGCGATGTTGATGCCGAATCAGCGCGTGTCCTTCGATTTCGGCTTCAATTACTGGACCGTCTATACACAGTCGCTAATTTGTTTTGCATATTCCACCTCCTCGGCGAACCCGGCCCCGCCACCGGCCACCTTGCCCGTGTCAACGTTCCCTCCCGGCGTACCCGAACTCTCCACGGGCACGGCGTGCCCCATTTCTGGCTCGCCTTCACCACTCGGCGCGCTTTCCACGTACGCCAGCAGCGATTATTTCGCGCACGCCGCTGTAATGTGGAAGCCAATCAAGCGAATAACGGCGGCCGTCGGTTACGGTGCCAGCTTTGTTCGCGGAAATACGATTTTTCTGAATCCACTCATGCCTTCCGGCCCGCTTGATTTCAACTATCAAAGACCTTACGCGACTCTCACCGTCGAGGTCTATCGTGGGTTCAGCTATATCACGTCCTGGAATTATTACGGATTCAACCAAACGGGGAACACCAGTCCGTTTGGACTCGCACCCATTCAGTCGCAGGACTTTAACGGCAACAATGCCACCTTCTCACTGCGGTATTCGTTTTAGGCGCGGGTGAGCGGAATAACATTGGTCTGTGTTCGTCAAAAGGAGGAAGTGCAAAATGAGCTTTTTAGTGGATCGAATCGGTGAGAAAGCGCTGTTGGCGCTTGCAATCATGTTCGTCTCCGGGGCCGTAGTGCGAGCCGACGGCGCAGGCGACTTCAAAGCGAAGTGCGCGGCGTGCCACGGAGCGGATGGAACCGGCAGCACAGCAACGGGAAAGGCCCTGAAGGTGCGAGATTTGGCTTCGCCCGATGTGCAGAGTCAATCGGACGCTCAGCTCACGGACATCGTGACGAATGGCAAGAACAAGATGCCGGCGTACAAGGGCAAGTTGACGGACGACCAGATCAAGGGACTAGTTGCCTACATCCGCGGACTAGCGAAGAAGTAGCCCCTGTTCTGGGATGGTAATTACTGCGACTCGTGTTCTCGGGGGAGCCGAAGGAGGCCCGTTGATTGGGATTCTCATTTGTCAAATTGTACTCAGCATCGTACTGGCTTCTATTTTTCTGATTCGGCCTTCTCTGACGAGTGCTACAGGCTGGAAGATAGTGGCGTTCATTGGCCTGTGTGTGCTTCCGGCTTTGTGCCTGGTGGGGGGTATGAACACGCACGTGCAGCGCTCCGAACAGACTCGATTCTGCGTTTCATGCCACGTCATGATTCCCTATGGACAAAGCCTGTATGTGGATGACCCCAACCACATTCCCGCCCAGCATTTCCAGAACCACCGGGTACCGGCCGACACGGCCTGCCATTCCTGCCACGCGGACTACACCATTTACGGCCCGCTGAACGACAAGCTGCAGGGCCTGAAGCGCATTTATATGCAATACGTGAGCACTCCGCCGGATCCGGCGGCGATCCGTATAGCGGGCGGATTCAAGAACGCGCAATGCCTGCATTGCCATTTGGGGGCTCGCAGCTTCGAGGAGAACCCTGTGCATGCCGCGATGATGGATTCACTCAAATCGAATCAAACGTCTTGCCTGACCAGCGGCTGCCACGATACCGCCCACGATATTGCAAATCTCAGCCACGCGAAATTCTGGAGGTCGACACAATGAACCTCAGTGAAATCGGAATCCGGCGGCTTCTGCAGGTTTCCAGCGCTTTGGTAATCGTAGGTTTGGCACTCGAGATTGTGAGTCTCCTTTGGTTTCATCCGTTGTCGTTCGTCCTATTCGCGTTCGTAGCGGCTTCTTTGATCGGCTTGGGAGTCCTAGTCTATTTGGCGTCTCTTGCCTTTGCCGGTGCGCCGCCCGCCGACAATCGCAACTGATCGCTCCTGTCGCGCGCAACCTATACGAGCAGAGACAAGCAGAAGTGTTTTCTTGGTTAGATGCAAACTCTGGGAGGTTCGAGGTGTTGATCCAAGAACTGACGAAAGAGGACAACCTCAACCTATTAGCCCATATGCATCTCGGTAGACTGGGATGTGCCCGAGGCCCTCAACCGTATGTTGTGCCGTTTTATTTCGCTTACGCTGATAACCACCTCCACAGCTTCGCAACAGTCGGGCAAAAAATTGAGTGGATGCGCACCAACCCGCTCGTCTGCGTCGAGACGGACCGGATAGTGAACTCAGAGGAATGGGTAAGCATCATTATCTTTGGCCGTTACGAGGAGTTACCAGACACACCGAACTGGAAAGCAGAACGCGGACTGGCATACCAGTTGCTCCAACAAAAAGCGAACTGGTGGGAACCGGGATACACGAAAACGATCGTCCACGGGACCGAACGGCCCCTAGTTCCCGTCTATTTTCGTATCCGAATTGTGGAGATTTCCGGTCACCACGGCGCATCCGACTCCCCACCGCTAATCGATGCAAATTCGTCAGCGGTCGAACACGCAAATAGAAAGTCGATCCATGACATTTTGGAAGCGCTCCGAAAGCGGCTATTCTCGAAATAAGGAATTCTATATGACACAATTCCAAGCAATCAGAAGCATCATCGACACTCACCGCCACATCTTCGGCCCGAAACTGCGCCAGAAACTCGTTGAGAATATGGGCTTTGATGATTCAAAGCCGTTGCCGCAGGTCTTTGGGGACGAGATGTTTTTCTATCGCGAGTCGCTTGACGTTGATTGTTCGATGGAGATGTGTACACGCCCACTCTTACGCACCATCCCTGTGGATCAAAAGCCCTTTTTCTTCAGGAATCCAGAGTTGCAACGGCTACCAAATGTGAAGATTACTTACCGACGGTATAATGCAGCTTGACCACGCCGTCTGGGAACTTCGTGCAGGAGATGAGTTTTAGTGGCACGGTGCGGCGACCGGGCGCGATTAATGGAATGCCTTCGCCGATCAATGTGGGAATCACGTGAATCATAAAATCGTCGATCTCTGCTTCGTCGAGAAACGACGCAATGACGCCAGCGCCACCCATCATCCAGATGTCTTTTCCCTTTTTCTTCCGCAGACGGGTTGCGAACGCCTTGATGGGTTCGCTCACAAACTTCACACCCGCGGGCGCTGGCATTTGCAGGAGACTGCGTGTGAAGTCATAGTTTTTAACTCTTGTATCGAAGGCCGACCCGGTCACGCCTTTCTTTTGAAAGTCGAGCGCACTATCGCATATCTTCCTACCCCACAAGACCGTGTCGATCGATTTGTAGAACGCACCCATGCCGTAGTTGCCCTGCGGACGCGGACGGTCGAGCCAGTCGACGGAGCCGTCGGGTCGGGCAATAAAGCCGTCGGCGCTCGTGGCGATGTAGGCGATGATCTTGCGCTTGCGGACCATGGCAGCACGGCAGTGCTGAAATTCTAGTCCGGAGCATCAAATAGAATCCGGGAAGAGGACGGCTCACCTTGCACATCCCTTCGTTTCCTTTAGAAATCCAGACTTTCACCGTGGGCCGTCAGGCGATTGGTCTTGCCCGTAAGATGCTACACCGCACGGTTTAGTATTCCTGGCCCGTAAGCTTTTAAGCGGAGGGTTGGCGGTCGAAACGCCGCAAAATCACAGCGTTAGAAATACCCGTCCATTTCGCCTTACAAAAATCCAACAAAATCGACCGTTAGTAGCAGCCCAGCGCTGCGTTAGAAAACTGTAGTTTTCTAAGCCGCTACTCGCTCGCGTTCGCCGAGGTATAAAAGTCACTTTCCGGTAACGACGTTAATCAGGACCTAGGCCATTACTTCCGAGTTGCCGACAATACGCCCGGAATGTAGGGCTTTGGCTTGGGCAGCTCGAATCTGGGGCATCAGAATGTCGCGAACGTAGTGCCAGTAAGGAACGAGTTTGAGCGCAGCCTCTGCATACTGCTCGGCGGCTTTCAAATCAGGCGCGGTTCGGTTCAGATTCGACCATGCGAGACTCATCAACAGCTCGGGTTCTCCCCATGAGGGCTTCAGCGGATCAGCCACATCGCGCTTATGGTCGCGCATTACTTCCAATCCTTTGTTGTAACCTTCGATCGCTTTGTCTTGGCCCCCTCCGCGCTCTGGAGGCGACGACCAACGAATGGGGCCGAGCACCCAGAGCAGACGAGGATTGTCTGGGGCTGTCGCCATGGCTTCTTTCAAAAGCGCACTCGACTGTTGGAGCAGTTCCTGAACGCGGGTTGGGTCTTTCTTATTCAAGTACATCAGGTAGCCCAGAGAAGAGCCTGCTCCCATCTTAGGTTCCACCCATGTAGGGTCCCGGGCTATGGCGGCGTTGAAATCGGTGACCGCCTGCGTGAGGTCCGCTTCCAGATCAATAGGAGTCGGCGTTTCGTTGAAGCCGTTAATCGCTCTGCGCCACAACGCAAATCCACGCCAGTAGAGCACCCGCGATGCCAGCTTGCTGTCTTCAGGAATGGGCGCGAGCTCGTCGTGGAGGCGCTTCAGAGCTGGACGGTCGCCTTCGTAGTCTGCCCGTTGAATCTGGGTGACGATGCGGATGATGGAATCGCGTGATTGCTCGAGGCCAATCTTAGCGCCGGCGTGCACCTCAGTCGCTGCGGCGGACACGACGAATGTGGTCAACATCAACAAGAAGGCTCTGCTGTTTCGAGCACTCATACAGCTTCTCCTTTCCACGCCCGAGTTCGATCCCGCCGCGTGCTAGGCAGTTGTCAGGCTGCGGCCTCGCAGCAGCGCAGATTCTACATCAAGGGCCTCGCGGAATTGCGCCCGCGCGATGGGCAGCTCGGAAGTGATTCTTATCAAGGACTTCTGGCAGGCGGCAAGATTCTTTGTAAGGTTTTCTGCCTGCCTGAGACTACCTGAACAGGGACGGTTGGGAACACGAAGCACAAAACCGACCGTCGGATTCAAGGTCGGGCGCCTTCGATCTTTTAGCTGCCCGGATCAGTTCTGGTCGAGGAGAGAAAAATGATCTCTGCAAATCCAGTAAAAGCTGCTGAACACTTGCCGCTATTGTCGACTGAATCTTTCCAACCAAATTCCAGTCTCACATTCAAGTTGAAGTCACTTTTTGTGGGACCCAATGGGCTGCGGGCAGGCTGGCGGGTGCTTATGTTCACCGCTTTGTTGGCCGTTTTACTTGGAGGATTCGTTCTAATCCGGGCAGGCGGAGCTGGAGCCTTCCGGGAGCACTACAGGAATCAAAATCAGCGTCAGATTACGATCACGCCGGTTTTGATGGGCGGAGCGGAAGCAATCACCTTGCTCTTTCTCTGCGTCGCTGCGATGGTCATGGGCAAACTTGAGCATCACAAATTCGGCGAGTACGGTCTGCCCCTGCGACTGGCGCTAAGGAAGGATTTCTGGGTTGGGTCTCTAACAGGCTTTTTCGCGATCAGCGGCACGCTGCTGACGATATTTCTGCTGCACGGGTTCCGCGTAACCGGCCTAGCGCTTCACGGGACGGCGATTTTGTCCTCGCTGTTCGGGTGGGCCATTGCATTTCTGCTGGTCGGACTGGCTGAAGAATTCACGTTTCGTGGATACATCCAGTACACACTCACTTCCGGAATTGGCTTCTGGCCGGCGGCGTTCCTGATGTCAGGCTTGTTCGGCTTGGGCCACTTCTTCAATTCGCACGAGAATGCACGAGGCTCCGAGACGGTAGTGCTGTTTGGGCTCCTTCTGTGCCTGTTTTTGCGGAGGACCGGAAATCTATGGTGTGCGGTCGGATTTCATCTAGGCTACGACTGGGGACAAATGTTCTACGGAGTTCCTGACAGTGGCATCGTGCCCTACCACAATCTGCTCAATTCCACCTTTAGCGGGCCGCAGTGGCTCACCGGCGGGATGGTCGGTCCGGAGGCCAGTTTCTTGACACCGCTGGTGTTGCTGGTTGTAGCTGTACTTTTCAGCCGCTACCATCCCGAGACTCGCTATCAGGTCGAGAAACGACGGTCGATGCCAGTAGCCGTCTCGTGAAGTTTTGGCTACCACGGAGAACTTCTTAGGATTTGCGTCTTCGTTTTCGGTCCGAAGGAGCTATGCGCATTCAGTCAAAGATCAACTTGGCGGTCAGGACAAAAACGTGAGTGAGCGCCGCCACGATTTGGAAGCACAGTTCGATCGCATTCTCAGTGAGCACGGTGCGGCCATCTCGCGGCTGGCGTTCGGCTATGAGACGGTGACGAGCGTGAGAGAAGAGTTGGTACAGGAGATTGCGTTGGCGATCTGGCAAGCATTGGCTCAGTTTCGCGGCGAGTGCTCGGAGCGAACTTTCGTGTATCGCATTGCCCACAATCGCGGCCTTAGCCATGTATGGAAGCGACGGCCGCCGCATCAGCCGCTGGAGGAGATCGAAGAGTCGGACCAGCCGATCGATCCGCGGCCGCATCCGGAGGAGCAGGCGGCACAAGCCGACCGGCGGACGCGGCTTACGTCGGCAATTCAATCGCTCCCCGTTATTCACAGGCAAATGATTGTGCTCATGCTCGAAGGTTTGTCGCAGGCACAGATGGCCGAAGTGCTGGGCATTACCGAAAACAATGTGGCCGTACGTCTGAGCCGGGCAAGGAACATGTTGAAGGACGCGTTAGGAGAGAGACCATGATCGAAGACCGCGAACTTGATGCGTGGCGAGAACAATGGAGCAGCGTCGCAGAGCCGTCAGCCGACTTCCAACGCGATTTCCAGCGCAAGGTCCAGCAGAGGATCAAGCGCGAGGAACGGCGCTTCGTACTTGGAAATATCCTAACGGTAATCGCGTTCATCGCGATTCTGATTTTTGCCTGGTACATGCGGCATCAATCGACCTGGATGGGAACAGGCTGGTCGACAAGTGTATGCGTCTTAGTATTCGTGTCGGCCGGAGTTCGGATGTGGGTTTTGCGACGAACGTGGCGTCCTGAGACACAGTCAACGCGTGCGTTCGTGGAACTTTGGTACAAAAGAGTGGAGGCTCGAATCCGGCTGCTTCGGATCTCTACCTATTTGTCTATCGGCTGGCTTATTTTTTGTGCGGCACTTACCGCTGTTGATTGGTCAATCATTGGACAGGACGTAGGGGATCATCCTAAGGCGTGGGTTGCCTTGCTGGTTGTCTGCGTGCTGATGCAGGCGGTGCTGCTGTGCTATGGGGTGGCTTGGCTCCGGCGCCGCAAACTCGCCGAACTAAACGAAGTAAAACAAATTCTGGATGAAATGGACGGAAAAAGCGTCCGATGAAGTGGGCTCGCTTGATCCTGTCGGTAACTGGTAATCCGGATGTTGTCGGTTCGTTCCTCGGAATAGCACCGAAAAAGCGCCTTCGTGTTTACCGAGTCGATTCCACTTGCCTGTTTAGTTGCGTTACCGGACAACCGAGTGCTTTCTGTTGAAGACCAGCGATCCGTTCAGTCTCTTGTATCCCCGGGCCCCACGTGCACGCAGTCACTCGTCAGAGCCGTTCCGTCCACGCGCACGAAGCCTAGTTCGCTAAGTGCGAAGTATTCGGCATCGGCTTCGCTTTTCGCGATGATCAGTGCAACAGTGTGTCCCACGAGCGTCGAGCCCATGACGGAGAAGAGTGTGTGTTCCCATTTGCTGCACTGCGTTGAAGGTATTCGGTTTGTCAGAGCATTCCTCCGCTTCGTTCTCGGCGTCAAGCCCGTGATACTACAGCCTAAACTCCGTGCGTAGTCTGTAAACTATCGTCAAGACGGTCAAATGTCTGAGCAAATACAGCACACCAGTTCACGCAGCTTTGTCAGTGACCGAAGTGCCAGCGCCGAACCGCGAGAAGACATAAAAGCGAGCGTCACAATCCAGACAGCGGTAAGGCAGTATGCCAATGATTCCTAACAGATATCGCTCGACACCTCCGTGCCTGTGTGAACGAGACGTCTCCAGACTTCGACAGTGTGGGCAAGGCCTTTTGTTAAGCGCTTGCATTTCCTTTTACCTCCGTGCGCTGACTTTGACTACGCAATAAATATAAGACCTGCGGTTTTGGAAAACTGTGCAATTTGGGACAGCGCCCGGAATCCCGCCTTGGCTATTGTGGCGTATGGTGTCTTCCGCCGTTCGAAGTGTATCCGTGCAGGCCCCCCGCCTCGCCAAAAGAGCGATTCGCAGAACCCGTGTCTTCGATGCAAAACAGTTTCTTGACTCGACTGGCCTGGGGAGAAAAGTCGCTACGTTCGGGAAAAAAGCGACGGTCTTCGCGCAAGGCGCCCCCGCCAAGCATGTGATCTACATTCAAGAAGGCGGCATGAAGCTTTCAGTAGTCAACCAGAGCGGCCGGGAAGCCGTCGTCGCGATTCTCGGTCCCGGCGATTTCTTTGGCGAAGGGTGTCTCGGAGGCCAATCCCGCTGCATGGCCACAGCCACCGCAATTGCACCCACCACCGTGCTGGTTATCGATAAAAACGAAATGATCCGCGTGCTCCACAAGGAACACGAATTCTCCGACCGCTTTATCACCTACATGCTCGCGCGCAACATCCGCGTTGAAGAGGACCTGATAGACCAGCTCTTCAACTCCAGTGAGAAACGCCTGGCGCGCACCCTGCTCCTCCTTGCGCGTTACGGCGCGCCCGGCGATCCTCGCAAATCACTCCCCAAGGTTTCGCAGGAGACTCTGGCGGAGATGATCGGCACCACTCGGTCGAGAGTCAATTTCTTCATGAGCAAATTCCGTAAGATGGGCTTCATCCATTACACCAAAGGCAAGATCCACATCGACAATTCCCTGCTCGGTGTTGTCCTGCACGACTGAATTAACCTCCGCCGTGATGTTTACGGCCAACGACTGCCTCGACATCGGCACCGACCTCGGTTCGCCCGTCTCCGTGGATTACTACGATCAAGCCTCGTTCGCCTTCAACGGCAAGATCAGCCCGGTGAAGGTGAAATATCCGGGCACCCCTACGGAGCAATAACAAGGCGAGAAAGATACTGCTGCAGCGGCTCCCGCGATGGACTAGACGAGACTAAATCGTCACACCGGGTGGACGACGGGCGTCTAACTCCTGATTAGTCGCGTTACCGGACATCTCTAACAATGTCGGCGCTGTCAAATAATTCTTGAGCAGACCTCTCCAGTCACTTGAAAGAGTTTTTTCTTCCGCTTGCTGGGTGGTCTTTCTCGTCGGCCTTGACGACTTTGGCTCGTTCGTAATCTAGCGGTCGGCTTCAGTCCGACCCATACATCTCTTCGATCGTAAACTTCAGACCATGATTAGTTTTTCGAACACCCTCTCGCCAGGGAGCGGGACGCCCATTCAAGTGCGCGGCGTTCTCGTTCACGCCATGTCCGGTACCGAGCTGTCCCGCGTGCGAACCGAATTCCGGCTCCGTCACGCAAACGTCTATCCGGTCACGGCGCTAAATGCCTGCTTGATTTGAGGACGCAAGAGGTAAGTCAATGCCCAGCCGGCCGTGGTTAGTACAATCAAATGGCAAACGATCGACGGGACAACCGGAATCACCACGTACCTCCTAAATGAGAAGAGGCTAAAAATCGTATATCCGATGCCTGGTGTAACGCATGCGATGGATACGACCCGCGCCCATTTGCGCAGTTCCAACACGCCCATAGCAAGACACACGGCGACACACCCGAGTACCAGCAGCGAAAACCCGCCTGTGACTCCCATTCCTGAGATTGCCACGGAGACCGGTTCTCCCGCATCTCCTCCGGTCATTCCCATGACGGCAACGAAAAAGAAAGCGACTGAGCCTAGGGCCAGAATTGTCGCTCCGAAGAACATCAGAACCGCGATGATTGTCACACCGATGGGGCGTTTCATGCCTCCGCCTTCAGGTCGTGAAGTATCGGGGAGAAGCGACAATGTTCGCGATAGCCCCGGCGACATGGACTTGGCTGTGTAAGAAGAAGCGAGCGGCTCGCGCCCTTTCTACGAACCGCTCACGGATATGAAGGAATCGGTCCCGCCGGACCTTGACGTCTTAGCGAGGTTCGGGTTCCTTTTGTTTCGCCGTGCTCTGATGCGCTGCTTCGGGCTTCGGCGCGGCTGCCGACTTGGGCGCAGCCTGATTTTGCTGAGGGGCAGCCTTCGGGACACTCTCAGTATGCGCAGGAGCAGCCTGACGCTCTGGCTTCGCAGCTGCGGGCTTGGCCTCCGCGCGGGGCGTCTCGGATTTTGCGGCTGGCTGAGCAGCAGGCCGTGCCGCAGTGTGTGTCGCTGGCGCCCCAGCGGTATGTTCGGGCTTTGCCGCCGGTTTCGCGGCCGGCTTGTTCTCAGTTGCCTTGTTCTCGTTCGACCGTTCTGCTGCGGCGTTGTTCTCTTTCGTTTTGTTCGCCGTCGCACGATTCGCAGCCGCTTTGTTTTCCGTCGCTTTGTTCTCGGCAGCCTTGTTCTCGGTCGCCTTACTTGCGGCCGCTCGATTTTCAGCGGATGTATTCTCCGCGGTTCTGTTCTCGGTGGCTCTCGTCTCAGCCGCCTTATTTGCTTGGGCCTTGTTCGCGGTCGCTTTGGTCTCAGCTGTTTTATTCTCAGTGGCCTTGTTCTCAGTCGCCTTCGTTTCGGCGGCCTTCCTCGCTTCGACCTTATTCTCAACTGGAGCACTGTGCGCAGGCACTGCTCCCTTGCCGGAAAACTCTCCCGGCTTGGCCGTCGCCGCGACCGCAGGACGACCGTGATTCACCGATGCGAGCATTTCATGGTTCTGGCTTGCAGCGTGTTGTTGGCCTGATTGTGCGGAGGTGGGCTCAGTGTGGCGTGCGTGAGAATAGGTTTCTTCTTTAGCCGTGGGTCGCGCCGTGATTCCACCAGATCCGCCGTTAAAACTTACATGGCTTGACCGGTCGACGCTCACCCTCTTGTCGTAGGTGTTGCGGAAGTGGCCGCCGCCGAAATTATTCACCGACGTGTTGTAGCTGAACTGATTGTTGCGCCAGTAGCCGCCTTGATATCCCGAGCCACCGTAGCCGTATCCATAATTCACGCCGCCGTAGAAGCCGACTTCATTGCCCCAATACCCGCCGTTCCAGGCGTACATGCCATTGTTCCATCTCCAATATCCAGGCGTCCACAGCAAGCCTTCACTTGGCGGCTCAACCCATGTGCCCGGCACCCAGAAATAGCCCTCGTCGCCGTAGCCCCAGTAGCCCGGCGTCCACAGATAGCCTTCCTGCGGACAGATCGGTTGCGTGTAAACCACGAGTTCCGGCGGAGCGATCGTAATGGACGCACTGAACTGCGCGTGGGACGTCGCCGGCACTGCCAAAATTACGAGCGCGAGCAAAAAATATTGCACCGAGCGGAGCATACGCATTTTTCGTTGCCTTTCCTGATCATCCTTCGTTTGCCCGGTCTGGCTTGGATTCTGCGGGTTGCGCGGATGGAGGGGCTACTAGACTCGAGTATGATGACTCGGCCGCTTTTTGGAATCTGTTCAATATGAGTCACATTCCGCACATTCCTAAATGACACCTGCTCGCACGAAAATTGCGAAATTTCATGAGGAGCGGAAATGCGGCACATTATCAGCCGATTCGACAGGGCTCCCCGTTTCACCAGGTAGCTGCGTTTGCGGAAAATTCGAATTGAGGAGGACCTGATCGACCGGACTTATCAACTCGCCCGAGAGAAGGCTCGCCCAGTATCTCTTACTGATGATCCAGTTTGGAAAGCAAGATGAGCCACAAGGGGCTCTTGCCAAAATATCGCAAGAAACGTTAGCAGATTGGTACGACGCCATCTCGCGTGAATTACTTCGTGAATAACTTCAACAAACTTGACTTCATACACGCAAATGGCGCGCGCCACGTCAACAGTTCACTACTGAGCGTTGTAATCCACGATTAATTCAGCACCGAGGCCTAAGCTCCGCGTACCGCCAAAGCATTCGCAAACAAAGTGACCTCGGTTTCCGGTGGATCTTGGAAGTCAACGCAACCCGCCGAGAAGGTAGACGACCAACACAATTACCAGGACCGTGCCTACGATTCCAAGTCCTCCGCCCGTTCCCCATCTGGAATAGCCGTAGTAGCCCCCACCGCCTCCGAATAGAAGCACGAGAAGAATGATTAGCAACAACATGGAAAGCCTCCTTTTCCTATCATTGTGATTCGTGATTTGAGATTCTCGAATCGTGACTTGTGAGCGCTGCTTGCCAAGCGATTACATACCGAAGAGAGCCCGTGCGGTTATCCCGCAGGATCTTTCTGGCGCGTCGCCTTTACGGCGCTGAGAATGCCGACGCCTAACATTACAATGGCGCCGACGGCGATCCAGTGGGCGGGCATGTGAATCAGGTAAGCGCCGTAGACCAGGCCGGCGATCAGAATTGCGAATCCAGCGGCGTACAGGCCGAATGACATGCTGACTCCTCACGTGCTCGCTGCGGTCCATCGCGGGCGGGTGCGGCGATTTGCAGGCTGAAAAAGGTGACGCAAGAACGTGTTAGGCGCTGTGTGCGCGCGCTACTTCTGGTTCGTTGACCAGTTCATCGAAGAGCGTACGGAAGTGAATCATCGCCTGGCGCAATTCCTCGGTGTTGGCTTTGCCGCCGGATTGACGCAGCGCGCATTGGTGTGCCGCGCGGTAATTTTCCAGAACCAGAGGATGATCCACGGAAATATCGGCGGCGCGTTGTTCGAAGTCGCTCACGGGATAGCCACGTGTGGACATCACATCGCCGAGCAATTGGTCGGCGTCGGTGACGGCGCTTCCCGGGCCGTCAACGAAGCGTGCTTGAAGTTTTCCCCAGGATTCGATGAAGCGCGCGCGATCGCCGGGACCGAGCGGCTTGATGTCCAGCTTCTCGACGCGTGCGGCGCGCGCGTTCAGTGCGGCTTCCGCCTTCTGCTTGCTGCCGCCTTCGGTTACGGCGCGGGTGTATTCAACGCTGCCGAAGCGAGTACGAAGCTTTTCTGTGCGGCGTTTGCGGATGGACAGCGCGATACCGACGATCGCGAATACCACCACCGCTGCCACGGCGATGATGATGATAATTTGTGTGGTGCTTAGAGCTGCCAGGTTCATTACGTGCCTCCCAAGTTTTTGTGATGCTTGATGCGAATTCGGATCTAAATGCGATTGTAATTATTGCCCGGCGCAGCGATGCGGTGCGGGTTACGGTTTTTCGATCACTTTTTCGAGTTGGGCGATTTTCTTTTGGATTTTGCCGGTCACGTTTTCGACGATGCCGTCGGCTTCGAGGTCTGGATCGTTGATCAGTTTGCCGGCTTGGGATTTGATGGCGCCTTTTACTTCGTGGAACGTGCCCGTGGCTGCGTCTTTGGTGCTGTCTTTCATCGTGGTGTACCTCCTGCGAGATTTGACGAACAGCTTGCTGCGATACGGCGGCGATTGAGCGCCGGGTGAAAAGTGAGCTCGGCGAGTTGAGGTTCGTTCCCGGGCGACGTGATGGGGACAGGGATGCGCCTTTCGAACGCGCCGCTGCTGGAGAGATTTGCGTTGGCGCGGCGGAGCGCGGAGGCGTGAATCCATTTTGCGGATTCATAGAGGCCACGAACGATGAGCATCAAGAGCATCAGCGTTACGAAAAGGCCGACGTAGCCGAGGGCGAAAATCACGAACGCGGCGATGACTTGGGCTGCGAAGCCGAAGCGGAGGACGAGAGCCATGGACCACTCCTTGCGACCTTCGATCCCGCTCTGCGGGAGCGATTCAGCGGCTGGATGCGATTAGGCGCTGGCGGAACTGCCGCGCAGAAAGTGGAACAGGAGCATGATCAGGCCGACGACGAGAACGATGTGAATCAGGCCGCTGGTGACGTGGAACGCGAAAAACCCTAGCAGCCAAAGCACGATCAGAACTGCGGCAATTATCCCAAGCATTTTTTATTTCTCCTTGCTTCCAGGCACGAAAAGGGCTCGCGAGTCGATGCTGGCGAATCCGGTGAGAGCCGCTTGCGGCGTGGAAGAACTACCCACGGTCATCAGGATAGTCGGTATGGGAGCGGAAGACTGTCTTGTTGTGGACACTTTTGGATTTAATTTGTTTTGGTTTGGTGCTTTGCTTGGCGGAGGAAATGCGATGGAAAAGAAAACCGCGGCCCGGTGTTGTGTGTTGGGCCGCGGCGTGATTTTGTGGAGACGCGCTCGCGCGATTATGCGTTGGTTGGAAAATTCTGGTTGCGACGCGCCATTATTCCGACTGCCAGGAGGCCAAGGGTTAAGAGCGGGAGAGCGCCGGGCTCTGGGACGTTTACCGGAGGGCCATCCTGATCTTTATTTTTACCTTTGCCGTTGCCGCCACGATCGTGATCGGGGTCGTTTCCGAAAAAGCCGAAGCGCGAGCCTTCGTTGTTGAAGGCGGAGGACCCGGGTTCGCTGGAATTGAATTCAGTGGGGTTGGCGGAGTGAACGCTCCGATTTGATTCGCCGGGAACGAGCGTGCCGAGAACCATGGAACTGTCTGAGCCACTGGAACCGAACGCGCCGCCCTGCTGAAAGGCGTTGACAGAGAGCATCGCGGGAGTGGGGTCGGATGGACGCGCCTCGTTTTGAGGATCAGTAAGCGCGAGAGCGAAGGTGCTGGTCTCGTTGCTGGAGATTGCTCTTTGCGTGGGATCTTCGGCGATGGTGGCTCCGGGTATGGCGAAAGCCCAGGCTGGGGTGTTCGTTGGCAATGATTCCGAAATAAATTGTGCGGTGGCCTGCGTTGTGAACCTTGCATGGAAGATACCGATTGTTGGCGCGGAGCTCTCTGGGTTCGAACAGTCGTTTGTGGAAGCAGAGTAAAAGATGCTGTCGGCGCAAACCGGAATTGCAGTTATCAGAGCAACTCCGCCTAGCAGTAAAGCTGATCTGAACGTCATAATGTTTTCTCCCAAGCGTGAATGGCGGGGATTCCATTCGTACGAAATAGTAAATGAAGCGAGGAGTGAATTCTGTTCAATTGAGCACACATTCCCGATTCGCTTCGAGTTCGTGGCGCAGCCGGGGCGAAGAAGTGGGAGCGGCCTCGCTGCTTGGGGGAGCATAGCGTGAAGCGGTGGGGCGGACTGGGGGGACGGATGAAGAAACTCTGCTGTCGGTGTTGACGCCGGTACCGATACGACCATTTCGGTGCGAGAACTGCGACCGGCGTTTCTACGCCATTGCCTCTCCGACAGACTCGAACCCCTCCAACACACCGGCGGCGGGTTAGCGTGTGTCGGCGCCGTGGTTTCGGCTCTCGCGACGAACGCAAATGTACGGTGCGGTGTGCTGAAATCTCGCCGGATTTGGACCGCGCCGCCCGACCTACATTTTTCTGTGATTGAAGCGGAACATGTCTTCAAGCAGGCGCGAATCCAGCAAGCGCCACTGCGTTGGATCGCAGGGTTGCCGCAGCCACCTCGATGCATTGATCTCCATTTGCGCCCAATCAATTGAAGCGGCGAAATCCAGGCATCTGCCTGCCGATGCGAGACTTCCCCAATACAACGTTCTAAGCGGACGAAGGCAACGTGCGGAGAGCTGGGTCACGTTCCCCATCGTGGACGAGTTCGCCGATGCGGTGACGGCGGATGAGAAACGAGCGCGTGATTTCGTACTCCAACCCACAAGAATAAGACGCAGAGGAATGAGCTTCATCAGGGCGGAGCTGACAGCCAACGATTTCGCGGCGCGAGCTCCAGGTCGGGGTGGCGAGAGATGTTGAAAACCGGGCGCGTGGCTGCGGATCGCAACTGACGAAACACCGAGCGCGGATTTGGATTCGACGAGATGCAAGCGGGGTGGATCAGTTGGCACGGCGTGCTCAGGGGCGGGTTCGGCTGCTGGGTGCGACGCTAGCGAGCTGCCAATTTCGGAAAAGAAAGAGGTCCAGTCGGCGAGCAGGCGCGCTTCTAATTGTCTGTTCCAGGGGGCCGCGGACGCGACAGGCCGGACATTGGGAGGTTCTGCGGACGCTGCGTTCTGTTCCGAGCGTGATGCGAGGGACAGCTGCCTGGGCGGAGCGGAGTGCGACGAGAGATGAACATGCGAAGCGTCGGAGGGCCACGTGAAGTGCTGTTCGGAGATGAGTGCCAGGGATTGCTCGGAACGTGCCGCGAAGTTCTGTTCGGGGCTAGCCGCGAACTCGGGTTTGGATGTGGATTCTAAGGCTTGGTCGGAGAGCGGCGCGATGGCGTGTTCGGAGCGCGACGAGGGACCGGGTTCGGAGGGCTGTGCCGAGGGTGGCGCGTCGGCGGCATCGTCCTGAAAATCTTCGTGATGCAAGAACGGAGTGCCGGTTCCTGGCACCGGGCTCAAGACATTGTCGGGAGCGCCATGCGGGCGCGCGGTTGAGATAACCGACGGGCCTGGATATTCCCGGGCGGGCGATTCGCGTTCATTCGAGGCAGAGAGAGCGACTAGGGCGTGCAGGAAACGTGATTGCGCGGGGATCGCGGTGAGGCATGGGACCGATGCAAAGCTGGAAGACGGAGCGAACGGTCTGCTGTCGTCAAACTGAAATTCACTGGCGACGTCTGCGACGAAGCGCGCAGGGACGGGCTGGATTCGTTCCTCGCTGGCGTTGATAAGGGCGTGTTCGCAGAGCAGATTCATGACGCGGGGGATGCCGCGAGAATAAAAGTGCACTGCGTCCATGGCATCGGAGGCGAAGATGCGCGGCCCGTCGGCGCCGGCAATGTGAAGGCGCGCCAGCATATAATCGTGAGCCTCTTCGAGTGAAAGCGCGTCGGTCTTGCAGCGCAGCGCGATACGCTGTTTGACCTGGCAAAGCTCCGGCTGTTGCAGGCGTTGCTCCAGTTCAGGTTGGCCGGCCAGCACGATTTGCAGCAGCTTTTCGTTCGCAGTCTCCAGATTCAGAAGCATGCGAATTTCTTCCAGGACGCGATTCGAGAGGCCTTGCGCTTCATCCACGATGACGACCGGAGTATCGCCGGCGCGATAGCGCTCCCATAGCCACTGGTGCAGACGCATCAGGGCGTTGTCCTTCCTTGTGGCGTCGAACTTCACCGCAAAATCGGCCAGCATAAAATCGAAGAGATGGCTGATTTCCAAATGAGAATTAAAAATGAAGGCGGTGGGCGAGCGCTGCTGATGCAGCCAATCGAGAAGATGATTGAGCAGCGTGGTCTTGCCTGTGCCGACTTCGCCCGTGAGCAGCAGGAGCCCCTTGCGGGCCTGAATCCCGCGCGTGAGGCCGTCC
>Ga0210388_10000543_pt1 | contig 30683 bp, 24 predicted proteins | sample IncBWC19OmetaG_FD_155485 | JGI IMG/M metagenome (GOLD analysis project Ga0210388, IMG submission 155485) | Forest soil microbial communities from Barre Woods Harvard Forest LTER site, Petersham, Massachusetts, United States - Inc-BW-C-19-O ...
GAGATGCAGCGGCGGGAACTGCGGGAATACTGCCAGAGACGCGGTATGACCCTCATAGATGAATACGTGGACACGGGGATTTCCGGTGCGAAGGATAGGCGGCCGGAGCTTGACAGGCTGCTAACAGACGCGCACCGACGGCGCTTCGATTCAGTAGTGGTTTGGCGGTTTGATCGTTTTGCCCGCTCCGTCTCACATCTCCTCAGGGCCCTCGAAACATTTCGCTCGCTAGGCATCGAATTTGTATCGCTATGCGAACAAGTCGATACGTCGACGCCCGCGGGTAAGCTGGTTTTCACTGTCTTGGGTGCGGTCGCTGAGTTGGAGCGGAGTTTGATTGCTGAGCGTGTTAAGGCCGGCCTGCGAAACGCGCGCGCCAAGGGCAAGCGATTGGGTAGGCCCAGAAGCTATGTCGACGCGGTAGAGATTCAGCGTTTGCGGACGCAAGGCGCGTCGTGGCGGGCGGTAGGGGCAACGTTAGGCGTATCGGCTGCAACGGCCCTTCACGCGTCCCGTAAAGGGCGTTTAAAAATGTCCGTTAGCACGGAGGCCGTAAGTGACTCAATTTAAAGCTCCGACTAGGGGCAAAATAGCGTTTGCAAAATATAAGTTTTACAAACGCCTAGGCCGGTTAGGAATAGAACCGAGGCATAGCCGGTGAAAGCTTTCTTCGTGAGCAAACGGCTCGCGTTCGGAAGCGCAATCAAAACCAAGACCCACGTCAAGAAGCTGAAGGCTCTCGGAATAACTCACATCATAAACCTGCGGCGCTCTAATAACGGACAAATTCAGAAGTTCGCTCACATCTGGCTCCCTTTCGAGGACGACCTGAAACCCAGACCGCGATGGTTCTACAAGCGAACTCTGAAGTTCTACCGTAAGGCGATGAAGCGGCGTAAATCCAAGTTGTTCGTCATGTGCCACCACGGGATTTGCAGGAGTGCCTCGTTGACCTACTTCTTCCTGCGACATTTCGGAAGAAGCCGAAACAAGGCCGAACTAAAGATAAAGGCAGCAAGGCCAACGGCGCGGATTGTCCCAGCTTATCGTGAATCGGGCGAGAAATATCTGGAACGAATGCAGCGAACGAGAAATACGTAAGGGTTTTGGGTTCGATCCCACCGCCCCTACCAAACAATGCGTTTTTACTGCATTCCGCAGCGCTCTTAACAACACAGGCTCTACTCGAAATTCCGGTCGCAGCGCCTGAAGGGCAAGTGCTTCCGCGCCGCCACGTGAATCCGCGCAACAGACTGCCGGACTTGCTTGGAGTCACTGCTACGTGGCGGACTGGCTCAGAACACCCACGACAGGACTAAGGAGGCGCTACTGGATTACTGTGGGCAGAACACGTTGGCGCTTATTCGGCTCGTAGAGGTACTTCACTGTGGCGCGGCGTGATCTTATCATTTTGACGGGGTTTGCTTTCCTCTCTTTCACGAGGGGGTCTCCATCCAAGCGTACTCATCAGTGGCGATGTCTTTCGCAATGAGATTCGCGTCGACTGCCTTTGTGGGATCACGAGAGTCGTCGAATGGGATAGAATGAACAACACTATGGCCAGTTACGAACCCGGCGATTACATCAAAGCAGAGTTCAAGGACGACATGACCGGCGAAAGCGAATGGATGTGGCTGAGGGTGGACTACTGCGACGAGGCAGAACGAATTGTGTTTGGTCAACTTGACAGCCAGCCCGTTCTGGATCACGGCGAGAAACTGAAGCTCGGGTCACAAATCGCAGTCAGTTATAAGAATATTCGCCAACACAAGAAGGCTTCGGAGTTTAGCCAACAATAACGTACGTGGACGATCCAGGGGCATTTAACATGCCAGCTCACTGAACCGCGTAGTCAGACTCGAATCCGCCAAGCCGAAACAAGGCTACCACGCGGGGACCCCCTCAAGAACGAAGCTACCCTCAGACCCGTACTTCGTGCCGGGTCTTCCAGGGCGGATCCAACTCTTCCACGATACTCGTGGAATGAATGGAGAAGACATGAATTCCAGAGAGTGGCTTTGCCTTTGGTACTTGCGACTGAACGGATACTTCACGCTGCCAAACTTCTATGCCCATGGTCGACCAGGCCCACTTACTGAGATCGATGTTCTTGGCGTACGATTTCCACACTCGCGCGAATTCGATGACGATCCCGCCCTTGCAATGCCCGCTGACCGCATTGATGTTGTGTTCGCTGAGGCAAAAACAAAACAAGTCGACTCGTTGAACGGACCCTGGGGTTCCCCGGAAAAAGGAGCGCTGGATTATGTCCTAAGACGCGTAGGGATCGTAGCTCCGGGCAATGAGGCCGAACTCGCAAAGGAGCTCTACTCAAAACGAAAGGCACTCACCGATGGAGCCCTGGTTCGCGTAGTATGCTTCGGAATTGCAATAAGCGACGAACTTCGAGAACAAGGGGTGCACTTTGTTTCGTGGAAGCAGGTTCTGTCGTTCATCAACAAAAGGTTCAAGGATAATGAACGATTGAAAAGAGACCACGAAACGTGGGACGACTTTGGGCAGTATCTATGGGGAATGCTTTGTAGCGAACGGATTCCCGACCCCGATACATTCTTCCTTGAATCGGACAAACGGAATCGCGTGCGAACCTAAGCTGCAGGGCCGAGCGGTGGTGTAGTTCGATCAGTTAGGCTTGGAAACCCAGGAGCAAATCAAAAACATATCAAAATGGAAGGATTGTTGCCATATTCTGGCACGGTCGTAGTGTGGCGACTCGATTCACAAGCCGCACCAGGTTCGATGCTGATCGAGGGCCAGGGGGCTGGGGTTGCAAGCTTTGTCTTTAGGTAACCGCAGCGACTTCCCGTTCAGTCCCCTATAGCTGCTGTCGCCAACCGTGGGTGAAACAAGCACCTGCATGGTAGTAGTGTCCACTGAGATTAAACCCAGATCGAACAAAGTGTGAATGTCCGCCCTAAGGAGTAGGCCGTTCCCGGGACAGTTAGACGCTGGGCCGAGGTAAGGGACAATGTGTGCTGCCTCTAGTGCCTCGGTAGCTTCGCAATCAGTCACTGTACATCGGCCCTCATAGGCTTCGAGGAGGCATTGTCTGAACTCGGGCTGTCCCCGCCGGCGAACTATGGAGGCAAATATGCGTTCTCGTGCGTCGGGAATGCTTTGTATCGAAGCAGTGTCACTTTCCCCGGCTTCTACGGAACGCATAGCCTCTCTGAGTTCAGAAGCTGATCCAGAGTCGCGTACCTGACCCTCCGGCGAGAATCCTTCAAGAATGAAATAACCTTCTGACCAACCGATAACCAGTGCCAAGCCCAAAACTTTGTATGCCGCATGCGGCTTAGCACTTATTTGTCTCATCACGGCAACGGGCACATGGTCTTGCCAGCAAGCAGTAAGCCCTCGGTTGGTATATGCAAGGTCGCGTGCGTTGGGGTCGATATTCTCCTGAAAGTAGAGATATGACCACGTGCCATCCAATCGAACTATCGGGTCCTGGTCTGGGTACGGGCTGAGTAGTGATTGTCTGATGCTAAGCGCGTATTTTGTCCACTCGGGCTTGTAGATCCCCTTTGCTTTACTCGCTAGTTTTGTTCCGTCGCTCAGAGAAGTTGGCCACCGAACGTCATCTCCGCTATGCTCTGCGAACCAGCGCAGAGCATCACGGTGACGTTCAGGCAAACGACCGACAAGATCGAAGAGCTGTTCCATGGTCTACACCTTCTTCCCATCTATGCTGGTCTGCAAGTCTGAGCTCAATCGTTCGCGTCCGTAAATGCAAACCTTGTTCAAAGGACAAGTTGAACACTGTGGTTCTCGAACTCTGCAAATAGATGAAGCGAAATCCAAGATTCCGTAATTGTGCAGACGACAATTGGCTCTGGGGAGAATTGCCCAAGCCGATGCCCAGATGTCGGGGGATCGCCGTAGATCCTTTACGGCCAGGTTGTCGGATATTCGCCCCAAAACCCTAAGCACGTTTGCATCTACGATGGGTAGGCGTTCACCAAAGTGAAAACAAGCTATAGCGGTTGCTGTGTACAATCCAATATAGGGGATCGACAAGAGACGGTCGACGCTGCCGGGCACTCTACCACCGAACCTGGCCACCAGAGTCTTTGAGATGTTCTTGAGAGCGTATGCTCGCTGGTTTTGGAGTCCGAGAGTCTTGAGAAGCTTGACGAGGCTAGCCTTTTTGGCACGCGCAAGTTCTTCAGGTCCGGCGTATTTCTTCACGAGCTCGGGCCAGATGCGTGCCACATCATCTGCTTTTGTTTGCACAAGCAACACTTCTGCAAGTAACAGGCGGAAAGGTGTGACGCCCTTCTGCCGCCAAGGAAGCGCACGCATGTGCTTGCGAGCGTAGCACGTAAAAAATCCTTTCAGCATAGTCGGCATGCCGGAGCCGACTGATTTCCTTCTGCTCAACCAGAGTATTGAATGTTCAGGCTTTTGAACGGGGTGGGAAGAGAGCCCACCGCGGTTGTGTGATTTGCTCGCCATGTTCGATCACTTCACGGATTGACGCCGACAGGGCCTTCGCCACCGGCGGAGGTACGGCGTCGGATACGAGACGTATTTGGTCTGATAGCGTTCCCCATAGCCTGTAGTCAGGAGGAAATCCTTGAAGAAGCATCGCCTCGTAGACGCTCAATCGCCTCCGGCCGCCCGGATGTATATGGACCTCACGGTGACCGTAAGCAACTGTCCAACTCGGCTTGTCCCATTTGAGGACTCGGAACGGACGGCCCTTGATATCACCCTCTTTTAGATACCCATTGAAGAATTTTTTTGATCTGGGATTCATGCACCAGTGGTTTGGGTGAACCGGCAGCTCTTCCGGATTTGCGCCCCGCTCAAAAAAAGCAGGCTTCGCGAGATTTTCGATCGTGTTACGCACGGTTCTAATTGGCGCGCCGTCCGATTCGGGGAAGAAAAATTCAATGTTAGGATACTTCTTGTCGTTAAATCCGATAACGAATAGTCTTTTCCTTACCTGCGGAACGCCAAAGTCTTGTGCATCCAATTCGCCTTCGAAAACCGTGAAACCAGCGGACGCGAACAGCCTCTTGAAGGTTTTGAATAATTCCGCATGCTTCTCTTGCTTGAGGCCGAGAACATTCTCGAAGAGGAAAAAGTCGAGGTCGAACGTTTTGGCAAGCTCTTTAAGAATGCGGGCATAATTATGAGGAAGATCGGCCCGAGGATCATCCTCCGCACCATTTCTATTGCTGAAGGAAAAGGCCTGGCAAGGCGGTCCTCCAATCACCCCTACTGGTTTGGCAGCTACCGGGAGCTCAGCAATACGTTCGAGGATATATCCCTTTGGAATAGATGAGAGATCTTGCTTTAGGACTCGCACGGACGGGTGGTTACGCATGTAAGTCAAACAGGCGGCGTCCTCTTTATCTAGAGCTAGGATTGGTGTGAACCCGGATTGCATAAAACCGAGGTCCAGGCCGCCGGCGCCCGAGAACAGACTTACGACTGGCAGGGATTGTTGATTGGATTCTGCCGGAGGACTTCCCGGTGTCTGTCTATTAACTCTTCGCATTTGTCTGCTCCGGGCGGCCTTTCGTCGTGGCGTTTTGTGGCACCGCCTCGTTGTCGGGAGCAGTCTTGATTTCCGGAAGCTTGGATTCTTGGATGAGAATCGTCCGTTTAGAAGGAAATACGGTACTGTCTAATCGACGGCCGAGTCCGGTGATTCTAATCGAGTCTCGGGCTTTCAATGCGCTTATGTCCTGATGCAACTCCACTGCCAATGGGGATAACTCCAGCCTGCCGGGCTTGACAGTGCCAGCTTGAACGATAACAGCCAATGTGAAGGCTCCTCCACCCAGCAGTTGTTTTGGACCGTCTGGAACAGGTCCTCGAAGCAGCTCGCCGTCGAGTTTACCGAACCAATTGTCATTAACTGCACTCCATAAGGCCGGACAGATGATTTGGAACGGGCAGAGACAACAAGTGTCGGGGGATGGGGATGCGAGGTCATTTGGGCCGGCTCCAACGTTCACAAGATTGTTGTATCGATCCAGAAGAGTAAGGGCAGCCTGTGCTTCGTCCCTACAAGTAGATTGGTCGAGTTCTACTTCCACGGGTTGTCCCGTTATCGGATACAGGATGCCCCGGTGGATCGATACCGAGAGGGCAGAAGTAGCCAAAAAAGCATAGAGACGCAACTGCCGCACATAAGAAGCTTTCAAGTTGGTATCTGTGTTATTTTCTCCGCGCTCGAAGATGTCACCCGTCTTGTAATCAAGAATTTCTCCATTGCGAACCACATCAGGTCTTCCCAGAAGTTTTCCGTCGCACGCAGCAAATGTCTCCTCGCGCTTTGTGCTTGAAACGCATGGTGAAGGGCTTTGTCGACGGCTTTTGTCGGTCGCCGCTAGTCCAACGAGTTCGCGTGCACGGAGGTGAACACTGGCATGCGCTACGTAATAGCCCGGCCAGGTCTCTGGCGATGCGAATCGGCAGTTGAGTGGGTGGCTGATCGCGCGCTCAAGCTGCTTTGTTATGGCTTGGTTCCATAGGCTGTCAACGGTGTTATCGAATACCTCGGGCTGACAATTTACGCGGGCGATCTTCTCAAGAACCTCATGATATGCAAGCCCCAACCACGCCCGAGGACTGCCGAGAGCAAATGCCGCGCTTCCTCGGGTTCGCGACAAACCAGCCTTGAGCAAACAGGTGCGCATTGTCTCAGCCAGAGCAGGGCTAGTTGACGGGATATTTGGCAGGTTCAAATCGCAAGCAGTCAGAACGGCCTCCGCGACACCTCAAATATAGATTTAAATCGAACTTGGTTCCCTCCCGCTGCAGCCTGGACATAGGCTGTCGCCAGTTGTGGTCCGAGTCGAGTGGGATCGCGCTCCCACAAAGGATGGGTGATGATCTCCACGATATTTCCGCGACGACCAGCGTGAAGACCGCCTATCGTCATCTGTTGCCAGCCTGGTTTCGCTGCGAAGTACTGGCCTGCGACAGTCGTGTCGAGTCCCTGCCAGTAAGGGACGGAGAAGTCGATTAGCGCAGCGGGATCAAGCGCGAGACGTGCCAGGTCCAAGCCGAGGCGCCAATCAAGGATGGGATGGTAGGGCAGGTTGTTGAAATCGCGTAGACAGTCGGGGCACGAGGTTTTGCAAGCATCCGCACCCAGGCCGGCGTGCGGCCCACTGACGAGAAAAGCATAGAATGTTGGTGATTGCGGAGGCTGGCCCAGAACAAACCGAAGCAGACGCTCGGTTTCATTGGGCTGCCCCAATAGGGAAGCATAACCAGCGCCATTTTCTAAGCTGTCAGAAAGGAAGATCTGGCCAATGATGTCGCCTGAGACGTCTCGAAGCACTCGAACACCGACTTTGATTTCCCACTCGTGCACGTCAAGGTAGTCCGCAGCCGCACGCCGGAGGAGGAATCCAAACGAGAACAGCGCAGCTCGCGCCTCAAGTCCTTGCTCACCTGCAGGTGAGCTTCGGATCCCAACGGGCCAGTTCGCTATTCCCAAGACCATAACGTCAGTAACTTTTACTGATGCAAGAGCGCGCTCGTCGGTGCCAGCTGCTGTATCAATTGGGGGGTTGGCAACGCCGATGCCGTCGAGGGCTGCACGAGTCACCCAGCTTTCGCCCTGTAAGAGTTTCTCGAAGCAAAACAGCCTCCCATCATTATTATTTACAACGTAGACGACCTGTTGATCGGCGCACACATTGAAGTTCGCCCTAGAATTGAGGGCTAAGGGCGTGATCCCCATCTTCGGCCTTGAGGCTCGTGGGGTCCACTCAAATACTCCGTCAAAGTCTCTACCGTTCCCATCCCAAGTTCGGAAACCTGCAGGCTGCGCCAACCGGATTATCCGATAAGGCGGATTCTGCACCGGTGTCGCGCCGCATACTGCACAAGAAGCTGGCGGTGGTTGGGATCCATCCACGGCTTGGCAATTTCCGCAGAGGCCTATCGTGATAGCGGGACCGAGTGGCCCGGGCTCCTCGACCAGAGTATTTCCTTGCGGTCGATAATCCACGACCCCAACTGCAGTGTGTACTAGGCCATCTTTTACGGTCTCAGCGGCCGGGGCGAACTGGCTTATCGCGATGTCCAGATCGCGGTCGACGACATCATCTGGGGGCCAGGGGTAGCTACTGCGAGGTGGGTCATGAAACAAAAACCTGATGCGGGTCGGAAATCCAAACATCGGCAAGATCCCGCCGTTGGCCAGCCGCTCGCTGAGGGCGAGTTGAGTATAGCGCGGATCTATCGATATGGCCGTTACAGCGGGAACGAGATCATTCCTACAGTAATCAAATAGCGATTGACGTCTAGCCTGAAGGGACGGATCTGCGTAGACCAACAATGCATCACAAATTCGATTCACGTCTACGGGGTTCTGCTGAACCCACTGCTGAACCAGCTGGGCAGTGGTCGCTGTCGGCGGTGCGCCCGAAGGAGCCTGCGGCGGTGTTGAATTCCAGCCAGACGCGCTGCCAAACTCTCCATGAACGCTGTCGCCTCCACCCGTCTGAAATAGGTTTAGCGCGGCGAAAGCTCGTCGGAGGACCTCTTTTGCGAGAACACGCCTAATAATGCTCTCCCTTCGCATATCTACATAGGGCTGTGGTGGCGGATCTGACGTAATTCTCTGAGGCCGCTGGAAGTAATAGTCATCGTGGCTTCGCCCGCGACACAACGTAAGGGCTACGGACATTCCGCCCCCCCGGCGCCCAGCACGACCGACCCGTTGTTGATAGTTGAAACGCATCGGTGGCATGTTTGCCATCATGACAGCGAGCAAGGAACCGATATCAACACCGGCTTCCATAGTGGTCGTCACACTTAAGAGATCAACGGGATCGACTAACGAGTTTTCCTGGGGCGCCGGCAAGCAGATATCCTGAAACAAGCGCTGCCTCTTTCGCGCATCTCCCTTATTAGTCTGCCCGGTTAGCTCTTCGCAATTTAGCCGGAAAACATCGCCGGCCTCGGTAGCCAAGTACCTGTAGTAGTCCGGTGTGAGCTGAGCGCCGACTGTCGGTTGTGGTGGGCCAAGAGGCGACCAGCAATCCGTGCATGCGCCACCTGACGGATGCAGGTGAATTCTTCGGCATTGCGTGCATTCGTAATACGACATCCCCGAAGGCTGCAAACACAAGAAAGCAACCTCCAAGTAGTAATGTGAGGTGTTGAGGCAACCGGTCGTAGATAGATAGCTGACGACAACATTTATGAAGTCGTTTGGGGTGAGGTTATTTCGTAAAGCAATTTCAGTGAGGTATCCAGCTGCATAGCCCGGAATCGCACCTTGGGAAGAGCACGGATGTGTGGAAAGTCGCTTTCGAGATCCCAACAAGCGGATCACGCCGTCAGCGCCCTCCTGCACAAGAGGTGATGGTGCCGGAAATGAAATGCGATCAGTCGTTGGGAGAGCCAGTAGCAATGACTCGATGCTTCTCCTTCCCGAAGCGAAGAGTATGTCCATCATTTCTACCAGCGAGCCGTCTTGTATCCTCCTCAAATGATCACGCTGCGGTTGAAGCAACTGTCCTGTCGGCCTTGGGACTGGTTGACCACCGTGGGGCCACTCGTAGAGGTCTCGCCAGTTGCCGCGGAGATTCTGGGTATCAGTCCAAAGACTGTCCTTTCCATACCCGGCCGGATTCATTCCCACCGATAGTAAGCGAGCGGACGTTTCCCCTGCGAGTTGCGTCACGTGGAATGGACCATTGGCCGCTCGTTGGAGAATTAGTTGCGCCGATTGTTGATAGGTCAGTCCTGTTCCGGACCCGGCAGGCAAACCCGCCGTAGCTGGATTGGCCGCCATCGCCAGAACCGTTGCGTCTACCGGATGTTCAGATTGAAACACCAAAGTGGCTAGTTGTTGTTCAGCAGACAGACCCTGTCCGTGACACCTTGCGTCAAAAGCTTGAGGGCCGACTGCCTGTTGGCTCAACGCGGTCATGAAGACTTGCCGGAGTGCATCTCGGTAGTGAGAGAACCTCATTCCCGCGGAGAGTTTAGCCGCATCCTGACGACTGTCAGAGAAGACTACGAGCTTTCGCTCCGTCGACAGGGGCGGCCGCGCCAAATCGCGCAGAAGAGTGTCAGAAAGAACCTGCGCGATTTTTTGGAAGCCGGTACGCTGTGTTCGAATTGGCGAACGGACTACAGTGCGGCGCGCCCAGTCTGCGTCGCAGCGGGGGCAATGAGCTGGGTAAGCCTCACGGCCGATACCCTCCGCTGGAGGATTCTGTCCGTGAAGGGAAGGCACATAGTAAAGGTAGCCCGCAAGAACTCCTTGACCACCCCCAAGACCGGCTCTGCCGTCCACAGGATCAAGATGCGCTGCTCGCCATGTTCGCCTGACGCCATCTTGCGTCCATTCCGGTGACACCGGGGCGAGGTTGCCTGGCGCTGGCCAGAAAACAGCAAAACGCTCGTAGTCACGGTCGAATGCGGCGAGATCGGGGGCCGCCTCCAAGTTCGGATGGTCTGGGCTCAAGTACCACTCATTCGGATTTCCAGTCTCGCGACGATAACCACCCAAGAACACTTCACCACACGCTTCGCAATAGAGGAGCTCCAATACGCGAGCGCCGCACTCACACGTCAGTGTCGGCAAATAGTGGAGTATCCCCACGGGGCAGGGCTGTGTTCGGTGTGGCGCCGCTGAACAAGCGGGGTCTGTGCAGATCCATACGCCCTGAAGGTTACGGAACATGAGGTGGACACGCATGGGGAGCGGGGCAAATCCGGCTTCGCTCCTTGCATGTGAAAGCGCGGTCAAGAGCCCGTCGACGGCCAGTTCGGCCTGCGTCAACGGTGCTCCGGGGAAGAGTGCCTGAGCCAGCTCTGTCGGAGTGCGGGGAATAATTTGCCCGGCTGTTGCAGAAGCAAGTTGTAGTGCGTCTGGGGCTTCGACATGTCGGAGTGTATTCGCAAGGATAGACCCGGTCGAAGATTCTGTTCCCACAGGCAGAGCACCAACCGCTGCACGTAGCTCCTCAGTTGCATGGGCTAAGGTCTCTATCCCTCCAGTGTTCACTTGCTGCGCAAATTGAGCCAGAGCATTTACGTGTGAGGCAATTCTCGCATCCGCGTCTGGATTTGGCGGAACCACATAGTTGGGACCTCCGACCACAGTGAATCGGTTGCGTGCTCTCCCAAAGAATTGCTCCAAGTAGTCAAGCCCAGCGGAACCTGCCTCCAACGAGGCGCTCGACGAAATAATCCGAAGTTGGTCGGAGTCCGGTGCTAGTCCCAGCCGATCCAGAAGTACGCGGAGCAGATAAGCCACCTCGGTGCCCGGAGTGCCACGATACGTATGCAGCTCATCGACGACGAGATGAAATATTCGATCTCGGGACGCCGCCAGCCACTGTCTTGTTTGCTCAAAGACAGGGGTTTCGATGCTGCGCATCAACATGATGTTCAACATCGAATAATTCGTAATTAGGATATCTGGAGGAGTTTCCTGCATGTCCCAGCGAGACCACATCTCTGCTCCGTCCACTCGTTGAAAGAATCGCTCTGCCGCGCTGCCTGCTACTGCCTGCGCATCCTGATGAATATTTCGCAACTCGTCTCGGAGACGGGAAGTGTTGGAGGAATCTCGGCCTCCAGAGACGGGTGTCTTCCCCGTATATCTGCCGAAATAGATGAGATTACCGTGACGGTTTAAATTGAGCCAAGCTCTGGCCGCGGGACTGTCGAGCGCCTCGCGCAATCGTGCGAGCTGATCCTCCACGAGCGCGTTCAGCGGATACAAAATCAGGCCCCGAATTGCGGCTGGACGGCGCTCATGTGCTCGCTGGCTGATCCGCGCGGCCCAGCGACGCCGTGTACCCTGCATCGTGAATTGGTTCCACCAGTCCCACTGCGCGGGGCGCTGGCCTGGGGATGGCCAACTGGCAGACTCGCGGATTATCGAGGCAACGAGCGGGAGCAAAAAGCATTCCGTTTTTCCAGAACCCGTGCCAGTAGTCACAACCACATCTCGCCCGTTTACGACGACCTCTCGAAAAACATCTCGTTGATGTTGGTAAAGGGTCCAGCCCGGCCGGAATAATCCCTGGGCCGTGAGCGCTGCTACATCCGTGACTTCGCCCTGCTGCCAAATGCCACCGAGAAGAGCTTGCGCGGCCTGGCCGAATGACTCCCCACAGGTCCGGTACGCTGGGACTGGCTCTATGAGTGGATGTCGATATATTCGTCCGTCTGGATCGAGGAGTTGTCGTCGCTCCACGACAAGATTCTGATATCTAAGGTCAAAGGGGCTATCGAGATATCGAAGATACATATCTCTCAAATTCTCGAAAAGTCGCAGCGCATTCATGGAATGGAAGTCTCCTGGCGAAGTAGTCCTGCAGCAAATCGCGCAATGTTGGGAGGTATATTCGCATACGCGATGCGAGAGTAACCCGTAACAACGGGCGGAAGAAGGCCTGTGCAAAGGATAAGCGCCCTCTCAACGAGTAGCGGAGGCCTACAGCTTATCGGAAATGATAATAATTGCTTTTGCGCATCATATTGGAGTACAGAGCGGATTCGCCAATGTCGGAGAATGGCATACTTTCCGACCTGTACTGCTACGCGGAATGTTTTTCTCTTCCATCGCAAATAATGGAACCGCTGGTATTTCATTTGGAATCGGAATAGCGCCGTAGACATGCGGACCGTGTCTCTGGACGTTGCAGTTTCCCACCCGAGTTTGGAGGCAGAGAACCTGTCGATGGTCCACCCCGGCCCAGTAGGAGGCTCAGCCGGAAATCTGCTCCTTGGGTCATCAACTGGCGGAAGCGCCGCGAGCAATGCGGCAGGGGCATTCATTTGAGGGGCCACTCCAGAATCTTTTGCAACCTGCAGGAGCACATCGCGGTCGGCTGCCATTACCACGAGTCGATCCGGCATACCGGCGTTTGCTTGAGACTGAAATGACACTGCACCGCGCAAAAGGCTCAACTTGTTTAGGAGTTCTGGGGAACGAGCCCCGCAGAGAAAACCAATCCACTCGCCGTTGTGCATGTGCACGGCCAGTGCTGGTGGCACAACTCGCCAGTCCGCTCCAGCTGACTCTGAGAAAAACTCAACATGCCCTAGACGTTGTAAACAAAATCTCACCGTCTGGTACAAAGGAAGATCGCTCGTCGCGGAGTCGTCTCCGTTTTCCTCATTCTCGCCAAGGACTTTGTCTTCAACGTGAAATTGCTCAACGGCTGAACGGAACACAGACCATGACCCCATCTCGCGTGCTGACATCCACATTAGGAGATCATTGACGCTCATCTCCGAACCCTCCAGATGTCATGCGCTGCTCGCTTGTATGAAAGCCACAAACTCCAAACCTCATCCGTCTCAGGTTTCGCTCGCAAGCCCTTTCGACCGGTATCCAAGATCGAGCTAATCCATGCATCGATCATGCGTTCGTCGCCGGAGTTCGTAACCTGAGTGCTTCCACGTCTGCCTACATCGGGTTCCTCGGCATAGAGGAGCAATATGCTGAGCGCTCGCTTGTCGCAGTGCAGCGGATCGCGCGGCAGAGCCCAAACGGGTCGGAACGTAGGGGAGGCGATAAACGAAGCCGCGCGCACATCCGACACTCGGTATGCGTGCGCATAATCGCCGGGGAGCGCGCCTATCAGGATGGGATTTGTCTCTGGGACGACCAACGAAGGTCCGAGGCTCCGGCCATTGGCAAACGAAGCCCGAACCAATGGCCCACAAATAGATGTCCTCTCGGCAGAGCCGCGGAAGGCGGGGAACGTGTAAGCGTCCCACCTCTCCCACGAGGCAGCAAACGGAACGATCGAGTAAGACTTGATTGAACCTGCGCACCAGACCGAATGCGTACCGACCGAATCCCAGCCAGGCATTCTATAATCCCCGCCAGCGCCCAGAGACGCAGGGTGGCCATCGATGCGGACGTCAGCCGTGTGCTGTGGCTCGCCGTAAACGCGAATCACCGGAGGATGGCCTTCCAGCCAGTTTGCGTGCTGGATCCTGATCCCTTCTTCCAAGCTAATCTCTATGTGCGGCACAGGCCGCAACGCATTGAAAACATCGAGGTCCGCTAAAAGAGGGACCGGTGCGGTCGGAACGATGCCGCGGAGCACTACCCAGCCTGCAGGAGCTCCCATTGACTCGTCGACAATGTCCGTAGCTTTTGCGCCGGTCTGCTGGATTGCATCCTCAACCTCACTCTTGATCTGGATAGCACAAAGCACGACATGGTTGCGACCGAGATCAAGGCAGGATTGAGAAATGTACCCGCTGATATCGGTGCGAGCAGCAAGAACAAACAGATCCCGACCGCTAAGCGTCCAGATGAATTGTCCGTCGGCACCATCCTGCTTCCAAACTGTACCGTCTTTCAGGACCTGTGAGATGTCGTCCGGGATGATATCTTGATACCACTCATCTTGCATCGCTCTAAGCTGCATTTGGCCGGATCGAGCAGTGACGGAAAGCTCTTCCGGCAACCCTTTAGACCGTTTTGCAATCAGGGAAATGTTGCAGAAACCGTCATGGTCGAACCGGAGACGGACGGCAAGTGGTAGAGATCGATCGCGGGCATTAGTTTGTCCAGATTCCGTCGATTCGGCTTCTCGTGATTTATTTTGTGGGTCCGGTGCGCTTCGGGCAATACCGTGGTACTTACGCGGTTTTCTCTCCGCAGGCGTATTTTCTTCGACAGCTGGGCCATTGATAGGACTGGTAAAGACTGGTTCCGCATAATAAATCTCGGTGCTAAATTCGGCTTCTTCTTCTGCCGTCGCGGGCTCGCCAGATAAGTCTCCGGAGGCTTCCATGTTTGCAGCAAAGCTCTCTGGCCTGGAAGTGGCTGCGACGACGGCGGGTGCTGTCCTATTAGCAGCGCCGCCATCTTCGTGAATTTGATCATCTATTCCTTGCGATTGTTTCATCCCGGAATTGCGAGATTCAGATAGCCCCGGTCCGATCTCCGTAGCGGTGGTCGGATCCAAGTTGGATGTCAGTGCAAAGCTACTAGGCACTTGCACGGGTTCAACACCAGCCTCCAAGCCCGAGCTGGCTTGCCGTGCTTCGCCGTCTTCGGTGCCATCGAAGCGTTTGAATTCCTCAAGTGTGAGCGGCGATTTTATCTCTCGACGAGGACTTGCAACACTTTCTTCGCGCCGGGTGTGATCGGATTCTAAAACCTGGCCCGGAACTGCAGGGATCGGTGGAGATTCCTCCAGAGAGGGATTGACCCTGTATTGCTGCTCCTTTGGGCTCTCGATACTTCGAGTGAACGTAGGTGGTTCCGTTTCGATTTCGCCTGAAGTGTCATCCAGTGGAGTGCTAATTTTCAGGATCGTTGAACTCTTGGTGATGCCCTGCGGGCTATAAGGCTGAAGCGTTTGATTTGCTGGATGAACCGGCGGTGTCTCGTGAGCGAGTCTCTTCGGAGGTTTGCGACTTCGGAGCACGGCCAGAACTATGGCGATGGTTGCCGAAACCAGTAGGGTACAGCCGATGGTGTACGCAAGCAAAACGCTGCAGACTCCGGTCCTTTATCTTGTTTGGAGCGAGACGCGTACACTATAAGTCGAGGTAACCAAAGGAACAAGGTTCTGTTTAGCCTTTGTGACCATCACCGCGTGCAGTCTGACACGCAGGCGGAAGACGACAGGCGCCGTCAAGCCGGATCTGAGTCCACCGCCGCATCCGGAGACACCGGAGCGAGCCAGTAACACACGAATCTCGTTCGCTCTGCCGTGCCCTCTTCTCAGGTGGCAATCCCGAACTCGGTGGTGGCCCAGAGACCTCACACGGTCACGGGAAATCGCTCCGCGCCTGAATCACCAGACCGGGAATATCGTTACCTGCTCCTGCTAGGTTGGTTTGAGGGTTCTGTGCGCTCTGAACTCCGATCACTCGCGGCCACGGCTCGCCGCTCCACCATCCGAAAAACGGACCGCCCGATTGACCTGGCCAAACGTCGGCTTTCTGAAATAGCTCCTCATCGGTCGGATCGTTTCCGGCTGTGCTGTTGATGGAGATTCCGTTTTGAAACGTCGGCCGGGCTCCCCCTGTCAAATCGCCCGGGTACCCAATGTGGCTCCAGTCGGTAAGTCCATCCCAAGAGTCTGAATATCCACGCGTCCCCATCCACCCACATCCGTCTCCCAGCCGGTTGCTCAGGACGAGCACTACGTAATCCTCCTCAATGTCGTCGCCACTCAGGTTTGGCCCGACAACTTTCCGGTAGGCGTACCAGTGGATAATTCCGGAATTCCCAAATGGCGCATTGCCATCGAAGTACGACGGTGTGAACGTAACCTGGTTAACCGTATTGTCCGGGTTCCAGGTCATCATATGCGATGCGCAGAGCAGATGGCGCGGGCCAATCAACACGCCGCTTCCCCAGCCGCCGCCTGTGTCCACCTTTCCGGTCGTGCACCACGGAAATGAGGTGTCCGAAAACACGTAGCGCTGATCCGGCGGAAAGATTGTCGTCGCCATGTATTCGCCCTTTTTCAGCTTCATCGTCGGATCAAAAAACTTGCCGCGTTTGAACCGTTTGTCCATCAGAGGCTTATGTGGATTCAGTGCCAGATGATCCGGCAGGAAGCCTGCGAGGTGGATCTCATCGATCTTGGCGCTCTCCGATTTTCTACCCGAACGTCCCGGACGCTTGGCAAGCGTTCCCTTGATCCGTGCGGGAAACACTCGAACGCCTAACTTCGGCGGACGGATCGGTGCCACAAATGCAATTTGGGTTTTTGGCTTCTTCAGCGCGCGTCGGGGCCTGAGATCTCGTAAGAGTTGCCGCGGGGTCAGAGGTGTCTGTGCCATTTTCGTTTCTCCTCGTCGCTCGACAGGGTCGTTGATCAAGCCACGTTGCTGCTCCCTTAATTTCATTCGCGGAGCGATCCGCTCTCTAGTAGTGAAATTGATGGCCGGAGCGTTTCAAACATCTTGAGGTGAGGTGCCTGAAGAAAAACTATACCGACCTGTCGTGCGTTTTTCTTAGGACGTGGATAACTTCCATTGGCGCTGAGTCGAAAAAAATTTCCCCAAATTACCGGACGTACGAATACTCGAGCACCGTTTTTATTGCCGGACATGGGCCCCCCTCCGCCTTCTAGACGGCGTTGAAAATTTCGCAACTTTTCGTGAAAAATCCTGCATTTTAGGGCTCTGAACGGCACTGATCAGTGCGTATCACGGTTTCAGGCGCTGTGAACGATGCTTTTTACGTTTCGACTCTGCTCTGAGAGGATTATGCGTAAGTTTGATGCTCTGGGCAGTCAGCTGTGCTTTAACAACAGCCCGTAACGTAAGTATAAGCATATGCGGTAATGGTAGTAAGAAATAGAGAGAGCAAGTACTGATAATAAAATCTGCTCTCTCATACTTCTTCAATCTTCTAGAACGAGCGTAGCTCGTTCCTTCCCCCGAAGGGGGAAGGAGAGGCATACTCATATTGTCTGTACTGCTCAGAGTGCTGGCGTCGCTATTCCTTCCTACATCCGCTCTAAAAGCTGATTTTTATGTACGAGTTTCCTCATAGAATCTAGATCTTCGTTTCTCTGACTCTGGGTTTCCGTGGCTGGTTCTTGGGCTCCCTGCTGCTGGTCGTCGTCCGGTTTTGCACTGATTTCCGGAATATGGGAACATTTTCCAGGAATTTCCTGTCTTTTTGTTCCAGGTAAATTTCGGAGGCTTCTTATTCACGTACCTAAGCCCAGACGCTTTAGCAGCGTTCCGCCTGGCGTCCCCTGCCGCGTTTGCCGGACCGTTTAAACGTCAGTTTTATTGCTTACGTAAGTCCCGTGGAGCTTGGTATTTGGAGCTTTTTTCGGTCCGTCGGTGACCTTCGCAGTTTTAGCAAATCTTGTCGCCCAGAACGGGTATCTGGGCGCAATGTGATGGGCGGTTGAAGCCAGTCTCCAGTAGGGGACGCCTCTCGACTCTGTGGTCGGTCGTAGCCCCAATTTGACTTATTCTCGTAGGCGTCGTTGGCCACAAGCCTTCTCAGGAGCGGAGGGCCGAAATTCAATGAGTGGGAAAACACATGCCTAGCACACGAGATGTCCAACAATTGAAAATCCAGCCAAAACGCTTCCCGCGATATGCACGCGGTGAGGATGTAGCCAAAGCTCTCGAAAGGATTTGGCGGCTTCCACACTTCACTGTTCACGCCGACAGAAAATCTACGGATTTCATATTTCAACTGCCTTTCTCCATTCCGAAACGGCTAGAGCGTCGGAACCTAGCTGTATACAGCCGACTTTTCCCCAACGGGAAGAGCGGTTGGGCCAACGTGCTCGTAAACGCATACCGGACCACGCGTGATAAGGGAAAGCCGGTCAAAAGTCGGATCGGATTGTTACTCAAGAAAGTGCTAGTAGAAGCAGCTGCCCTCCTGTTGGATAAACACAAAGAAGCGTTCCAGCAGGACCAAGCCATGCTGGTGGAAGCACAGGAATCGCTACGGAAGGGAGTGATCAAAACAGGTCCTGCGATCAACGAGCACAAGCGCACCAAAACATCGATACGCTTGGCAAAACGGTACAACGAACTGTTGCCCCAAGTGAAAGAAATCAGGAAGTTCGTCAAGCAAAGAGAATCTTCGTTGAAAGACTCCGATCTACGGGCAGCACTCGAACGCTCGTTTCAGTACCCATGGATAAAATTTATCAAGAACGGATGCGCTTTGAATAACTTGTTACCGATTCCCGGCCACGACTCCAGAATTCAAACGATCTCAACAAAACAATGGACCGCCAGACAGCTTAGCGTCGGGATCATTGTTTGCGAGGAATTGGTCACTCGCCCTGAAGCCAGACTCGGGCCCACGACCGTTTATGAGAAGTACATCCTTCGAGGAGAGAAATTGATTTCCAATAAGCAATAGGTTGTTGTCATTGACAGATCACCTCTTTCGCCCTCTTCAATTGTTCCTAACTAATCCGGTTTTATTCATCATCCCTTTCGGCGAATACTCACGCAACGGATTACATACGTTCCGTCGAAAAAGGAGGATGGCCGGTGATAGACAAATTGGAACTTATGTCGACTACGATCGACCCGTACATTAAGGATTTGGTGCTGTTACACGGTGAACGCGCGTATCGATATGAACAATGGCTTGACCTTCGCAAGATCGTGCCGGAGTTGCATGCTTTTGTTTTTTTCAATCATCGACCAACAGGCATACACAAACTAGTCTTGGTCGGCGTGGCGCACCTCGGTTGGAGCGTTACGAAGAAGATTGTGGAACAGGTTTTTCCAGCGCTTGATAACGTCAAAATAAGTCGAATTGATTTTTGCGTAGACTTTTACGGCATTTCTGTGCTCTCGTTAGCTGAGAACCTCTCCCTTCCAGGAACCCACGGCTTTAAGATCTACAAAACCCACAAGGGATTTAGCTACTACCTCCAGTCGTCTCAGATAAGATCAGTCTTGCTTTACGATAAAGTACGATCTGAAAAAAGACTCGGCAGAGCAAACATTGATCTCGAAATTACCCGATTCGAGATTCAACTCAGAGGTAAAGCCATTCCCATTCGGGATTTTCGAGAGCTTGATCAATACTTGGAAATTGACGTGCTTGGGCAGTTGGAGATTCGAAAGATCGTTGCGACTTACCAGCCGACAAAACCGAATCTTTTTCTCGCCGCTAAAGGTTTTCGTCGAGTGGTCTCGAAATACGGCCTAGACGGAGCGTTGAAGCTATTTCCGTCAACGCATCGCGCGTTCCTGAAGAAAAAGTTCCTGGGGCCCGCGCTGAAAAACGAATTGAAATCGATAAGACATGAATTGCGAAGGGGTGTGTCTGAATGGCTTGCAGACCGGATTCGCTTTCCCAGGCTTCCCGAGCGGAACAAGAAATGATCTGCCTATCGCGAAGACGAAGGTCCGGAAGATTTAGGAAGAAATCGCTTTGCGTGTGTGTACGACATAGTACCCTAGGCGGGTTCCGATGTTGGCAGGGTGGTCAACACCCAATCTTAATCAGCACTCCATCGGATCGACCGCGGCGGGCAGCCATTAGCGTTCCGACTCTCGCCGTGGAGGTCCAGCCGTGAAGCCTCTCTTGACGATTGATGAAGCAGCTGCACTGCTCGGCGTAAAGACGCAGACGTTGTACCTCTGGGTCTCCCAGCGTCGTGTTCCTTTCCGCAAGATCGGACGCCTAGTGCGCTTCACAGAAACCGACCTGGAAGAATTCGTGGAGAAGCAGAAACAACCTCCTTTGAGCTCACAGAATGGCACTTTATCGACGCGGTGGTGAAAAGGAATGGTGGTACCACTTCTGGTACCACGGCATCCACATCCAGCAAAGAACCAACACCACGGACAAACAGGAAGCTCGCCAGAAGGAAAAAAACCATAAAGCAGAACTACAGCTGAAACAGCGAAGCGCCGAGCCAGAAGAGAATCCAAAATTCAGCGATTTCGCCGTCCAGTATCTAGAGTACAGCAAAGCAAGTAGGCCAAGCTACGGCGTAGAGTTTTATTACATCGATCGAACGCTGAGTCCCCGTTTCGGCCACCTGCGACTAAAACAAATCACACCCTTTCATGTTGAAATGTTCAAGCAGAAACGGCTCGCGGATGGCCTGAAGAAATCGTCCATAAATCGAGAAATCGGCTTGCTCAAATCAATGCTGAATCGCGCCGTCATATGGAAACAGATGCACGCAAACGCAATCCGAGATGCTGAGCTTTTCAAACTTGACGACGAGCCGTCCGACCGTGTTCTTTCCTGCGAGGAGGAAGTGAAACTCCTAGCTGCGTGCGAAGAGTCGGAGTTGCGATATCGGGCTCCTCATCTATCGGCGATCATCTTGGTCGCGCTCTACACCGGGTTGCGCCGAGGTGAAATTCTGAGACTGCGCTGGGCTGACATCAGCTTCCAGAAGAACGTGTTGATCGTTCAAAAATCAAAGACTAGGGCCGGCAAGGGCCGCAATGTGAACCTGAACTCCATGTTGCGCAAGAAACTGCTTGCACTTTTCGAGCAGGAACACGGCGAATGGGTTTTTCCGTCACCAAAGAGATTTCAAATCCCGGGACAGCCTGAAAGCCACATCCGCGACGTTAAGAACGCTTTCAGACGAGCTGTGAGCCTTGCTGGGATCAAACCGATCACTTTTCATCAGCTTCGCCATACATTCTGCAGTCGACTCGCTGATGCCGGAGTACCGATGCCAGTGATTCAGGATCTGGCGGGGCACGCCTCAATTATCGTGACTCGTCGATATACCCATCCGGCAGATGAACGAAAACAGCTGGCTGTCGAGGCACTGCTCGGGAGTCCCAAAGGGTTAGAACCCGCTACGGAACCCGCTACGGGTACGGTGAAATCACCTAGCGGCCAAATAGTGGAAGTAGCAAACGGGGGCAGGTCAATAGGATAGATGGTAGGCCCGTGCGGGCTCGAACCGCAGACCTCCACCGTGTCAAGGTGGCGCTCTAGCCAACTGAGCTACGGGCCTATCGACTGCTCACAATCTTAACACAGCGGCAGCGCGCTGCTCTCCCGCCGCGGCTACTGGTTCTTGATTACTTCGCCACCCTTCATCACGAAGTGCACATTTTCCAGGACGTGCACGTCCGCCAACGGGTCGCCTTGCACGGCGACAATGTCCGCAAACTTTCCCGGCTCGAGCGTCCCCACACGATCGGACCATCCGATCAAATCCGCCGCATTCACCGTCGCCGCTTGAATGGACTGCAGCGGCGTCAGCCCCATCGAAACCATTTTGCCGAACTCGTGCGCATTCAATCCGTGCGGATACACCGCCGCGTCCGTGCCAAACGCGACCTTCACTCCTTCCTTGAACGCGTGCGAAATATTTTTTTGCGCGATCGGCAAAACAATCTTGGCCTTCTCGATCATGCTCGGCGTCAATCCCAGTGTCTGCAGATTCTCCGTGAGCCAATCTTCCAGATATACGGTCGGGACCAGGTACGTCCCGCGCTGCTTCATCAATTGAATATCCTCATCGTTGATGTAACTGCCGTGCTCGATCGAATCCACGCCCGCTAGCACCGCGTACTTGATCCCGATCGCGCCGTGCGCGTGCGCCGCCACTTTGCGCCCCAATCCGTGTGCAGTGTCCACGATTGCTTTCATTTCTTCGGGGCTGTACTGCGCGAGCGCCGGATTGTCGCCTTCAGAAAGCACGCCGCCAGTCGCCATGAACTTGATGACGTCCGCGCCGTACTTGATGTCCTGGCGCACTTTTAACGTGACGCCATCTATGCCGTCAGCAACCCCGTCATCCGACCAATGAAATTGCGGCGCGAGAAAATTGTTGTCCGCGTGCCCGCCCGTAATTCCCAACGGCGGTCCGGATACTAGCATTCGCGGCCCTGGCACATCGCCGGCTTTGATCGCATCGCGCAATGCAATGTCGGAATATCCGCTGGCACCCACGTTGCGCACGGTAGTGAATCCAGCCTCGAGCGTCACGCGAGCGTTGCGCGCACCCGTCAGCGCCTGCCGCGGATAAGACGCGTGCAAACCCGCCGGGCCGGAATCGTACGGCGTCATGGTCAAGTGCGTGTGGCAATCGATCAGCCCGGGCAGCACCGTCGCATTCGATAGGTCAATCATCTTCGTGCCGGCCGGCAACTGGCTGGAAATATCCGCAGTCTTTCCGATGGCCTTGATCCGGTCGCCCTCAATCCAGATAGTCTGATCGCTCAAATAATTCCCGGTGCGCACATCCAGCACTTTTCCGGCGCGGATGGCGATTTCAGCGGGTGCCGTGCTCTTCGCTGATTGCGCAGCGCAGACCCATGCCATGCTCGAAATCATAAAAGCCAGAATTCCCAGACGCTTCATCTTCTACCTCCCGGTTGCATCACGGACTCTACAGGCGGGAGGGATTGTATCCCTCTCGCCTGCATATTTCCGGCAATATTTTCTTTCTCGCGGTCCGTCGCTGCAGCAATCGGTCGCGCTGGAAATCTTCTGCAATTATTTTCGCGCAACGCTTGACACGCGCGGCAGATGCTGTATGATTATGCAGTGTTATGCATAAACGTGCATAATCAAACATGGGCGCTCATAAAAAATTCCGGCAAGGCCAGATCCTGAAGCTCCTCACCGGCGAACCAGTCGCCAGTCAGGACGATCTGCGCCGCCAGCTCATCCACCTGGGCGTGCGCGTCACTCAAGCCACGCTCTCGCGCGACCTGCGCGAGCTGCGCCTGGTGAAAACCGTGGACGGCTATAAGCCGCTCGCGACCGCGAAAGCCGACGACGCACCGCCGGTTCCCGCGCTCGCCCGCGCTCTGAAAGAGTTTTTGCTCGATATCCGCCCCGCGCAGAATATGCTGGTGCTGAAAACTCCCCCCGGAGGCGCGCAGCCTCTTGCCGCCGCGGTGGACTCCGAGCGTTGGAAGGAAGTCGCCGGCACGCTTGCGGGCGACGACACGGTTCTCATTATCACGCCGTCGCGCACCGCTCGTGCTGCCATTCAAAAACGCGTGGAGGAAATGCTGCGATGACAGACCCGCTACGGGTCGCCGTCGTCGGAGCAACGGGCTACGCAGGATTTGAACTAGCCCGACTTCTTCTGCGGCACCCAAAAATCGAAAAGCCGATTTTTTATTTGCGCGAAGGCCACGCCGCGGTTCGCTGTCTTACAGACCTGTACCCGCAGCTGCGCGGATGGGGCGAAGCGCCCTGCAAACCGCTTTCCGTGGAAGCCATCGCGAGCAGCGGCGCGCAGGTGGTGTTTCTTTCGACGCCTCACGAAGCGTCGCTCGAACTCGTGCCCACTCTGCTCGCCGCGAATCCAGCGCTGCGCGTCGTGGACCTCAGCGGGGCATACCGTTTTCGTTCACCGGAAACTTTTGCTCACTGGTACAAGCTGGCCGCGCCGGATTCCGCAACGCTCGCCACAGCGGTTTACGGTTTGCCGGAACTATACGCGGACGCGCTGCCCGGGGCGCGCCTCGTCGCCAATCCTGGTTGCTATCCCACCTCAGTAATCTTGGGGCTGCGGCCTCTCGTCGAAGCCGGCTGGATCAACACCGCGCGCGGAATCGTCTGCGATTGCAAATCCGGCGTCAGCGGCGCGGGCAAAGAACCAAAGCGCGAAACTCACTTTGTAGAAGTAAATGAGAATTTTCGAGCTTATGGATTATTTACGCATCGGCACACGCCGGAAATCATCGAACATAGCGGCATGGCACCGGAAAACTTTATTTTCACTACTCATTTGCTCCCAGTGGAGCGCGGGATTCTCTCCACCTTATATATGTGGCTCCATCCCACGCGCCGGGCGGATGAAATCGAAGCGCTCTATCGCGAATACTTCGCCGGCCGGCCGGTGGTACGGATTCTGCCGCACGGGCGTTTGCCGGAATTGCAGCACGTAACTCACACCAATTTCTGCGACATCGGATTCGCGCTCGACCCCGCGGGTGAACGGCTCGTCGTCGTCTGCTGCCTGGACAATCTGGGGAAAGGCGCCGCGGGCCAGGCTGTACAAAACATGAACCGGATGTGGGGCTACCCGGAAACGGCAGGTTTACTATGAGACTGGTAATCAAAATTGCAGGCGCGTTGCTCGAAAGCGACGAAACCGTGCAAGCGATCGCGCGGCAGATCACCGAGCTCGCACGCGCCGGCCACGAATTGCTGGTGATTCACGGCGGCGGAAAAATTTTCACCGCAACTCTGGCGCGCATGGGCATCACCAGCCGCTTCGTCAGCGGCCTGCGCGTAACCGATCGCGAAACGCGCGACGCGGCCGTGATGGTGTTCGGCGGCCTGCTGAATAAGCGTTTCGCAGGCGCGATTTCCCTGGCTGGGCAGCCCGCCGTAGGCATCAGCGCTTCGGATGCGGCGTGTTTTCTCGCCGAGCCGATGCAGCTCGATGAACGTGAGGGCAGCCTCGGCTTCGTCGGCTATCTCACCGAAGTGAATGTGGATTTTCTTCGCTCTCTGTGGCGCGCGGGGATCGTCCCAGTCGCGTCTTGCCTCGGTCTCGGCGCCGATGGCGAGCTTTACAACATCAACGCGGACCACATGGCCGCTGCCGCTGCGGAATTTATCCGCGCCGATCGGCTGATTTTTCTCACCGACGTCGCTGGCGTGCTCGACGGCCAAAAAGTTCTGCGCGCCGTGCGCGGCGGCGAAATCGAGCAGCTCATCCGCCAGAATAAAGTTTCTGGGGGCATGATCTTGAAACTCGAAGCCGCCAAACGCGCGCTCGCTGGCGGGGTCGCCGAAGTCCGTATCGTTGGCGGCACTGCTTCCCGCGCGCTGCTTTCTGCTGTACACGGCGCGCGTTGCCCCGGCACGCGCGTCCTGCCCATCGTTCATGAGGCCGCGAAAGCTGCGCACGGAGCCCCCTGTTGAAAACGATGAAGATGCCGCGCAAGAAAAACACAGCGAAAGCGAAGCCGCTCTCTCCCGCGCAAATTCGCGGTGCGGAAGCGCGCTACCTGATGAACACCTACCGCCGTCCTGCGGTAGTGTTCACGCACGGGCGCGGCTGCCGCCTCTACGATTCGCAAGGCCGCGAATATCTTGATTTTCTCGGGGGCATCGCTGTCAATGCGCTCGGCCACGCTCATCCAAGGCTCGTGCGCGTAATTCGCCGCGAAGCCGGCCGCGCCATCCATCTTTCCAATCTCTTTCAGAATCCGTATCAGGCGCCGCTGGCGCGCAAGCTCGTCGAATGGTCCGGCCTCGACCGCGTTTTCTTCACCAACAGCGGCACTGAAGCGATTGACGGCGCGCTGAAGCTCGCGCGCGCCTACGCTCACGCTAAAGCCACGACCGGCGGTGCTTCCCCGAAAACGCGCATACTTGCGCTGGAAAATTCCTTTCACGGCCGCACGTTTGGCGCGCTTTCCATCACTCATCCTGCAAAGTACCGCGAGCCGTTCGCGCCCCTGGTTCCCGGCGTTGAATTCGTGCGCTTCAATGATGTCCCCGATCTCGAAGCTAAATTTGACGACAGCGTCGGCGCGTTGGTGCTCGAGACCGTCCAAGGCGAGGGCGGCATTTTCCCCGTCAGTGAAGCGTTTTGGCGACGTGCACGCGCCCTTGCAACGCAGCACGACGCCGCGCTGATCGCCGATGAAATCCAATGCGGCCTGGGACGCACCGGCCGCCACTTCGCCTACCAGAAATTTTCGTCGCGTCCGGATGTTCTCGCCGTGGCCAAACCTCTTGCCGGGGGCTTGCCGCTCGGCGCCATCATTGCCAACGAACAGTTTGCATCCGCGTTCGTCCCCGGCCTGCATGGCACCACGTTCGGAGGCGGGCCGCTCATCTGCGCCACCGCGCTGGAATTCCTCAACGTTATCGAAGACGCCGACTTGCTGGCGAACATTCGCGAACGCGGCGCGGAGCTGCGCCGGGGAATTGAAAAGCTCGCCACGAAGTTCGATTTCATTCGTGAAGTCCGCGGCGAAGGTCTGATTCTCGGCGTTGATCTCGCGATTGACGGCGCACCAATCGTCACTGAAGCGCTGCGCGGCGGCTTGCTCATCAATTGCACGCACGAACACATCCTGCGCCTGCTGCCGCCGTTCATCATCCGACGCAAAGACGTCGCCGAATTCCTTGCTAAGTTCGAAAAGGCCCTAAAACAAGCAGCAAAATCCAGCTCGACCCAAAACGCAAAACCGAAAGCGCAGCCGATCGCTCTCGCTGCCGCGAGGTAAAGGCAAACATGAACACCACTGCTGCCGCCGCACACGTCACTCTGACCAACGACCTGCTCACCGGAATGGAATGGAGTCCTGCGCAAGTCCGCGACTTCCTGCATCTCGCCGCGGACGTAAAAGCGCATCCCGACCGTTACCGCGGCGCGCTCGCGGGACGATTCTTCGCGTTGATTTTCGAAAAGCCCTCGCTGCGCACGCGCGTCACTTTCGAAGTAGGCATTGCAAGCCTGGGCGGCTCATCCGTATTTCTCGATCACACCGTCACTCATCTGGGCGAGCGCGAATCCATTCCGGACGTCGCCAAAAGCCTGGAACGCTGGGTCACTGGCATCATCGCTCGCGTCTTCAAACAGGAATCGCTTGACCAGCTCGCCGCCAACGCCGGAGTTCCGGTGATCAACGCGCTTTCCGATCTCTATCATCCCTGCCAGTCGTTTGCCGATTTCTTTACGCTCGAAGAGCGCTTCGGAAATCTGCGCGGCCTGAAAGTGGCCTACGTGGGCGATGGCAATAACACTTGCCACTCGCTGCTCAGCATCGGCGCGCGCGCCGGAGCGCACGTTCGCGTCGCAACGCCCGCGGGCTACGAACCTGATCCGAATATCGTCGCGGAAGCCAAGCGTGTGGTGCGCGAAACGCGCGGCAAAATCGAAATCCTGCGCTCGCCCGCCGAAGCAGTCGCCGGCGCACAGGCCATCTACACGGATACCTGGGTCAGTATGGGCCAGGAACAGGAAGCGGCAGCGCGGGACGCCGCGTTCGCTGGCTATCAGGTGAATGACGCGCTCTTCGCCCATGCCGCGCCGGATGCGATCTTCATGCACTGTCTTCCGGCGCACCGCGGCTCGGAAGTCAGCGAAGCCGTCATGGATTCGCCGCGCTCCATCGTTTTTGAACAAGCCGAAAATCGCCTGCACGCGCAGAAAGCGATTCTGCTGACGCTGCTCAATTAATTTCGGCCCCAAATCAAGGAGACCGCATTGCCCAAGAAAATTGTGCTCGCATATTCAGGGGGTCTGGACACCTCCATCATCATTCCCTGGCTCAAGGAGACATATCCCGGCTGCGAAGTGATCGCCATGATCGGCGACCTGGGCCAACAGGAAGATCTGGAAGCAGCACGAAAAAAAGCTTTAGCCACGGGCGCAAGCTCCGCTTATGTGGAAGATCTTCGCGAGGAATTCATCACCGGTTACATCTGGCCCACGCTGCGTGCCGGAGCCGTGTATGAGCACAAATATCTCCTTGGCACGTCATTCGCACGCCCGCTTCTCGCGCAGCGCCAGGTGCAGCTTGCCAAAGAACTGGGCGCCGACGCCGTCGCACACGGTTGTACAGGTAAGGGCAACGATCAAGTCCGCTTCGAATTAGCCGCCAAAGCGCTCGCGCCGGAATTGCAAATCATCGCTCCCTGGCGCGAATGGAATATCGCCTCGCGCGAAGAAGCCATCGCCTACGCGCAAGCGCATAATATTCCCGTCGAGCAGACCAAGAAAAATATTTACAGCCGCGATCGCAACATCTGGCACCTCAGCCACGAAGGCGGCGTGCTCGAAGATCCCGCAAACGCGCCCGACGAAGCCATGTGGCAATGGATCACTTCGCCCGCGAACGCGCCCGCGCAACCCACGACCGTGGAAATCGGTTTCGCAGGCGGCATTCCCGTTTCCGTCAACGGCAAAAACCTCGCGCCAGTTGCGCTGCTCGATCAACTCAACGAAATCGCCGCAGCCAACGGAGTAGGCCGCATGGACATCGTCGAAAATCGCCTGGTCGGAATTAAATCGCGCGGCGCGTATGAAACTCCGGGTGGCACATTGCTCGTCACTGCGCATCGCGAACTCGAATCTCTCGCGCTCGACCGTGAAACCGCGCACTACCAGCAGCTTCTCTCGTTACGTTACGCCGAAATGGTTTATTACGGCATGTGGTTTACGCCGCTGCGCGAAGCGCTCGACGCGTTTTTCACGAGCGCCCAGCGCCGTGTCACCGGTTCGGTCTCACTCACGCTCTGCAAGGGCATCGTGAATGTCACCTCGCGTCACTCGCCGTATTCGCTGTATCGCACCAATCTCGCGAGTTTCACCATGACGGGCTACAACCCCAAAGACGCGGAAGGATTCATCAATCTTTTCGCGTTGCCGATCACCGTGCCGCAGGAACCAGCCGTTACCGCTGCACCAAAGAAAGTTCCTCAGAAGGCCAACGCCTGATGACTGCTCCCCGCGAACAGAAGATGTGGGGCGGGCGCTTCGAACGCGGCCCCGACGCATCTTTTTACGAATTCGAGCGCTCCTGGAGCTTCGATCGCCGCATGCTCCCGCAGGAACTGGCGCTCGATCGCGCCTGGACGCGCACCATCGTCGCCGCGGGGATTCTTAGCGAAGAAGAAGGCCAGAAGATCGCCACGGCGCTCGGCGAAATCGCATTGCGCGCGCAGGCCGATGCCGCGTGGCTCAACGCTTCGCCGGCCGAGGACGTTCATCATTTCGTCGAATCCGCGCTGATTGAAAAACTCGGCGCGCTCGGCGCGAAGCTGCACACCGGCCGCAGCCGCAACGAAATGGTCGCCACGGAATTTCGCATGTATGTGCGCGAAGCCGCGCGGGATCTTCGCCGTGCGCTCGCTACTCTGGAACGCGCTATCGCCGCGCAGGCCGAAAGCAATCTGCAAACTCCCATGCCTGGCACCACGCACATGCAGCACGCACAGCCGATTCTGCTTTCGCACTGGCTGCTGGCGCACGGCGAAGCGTTACATCGCGACGCCGAACGCCTGGCCGCTGCCGCCGCGCGCGCCGACGATTGCCCGTTCGGTTCCGGCGCTCTTGCCGGCTGCGCTTTTCCGCTCGACCGCAATGCTCTCGCGCGCGATCTGGGATTTTCGCGCACGACGGCCAATAGCCTCGATGCCGTCAGCGACCGCGACTTCGCACTCGAATTTCTTTTCGCGCTTTCCACCCTCGCGATGCATCTGTCCCGCCTCGCTGAAGATTTTGTTCTTTTTGCCTCGCCCGAATTTGCTTTCATCGAGCTGCCGGACGAATTTTCCACTGGCAGCAGTCTGATGCCGCAGAAGAAAAATCCCGACGCCTGGGAATTGATTCGCGGCAAGACCGGCCGCGTCTATGGCTCGCTCGTCGCGTTGCTCACTACCTGCAAGGGTCTGCCTTCCAGCTATCAGCGCGATCTGCAAGAAGATAAAGAACCGCTCTTCAGCGCCCACGATCAGGCGCTTTCCATGATCCAGATCGCGGCTGCAACGCTCGCGGCCACGCGTTTCCGCACGGACCGTCTTCGCGAAGCGGCGCAAGATCCTGCGCTCGTCGCCACAGAAGTCGCGGATTATTTGGTCACCTTTGGCGTGCCCTTTCGCGAAGCGCACGAAATCGTGGGAAAAGTGCTGCGCGCCGCCGAGCAGGAAGGAATTTCCATCCGCGAATTCCCGCTCGAACGCCTGCGGGAATTTTCCCCGGCGTTTGGACCCAGCTTGGCCACCGCGCTCACGCTCGAATCTGCTCTTGCGCGTCGCGCCACGCGCGGCGGCACTGCCCCTGGCGCGGTCCGTTCCGCTCTGCAGGATTTCAAGGCGCGCCTCGCCAAGCTCGAGGAGAATCCATGAGAACGCGTCGCGCGAAAATTTCTGACGCCCCTGCAATTCACTCGCTCGTAGCGCATTATGCCGCGGAGCGCTTGCTGCTTCCCCGCACCGCGGAAGAAATTCGCGCCAATATTGGCCACTTTATCGTTCAGGAAGAAAACCGCGAGGTCGTAAGTTGCCTTTCGCTGGAAAGTTACGGCGCCGATCTCGCTGAAATCCGCTCCATCGCGGTGGACCCTGAAAATCGCGGCCAGGGATTCGGCGCGCACCTGATCGCCTCCGCCCTCGCGGAAGCTCGCCGCCGCGGCATCGCGCGCGTTTTTGCCGTCACGCACGCGCCGCAATTTTTCAAACGCCAGGGCTTTGCCGTAGCCGCGCGCCAGTCGCTCAGCGAAAAAATCGAACGGGATTGCCGCACCTGCGCCCAGCAGCGAACCTG
>Ga0210388_10000544_pt1 | contig 30650 bp, 26 predicted proteins | sample IncBWC19OmetaG_FD_155485 | JGI IMG/M metagenome (GOLD analysis project Ga0210388, IMG submission 155485) | Forest soil microbial communities from Barre Woods Harvard Forest LTER site, Petersham, Massachusetts, United States - Inc-BW-C-19-O ...
TTGGCAACGCGCACACTCACTTTGACGATCCGCTACGCCGGATTTGATACCCACACGCGAGCGAAAACCCTTTCCGAGCCGACACAGCTGGACGCCGACATTTTTCGTGTGTTTCAAAAACTTTTTACTGAGCACCGCGACATGAAACGCAAAATCCGTTTGCTCGGCGTGAGCCTCAGCGGCCTGACACACGGCGGCGAGCAGCTTGATCTTCTGGATGCCGAGCGGCGTGAACGGCTCGAAAAATTGACGCGCGCTACCGACAAACTGCGCGACCGTTTTGGATTTGGAAAAGTGCAATTTGGCGGATCGCTGCTCGCTGACGGCTCCAAGGACGAGCGCGACGAACCGAGATTGTCTACCTTAGCGAGGGCAAACCTCAAGAAATCGAGTGAGTCGTGATGCCAATCACGACGAATCGGAGTGAATACCCTATACTTCTCGCATGAGCCCCGTAACACCTCCTTCAGGCACCGCGGATCGCATCCGAGGCGGCAAACTTTCCGGATTCTGGCAACGCATCAGCGAAGGCCGCCGGATTGACGAGCTGTGGTCGCAGTTCTCGGCAGACGCGCGCTCCAGCTATGGGTTTTACATGACGGACGCCGTCGCCGAAGACATGGTGAACCGTCGGGGGCGCCCTCGATTCTGGCGCATTGCGAAGACCTTGTTCTGGTCGCTGGTGATGAAGCTGACACCAGCGCGACGGGTGCTTCTGATTCTCGCCTTCGTATTGCTGGTGGTTTCGGGCTTCCATTTTGAGTTCAGCAACGATGTGAAGGGCGATTTCAACTTCACTTTCATCACTGTAGCGCTGCTTCTGCTTTTGCTTGCGCTGGAACTCGCGGACAAAGTGACGATGAAGCGTGACCTGGAAATCGCGCGGGAAATTCAGACTTGGCTCGTGCCATCCAAGCCGCCGCAAGTGGCTGGCGCGGAGATTGCGTTTGCTTCGCGACCGCAGAATTCCGTCGCGGGCGATTACTACGACGCGTTCTATCCCACGTTGAGCGCTTCGGAAAATGGAAAGTTGATGCTGGTGATTGCAGATGTTGCGGGAAAGAGTATTCCCGCCGCGTTGCTGATGGCTACGCTGCAGGCCAGCTTGCGCACGATCGCTGGCGAGGGAGTTCCGCTAGACAAGCTTGTCTTGCGGTTAAATCGGTACGCTTCTGCGCACAGCCTGGATGGGCGGCGGTTTACGACAGCGGTGCTCGGCGAATACGATCCCGCGACACGGCGTCTTGTCTACGTGAACGCCGGCCACAATCCTCCGATTTTGCGCCGCGCCGGGGGAGAGACCGAAAAATTGGAGGTCGGAGGTTTGCCGCTCGGGATCGACGGCGCCGCCATTTACTCTACAGCCGCCATAGAATTAAAATCAGGCGATGCGTTGATTTTTTACACGGACGGAGTGGTCGAAGCATTTGATGAAAAAGGCCAGGAGTTCGGCAATGCCCGCTGGATTGAAGCCATCCGTGCGCTGCCGGGTTGGGGCGCCGCTGAATCGTTGCAATTTTTGATGAAGCGCGTGGATGATTTCGTTGGTTTGACGCGCCAGTCTGATGACATCACCTGCCTCGTGATTCGGACTAAATAATCATTCGCGGAAACTAAGGTTTATGCGGGATTCGCCTTAGCGTGCCGAAAGTCGCATAATCGCGTTGTGACGCCTCGCGAACTCGCTAATTCGATTTGTGATGAGTTGCAGCGTAATGGACATCAAGCGCTGCTCGTGGGTGGTTGTGTGCGCGACTTGTTGCTTGGCCGCGAACCCGCCGATTACGACGTCACGACCGATGCTACGCCTGAGCGGGTCATGGAATTGCTTCCAGAAAGCATCGCGGTGGGCGTGCAATTCGGCGTGGTGCTTGTACCTCGCGATGGGTTGAAAGTGGAAGTCGCGACGTTTCGATCGGATGTGGGCTACTCCGACGGGCGGCATCCGGACCGCGTAGTTTATTCGAAAACGCCACAGGAAGATGTGCAGCGGCGGGATTTCACGATTAATGGCCTGCTGATGCGGCACGACACTGGCGAAGTTCTTGATTTTGTAGATGGCCAGGCAGATTTGGAGGCTGGTGTGATTCGCGCGATCGGCGAGCCAGACCGGCGCTTCGCGGAAGACAAATTGCGCATGATGCGCGCCATCCGATTTGCGGCGCGATTCAGTTTTGAGATCGAGCACAAAACGTTTGCGGCGATTCGGCGCCATGCTGGCGCGGTTACGGATGTTTCGGCGGAGCGTATTCGCGAGGAACTCACCAAACTTTTGACAGAAGGCGCGGCGCGAGCGGGATTCGAATTGCTGGAAAAATCCTGGTTGCTGTCGATTGTGCTTCCAGAAATTGCAGCGATGAAAGGTATCCCGCAGCCGCCGCAGTTTCATCCCGAAGGCGATGTCTGGACTCACACCTTGCTGATGATCGAGGAACTTCCGGCAGGCGCTTCACCGACACTTGCGTGGGGCGTGCTTCTTCACGATGTTGGCAAGCCTCCGACATTTAAGCCGGCTTCGCAGACTGGCGATCGTATTCGCTTCGATCATCACGTGGATGTGGGCGTTCGAATGGCAGAAGCGATTTGCCGGAGGTACCGGTTTTCGAACGAAGAGACGGAGCAGATCGTTGCGTTAGTCGCCAATCACATGCGATTCATGGAAGTGGGTCGCATGCGGACCTCGACGCTGAAGCGATTTGTGCGATTGCCCCACTTTGAGGAGCATCTGGAACTGCACCGGCTGGATTGTCTATCAAGCCACCGCAAGCTGGATTCGTATGGAGCGGTGAAGCAGTTCCTTGCGGAGACGCCTGCGGAGGAGGTTCGTCCACAGCGTGTCCTAACGGGTACTGATTTGAGCGAAATGGGCTATATCCCTGGACCACTGTTTAGCGAAATACTGAGAGCCGTGGAAGATGCGCAGCTCGAGGGGCAGGTCACAAGCAAGACGGAGGCTGAGGAATTGGTGCGGAAAAAGTACGCATTGAAGAAGTCCAAGGCTTGAAGTAACGAAAGTTTGGGCCAGTAGCCAATGCGTCCTCCAAGGGCTAATCAAAGTGTGCGACTGCCATGTATGTATATGATAAAAATAGATTTACATAGAAAATGGTTAGAAATTGCGATGAATGCTAGAATGTGAGCATGCCATGCTAAGATTTCATGCTAGATGTATTCGCACCTCGTCGCACCTTTTAGCTTTGCCCAGCATCTAACCTTTCTAAGCGCGGGATAATATTCGCCGCGCCCGGATTTAGGGGACACTCACTATGGCTGAGAAAAAGTATACAGTGCCAGAAATACTCGCGATCCTGCCGGTTCGGGATACGGTCCTGTTTCCAGGGGCTGTACTGCCATTGACGGTAGGCCGGGAGAGTTCACTGGCCCTGGTTAACTCGCTGGAAGGCGAGGAGAAATTGTTGGGGGTCGTAGCGCAGCTGGACCCCCGGATTGAGGACCCTGCCGCCGCAGACCTGCATAAGGTCGGTACGCTGGCGAAGGTTCATAAGACAGTCAAAATGCCCAATGGGAACGTTGTTATCTTCCTGGAGGGCTTGCAGCGCGTTAACGTGCTGGAATTGATCGGCCTGCGGCCGTTTCTGCGGGCACGGGTGGAAGCGCAGCCCGAAATCACCGGGGATGTGGATGCGGAACTTGAGGCCCTGCAGCGCAATGCGCAGGACCTGTTTCGCGACGTCGTAAGCCACTCGCCGCAGCTTTCGGACGATTTGCAATCCGTTGCACTAAATATTGACGATCCGGGGCGCCTGGCGGACTTTATCGCCGGGACCTTGCCGTCACTTTCGACGCTATTGCGCCAGGAGTTGATCGAAACGCCTAGCGTGCGGAAACGGCTCGAGATGTTGATCCGCGAACTGTCGAAAGAGCTGGAAGTGCTGGAGCTGCGCTCGAAGATTCACGAACAGGTTCAGGAGCAGGTGGGCCAGAACCAGCGTGAATATTTGTTGCGCGAACAGATGAAGGCTATTCAGAAGGAACTCGGTGAATCAGACGATTCTTCGCAGGAGATGGACGAACTGCGAAAGAAAGTCGATGAGGCCGCGATGACCGCGGAAGCGAAGAAAGAGTGCGACCGCGAACTGAAGCGTCTCGCGAAAATGACTCCGGCTTCGGCGGAGTACATGGTTTCGCGCACGTACCTGGAATGGATGACTTCTTTGCCATGGGCGAAGTCTTCCGGTGTAAGCGAGATCGACATCGCCAAGGGAAAGCAGATTCTTGACGAAGACCACTACGATCTGGCGAAGGTCAAGGAACGGATTCTGGATTACCTGGCGGTGAAGAAACTTCAGCCGGGGATGAAGGGGCCGATTCTGTGCTTCGTCGGGCCTCCTGGCGTTGGAAAAACTTCGCTGGGGAAGTCCATCGCGCGGTCACTGGGCCGCAAATTCGTGCGCATCGCTTTGGGCGGGATGCACGATGAAGCGGAAATCCGCGGCCATCGGCGCACCTATATTGGCGCGTTGCCGGGACAGATTATTCAAGGGCTGAAGCGAGCGGAGTCGAACGATCCAGTGATGATGCTCGACGAAGTCGACAAACTAGGCCGCGATTTCCGCGGCGATCCGTCTTCGGCGCTGATGGAAGTGCTCGATCCGGAACAAAACAATGCGTTCCGCGATCACTACCTGGACGTGCCGTTCGATCTATCGAAAGTGCTGTTCATTGCCACGGCGAACTGGATGGATCCGATACCGGAGCCGCTGCGAGACCGCATGGAGATTATCGAGCTGGCCGGATACACTGGCGAGGAAAAGGTTCATATCGCTCACAAATATCTGATTCCCAAGCAAGCCCAGGAACACGGGCTGAAGGTGGGAGAGCAGATTGAATTCTCGGACGAGGCACTGCGGGAAATCATCCACAGCTTCACACGAGAAGCCGGCGTGAGAAACCTTGAGCGGGAAATCGCAACGATCACGCGCAAACAAGCGCGGAAGATCGCCGAAGGCAGCTTGGAGAAGATGGAAGTTACACCGGAAATCGTGCGGGAGTATCTTGGAGTTCCCAAGTTCCGAGCGGAAAAAGAAGTCGTGGAGCGCGTCAAGCAACCTGGCGTGGCAGTTGGCCTGGTGTGGACGCCTGTGGGCGGGGACATCGTGTTCATCGAAGCCAGCCGCATGCGCGGTGGGAAGCAGTTCACGATGACCGGACATCTGGGCGAGGTCATGCAAGAGTCGATGACCGCGGCGCTGACATGGACGCGTGCGAATGCGGAGCGGTACGGAATCGATCCGGACTTCTTCCGCAAGCATGACATCCACATTCACGTGCCATCGGGCGGGGTACCGAAAGATGGCCCGTCCGCAGGAGCGGCGATGGTGACGGCGCTGATTAGTTTGCTTACGGGACGACCCGTGCGCGACCGACTGGCGATGACCGGTGAGATGACGCTCTCCGGTGTCGTGCTACCAATCGGTGGCGTAAAGGAGAAAGTCCTCGGCGCGAAGCGTGCCGGGATTACGGAAGTGCTGTTGCCAGCAGACAACGAGCCGAACGCTGTAGCGGATCTTCCACCGGACATTCTCGGGGACATGAAGATCACCTACGTGCGGAATCTCGATGAGGTGCTGGAGCACGCGCTGTCCAAGGAAGCGGTCGTGCCGCCAATCGTGCCGCAGCCAGAGCCAAAACCGAAGCGAGTCGGGCCGGAAAGTCCCCGGGCGATTCATTGAAACGGAAGTGAGCAGTGAATAGTGAGTAGTGCAAAAAGCCCAGCGAACTGACGTTCGCTGGGCTTTTTTGTTTTTGGGTTGTTTTGCGCGGGCGCTGTGTGCAAAGCAAGTCCTGCTAACATGGGTTTCGGTGAAATACGGCAAGGTGTAGCGGAGCAGCCGGGCGGGCACGATGCCTTCGAAGCTCAGGCCAGGGAATCGTGCCCGACAAGAACAGATGATAGATCGCGAGAAACAGATCATGACGGACGCTCCTGCAGAGCTGTCACAGCGGCTGGCAGAGGGTTTGCAGCGCGAGCGGATTGTTCCGCGATTTGTGGATTCGTATGTTGTGGAGCACGGACGTCACGCGCTGCAGGTTCACGCTTCGCTTTATCGCGATTTGCTCGAATTGTTGCGGCGCGAAGCTTTGCTAGCAGTGACGGCGCGGGCGCTGGAAATTACGTACGCGGAACCCTTGCCTGCGGGCAGAGCGAAGCCGCGGCCGATGTTGCGCAAGGACGGAGTGGTGTTTCGCCGGAAATTCCTAGCAGCGTTGACGCGGCAGCAAAAATGGAGCGCGGGAGATGCGCTCGACTTTCAGACGGATTTGCAGATGTACGAGGATTTGCTGGCGCGAAATAGCTCGTCGCGCAGAACACGCAAGCCGTTTGAGGCAGCCAACCATCCTTTTGTCGATCGTTGCGCGTTCCTGCTGGATTCGTCTTTTCTGGAAAAGGCGCGGATGGCGGCAAGCCGGGCGCTAAACGAATTGGAAAATCTCGCTGGGCATGTGACAGGGTCCGTCTTGCACGGTAAAGAGAAGGCGCCGGCGCGCAGCAAACGCTAACGAACGCGTTCCGCGGTAACTCTACTGCTCGAAGGCTTTCATCGAAAACGCGGGCTGGCCCGCCAGCGCTGTCCGGAACCCATAAATCGCCAACGCGGCGATCGCCGTCATTCCCACTAGCGAAGGCGCCGCGTACCACCGTGACAAGTGAATCGTCGCCGGGAAAATCAGCAACACCTGCTGCACCACCAGCCCCACCACCAGCGTCAACAGGCCAAACCGTTTAAGCACCAGCAGGAACGACAGATACAAAACCACCAGGAACACTGCGCTTATCCACGGATACTCGCCGCCGTTGTTGCCCAGCGAAAGCAGCGTCCCCGCAACCGCCACGACAATGGCGGCGATCCACGCGCTCCGCAAAATCCGCTGCAATATGAAGAGTATAAAGAAAATCCCCAACGAATCGATGGTCTGGCCCAAAACGTACAGCAGCACCTGCGCTACCGCGTGGCGCAACCCCAGGAGCGATTCCGTCGAAACTCCTCCCGGAATCGGTGCTAGCTTCCCAAACAGCGGCAACAGAAAATTGTCGCTCGCCTCCACCACAAATATCATCACGCCGTATACGGCACCGATCAGCAGATCTCGCCCCACGAGCGGATCACGCAGATTCCCCGCCAGCAGCCGCGTCCACGAAATCAGGGTTTGAGGTTCCCTGCGCCGGACGAACGGCTCGAGCGCCACGTACAATACCATCGCAAAAAAAGTCCGCAGCGCCGCCGAGGCTACCGCCACCAGAAAGTTCATAGCTTCCAGAAAAGTCGGCAAGTGATGCGTGCTGAGAATCCACAGCACCAGGAACGTGACAAACACGAACGCTCCCAATCGCGCCGCTCCCTTCATGTCTGCGCGATTCGCTTTAATATTCCAGCGCGCCAACGCCACGCCGTCGACAAATACCGTCAGGATCAGCAATACGAGCAGAACCGAGGCAATCTTTTGCGGCCGCGTTTGGTCCGTCTCGGTGTCTCGGCCCGCCGTCGTCCACGGATAGACAATCCGGTAGTACACCGGCTCGCCATGAAACGCGGCCGCTTCCACGCGAATCGGAATGTCTGGCCGCGCTGGCAGCGCTCCCGTCCACGCCGCTCGCGCATCCGTCGGCACCAGCGGTGCCCATTCCGGCCCGGCTCCCCGAAACTCACTTATATTCAAACCGCTCGCCGCAAAAAATCCCGCCCAATCCGGCGCCTTTGCATTTTGCACTGGCGCGCTCTTCTCCGGCGGCACCACCTCGAACCGCACGAGCCGCCCCGTCGTGTCCAACACCACCAGCGCCATCGCTGTCGTGTCCATCGGCGGATCCCAGCGCGCAACCTGCCCTCCGCCCACCGATCCCGGCCCAAAAAACGCCTGCGCGAAGAGCGGGTTTGGACTTTGCCGGTACCAGAACGTCATCGCCGGCGCGTCATTTTTCGCAAGTGCATCCCAGCGCGTTGGGCTTTTGTCGTGCGCCTGGACGTAACTTAGGTATCCGTCGTTAACTTCGAAACCGTAAGCCGTGTCCGCAGCCTGTCCCGCCAACCCCAACCGCCCAATCAGCTCTCGCGCGCGCGTCGCCAAAACCTCCGGCGGATTCTCCAACTTCACTCGATTCACCAACTGTGTGGACTCTGCAATCAGAAGCGACGCCACCAGCCCCAGCGCCACAATCGCGAGCAGCAACAACGCAACTCGCGGCCGCATCCCTTCTTTCGCTCCAGCCGCGGCCACCATTTCGGGCGATGGCGTTTCACCAGCGGCAAGTGCGGCGGCCAGAGGATCGCCTCCCGGAAGTGCGGCTGCAACTTGAAGTGCGGAAACGGGGCGTTTCGAGGGATCAATTTCGAGGCAGCGAAGAATGACGCGTTCGATTAGTGGATCGAGATCGCGCACGAGAGTCGAAGGATTGGTGATTGTGCCTTGTTCGCGGAGCTTTATGAGTTCCGGCAAAGTCGAAGCTTCGAAGGCACGTTTTCCTGTGAGGATTTCGTAGAGGATCAAGCCAAGCGAATAAATGTCGCTCTTGGTCGTGACTTCTTTTCCGGCGAGCTGCTCCGGAGCCATATAGGCTGGCGTGCCCGCGCGAATGTCAGCGCCTTGAATGCTCGCGGCGATGCCGGCGAGACCAAAATCGGTGATGCGAATTTTTCCGGCGCCATCGAGCATGACGTTTGCCGGCTTGAGGTCGCGATGAACGACGCCGCGTTCGTGCGCTGCAGCGAGTCCGGCACAAATCTGGCGCGCGACTTCCGTGGCTTTGTCGGGAGAAAGTCTGCCGATGCGGCGCACGACGGAAGCCAGGTCCTCGCCATCGACATATTCCATGGAAAGATAAGGCGTACCGTTAGCATCGCCGATATCGAAGACGCGACAAACATTGGGATGGGAGACTTGGCGTGCGATGCGAACCTCGGAATGAAATCGCGCCAGGGTGGCAGCATCTTCCGAAAGGCTCTCTGGAAGAAACTTGATGGCTACGACCTGGCCTAGGGTCAAATCTTCCGCGCGATAGACCTCGCCCATTCCACCGCGACCAGCCATGGCCACGACGCGATAGCGCTCGGCGATTATCTGTCCCGGCGTGAAGCGCCCTCCGCCGATGGGATCGGAACTTGTCAGCCTAACGCCAGGGCCGCCGCTGGAAGGCGAGCGCGGGGGCCGCGTTGGAGTCGGAGCCGAGGAGGGTTTGCGCGGAGTGGCGGAAGGTCCTGGCGGCGCAATCGTATCCTGCTCGGCGCTGAGATCATTCGAATCGATGGTCGGCGGGGCATTAAGATCAAGTGCCCCGCCGCATGTGGAGCAGAACCGCCCGTTGGAAGAAACCTGTGCGCCGCAAGAGGAGCAGTACATAGGAAGCGAGATTCTACCATTGCGGGGGTTTCGCTGCGAACGGACGCGAAGGCTGCCAGTAAAAACTACGAGATGCGCTCGACTTGCACTGCTGTGCCGTAGGCCAACACTTCGGTTACGCCCTGCATGACTTCCGTTGCGTCGTAACGCATCCCGATGACAGCATTCGCTCCGTGTTCGCCGGCATGCTGCAAGAGAAGCTCGTAGGCATCCTCACGAGTTTTCTCGCAAAGATTCGTGAGAATGGTGATATTGCCGCCGACGATGGTTTGCAGGGCCGCGCCGAGGTTTCCGATCACGCTGCGCGAACGGACGATGATGCCGCGCACGATTCCGAAATTGCGAACGATGCGATAACCGGCGAGTTCGTTTGCGGTCGTCACCATACTGAAGTCCACACGGTTGGGCATATATTTCTCCTTAAGGGGACGTTTACCGGTGCGATTCTACCTGCACAAGCTGACAAGCGCGAGCGTAGCCTCTCTGCTATTCTCGAAAGGCATGGAAAACCTGGAAATCTTATTCTATTTTTTGGCAATACCGCAGATCCTTCTCGGCCTCTATTTGGTCGGATTAGGAATGCAGTGGCTGGGCTATGCGCGGCGGCGCATGCACACGGATCCTGGTTTTTATTCGCCGAAGGTAGCGGTGTTGTGTCCATGCAAAGGAATCGAGGCAGCGCTCGAGCGAAACCTGGTTTCGCTTACGGAATTCGATTATCAAAACTACGAGATATTCTTTCTGATCGCTTCGGCCAGCGATCCGGCGTACAACATCGTGAAGCGCGTTGTCTCGTCGTCGCGCGCGAAGGCGCATGTAGTGATTACGGAGAAGCCGGATGGATGCGGCGAGAAAGTGAACAATCTACGGATGGGGATCGCGCAGTTGGATGCGGAGTTCGACGTGCTCACTTTTGTGGACTCCGATGGACGCCCCGGAAAAAACTGGCTGCACCGCATGGTTGCGCCGCTTGCTGATTCCCGCATCGGGGCTACGACCACAATGCGATGGTTGATACCGAACCGGAGCAATTTGGCGACGGCCCTGCTCGCGGCGTGGAACGCGCCGATCGTCACCATGCTCCGCGAAAAGGGAAAGAATTTCTGCTGGGGCGGGGGCACGGCGATACGGCGGAGCGTCTTCGATCAATCCGGAATACTGGAAGAATGGCAGCATTCGGTGAGCGACGATTACTCGATGACACGCGCGCTGGAGCGGGCGAACAAGCCGATTGTCTTTTTGCCGGAATGCCTCGTGCCCTCTTTTGTCGAGACTGATTTTACGGGATTAATGGAATTCACAAACCGCCAAGTCCTGATCACGCGCGTGTACGCACAAAAAATGTGGGGAATTGCCGCTGGCACTCACCTGCTTTACTGCCTCTCCCTTGTGATTGGAACGATACTGACCCTTAACGATTTTCTGGCGACGCGGCCAGCGTTTCATTTGGCGGCGCTTACCTTCCTGCCGGTGTTGCTCGCCATGATTCGAGGAGCGTTGCGAGCGGCGGGCGTGTCGGAAGTCTTGCCTGCTCACCGTTCACAAATCGCGGGCCAAGCCTGGATTTATGTGCTGTTGACGGTCTTCATCCCATTTCTATACCTGGTGAATTTCATCAGCTCCCTCTTGACGCGGAAGATCCGTTGGCGAGGAATTACCTACGAACTGATTGCGCCCGAACAGACCCGTATTGTCTCGTATTGAAAAGAAAAGAATCTCGGTTATCGGATGCCGGAAAAAGTTCCACAGCAAGATTTCCACAGGCAGTTTTCCACAGGCGAAGGCAATCCACGAGCCTTGCACGCATAAATCCTTAGTCCTGCCAAAGTTTTAACGTCCGACACAGCCATCTTTTTGTCCCAAAATGGAGCTCGGTTTTGTGTATTGGTGCATAGGACGAGGAGTCAGGGAAAAATTTCGTCTACCATGCAATTCCTACCCGGGAATGCGGCCTCGTCGGTCTGCGTAGGCCAGCTAAGTACTCCTCTTCTGAACGAGTTGTAATTTATGCCATTCGGTGAGGAAAATGCATAGATGAAGCGGTTCGACGATACAACGCAGGCGAACTGGCAGGGAGCTCCTTCTAGCAGATCGGTGTGGCCTTTCTGAGGGTCCAGGCACCGAGCGCACAGCCCTCTGTATCGGCTTCTTACCTGGTCGCTTGCCTACGCAATGCAGCTTGCCTCCTGACGGAGGCTCAATCTAAAAATAGCTTCGGTTGTCCTACGAGGCTGCATACTGAGGGGTGCGTGTGAAGCTTATTCGCAGAAGTGAACAGCATCATCATTTGAACAGTCCCCGCCCGGCAATTCCTCGCGATCACTATTATTTTTATGAAAAAAACACTGGCGTAACTCATTTTCACGTGGAAGCAGGCCCTGACGGATGCTTCCCTGTGGACCAAGCCGCCGGCCTTCTGGCAATGCACTGCATGGTGAGAGGGCAGACGCCAAACGACTACGTGGTGATGGTCAAGGCGGAAAATGACCTCTTGGAAGGCCTTACCGAAAAGGCGGAAAAACTGTTGCAAGCAGGACATTCCGTCGGCAGTCCGGTGAAGCTCACGCGCCGCGAAGAAGAAGTGCTTGGCGGCGTGATGAAGAGCTTGGCCAATAAAGAAATTGCAGCGACTTTGAATCTTTCCGAACGCACGGTGAAATTCCACGTGTCTTCGCTGCTTGCCAAGTTCCGCGTGCGGGGGCGCATGGAGTTAGTGCGCGAAGCCTCGCGCAACACGATTGGGCCGATGCCCATGCCAATGCCGCTCGCCACAAGGGAAGCACGCACGTTTGCGCCGGTACCGCAAAGTTATAACAACGGCTCTCGTGTCGGCTCGATTGTCCCGCTGGCAAAACGTCAGTTGATGGCTTAGCGCAAACTTAGAAGCTAGAAACTAGACAAAACACGAAGGCCCGGTTCGATTTCTTCGAACCGGGCCTTCGTGTTATTTGCGGATGTTGCAGAGGCATTAATTACTTCTTTGCTGCTGCGTAGTGCTGGGCGGCGGAGTCCCAATTGACGACGTTCCACCAAGCTTTGATGTAATCCGCACGGACGTTCTGATACTTCAGGTAGTAGGCGTGCTCCCAAACGTCGATGCCAAGTACAGCCTTGGCGCCGAGCGAAATGGGCGTGTCCTGATTTGGCGTCGAATCAATGGCCAGCTTGCCGTCCTTGACGAGGAGCCAAGCCCAACCAGAACCGAAGCGGCCGAGGCCAGCGGCAGCGAATTTTTCCTGGAAGCCTGCAAAGGAGCCAAAAGTGGAAGTGATAGCCGCACCAAGATCGCCTTGGGGCTCACCACCGCCGCCCTTTTTCATCTGTGTCCAGAAGAGCGAATGGTTCCAGTGGCCACCGGCATTGTTGCGGACCGCGCCGCGAATGTTCTCCGGGATGGAGTCGAGGCCCTTTAGAAGGTCATCAAGCGATTTGGCTTGGAGATCGGCATGACCATCCAGCGCTTTGTTCAGGTTGGTGACGTAGGCGCCATGGTGTTTGTCATGGTGAATTTCCATGGTCTTGGCATCAATGTAGGGTTCGAGTGCGTCGAATGAGTAAGGCAACGGTGGGACGGTAAATGGCACGAATTTTTCCTCCACTTTGAGATTTGATACAAATTCTGACGCGGTGGCTAAGCGCAAATCCACACAAGCGCCGCTGCCCGCTCCAAGCAATCCCGCACCGACAATCCCGGTATTCACCAGGAAAATTCGGCGATTCATGGGGATCTCCTGCGGCGAGAACTCTGGCCAACCAGGCGACTGTATCATACCGCTCTATCAGCCGACTGTTCCATACTGGTCGCTACTGAGACTCAGAGGTCTGTAGGGACGCTCCTAATCGGCAGCATTGAAACTTAACTCGCCACGTTTCTTAGATGCGCGAGAGCGCCCATTGGGCAGACTCCGCGATTTGCGGCTCGGATGAGTATGAGAGCTTCGTTAGGAGTGTGCAGATCTTTTCGTAATCATCCGTGCCACGTGCAGGCGCGGAATTGCCGAGGGCGATGCAGGCGTTGCGTATGAGGCCGCGCCACTTTGTGCGCTTGACCGGACTCCCCCGGAAGAACGCGCGGAATTGATCTTCATCCATTGCAGCCAGCCACTCGAGCTTCGGAAGGAAGAGCGAGTCTTCTTCGGACTCTGCGGTAACGGGATAACCCAACTCACTCGGCTGGGCTTTTGAGGACTGCGGTAAAGTTCTTGGCTGAAATTCCGCAGCTTGCGTCACCGGGGCACGGCGGTTCCACGGGCATACATCCTGGCAAATATCGCAGCCAAAGACGTGGCGGCCCATGGGTTCGCGCAACTCTTCGGGAATGGTTCCGCGAAGCTCGATTGTTAAGTAGGAGATGCAGAGCCGTGCATCCATCACATAAGGTTCGACGAGCGCTCCGGTTGGGCAGGCATCGATGCATTTTGTGCAGGAGCCGCAGAGATCAGGTGGAGGCAACTCAGACGGACCAAGCGTGGGCGGGATATCGAGAGTCGTGAGAATCACGCCGAGAAAAAACCAGGAGCCGAGCTTGGAGTTCAGCAACAGCGTGTTTTTTCCTAGCCAGCCGAGACCGGCATGCTTGGCGAAGACGCGCTCGTTTAGGGGACCAGTATCCGCGTAGATGCGCGCTTCGTGCGGTTCGCTGAAGCGTTCAGGGAGCCTGCTGGCCAGGCTTTGGAGCTTCTCCTGGAACACTTCGTGGTAATCCCGTCCCCAGGCGTAGCGAGAAATCCAACCGCGTGGCTCAGAATTCTCTGGAATGAGCGCATTCACAGATCGTGGGGCGGGTGAGTTGTATTTCAAGGCGCAGACGATCACGCTGCGGATGCCGGGCATCACGCTCTGCGGGTCGCGGCGGCGAGGATCGGCGAGATACTGCATCTCGCCAGCGAATCCGCGTGCCAGCCATTCTTGCGTCAGGTCTAGCTCTGGAAACTTTTCTGCGCGCACGATTCCGCAAAGGTCAAACCCGAGAGCGCTTGCCCGCTCGACAATCCACGCGGTGTCAGAGCTGGTATGCGCGGAGGCGGTATCAATGGCCATGAAAGAATTGTGCCGCAGGAGGACGCGCGAAGCGAGCGGCGGAAGCGCGTTACCGGCATCTCGCTTAATTGCGGGGCAGATTACGCAGATCGCTGGAAACTGTTCAGGGCGGCGCTCTCTTCGGTGTAGACGTCGAAGACGGTGTAGAGCTTGGTGAGCTGAAGCAGGTCGTGCACTTTTTTTGTGAGATGAAGAAGCTTCAGCTCGCCGCCACGTCCCTTCGCTGTAGTGTAGGCGCTGACGAGCTCACCGATGCCGGAGCTGTCGATGTAATCCACGTCCGCGAGATTAAGCACGATGTGGATGCGTTTATCGTCAAGCAAGCCGCGGATAGTTTTGCGAAGCAGGGCGCTACCTTCGCCCAGCGTGATCTTGCCGCTGAGGTCCACCACGGTAGCTTGAGAAGCATCTCGATGTGTTGCGCGCAGAGGCATGATTTCGTTTAGGCTCCTTGATGCGGGGAAGCATCCTGGCCACCCTGGCCGTTCGTTCCCGGATTGTCTTGCAGTGGCAGCTTTTTTGCCATGACGATTTCCGCGCCGCCCGTGCGTCCAGGCACTACGTCGAATTCGTCCATAAACGCGCGCATCAGGAAAATTCCACGGCCGGAGGTACTCAGAAGGTTTTCTTCGGCCAGCGGATCGGGCACGCTGGCTAGGGTGAAACCGCTGCCTTCGTCCAGAACATGGATAATCATCTTATCGCCAGTAAGATCGACAGCCAGATGAATCTTTTTTTCTGGGCGTTCCTGATTGCCGTAGTGAAATGCGTTAATGACGCCTTCGCGTACGCTCATCCCTATCTTATAGCAATCGTCTTCCCCGAAACCTGCGGACTCGGCTACGCGGATACACATCTCCTCAGCGAGATTGACGCTTTCGACCTGCGTCTCCAGCGTGATTTCGAGGTGCTTGGGGTCTGTGCCCATTCGCGGCGCCCTTCCAGAGGCTAATTGCACCTAAGAGAGCGCACTTATCGGTAACACAGCGGCCAAACCTAAGTCAATGGAGCACTTGATGTATAGAAGGGACGTGAGGGTCTAAGGGTGAGCTACCAATTCCGGTAGACTGACGTGATTAGGCAGCTTATACGCGACTAGGCCCAGTAAGAACGGTCCAAGGTCCGGTATTGGATGGCTTCGCTTAGGTGGCGCGGATCGATGTTTTCTGAGGTGTCGAGGTCGGCGATTGTTCGGGCAACTTTTAGGATACGGTCGTGGGCGCGGGCGGAAAGACCCAGGCGGGTGATGGCGTTCTCCAGAAGCTTTTCGCCCTCGGCGGAGATTGCGCAATGTTTGCGAAGAATCTTGGGCATCATTTGGGCGTTGGCGTAGGTCTTTTTTTCTGTGCGGAAGCGGTCGAGCTGCCTGTCGCGCGCCGCGATCACGCGTAGGCGGACGGCTGCCGAGTCTTCGGAAGAAGATGGAGCGCGCAGTTCCTTGTACTTTACCGCGGGCACTTCGATGTGAATATCGATGCGGTCGAGGAGCGGTCCGGAGATTTTAGAAACATAGCGCTGAATCATTGGCGGCGTGCAGTGGCACTCGCGCATGGGATCGCCAAAATAGCCGCACGGGCAGGGATTCATGGCCGCGGCGAGCATAAATCGCGAAGGAAAAGTGACTGATACCGCGGCTCGAGAAATAGTTACGGCGCCGTCTTCGAGCGGCTGACGCATGACTTCCAACACATTGCGCTGAAATTCAGGGAGCTCATCGAGAAAAAGAACACCATTGTGGCCCAGCGAAACTTCGCCGGGACGCGGGACAGCGCCGCCGCCGATCAGACCCGCATCGCTGATGGTGTGGTGCGGCGAGCGATAAGGGCGGGTACCGACGAGTCCGCGGCTGTCCTCCAGAACACCCGCGACACTGTGAATCCGGGTTGTTTCGATGGCTTCGTCGAGCGACATGGGTGGGAGGATCGTGGGGATGCGTTTCGCGAGCATGGTTTTGCCCGCGCCGGGAGGGCCGATAAATAAAATGTTGTGGCCGCCCGCGCAGGCGACCTCGAGCGCGCGCTTCGCTGCTTGCTGGCCGTGTACGTCGCGTAGGTCAACGGAATACTGCGCCGCTTCCGAAAGCATCTGCTTGGCGTCGACTACGACGGGTTGGAAAGACTCGGGCGCATTCACCAAGTCCACAGCTTGCGGAAGTGTCTTCAGAGCAAATACGTTGACGCCCTCGACTACGGCCGCTTCGCGAGCATTCGCTTCGGGAACGGCGAGAGACTTCAGTCCAGATTCTCGCGCGGCAAGTGCAGCAGAAAGCGCACCACGTACAGAGCGAATGCTTCCATCGAGAGATAACTCCCCTAGGAACATGCACTCGTTCAACTGTTTGCCAAAAAAATGCCCCATGCAACCGACTAAGCCCAGGGCCATTGGTAGATCGAAAGCCGAGCCTTCTTTGCGAACGTCCGCGGGAGCAAGATTAATCGTGACGCCTTGGCCATGAGGAAACTCGAAGCCGCAGTTGCGTAGAGCGGACTTGATGCGTTCGCGGCTTTCCTTGACGGCATTATCCGGGAGGCCGACGACGTTGAAGTCCTTCATGTAAGCTGAGCCGACGTCGACTTCGACGTCGACGAGGTAAGCGTCGATGCCGTAGACGGAAGCGCTTTGTGTTTTGAAGAGCATAGCCGAGGCAAGCCTAATGACCGTCGGCAGCATAAATCAATCAGACAATATACGCCAGAGATAATCTGCGTTAGCGTGCCGCCTGCAACCTCAACTGAATCCAAGAACGGGATGCGGTGTGTAGGGCTCTTCAAGAGACGCAATTTCTTCTGGGGTAAGACGCAGAGAGAGCGCTGTCACTGCGTCCGAAAGGTGGTGCGGTTTTGTCGCGCCAACAATCGGCGAAGTGATGAAGGGTTTGCTGAGCATCCACGCAAGCGCGAGTTGGGATCGAGGAACGCCGCGTTCTTCGGAGAGTTCCCCTAAGCGGTCGACAATTTTGTGGTCCGCGTCTTCCGTCTTCGAGTACAAGGTCTTGCCAAACTGATCTGTCTCGAACCGCTTTGTGCTTTCGGCTTGCCATGCGCGAGTGAGGCGGCCACGTGCGAGCGGGCTCCAAGGAATCACGCCGATACCCTCGGACTGACAAAGAGGCATCATCTCGCGCTCTTCTTCCCGATAGAGCAGGTTGTAGTAATTCTGCATGGAAACGAAACGAGTCCAGCCGTGCACGTCAGCAAGATAGAGGGCTTTGGTGAACTGCCACGCGAACATGGAGGAAGCACCGATATAGCGGACTTTGCCTGACTTCACGACGTCGTGGAGAGCCTCTAGTGTTTCTTCGATGGGCGTTTCGTAATCCCAGCGATGAGTTTGATAGAGGTCAACGTAATCAGTGCCAAGGCGGCGAAGGCTCTGATCGAGTTCATAGAAGATCGCTTTGCGAGAGAGGCCGCGGCCGTTGGGCTCGTCGCGCATGACACCGTGGGCCTTGGTGGCAATGACCACAGATTCGCGGCGCGCGTTCGCTTTGAGGAAACGGCCGAGGACCTCTTCGCTGGCACCGGCTGAATAAACGTTGGCAGTGTCAAAGAAATTGATGCCAAGCTCCAGCGACTGACGAAGGAATGGCTGGCTCTCTTCTTCGTTGAGGGCCCAGGCGTGGCTGCCGGGCTTGATTTTGCCGGTCGCTGGCGCGCCATAGGTCATGCAGCCAAGACAGATGCGGGAGACTTTGAGGCCGGTCTTGCCGAGGTTGATGTAGTCCATTTTTTCTCCAGAAAGAGTTCTGTGGTCCGGGTTGCTGTGATTCGCATAGGACTCGCGCGGGCAGAGTTACCGTTCCAATTATGCTTTTTCGGGAGACCCGACACCATAGAGGGCCAGAACATCCTTCAAGGTGACGATGCCTTCGAGTTTGTGGATATTGGCACGGCTGACGACCGGTATAGCGTTGATCTGACAAGCACCCATGCGTTCGAGCGCCAGGCTGAGGGAGTGGTCCACGTGGAGATGCGGGAAGTCCCCTCCATCCAAGAGCTCCTTCAGCAGTTTAGGCTCAGGAGCGGCCGCCACGGCTTGCTGAAGCTTGCCAAAACTCAGGATGCCGATCAAACCTTGGTTGTCGATTACAGGCCAAGCGGTGGATTCACTTGAACGTATTAATTTCAGGGCTTCCTGCACGGTCATCTCCGCCGAAAGAATTTCCTTCGCGGGCCGCATGGCGAGTATCACCTGCCTGTGCCCTTCCTGCTGGCGAGTCTCAGCCGTGGGCAGGTGAATGCCGTCCTGACGCGCCAAGGCTTCGTAGATGGGTTGCTTCTGCAAGCGCGAAGCGATGAAGAGGCTCACCAGATTTGAGATCATCAGCGGAACGATAACCGCGTAGTCGCGCGTGATTTCAAAAATCATGACAACGGAAGTCATCGGCGCGCGGACGATCCCTGCAAAAACCGTGCCCATTCCCACGAGAGCATATGCTCCCGGCGTCGCTACATGGTAGGGAAACAGGGTGTGGGCCACGGTGCCAATGGCTCCGCCGAGCATGGCTCCAAGGAACAGGCTGGGACCGAAAATACCACCGGCGTTTCCAGAGGCATAGCTGATAGTGACCGCAAAGAGCTTCAAAACTAAAAGCAAAACCATGAGGCGAAGCGCCATGCCTCCGTTCAAGACTGCACCGACGTGCTCGTAACCCACGCCCATAACCTGAGGGACGAACCAGCCCATAAGTCCAACCACTACTCCCCCGATCACCGGCTGGAATGGGACCGTCTTGCGTGAGAATTTTAGAAGGCGCTCGCGCATGCCGAGCAAGAGCTTGGTGAAGGCCACTGACACGAGGCCGCCGGCGACACCCAGGACGGCGTAAATGGCGAATTCCCAAGGATTGACGAGCTGGTATTGCGGCACTTTAAAGAGCGGATCGTTGCCCAGCAAGAGCCGCAGGACACCCCACGAAGTTGCGGCCGCGAGAACGACAGAACCCAATACGGGAGCGTGGAGATCGCCCACGATTTCCTCGAGCGCAAACAGTACCGCGGCCAAGGGGGTGTTGAACGCAGCGGCAATGGCCGCAGCCGCCGCTACCGGGATAAGTGCCTTCACTTTTTCCGGGCGAAGACCAAGATGGCGCCCCAACACAGAGGCGATGCCGGCGCCAACTTGCACCGTCGGCCCCTCGCGTCCCAGTGGAATTCCGCTGGCGAGGGTAGCGGAAGTACAGAAGAATTTCCCAAACATCGTGGCCGCAGTGATGCGGCCTTCGCGCGCATAAAGAGCCGCTTTGGTTTGTGGAACGCCGCTGCCGCGCGCATCCGGGAAATAGCGGTACAGCAAATACCCCATGACCAGAGAGCCCACAACGGGAATAAGCACGCGATGCCAGGCAGCTCCGCCGACCGGATAGAGCCGCATGCCGACTCGTTCGGTTAACAGAATGAAAGCGACGGCCATCAGGCCCACCAAGGCGCCGATGAGCAGCGTCAGGACGAGGAAGACTTGCTCTTCGCGTTCGTTAAGCAACGCGTTCCATTGCCGCGATGGGAATTTCCACCAGCTTGTCTGCGTTTGCTGCGGGGCATCCGTCATTTTATTGCCGGCTCTCCGCGCGGATTACTCTGGCGGTATTCCAGTTTTTTCGTTGGCTATTGTCAGGCACGCTTGTCTCGCACTTCCCTGTTGGCTGTTTTCTTCAAGTTTTTGACGTTCCGCTGGCCGCGCTCGAGCAGGGCTTCGATTGCTCCGACCAGCGCTTCTCCACTGGTGCGCAGCTCACTGATGCGGTTCTGTGCGACTTGCTCGAGCAAACGCTCGCCACGCGGTAATAGAGTGACAAACACACGGCGGCGGTCGTCGCGGCTGCGGGTCCTGCGCACGTAGCCGTTCATCTCCAGCCGGTCAACGAGCTCAACGGCGCTGTGGTGTTTTAGCGCGAGCCGTTCGGCGAGCGTCTGAATAGTGGCCTCCCTGCCTTCGGGGAGTCCGCGAATGGCCAGCAGCATCAAGTACTGCTGAGGCTCGAGGCCGACTGCCCGAGCCTTGGCGTCCCCTTCCCGCAGAAAGTGGCGGATGCGGTACCGCAACTCGGCCAGCGCGCGATACTCGGCGGGAGTGATATCCAGTCCCATGGACTAAGTATATCGTAGTGCGATATACCTTTCCACGCTGCACATGGAACTGGTTACTGGCCTTAATTGTTTATAGGGGCGAGAGGTGTTTCACAGCGGCTTGCGAAAAGCTTTCTGCGTCTTATAGTGTTCGTACCCTTGCCGTTCATAAAATTTGTGAGCGCGTTCGCGAATCACATTGGATCGCACGGACATGCTTGGGCAGCCGTGCTTGCGCGCCCAATCTTCGGCGGCTTCCAGAAGCCGCGCGCCCGTGCCGAGGCTGCGCTGGCCTTCGGCAACGATGAGCCCATTTAATTCCGCGCGCGTGCCGACCTCGACAAGGTGCGTAACACTGACGTGCGCCCAGCCAACCACTCCTCCGCCGGGAGATTCCGCAACAAACAACGCGTTTTGCGATGCGGGCTTCAGTTTGCGCAATCTCATTGTCATTTCCCCGGCCGTCGTTGAATATCCGAGCTGGCCGCTTAACTCCGCCAGACGCAGCGCGTCGCCGGCACGCGCCCGGCGAATTACGACGCTTACTCTTTCAGATTTCTTGGCCATCTCTTAGCCCGCCTTCTTGCGCAGCCGTATTTGCACCGCTTCGCTCTTCAGTTCGCGGAGCGCGTCTGCGGCGATCCATCGCGCCGATCGAGAATCCTGCCGCCGAATTCGCTCTGCAGCTTGAATTGCTGCCGCGTTGAGCTCTAGATTTCTTTTACCGATATTGCGCAGTCCCCAATTGACTGCTTTTCTTACGAAATTTCGTTCGTCATTAGCTTCGCGCTCGATTACAGAAAGAAACCGTTCGAATCGCACATTCTCGGCGGATTTGTCCTTATAGCTCAAATACGCGGCCAGGGAAAAGGCGGCGCGCTTCTCGAACTCCGCGCTTCGATCGCTCCACTCATAGATTTTGTTCCAGGCGGGGGCCGCGTACGCGTAAAGATAGCAACAAACTGTGTCGACCACATCCCAGGAGTTGAAATCGCGCACCCAGCGTTCCATCTGCGCGGCAGTGATTTTTTCCGATTCGCCGATCAGCGGAGCGAGGATTCTCGCTTCGTGAATGCCGGAGGACCAGAGTTCCTCCGCCAGCGCCTGATCCTTCCCTATGTGCCGGGCGAACGCGTGTAACACTGGCGCTGAAATCCCATAAGCCTTCGGAACGTTTACGCCGAAATATGCCAGCTTCGCGCGTGCCTTCGGATCGGCATGTTTTTTCAGTTCGCTCAGCACCTCGGCTTTCGTCCACTTTCGACTGGCCTTAGAGCGGCGCGCAGAGCTAGAACGTTTTGTCGGAGTCCAGGAGGATCGTGACCGGACCTTCATTAACCAGCTCCACGGACATCATCGTCTGAAAGATTCCTGTTGCGACGCTGACACCTAACGCTTGCATCGCTCGTGAGAACTCTTCGTAAAGCGCTTTTGCTTTTTCTGGCGGAGCGGCGGAGATGAAGCTTGGCCGGCGCTGCCCGCGCGCGTCGCCGTACAACGTAAATTGCGAAACAACGAGTGCCGCACCCTTTACGTCCAAGAGTGAGCGGTTCATTTTCCCCTGATCGTCCTCGAAAATGCGCAGATTTGCTACTTTCTCCGCCATAGACGCGGCGATCGCAGAGGTGTCCTCGCGTCCGACTCCAAGCAAAATCATCAATCCGTTGGCGATTTCGCCCGTGACGTGTCCTTCGACCGTCACACTCGCGCGGCTCACTCGTTGTACTACGACTCGCATTCAACCTGCCTACTTGGTAGCTTTCTTCGCCGCTTTTCTTGGCAGCGGCAGCGCGACGCAACCACGCGGCGCCGTCTGGCACTTCGGGCAGAAATAGCTGCTCCGTCCCGCAACAATCGCGCGGCGTATTCGTGTGCCGCAGCGGTAGCAGCCCTCGCCTTCTCGGCCATACGCCCGATGGTGGCGCTGATATTCGCCCGGCTGGCCATCGGCGTCAAGAAAATCGGAAATTGACGAACCACGCAACGCGATTGCCTTTTCCAGGATTTCGCGTAGCACGCGATGCAACTTCGCTGCCTCTGCCTTCTTCAGCGAAGCACCGAGGCGCGCTGGATGAATTCTCGCGCGCCAGAGACTTTCGTCTGCATAGATATTTCCCACGCCTCGCAAGAAGCTCTGATCAAGCAGCAAGGCCTTAATTCTTGCGCGGCGGGTTCGCGCTTGTTTAACAAACTCTTCAACGCGAATTTCGAGCGGGTCGGCGCCAAACTGTCGCAACTCTTCCGCGAGCGGACCTGCCGACAGATAGGCCAAGCGGCCGAAGCGCCGCGCATCGGTGTAGCGTAGCTCGCGAGCATCGTCGAGCAGGAAGCACGCATGAGTATGTTTTACGCAAGGTTGTGCGGCAGGATTAGGCGCGATCTGCCCAGTCATTCCCAAATGTACGAGCAAGGCTGCAGGAGCCGCGTCTCCATTTGCGCCCAGAGAACCGGCACCGTGTACCGCCGAAAGCCGCAGCAGCATGAATTTCCCGTAGCGCTCGACGGCTTCGATCCGCCTGCCCGGAAGATGTTGTTCGAGCGCAGCCTGATCATCAATGAAATCCGTTTTTCCCAGCCGGACGGACAAGATTCGCCGGCCGACAATCGTTCGCCGCAGCCCGCGCGCTACTGTTTCGACTTCAGGAAGTTCTGGCATGAGGGGATCGCAAACAAAATAGCACATCCCCTCGTCGAGACGCAGGCCAGCCACGCGAATCCTCTAAGATTCGCGCGACTGGCCTCAATTTCATCAAGTCGCTACTTCGGATAGCTGGGATAGGGCGGAGGTCCGGGGATTATAACCGGATGGCCTTTTAAAGCCTCTAGCGTGACCTGCACCGCACGTTCGAGCTGTGGATCGTGTCCTGCCGCAACGGATGCTGGATCGTTCTCCACTTCAATGTCCGGCGCAATGCCGTGATTTTCCACTTCATACTCGCTGCGCAATCCAAAGATCGCCACCCGCGGAGCGGTTACGCGGCCGCCATCCATCAGCGGCGGGTAGTTGTAAATGCCAACGAGGCCGCCCCATGTTCGTGTTCCGACCAGCGGCCCTACTTTGTCTTGTTTGAACATCCACGGCAACGCGTCGCCGCCCGAGCCGGACATTTCGTTGATGATCATGGTCTTCGGACCATAAATTTGCGCGAGCGGAGAACAGAATTGTTCGCCTTCCCGCGTAATGTCGCAATTGCGGAGCGGCCGCTTGAGCATGTCGATTATATAGTCCGCGATTTCGCCACCGTGATTGTAGCGCTCGTCAATGACCGCGGCTTGTTTGCCCACTTGCGCGAAATAATACCGGTTGAAATTGATAAAGCCCCCGTTGGCGGTATCAGGCACGTGCACGTAGGCGACCTTGCCACCGCTCAGTTGATCGACTTTGCGGCGATTGTCTTCTTCCCAGGCGAAACTACGCAGATCGAATTCACTGGGCAACGGCACCACAGTAACTTCCCGAGCGTCCTTGCCGTCCGCGCTTGGGCCAACTTTAATTTTAATCTGTGTTCCCGCCGTGTTTTCAAAATAGCTGTAGACATCGGCCGGAGGACGCACTTCGCGGCCACCCACTTCCAACAGATAGTCGCCAACTTTCACGTCGACGCCCGGCTGAGTTAGCGGCGCGCGCAATTCCGGATTCCAATTTTCTCCATTGAAGATACGCACAAAACGGTAACGCGCATTTTCCACTTTGTAGTCCGCACCCAGAAGCCCCCCCTTCACCTTCTTCGGCTGCGGCACATCGCCTCCGCCGATGAACATGTGGCCAACAGTGAGTTCACCAAGCATCTCGTCGAAAAGATGATTGACGTCAGCCCGGCCTCCTGCACCCTTCAGGTACGGCGCATATTTCTTTTCTGCCGCGGCAATATTCAATCCGTGGTGGTTGGGATCGTAGAAAAAGTCACGCTCAATTCGCCAGACCTCGTGGTACATCTGATTCCACTCAGCCCGTGGATCGGTGTAGACCTCCATCGCATCGAGATTCAGCGCGCCATCGCCCGGCTTGGGCACAACTGCCGCCGGCGCGATGAACCATCCAGGCCCCTGGCGGTACAACACCTTTTCGCCATTGGCCGATACCACGAAGCCGCCCAGACCACCAAGGAACGGTTCCGTCTTGCGCGTACTAAGATCAAACTTCGAAACGGAGACAGGCGTGGGTTCTGTCAGGCTCGGCACGCTTGGGATTTCGCTCAGGAAAAGTATGCCGGTCTTGCCCGCATCCAGTCCGATGTAATTGGCTGCCTTGATCGGCAAAGCCACAATTCTCTGGCCGATTCCGTCCAGGTCGATCGTGACGGTTACTTCGTCTTTCTTGTCGCCTTCTTTTCCTTTGTCTGCGCCCTTCACCGAATCTTTCGATTTGTCGGCATCCTTGGCTTTGTCGTCGCTCGCGGCTTTCTCCTCGTCACTCTGCGGTTCTACGGGAGAAACATCGCCCTTCTTCAGCACAACCGCGTAAACGCTTCTCGATACCGGGTGCTGATAACTGGAAAGATCGAGCCAGCCGATGGAAAGTCCGAGGTCCGTGCTGGCAGCGAAATAAAGCGTCTTGCCGTTTTTATCGAATATCGGATATCGCGCGTCGCTGGTGCCGTCCGTGATTTGCGATTCCTTTCCTGTTTCCAGGGAATACACAAAGATGTTTCGCATGTGGTTTTCGAGATACTTGCCATAGGTCAGCCACTTGCTGTCCGGCGACCATGTTTCCGTCATCGTGGAGGATGGATCTTCGTACCGGTCCGCGGTGACTTTTACCGGCGTGCCTTTTGCCACGTCCACATACCAGAGATTCAGCCGCTTATCCGTGTAGGCGATTTTCTTGCTGTCTGGAGACCATAAGGGTGCATAAAAAAACGAGGGAGGATTTCCTAAATTGATTTTCTTAACAGCTCCTAAGCCGGTCTGATCGACAATGTGCAGCGCATATTCGCCGGATTCGTCGGAAAAAAATGCGATCGATTTCCCGTCCGGCGACCACGCGGGATCACGTTCCGCAACCGTAGTGGTTCGCGTGAGATTTCGTACGTCGCCCTTCTCGGCTGGAACTGTCAGGATTTCGCCACGCGCTTCAAAAACGGCGCGAGCACCTGTCGGCGAAATCGCGGCATTCTGAATCTGGGATCCTACCTTTTCATAGTGCGGGCGCGTCGCTGGCAAATCGCCGGATATGTGAATGCTCACCTTGCTGGCTTTCTCGGTTTTCAAATCGAGCGTGTAGATTCCGCCGAACTGCTCATAAACAAGCGCATCCGGCCCGGCGGAAAGCGATTTCACGTCCAGGCCTTTGTTGTCCAGGACCTGCTTCACATTCTTCGTTTTCGTGTCGTACGCAAAGATCGTCACAGATCCTTTACGGTCCGAAAGAAAATAGACGGTATCGCCGATCCAAACAGGTTCATCGTCGTTCGAGTTCTCACGAGGGATTTTCTCGAGCTGTAAATCGCTCAACCGGAGCACATAGACGGGCGTCGTTTGGCCGCCGTGATAACGCTTCCATGCGACTTGCCATTTCAGGTTTGGCACATAGGCGATGCGCGTGGCGTCTGGAGAATAGGAAGCCGATTCGCCGCGCCACATGGGCAGCACTTCCGGCACTCCACCTTCGACCGGGATCGTGTACAAACGGTCAAAGTCTGCGTACGCCTCGCGGGCCGAACTTATCAACACCTTCTTGCCATCCGGCGTCCATCCGACAACGACGTCGGGATCAGGATGCCAAGTGAGGCGTTTTGGTTCACCGCCATCGGCTGGCATGACGTAGGCATCGACATTGCCATCGTATTGCCCAGTGAAGGCTATCCAAGTTCCGTCTGGAGAAAACTTAGGCCTGGTTTCGTGGCCACCGGTTGTAAGCTGGCGCGCCTCGCCGCCTGCGCGCGGTACGCTCCACAGGTATCCGCCGTAGGCAAATACGATTTGCGTCTTGCTCATCGTAGGCGCCTGGACCAGCAGTGGAGCTTCGTCCGCCGCGGAAGACCAACTCGCGGTGCACAAAAAGGCCAGCAACACGGCCGCTATCATCGTCGAGATTCGAAAACGCATCATTCCTCCTGAAGAGTGCAGCATAAACTTTTTAGAACGCGCGAGTCCTAATTAATCCCGCTACTTCTGAGCACCTGCTGGCGGCCAGAAGCCGGGATCGCTGATGGGACGCTGATCCATTTTGTCTGCGTACTTTTTTACGGCAGGTCCAATGGCAGAAGCATTCCCAATGAGCACAAAAACTAAGTTATCCAGTGGAAAGTGTTTCTCGATGGTCTGCTTCGCAATGGTAGGTGTCACCGCGTCCACGCGCGCCTCCAACTGGTTCACCTCGTCGTCGCCGAGGCCGTAATACTCGTCGACCACGATGCGCCGGACGAGCTGGCTCGAAGTTTCGATAGTCGGCGGAAACTGCCCCTTGATGTAGCTCTTAGCGGAAGCCAATTGTTCTGCTGTCACGCCGTTCTTGTGAAGCTTATCCAAAACCTGGAGCGCGAGGTCAATCGCAGGAGTCGTCGTTTCGTTCTTTGTGAAGCTGGATATTTCGAATGGTCCCGGCTCTTTGCGCAAATCAAAGAATGAGCGTGCCCCGTAGGTGTAGCCCGATTCGACGCGCAGCGCTTCATTCAGCTCCGATGTGAATCGTCCGCCGAAAATTGTGTTGACCACACGAATCGCGACGCGGTCTGGATCGTTTATGGCGGTGCCGACATTCCCAATCGCGAAATAAGTTTGCGTGGCGTCGGGCTTGTCGATTAGCAGCAGCCTTTTCCCTTTTGCAGGTGGAACGGCGGAGATGGATCGTGTTGCCACTGTCCGCGCAGGCCATGCGCCCAGTGTTTCTTCGAGCTTCTTCCGCATTTCCGCGGGATCGAATTCGCCAGCGACCCCGAGGATGGTGTTCCCCGGCGTATAGTTTGCTTCATAGAATTTCACGATCGCATCCCGCTGGATGCGCTTGAGAGAAAGTTCATCGCCATCCGGCGGATGCCCGTAGGGATGGGCGCCGTAGAGATACCCACCGAAGTACAAGCCCAGCACGGACTGGGGTTCGTCCTTCGCGGCTTTCACGCTGTCCAGGCTCTGCGCAAGTACTTTTTCGGTTTCGGCTTGGGGAAACGTCGGGCGAAGCAATGCGTCCGAAAAAAGTTCCAATCCGCGCGCCAGATCCTTGGTCAGAAATTCCGCGTTGACACTCGTGAAATCAGCGCTGGCATCCGCGCCAAATGAGCCGCCGATGTAATCGAAATCGGCGGAAAATTGCTGGGCTGTGCGGGTCTTCGTTCCCTTGCGCAAGAGAGCGGCGGAAACGGCGGCGAGTCCTTCTTGTCCCGAGGGATCAGCAGCTGCTCCGGTTTTGACGATGGCAAAGACATTGATCAGCGGCACGCCGCGCTTCTCCATCAACAGAACCGTTAATCCATTCTTAAGAACGAATTTCTCATGGGGCGGCAGGCGCAAAGATTGCGCTGGCACGGCATGGCAAACCAAGAGAAATAATCCAAAGACTGCGAGAAGGCGCAAAAAAATGTTTCTTTCGCGTGTCATTGTTTTGCCTTCTCTTCTTTCTCGGGAAGCAACGTCGCAACCGTGCGGTTGTTAGGGCCGAAGTATTTCTTCGCCACGCGTTGGACGTCCTCTTTCGTCACTGTCGAGTAATTTTTTGCCGCATCGAACAGTTTGGTATAGTCGCCTAAAAAAACTTCATAGGTTCCAATCGTGTTCGCGCGTCCATTTATTGTGCGCATCTCTTTATAAAATTCTACCAACCGGGTGTTTTTTGCTTTCTCGAGTTCCTGATCACTGATCGGTGCGCTTTTTATTCTCTCTAGTTCCTCGTAGATAGCTTTTTCACAGGCCACTGGATCAATTCCTTGCCGCGGCTGCGCCGTGATAATGGCCAGCGTGGGGTCGAATGCCGACTCAACATAGGAGGAAACATCGAGCGCTAACTGGTCCTTGTCGACCAACCGCTGGTACATGCGCGAACTTTCTCCCTGAAAAAGCACGCTGCGGAGAATGTTCAGGGCATAGAAATCGGGATCGTCGGTTTTTGAGACGTGATATCCGATCATCAGCAAGGGCAATTCCGCGGGCTTGTGAACTACCAGCCGCCGCTCACCGAGCTGTTCGGGCTCAATAGTGGTTACCGGAGGAGGGGGCGCGTGGGGAGAAATCGGTTCGATATACTTTTCGCAAAGCTGGAAGATTTCCTCGGGAGAAACATCCCCGACCACCACCATCGTTGCGTTGCTAGGCGAATAGCCCATTTCGAAATGATGCTTCAGGTCTTCCATCGTCCAGTGCTCGATATCGCTCATCCAGCCGACGACCGGCCATTGATACGTATGCGCGATGAACGCTGTGGCCCAGAGCTGCTCGTCGAGCAGTCCAAAATTGTCATTGTCGACACTAAGCCGCCGCTCGGAAGCGACCACTTCGCGTTCGGATGCAATTTTTTTCGGATCGAAAGTCAAATCCCGGATCCGATCGGCTTCAATGTCGTAAATCAGCGGCAGCGCCGAGCGCGGAAACCAATCCTGATAGACGGTCACGTTTTGCGTGGTATAGGCGTTGTTCGAGCCTCCGTTGGCTTCCATTACCTTGTCAAGATCGCCCGGCCCGTATTTCTTGGCGCCGTTGAACATCATGTGTTCAAAAAAATGCGAGAGGCCGGTCGTCCCAGGGCGTTCGTTGCGAGACCCGATGCGGTAGAAAATGTAGAGCGCTACGTTTGGAATACTGTGGTCCGGCTGGACCAGCACCTTCATGCCGTTTTTGAGGGTACGCGTGCTGACAGGAAACTCTTGCGACTGTGTTTGTCCCCGCGCGGGCGAAGCAGCCGCACTCAAAACGCACAACAACAGCAATGCGGTCCTGCGGTGTCTGATTGTTTTCATGAACCGACCCTCACCCGAACTCTTTATCTAAGACGTATCTACCCTACGAAATGTTTACGGCTATCTGGACTTCTTCGCGGCAACAGCGCGAACACGCATACCGGGCCGCCCGAGCCACCTTCCAACTTGATCGGCGCCCAATGAGGAACGCACCCTTTTCCGGCAGTTCGCTTAAGTCCGATAGATTCTCAAGATAATAAAGAACCCGGCCGCGGCACCATTTTGTCGTTGATGGCGTACGCGAGGTCTAAGACTCACGTCTTCCCGGAGAAGATCCCGTCAAGCATCGCCTCAGGGCAGAGGGATGCCAGGCGAAGCCACGATTCCAGCCATGCGCAGGATTTCCTGGTACTCAGCTTCGGTAATCTGCGAAACCAGCACGCGCACATTTTTTAAGAGCTTCATTTTTTTCAAGACGGGATTTGCGCGCATTTCTGCCAGTGTGACTTGCCTGGGCAAGCGGTCAAACGCTCTCAGGTCCGCCACGAGGTTCTTTTCTTTGTGGTCGTGAGGATCGGGATAAGGATCGCGGGTGATTTCGGCTATCGAATAAAGAGTCTTCTCCGGCGTGGAGTGGTAGCAAAGCACTCGGTCGCCTTTGCGCACCTGTTTGAGCGCGCGAATAGCGTCGGGCTTCGACTCCGCGCCATGCCACATTTCCTTGCCCTTCACGAAGAGCGTATCCCAATGGTAGTGGTGCGGGTCTGCGCTAAATATCCAATAGTGTCGTTGCGAGGTCGGAGTTGCCATCGAGGCGTCGGGTCGGCAGCAATATACACGGGGATGACGAAAAAGCGAAACAAAATGTTGAGGTTAGCCTCGATTTTACCGTGCCTGAGTTGATGGGCCCAGGAGCACTAATAAACCCGGATTCTCAACTATCTTATTTGTTTTTATGAAGTTAGGCGGAATTTCAAGCGATATCGACGAAAACCTCTTCGCCCCGGACTTCTGTCGTATAGCACGCCACCCCCATGCTCGGGTTCTGGAGGAGCTTCCCGGTGGTCACGTCGTACTCCCAGCCGTGCCAGGGGCAAGTAACAGTCTTGCCTTGGAGTGACCCTTCGCCCAACGGCCCTCCTCTGTGCAGGCAGGTATTGTTGATAGCGAAGAACTTACCGTCCACGTTAGCGAGCGCGACTGCTTTGCCCGCCACCTGAATTTCGTGAACTGCGCCCACGGGCACGTCGGCAATCTTGGCGGCTAGCGCGAACGGCATACTCGCTCCTTGCTTAGCAGTGAGGACAAGTAGAAAACTCGACCGACGAACTCTCTAAAATCTTTGCATTGCGCCGCTGAG